>Ga0307507_10000527_pt1 | contig 81027 bp, 17 predicted proteins | sample 7_EM_MG_FD_207223 | JGI IMG/M metagenome (GOLD analysis project Ga0307507, IMG submission 207223) | Populus trichocarpa ectomycorrhiza microbial communities from riparian zone in the Pacific Northwest, United States - 7_EM | ecosystem: Host-associated > Plants > Roots > Unclassified | place...
CCTCCAAAAAAGCTTGCTTTTAGGCTTTATATATCCGTATTACGCCTATAGGGTGTTCTTATCTTTATGCTTAATAGGCAGCTTATTGTCTTTGCTATACTAGCACTCTATCTACTTATTAAGGCACTTTAGGGGTCTGGGCTTATTAGGGTATTAGTTATAGAATTTTTTAAGCTTATAGGGACTACCTATAAAGTTTTATATAGGGTACTAAGTGGGGTCTAGGTTATATCCTTTCCAACTAACACAATACTTTAGTATTCCCCTTATAAGTTTATAGGCTAGTATTTCTTTAATTTCCCATTTATTGTTGCCATTAACTTAAATTAGTAGGGGCGGTTTGTTCTTCTATCTAGGCAATAGGTTATTTATAGCTTTTTATAGCTTATCTGTTAAGAATTTAGGGTGGACCTTAATTAAATCCAGGAGCTTTACTTTATATAAGTTACCTCTCTTCTTAAGGACCTTATATAGTCCTGCTATCTAATAGTCTAGCTTATAGCTAGGCCGTTCTGTCTTTTAGTTCTTTATTATAACTTAGACCTTATTGCCTATAGTAAAGTTAGGTTTACGCCTATACTTATTTATCTACTATTTTATTAACTTCTAGGCCTTTTTTAGGTTTATATAGGCTACTTTCTAGGCCTTTTCTAAGCGTTTAGTATAATGCCATGCTTCCTTATAAGATAGTTTTTCATATATGGTTTATAGCCCTTCTGGTCTTTCCTAGTTAAAGCTTATATAGGGTAAATGCTCTATTTCTAGCTAGATAGGTATAAATCCTATAAAGTTATAGGGTAGAGTAGCCTAGGTATAGTTTATTAGAGGTAGCAGTTTAGCCTAATTATCCTAAAAATAGTTAATAAAGGGTTGGAGTCTCTAGTTTAAATACTAGTTTATAATCTCTGCCTGGCTGTTTATCTAAGGGTAGTATACTATAAAAAGCTTTAGCTTAATACCTAGGATCTAGGTAAACTTGTTCTAGAAAGCCAATATAAACTATAGCCTATAATTAGATATAATAGTATCTAGTAGTCCATAAATTTAGTAGATGTAGTGGATATATAGTTAGGCTGCCTCTTTAGTATTAATATTTTTGTAATAAGGGATTAAAAACGGGCATTTACTAAAGCGGTTAACTATAACTATAGCTATATTATATCCATTACGGTCTATAGGTAGCTTATAGAAATATATAAAGATATGCTACTAGGGGCGTTCTAGTATTAGGAGTGGTTTTAATAGTCCTAGGGTCTTATCTTGTGGAATTGTAGATCTATAGCAGCTGTTTCAGTTCTGTATATAACAGTTAATATCTATAACTATTCTAGGCTAGTAGTAGCGGTCGCTAATAATCTTATAGGTCTTATTTTTTCTAGGGTAGGCCGTAGAGACCTAGGTATATGCTTTGGTAATAAGCTAAGTCTATAAGTTCTATTTCTCTACTACTACTAGCCATTTCTAATGCTTAAGTAATCCATTTTTGAGGGACTATAGGCTGGTAATATCCTTTGCGTTTTTATGGTACTTCTATAAAGAAGGGGCCGTATAGTTTATCTACAGTAATTTGTTAATAAAGTTAAGTCCTAAAGGATTAATAGGATATATCTCGGCGCCTAAAAAGTCTATACTTAGTTCTGCCTATATCTAGGGGTTAAGGTGCTCTAGTTATAATAATATCTAGGTCCGTAATAAGATCTTTATAGCTACTTAGTTATTTAGGTCCTATCTATGCCTTATAAGGGCGTCTATATAATTTATAGCGCCTGGCTAGTATATAATTAGGAAGTTAAATTAGGATAGGATATCCGCCTAGCGTACCTACTGGGCTGTAAGGGCCTTTATTATTATAAAATATTCTAAGGCCTTATAATTAATTAATTATTCATTGCTTAACGTCCAATTCGGATCCCTATTAGGCCCACGCGGACTACTCCTTATATACATATGGGGAGAAAACTCTATTTGAGAAAACCCTATGATCCGTCTCCCCGCCTTTTGGGGCTCGCTTGCAAGTCGCCTATAAGTCACTAGTGGTGCTCTACTACCTTACTTTTTAACCTCCTTGGGAACTACTACTGCCGTAATAAACCTACGGACGCGCTAGTATTACACACTGTACTCTACTTCTGTAGAGTTATTAGGGGGCGCCTATTACTCGCCCCTTTACTTTCTATTACTATTTCCTTTGCAACCCAGAACTGGTCTAGTATATTTTGGCTAATAAGCCACTAGGTAGCCGCCTTGAGGCCTTTCTATGTTAAGAGTAGTGTATTATAGTTTTCTATGCTAGCTGCTAAGAGTATTGATTCTTGGCTGGTGCGTAAGGGGCATAACAGTATTACGTGTTTTAGTGTCTGTCTTGGCTAGCTATATTCGCACCTTAGGCTACCTACTAGGATACCCACCTAGTAAAGCTAATCTTTTAGTCCTATTATTCCTGTTCTTAAGAGTGTTGCTATTATATTTTCTGCCTTTGTTAGGCCCTCTTGGAGCCCTTAAGTATTTACCCCCTATAGTATTACCTATGCTATAGCTTGGGTTCCCCTTACCTAAGTCTACCTCTGTACCTTTAACTCCCATTTATCTCTCCAGCGTCGGTCCAACCAGTATTATATTGCGGTAGATGGTTTTCTAGTACTCTTTTATGCTCTACTTTAGCTCCTTTCTCTCCCTTACTGTTATCTTTGCTGGCCTCTTGTGCGTCTCTCTTTCTCCTCTATATAGGCCTAGGCCCTAGCGCCGCACTATTCTTCTTCTGCTTTCTCCACCTGTTTTCCTAATATATCTTCCCTACTTTAGGGTTGTTGGTTCCTTCTCCTATAGGGCACCCTAGGGTCCCTCTATAGTTTGTTTAGGCGTGTCTTAATATACTTTATAATGTTAGAGTTACGTTTCTTTTGCACCCTTTGCATTGTATTGGCTTTAATATATAGTTATAGGGGGGGAATATTAGCTTCCTTCTTAAGTAGTGCTGTGGCCGTTCGCTTATACCCGCCTGTTATACTCCTAAGGCAGGCTGTTTGGACCTTTTGGAGTAGTTTAAGGAGTAATTTAGGGGGGCCTTTCTCGGTTTCTCTAGTGGCCCAAATGCTAGATCTATACGTTATGGTTAGCCGGACAACTACTATATATAGTAGGCGTGACCTCTAGAAGTATGGACCCTATATAAAATTAACAATCCTAGACATGGCGATATACTATACTTGGCCCTTATAGGCCGCTTGTGCTGTATATGCGCTCTACTAGAGCTTACTGTCTACCTATACTCCTAATACCCTTAGGCCTTGAACCGGTTGACCCTCAAAGCCTTGGATATAGATTGTATACTAAAGATCTGCAGATTGGTTACGTTTTCTTATAAAATAGATTAGCTGGTATTTCTCTAGTAAGAATTGGACTCTATATCGTCTTGTCTATTTTATATAGGTGTTATAGGCTTTCTCTAGTGTCCTACAGTTCTCTGCAGCTGTTGGCCCATATGTAATTAGGTTTATATTATTAACGAAGCCTATCCCCTAGGTCGCCCCTTCCTTAAAGGTATTAAGCAGGTTGCTTACAAAGAAGAGGAAGAGTATAGGCGATAGAGGTAATCTTTATAGTATTCCTATTACGATTGCAATAAGGGGGCTCTGGTATCCACTAAAGACTAGTAATATTTCTTTCTGGCCTATAAATCCTTAAATAAACTAAATGATCTATTCTGGGAAGTCCTTTGCCCTAAGGATGTATAGGAGACGCTTATAGGGTATATTATTATAGGCGCCGCTAATATCTAGGCTAAGCATTAATACTATAAAGTCCTTTCGCATAGCCTATGTAGTTTTAATGGTAGTAGTGAGTAGTGTAAGTGCTAATAGCGTTAAGCGATTCTTTCTTGCCCCTATTTAGCTTTGTGGTAGTAGGGCGTGTTCCTCTGCCGTGTCTGCTATATAGTCCGCTATAACCTTTTCTAAGATCTTGCTTAGGGTGTTTTTTAAGGCAATAGGGCGGTAGCTTCCTGGGATTAAGTAGTCTACTTTGCCTTCTTTTTATAAGATAACCGTCGTTATAGATCTTCTAAGTCGCGGGTAGTAGCCTATTGCAAAGCATGCTCTGGCTACGTCTGTAAGCCAAGGTGCTATAAGTAGTCCATAGGTCTTTAGGGCTTTGTTTGGGATTCTATCTAGTCCTAATACTGTGTTGTTTAAGAGGTGGCTAATAGTTCTAGCTATTTCTTTAGTTATCATGTCGCTGTCGACCCTTAGGCAAGTCACCAGTGTTTTACTAGTAATATCGCTAAGGTCTACTAGAGCCGGTTAAGGGAAAAATCTTTCTATAAAGATCTTTACCTTCTTGTTATTGTTGCTTGTGGCCTGTGGTTTGCCTACTCTTCATAGGGGTAGTAGGTATGGATCTTCTACTAGGCGTCCTACCTTTTTCTTTACCCATTTCGCTATGGTCCAAAGGCCCTTGTTATAGGGGAGACTTAGGTTAGTAGTATATTCATTTATAAACCGTCTCCAGTTATTCCTTACTTCTTTTCTTAGGGTATTCTTTAGCTGGTTTCTTGTATCTTTATATTATCTCTTATCCTTAGAATTGTGGCTGCTTATATATTTCCTCCTTGCTCGTCGTTGGCCGGCTATAAGGGCCGCGCACTATGCGGACTATATGTGTCGCGCGTAGGGGCCTGGTTTTGAAACTAGGCAGTGCTTTTTTAGCCTATTTTTAATTACTGCCTGGATCCTTTCTAGTCTTTAATTAATTTCCTTAGGGGTAGCCAATAAGCCTTGCTTATTTAGTATTGGGTGGATTTCTTCTAGGTCTTAGAGTTGTTATTCAATTATATTAAGGAAGCTATCTATATTAAGCTTCCTTATTGCGTATCTTTTATCATTTGGTTGCGCCTTAATGTCTAGATCTAGTTATATCTAGATAGGGATATAGTTTAAGGTAAGTGCCCATTCTTCTTTAAAGGAGCACCTTTTGAGTCTCTGGTATAGGTTTTTGTCCATAATCATAAGGTCAATTATACTTTTGGCGGTGCCCTATTGCTATATAATTGCACCTAGGGGGGTAGCTAGCTTAAGGCCCCTATTATCTATAGCTCTTAGTAGGCACTCTGCCTGTTAATTAGCAGCAACATAGATGCCCCCCTACTATGGGTGGTAGAGGTTTATGTCTCCTAGTAGGATGGACTCCGCGTGTTTAGTTTCTAGTAAGCTTATTACAGATATAATATTCTCTGTCTATGCTACCCCTTTGACCCTAGGGTTATAGACATTAATAATTTATACTGGTCCCCTATATATCTGGATGGTTATAACTGCAATATCTGGGTTAACTGCCTACTATAACCATAAGGCAAGGCTGATATTTTTGCTGATTATAAAGCATACACGTATGGCTGCTTTTGGTTCATATAGGAGCTAGAATCCTTAGGGGCAGTATATTAATTGTGTATAGGTATTATAATACGGCTTTTATATAGTAAGAATATAGTGTTTCTCTAGGTCTAGACTGTCTAGTAGGGGCCTTGCTAGACGGTGGTTCGTATTGCCGCAGTTATACTATATAATGGTTAAGTAGCGGACCCCTGGCGGGGGTCCTTCGCCTCTCCTTCGCTCCTCACTTCTTCCGTTTCCACTTTCTCTGAAATATTTAGAACTTCTATCTCCTGTGTTTACTCCCTGGCCACTACTTATTTTATATAGAGCTTTCCATTCCTATGTCTTATATTCCTACTAGCCTTTCTAAATCTAAGTCTATTATTGCCTCTGGTTCTTCCCCCGTTCTCGCCAGTTAGCTATGTGCCCCTTATAAGCTAGCTATGTATATTATGTTTACCGCGTTAAATCTAATTCTTAATTGTCCCGGCCTTGAACTTGCCATAGCCGTCTATGGGGGTCTTCCTACTGGGCGTCCTCTCCCTTGTGTCCTATATGTCCCTTATGTCCCTGTTCGGTCTGGTGATATTGCGCAGCGTCGCTTTTGGCCCGTTAAGGCTTGGGATAGCTAGCTTAGCCCCCTAATATTAAAGGTAGGAAACGCTGGGAAGATACCTACGTCCCCCTAGCTTATTGCCTGTTGTTTCCATTTATATAACCTAGCGTGTAGTTGTTCCTGTAGCTATTAAGCCCTTTCCTTCCGTCTCCTGTATTTAATGCAGTCTTCTCTCTCCCACGCCTTATGTGTGCTTTGGTGACAGTTCGCGTATTTTATTTGGTCTTAATTTATATATTATCTTATATTATAGGGGCCTGTATAGTGGCCGCAGCATACCTGTACTGCGTATGTGGATTGGGTGTGTCCCTATTATACATAGCAATAATATTATTCCAGGCGTAGTCTGTAGTTATAGAGCCTTGTATTGTATATAAGGCTATTTATAATTATTCCTTTTTGGATAAGGAGTTTTTGCATTCCTAGTGTATATACGCTAATAATAAGGGAGCTATATATTTGTCTGTTATCTCCCTAGCAAGTCTCTAGCGCCCCTTATATCCTCTTATTATTCTTATTGTATGCTTAGTTTGTATTTTCCTATTAAAGCCATTAGATCTAGGTAATTATGAGTCCTAGTATAAGGCGTTCCGTTTGTTTTACTATCTCCTATATAGTTACTATATTGTCCGCCTAGCGTCCCCTTTCTACCCTAAGGCTTATGGGAACCGATAGGACTTTAACTGGGTAATCTTCACGAAGCACTTTTATGCCAATACGCTCTCCTAGCCTGTCCCCTGCCCTTGCGGCCCGTTCCTTTGCCTGTTGGTCCTTTAGGGTGACTCTAATGTCTCCACTTCTAAGGTGTTAGACTGTGACGGTGTTATAGACCTCTTTGCAAATCTCTATAAGAACTTCTATTTCTGATTGTCCCCTAAGTTCCTCTGCCTTTTCTATATTTGGTTGTATTATAATTATATACCCAGTTGTTATTTTTAGGGGGGTAGGTTCCCTGTGCTATAGGAGCGCAGCTACGGCGGCCTAGGTACGGTTCGCCTATAGGGGGGGGTTTTATTTATCTTCAATTTTATTTAGCCGTTGGAGGATTTAATTAAGGGTTTGCTAGAGGGGCGCCTAAGGTTTACTGGACTAGAGCCATTCTGCTAGCTGTATTAGTTTATAATGGCTAACAGATACTTCCCCACAGTTCTAGATACTAGACGCGTCTAATAGGCTTTATATTTTATCAGATGCCTTCTTAATTGGGGTATTTCCGCTTTCTGGTATAGTATTCGCCCGTCCTTGTTGTTGTTGTGGGGGGCTATTGTTAGGTATGGGTCTGGCGGTCATACGCGACTGCGTACCACCGTCGTTCCACCTGTGCCTTTCCTGTGATGCATGTATCTCAGGGGATTATCAGGGTGTTTTTCAGGGTTCTTTTGGTTGGTTTGGTCTTTTTGGGCCAGGTACAGCAAGAGCTCCAAAAGTTGGGCCTACTATATAGAAATGGTAAGGTTTGGGTACTATCACTACTCCTTATTTACATGTGGGGAGAAAACTCTATTTAAGAAAACTCTATAATCCATCTTCCCGCCTTTTAGGACTCGCCTACTTAGCGCCTATAAGTTACCTGTGGTGCTCTACTACCTTACTTTTTAACCTCCTTAGGAACCACTGCTGCCGTAACAAGCCTACGGACGCGCTAGTATCGCAAACTCAACTCTACTACTGTAGAGTTATTAGGGGGCGCCTAATACTCGCCCCTTTGCCTTCTATTTCTATTTCCTTTATAACCCAGAACTGGTCTAGTATATTTTGGCTAATAAGCCACTAGGTAACCGCCTTAAGACCTTTTTATATTAAGAGTAGTGTATTATAGTTCTTTATACTAGCTACTAAGAGTATTACTTCTTGGTTAGTATGTAAGGGGCATAACAGTATTATATGTTTTGGTGTCTATCTTGGCCAGCTATATTCGCATCTTAGGCTGCCTACTAGGACACCTACCTAGTAGAGCCAATCTTTTAGTCCTATTATTCCTATTCTTAAGAGTGTTGCTATTATATTTTTTACCTTTATTAGGCCTTCTTGGAGCCCTTGGGTATTTACCCCCTATAGCGTTAACTATGCTATAGCTTAGGTTCCTTCTACCTAAGACAGCCTCTGTACTTTAACTCTTATATACCTCTCCAGTATTAGTCCAGCCAGTGTTATATTGCGGTAGATGGTTTCCCGGTACTCTTTTATACTCTACTTTAGCTTTTTTCTCTCTCTTGCTATTATCTTTACTAGTCTTTTACGCGTCTCCCTTCCTCCTCTATATAGGCCTAGGCCCTAACACGGCACCATTCTTCTTCTATTTTTTCCACCTGTTTCTCTAATATATCCTCCCTACTTTAAGGTTGTTGGTTTGCTCTCCTATAGGGCACTTTAGGGTCCCTCTATAGTTTGTTTAGGCGTGTCTTAATATACTTTATAACCTTAGAGTTGCGCTCCTTTTACATCCTTTATATTACAGCAGCCTTAATATATAATTATAGGGGGGGGGATATTTACTTCCTTCTTAAGCAGTGCTATAGCTGTTTGCTTATACCCGCCTATTATACTCTAGAGGTAGGCTACTTAGACCTTTTAAAGTAGTTTAAGAAGTGATTTAGGGGGGCCTTTTTTAGTTTCTCCTATGGCTCAAACACTAGATCTATATATTATGGTTAGTCAGACAACTGCTATATATAGTAGGCGTAACCTCTAGAAGCATAAACCCTATATAGAGTTAACAATCCTAGATATTATAATATACTATACTTAGCCCTTATAGGCCGCTTGTAATGTATATACGCTCCACTAGAGCTTACTATCTACCTATACTCCTAATACCCTTAGGCCTTGAACTAGTTGGCCCCTAAAGCCTTTAGATGTAGATTATATGCTAGAGATTTATAGATTAGTTATGTTTTCTTATAAAATAGATTAGCTGGTATTTCTCTGGTAAGAATTAGACTCTATATCGTCTTACCCATTTTATATAGGTATTATAGGCTTTCTCTAGTATTCTACAGTTCTCTGCGGCTGTTGGCCTATATATAATTAGGTTTATGTTATTAGCAAAGCCTATCCCCTAGATCGCCCCTTCTTTAAAGGAGTTAAGTAGGTTGCTTATAAAGAATAGAAAGAGTATAGGCAAGAGGGGAGATCCTTATGGTATTCCTATTATAACTGTAATAGGGGGGCTCTAATATCTGCTAAAGACTAGTAATGTTTCTTTCTAGCCTATAAACCCTTAAATAAATTATATAATCCATTCTAGGAAGCCCTTTACCCTTAGGATATATAGAAGGCGCTTATAGGGTACGTTATTATAGGCACCACTAATATCTAGGCTAAGCATTAATACTATAAAGTCCCTTTGCATTACCTATATAGATTTAATGGTGGCGGCAAGTAATATAAGTACTAATAGTATTAAGCGGTTCTTTCTTACCCCTATTTAACTTTATGGTAGTAGGGCGTATTCCTTAGCCGTATCTACTATGTGGTCCGCTATTACCCTTTCTAAGATCTTACTAAGGGTGTTTTCTAAGGTAATAGGGCGGTAGCTTCCTAGGATTAAGTAATCTACTTTACCTTCTTTTTATAGGATAACCGTTGTTATAGATCTTCTAAGTTGTAGGTAATAGCCTATAGCAAAGCATGCTCTAGCTATATCTATAAGCTAAGGTGCTATAAGTGGTCCATAGGTCTTTAAGGCCTTATTTAGTATCCTATCTAGTCCTAGTACTATATTATTTAAAAGGCGGCTAATAGTTCTGGCCATTTCCTCTATTATTATATTGTTATTAACCCATAGGCGAGTTACTAGTATTTCACCTATAATGTTACTAAGGTCTGCTAGAGCTGGTTAAGGGAAAACCCTTTTTATAAAGATCTTTGCCTTTTTATTATTGTTATTAGTGGCCTTTAACTCCCCTGCTCTTTATAGGGGTAATAGGTATAGATCTTCTACTAGGCGCCCTGCCTTTTTCTTTACCCATTTTGCTATAGCCTAAAGGCCCTTATTATGGGGGAGGCTTGGGTTAAAGGTATATTTATTTATAAACCATCTCTAGTTATTCCTTACTTCTTTTTTTTAGGGTATTCTTTAACTGATTTCTTATGTTTTTATATTATCTCTCGTCTTTAGGGTTATAGCTATTTATATATTTCCTTCTTACTTATTATTGGCTGGTAATAAAAACTGCGTATTATGCGGACTATGCGTGTTGCATATAGGGACCTAATTATAAAACTAGGCAGTGCTCTTCTAGCCTATTTTTAATTACTGCCTAGATCCTTTCTAGTTTTTGGTTAATTTCCTTAGGGTTAGCTAATAAGCCTTACTTATTTAATATTAGGTAGATTTCTTCTAGGTCTTAAAGTTATTATTTAACTATATTAAGAAAACTGTCTATTTTAAGCTTCCTTATTACGTATCTTTTACTATTTAGTTGCGCCTTAATATCTAGGTTTAGCTATATTTAAATAGGGATATAGTCTAAGGCAAGTGCCTATTCTTCTTTAGGGTTGCACCTTTTAAGTCTCTAGTATAGGCCTTTGTCTATAAATATAAGATTAATTATACTTCTAGCGGTGCCTTATTGCCATATAATTACTCCTAGGGGGGTGGCCAGTTTAAGGCCCTAGATGTCTATAGCTCTTAATAGGCACTCTACCTATTATTTAGCAGCAACATAGATGCCCCCCTACGATAGGTAGTGGAGGTTTATATCTCCTAATAGAATAGACTCTGTACCTTTAGTTTCTAGTAAGCTTATTATTAATATAATATTCTCTATTTATAGGACCCATTTAACCCTAAGGTTATATACATTAATAATTTATACTAGTCCCCTATATGTCTGGATTATTATAACTATAATATCTAGGTTAACTGCCTGCTATAACTATAAGGATAGGCTAATAGCCTTACTAATTATAAAGCATACGCGTATAGCTGCTTTAGTTTATATAGGAGCTGGAATCCTTAGGGGTAGTATATTAATTAGGTGTAGGTATTGTAATACAGCTCTTATATAGCAAGGATATAGTATTTCTCTAGGTCTAGACTGTCTAGTAGAGGCCTTACAAGACAGTGGTTTGTATTGCCGCAGTTATACTATATAATAGATAGGTGGCGGACCCCTAGCGAGGGTCCTTTATCTTTTCTTTAATCCTTACTTTTTCTATTTCGACTTTCTCTAGGATTTTTAGAACTTCTATCTCTTATATCTGCACCCTAGTTACTACTTATTTTATATAAAGCTTTCCATTCCTATATCTTATATACCTACTAGCGCTTCTATATCTAAATCTATTATTATCTTTAGTTCTTCCCCTAATCTTACTAGTTAGCTATATGCCCTTTATAGGTTGGCTATAAATATTATATTTACCACATTAAGTCTAATTTTTAATTATCCTAGTCTTAAGCTTGCTATAGCTGTCTATAGGGGTCTTCCTACAGGGCGTCCTCTCCCTTATGTTCCCTATAACCCTTATATCCCTATTTAGTCTAGTAATATTGCGCGGCGTTGCTTCTAGCCTATTAAGGCTTAGGATGGCTAGCCTAGCCCCCTAGTATTAAAGGTAGGAAATACTAGGAAGGCACCTATGTCCCCCTAGCTTATTGCCTGTTATTTCTATTTATGTAACCTAGCGTATAGTTATTCCTGCAGCTATTAAGCCCTTGCCTTCTATCTCCTATATTTAATGCAGTCTTCTCTCTCCTATGCCTTATATATGCTTTAGTGGCAGTTTACGCATTTTATTTGGTCTTAATTTAAGTAGTATCTTATATTATAGGGGCCTATATAGTGGCCGCAGCACACCTATACTGCGTATATAGATTGGGTATATCCCTATTATACGTAATAATAGCATTATTTAAGGCGTAGTCTATAGTTATAGAGCCTTATATTATATATAAGGCTATTTATAATTATTCCTTTTTAGATAAGAAGTTTTTGTATTCCTAGTATAAGTATGCTAATAATAAGGGAGCTATATATTTAACTAGCGTCTCCCTAGCAAGTCTCTAGCAATCCTTATATCCTCTTATTATTCTTATTATATGCTTAGTTTATATTTTCCTATTAAAGCTATTAGATTTAGGTGATCTTAAGTCCTAGTATAAGGTGTTCTATTTATCTTACTATTTCCTATATAATTGCTGTGTTGTCTACCTAGCGTCCCTTTTCTACCCTAAAGCTTATAGGAACCGCTAGGACTTTAACTAGGTAATCCTTATAGAGTACTTTTATACTAATATATTCTCCTAGCCTATCCCCTACCCTTATAGCTTATTCCTTTACCTATTAGTCCTTTAGGGTAATTCTAATATCTCCGCTTCTAAGGTGTTGGACTATAATAGTATTATAGACCTCTTTATAAATCTTTATAAGGACTTCTATTTCTAATTATCCCCTAAACCCCTCTACTTTTTCTATATTTAGTTATATTGTAATTATATACCTAGTTATTATCTTAAGGGGGGTGGGTTTCTTATGCTATAGAATTGCAGCTATGGCAGCCTAGGTACAGTTCGCCGGTAAAAGGGAGTTCTATTTATTTTTAATTTTGCTTAGCTATTAGAGAATTTAATTAAGGGTTTACTAGAGGGGCACCTAAGGTTTACTAGACTAGCGGAGCCATTCTACTAGCTGCGTTAGTTTGTTATAGCTAATAGTTACTCCCCTATAATTCTAAATACTAGACGCGTCTAATAGGCTTTATATTTTGTTAGATGCCTTCTTAATAGAGGTATTTCCGCTTTATGGTGTGGTATTCGCCCGTCTTTGTTGTGGAGGGCCGTTGCTGGGCGTGGTTCTGGCGGTCGCGCGCGAGTGTGAACCGCCGTCGTTTGACGTGTGACTCCCCTGCGATGCATGCATCTTAGGGGGATTCTCTGGGGGTTTTTTAGGGGTTTTTTGGTTGGTTTTGGTCTTTTTTGGGCCGGGTGCAGCAAGCAGGTAGTTATATATACTAGTAGTACTAATAATACAGTAGAGTTTACCATGCCTGCTTATCCAGGCCTCTACCTCAGTTTTCCAGTGCTTTGTCCCAACTATAAGCAGTTAGCTGCCACCACCAATTATACAGGGATTCTCACCAGTTCTTACGGATATCTTATAATGGGGTTAGCCTAAGTACTAGTCTGCCCCCTAGCAGTCTATATAAGAGTTTCCTCCTAGAGTTGGTACGCTTTCGCACGGCTTGGGAGCCTTCCATAGCCTCTAGTTTTACGCCTCTCTTCATTGTTTCCGCCGGCGCGGGCATAAGCTGCCATTTGCAGGGGTCGCAACTCCCGTTTTACGCGCCTACTGACGTAGTCCTACAAGGGCGTCGTGGCTGCATCCTGCAATATAATTAGGTATACCTTCTACGGTCAAGGTCCAGCCAAGCCTCTTCCGCCTAAGTAACTTCTGTTTGCTCCATAAGCACGTCTTACCGGCATACCGTCCTAGCAAAGCGAAACGGTTCCGTCTGTTGATGTACCGACACGCGCATCCGTTCTCTCGAGCTACGTAGTAGTCTCTCGGGCCAGGACGTGATCCTGCCTGCCTACCAGGTGCACTAGGGGTCAGGGCCCAGTTAAGGGGTGAGGTCCCTAGAGCCAGCAGTGGCTACTACGCACTACGCCCCGCGGGAGGCTAGTAGTAATATAGGGGCGCAACACCCTATAGACTGCTAGTTCCCGTTTCGCGTTGCCTGTAAGAGTCTCCTTATGACAGGCCGACCGTGTCTTGCAGGAGGGGGGCCGTAGAGACTAGGTCCCGCACCGGACGACCTGCTCCCCCTCTCCTACTAACCAAGCTTGTGTCCCCCCTCTTTATAAGCTGGCCTGTGTCTCTAACTGTCAAGTCCTCGTCCGACTGGCCTGTGTTTCCCCTACAGCCTCCCCCATATGTATATGCATATGCGTATACGTATGCGTATGCGTATGCGTATGCGTATGAAGGCCTTATAATTGGAGACTACCTAAATAGGCTTAGGGGTCCCTTTTAACTATATACGCTAGTACTAAAAGCTAGAGATAATAGCCAGCATTTCTTTATTATAGATATAGTAGTTTAGCTTAGTATCTACTATAGTCTTTAAATAGTAAGTAATAGGGTGCTATTCTCTATCTAGCTATTTCTAGAAATAGACGGCAGCTATTATATTATCTAAAGTATCTGCTTCTAGTATTAAGGGCTATTTTAGGTGGAAATGGACTAGTAGCAGAGCAAAGATTAGCCGCTTTTTAAGTTTATTAAAGGCCTTTTTATATGTATTATTAAATTAGAAAGGTTGGTTCTTTCTAGTAAGGCGGTTAAAGGGCCGAGTAGTCCTGCTATAGTCTTTAATAAAGCGTTGGTAGAAGTTATAGAAACCTAAGAATAACTATACCCCTTTTACAGTCCTTAGGGGTTCCCATTAATTAATTACAGCCATTTTTTCTAGGTCTGCCTTAATTCTGTCCGTACTAATAATAAACCCTAGGTACTTAGTGCGCTTAACACTAAATTCTAACTTTCTAATATTGGCCTGGAGACTAGCTTTGCGGAGCTGTTATAGGACTTTATAGATATGCTTCTTATATTCCAGTTTATTCTTAGAGTAAATTATAATATTATCTAGGTAGGCTGTACAGAAGTTATTAAGGTAGTTAAAGAGTACGTTATTTATATACCGTTAGTATATAGCTGGTCCGTTAGTTAGTCTAAAAGGTAGTACTTTATATTTATATAATCCGTAGTGGGTTTAAAATGTAGTAAGATCCTTAGATCTAGGGTCTATTTTAATTTAGTAAAAGGCCTAGCGGACATTAAGCTTTATAAAAATCTTAGCCTTACTTATATGGGCTAGTGTTTCTTTAAGTAAGGGCAGTAGATATTGGTCTTTGTGTAAAGGCGCGAAGAAGCTTCAGGGAAGATTTAAAGGAACAATATAAATTCTATCTAAATCTAAGGGTATATAGCTCTTGTAGAGTACAAGACGTTATATGAAGAAGAGAAAGGAATATAGGAAACTTATAACTAAATATTTAGGGTCTTGGCAGCAGACGCGTGGGCATAAGCCTACGCGGATTTTAATAAGTTTCGACTAAATTCCATTACGTCAGTAGAACTTAGTGGAAAATAGTGGATTATAGTAAATAATTATGGATAGTTATAGATAGTTACAGACAGTTATAAACAGTTATAAATAGTTTTATACAGTTATCTATTAAGTGTTTCACTAAGACATTCCTACTGTAACTGGGCTAGTCCCATTACAGTACCCCCCATTTTTAGCCGAAGGTCTAAAACAATTCAATTTAGTTAAGAATTTATAACTTATTACGTTATAAGCGTTGTGACGTATTTTAAGTTCTTTTTAATTTCGAGTTTCCTGCTATTATGTTTCGCGTCTTTATATTAGGTGGCAGTTATTTGCCTTCATATTGTATCTATCCAGCCAGAGCAGGCCGCGAAGGATAGTCCTTATAGAACTCTTTTACTAAGGAAGGCGCGTTGGCCTTAATCTGGTTATAGGTTTCCTAGGTTTATATTTTATACCCTTTCCACTTAATAAGAAGTTTAAATTGTTTAAATTGTGGTTTCTATCGCATATTATTAATTAAGTTAATAAAGTAAGAACCGTTACCGTTGTTAACAATTATAGGAGGTGGCGGTGGGATTTCGCGAGTTATAGGATTATCTTTTAAAGGTTGCAATAAGCTTACATAAAACGTCGGGTGTATTTTTATCTCAGTTAGCAGTTTAAGCTTATAGGCGTATAGGCTTAGTTTCTTCTTAATTTAGTACGGGCCTATAAACTTCCAATTAAGTTTCTTTAAGGGCCGTTAAGTCCGTATGTTTCGTGTATTTAGGTAAGCCATATTACCTTCCTTAAAGTCCTATATGGGAGCTCATCCTTTATTTATATACCATTCCTATACCGTTTAAGCGTACATTAATTCACTTTATAATAGTTCCGTTAACTGTTTTATTTAATTAGCAAAGTTATACGCGTTAATTAACTAGATCCGTTTAATTGTGGGTCCTATTATATTAATTTCAGGTTATAGTTTAAATCTAAGTTAAGGGTCTTGTCTGTAGGTTGCGTAGAACGGCATTATGCCTATTAATACGTTTATTATATTATTCGCAGTAAACTTAGCTAAAGGCAGCTATTTTTCCCAGTTGTCTTATAGGTAGAAGCAGTATATTCATAGGTATTATTCTATAATTGCGTTTACAATTTTAGTTTAACTATCTATCTCTAGATAAAACGCAGTTAAGAGTTATATTTAAATACTTAATTGTTTATATAGAGCTTACTAGAAATCTAAAACAAACTAGCTTCTATAGTTGGATATTATTAAGTTAGGAAGTCCGTATAGCTTAAAGACGTGCTTAATAAAACATTTGGCTACTAATATTATATTAATTAAGTCTATGGGAATTATATGTCGCATTTTTATAAGGCGGTTAATAACCACTATAATATTTATAAACCTATTACTGCTAGGCAAGTTAACTACAAAGTAAATTAAGATATTGCGCCATCTTTACATTGGAATTGGTAGCGGTTAAAGTACTCCTTATTTCTTTATATAAGAGGTCTTTCTACGCACGCACATCCTGCATGCTCAAACGTATTTTTATATATAGTCGTGCATTATAGGCTAGTAATATGCTTGTTAAACAATTTTATAGGTCTTTGTATAGCCAGGATGCCCTACTATAGGGGAGTTGTATACAAAATTAAGTATCTTAAATTATAAAGGTTTAGAATTTGGAACTACTATCTTCTATTAATAGTACAATTAATTATTTCAAATTTCGTATTTAGTAAGTGTAATGTCCTTATACTATTGTTTTCCTGTTTAAATTGCTTTTATTATATTTATTATCCATACATTATTCTTATATTTGTATTCCATTAGCTTATTAATTTTTATTTCCTATTTATTAACTTCTAATTTATTTCTGTTGAGTTCCGCATCTAGAAATATAGGATGTAGCTTTTTAAAATGTTTAGGGGGCAATAAAATCCGTAATTAATTTGTAATCCGTTTGTCCAAAGCGTTTACAGATAGGTCTTATAATTATTATATTAATGTGTTAGGCTTCTAATTAAATTTGCCTAGTTAGTACATAATCTTAAAGTTAAATTATAAAAGGTATTTGGCCCAACGAATTTGGCGCTATATTAATTGTTTTATAGTTATAAAGTACTACAGGTTTTTGTGGTCCGTTAATACGCGTATTGGGAATAACAATTCTTTAAGCTTGGGACGCCATTGTTTAAAGCATCTAACAATTGTAAGCAGTTCCTTATTATATATCTTATAGTTTAATTTAGTAGGGGCAAGTTTCTAAGAGAGAAAGGCTACTAGACGTAGCTTGCTATTCTTATTATATTATAATAACACTCCTCCTAGTATATAATTAGACGAATCTATTTTAACAATATATTTAAGGTTAGGGTTAAAGTGGGCAAGAATTAGAGCAGTTATAAAATAATGCTTTAGGTCGTTAAAAGCTTGTTTGTATTTAGTAGTCTATTTAAATTTTATATTCTTTTTTATTAGGTTTACTAATTGCTGGGCAATTTCTAAGAAGTGGTTAATAAATTAATAATAGAAGTTTGCAAATCCTAGAAATCCTTAAACGTCTTATATATTGCTAGGGCTTCCCTAGTTTATAATCACGGTGACCTTTTTAGGGTCCATTTTAATTCCGTTATAGGATATAATTAAGCCTAAGTACGTAACCTTAGGCGCGTGGAACTTGCATTTCTTAATATTGCATTATAAGCCCGTATTTTGTAGGTATTTAAGGACCATTTTAACGTGTTTCTAATGCTTAGAAAGCAAGGACGAGTAGATTAAGATATTATTAATATACGCGGTAATGAATACATTAAGGAACTTATAAAGTGTATTGTTAATATATTACTAAAACGTACTAGGACTATTTTTTATGCTAAATGGCATTACTAGGTATTTAAAGAGTCCCTATTATATATAAAAAGCTATATACTTCTTATCCCCTTTATATATACGGATTTTATTAAAGGCAGCGACTATGTTAAGCTTTATAAAGTACTATGCCTTTACTAAACGGTTAAGTGTTTCTTAAATTAGGGGAATTAGATATTAGTTTTAAATCGTAATTACGTTTAGAGCTTAATAATTAATATAAAATCTTAAGCCTTCTCCTGGCTTTTAATAAATAGTATAGGTAAGGTAAATAGAGATTAACTAGGGCGAATAAATCATTCCCCTAGATACTTATTAAGGTATTATTGTATTATAAGTAGTTCTCCTTATAACCTACTATATAGCGGACCAAACTTTAGTGTTATACCAGGCTTAAGTTCTATCTTAAAATTGTACTTATCTTAGTATAGGGCTAGTTAGTCTATAAATTATTTTTCAAACTTATTAATTAGATTATGGTACTCTTTAGGTACAAGAGGTTAAGAATTAATATACTATTTTAGTTCTAGTGCTTTCTTAATATCTTCTATGGTTATAGTAAAGATTTTATAATCTTATCCTTTTGCTAATAAAATAAAAGGTGCGGCCTATATTATACAAATTTTAAGAGGTTTTGACGTAATATCTTTACATTCTTTACTGCAATTGGCAGTTATAGCTTTATTATGTTGGTTCAAGGTTTGTGGTAAGGGTAATTTATATTATTTTAAATTTGAATAGTTGTGTATATGTTTATAGGGCAAATGGTTTTTTAAGTAATAACTTTGGCAGTAGGTTATATGGAACTTTAGTATTTCTTTAACCTAGCTAATTAAAGGGTTGTGTTGTTTTAGCTATCTATATCTGAGTATTACCTTATAATGCTTTAAAGGTGTTATAAATAGGGAAATATATTTAAGGTGTTTACCTATCCACAATTTTATAAGAGCGTAGTGCGTCAGTTCGCTATATATTAAGGGTTTGCCATTAAAGCCTTGTAGGCCTTAGGGCTTATTAAGTTTCTTTAAATTTAGGTATTAAGTTTTTACGTAGTTTGTATTAATAAAGCCTATACTAGTAGCTCCGCTGTCTATAAGGATTTATACTTCCTTCCATTTTCTAAGTATTTAAATTTTGCTAAGTATATTAAGGGAGTCGTATTATGTATCAGCGCTAGAAGAGCCTAGACACTTATACTCTTCTACTTCTTGTCCTAGGGCGCGACTTGGCCCTAGGACGATTCGTTTTCCAAGTTAACCAAAGGCGAGATACTTTGTGGCGTCCGAGTACGATTTGTAGAGTGGGTATAATTTAAGGAACGAGTATGGCTTAAGGAACGGGAGGAACTATAGCGGACTTTTTTAAAAGGGTAAGTTCGGCAATGCTTTTAAATATGTCCTTTTTTACCGCATCTAAAGTATTCTCTATTTATGGCTTGAGTTCTTTATTTGTTAGTTCCTAAGGGTATATAGAATTGAGCGGTATTAAGGTCCATAGGGTCGTACATAGGGCTTTTAGGTCTTAGAGAAGGATCGCGCCTTAGGGCATATACTAGTTTTGTGGAGTTTTAAACGCAAGGTGTAGTTAACTTTGGAGAATAAGTCTGTTTATTATATTAAAGGTCCTCATTAATTTATTAACATATTATAGCAAATTTAGACAGGTTTTTTAGCAGTTCTCTACCTACTAACTAGGCTCTAATCTTATCCGAAATAGCTTATTAAAGGGCAGTAACTCTAGCAGCTTTATTTCAATCTAGCTCGCTAATAAGGCCTAAAAATTCCAAAAAGAAGCTAGTAAAGTCTCGGTTCCGTTACTATAGGTTTTTAAGTTTGGTAACAGCTATGTGTTTACAGCTGGCGTTATTATATATTTATTCTAGTAGAGAGATAAAGGTTTTAAAATTAACAAAAGTGCTATTGCGGAAGAATGGATCTATGGTTTATACAGCGTCCTTGCTTAAACGAGACATTCTATAGCTAACCTTGCTAGCCTTAGTGGGGTATTAATTGTAGTTTGTTAAGAGTTTAAGACGGAGCTTGGTTATAAAGGGATATAGGTTATTTTAGTTTCTATTAAACATTAGAGGATTAGGGAGCTTTTTAGATTTTGTAGTAGGTACTAGGTTCGCTATAGGTATAGGTTAAGCTACTATTACTAGTTTAGTGTTCGCATTCAACGGGTTAGGTTTAGGTACCGTTATTTTAATCTCGTTTATAGGTGTTGCTATTAGGGTCTATAATATAAATACCTTAACATTGCAGAGTTCTTCGCGGAGTGCTTCCATTAATCGCTGGTGCTGAGCTTCCAGTGCAGCCCGCTACTAAGCTAAGGCGTCCGTAAAGAACTGTTGTATTATAGTTAACTGTTCCCTGACTAGGGTTATAATACTTATAGTTATTAAAAGGGATTCGGGTTCGTTTGCCATTTTAATAGTAGTTGTTTTAATATAACGTAATATGAGGGCGTGAAGAAGCTTTAGGGAAGATTTAAAGGAATAATATAAATTTTATCTAAATCTAAGGGTATATAGCTCTTGCAGAGTACAAGACATTACGTAAAGAAGAGAAAGGAATATAGGAAACTTATAACTAAATATTTAGGGTCTTGGCAGTAGATGCATAGGCATAAGCCCACGCGGATTTTAATAAGTTTCGACCAAATTCCATTACGTTAGTGGAACTTAGTGGAAAATAGTGGATTACAGCGGATAATTGTGGATAGTTGTAGATAGTTGCAGACAGTTATAAATAGGTACGAACAGTTTTATACAGTTATCTATTAAGTGTTTTACCGAGACATTCCTACTGTAACTGGGCTAGTCCCATTACACTTTATGGGTTATATAGTTTAGTTTATAGTAGTTAATATAGAAATAGAGTCCATTGTTTGGCTATTTTATAAAGAGGATAGGTAAGGTAAAGGGGACTTAGCTAGGCTTAATAAAGCCCTTATTAAGGTTATTAATAAGGTACTACTTAGTGGCCTATAGCTCGTTAGTAGATTGCTAGCGGAGGGGGCTATAGCTAAGGGTATTTTTTTTATCGGGCTTAATCTTAATCTTATGGTTATACGGTTAGTAGGGCGGGAGTATATTAGATGCTGCTTTAGAGAATACGTCCTTAAATTCCTAGTATTGGTGGAGTAGTTTCTGTTCTACTAGCTCCTTATCTATAAGCTTACTTTCCCTACTAAGTTGGTTACAGGCTAGGGCTTCTTTATCTTTAATTATCCGGTTAATTTTGTATAAGCTAGTTATAAAGGTAATAGTATTGGGCTGTTTTAAGTTCTAGTAGAACCCTATGGCACTAATACAGTAGATATTAACTAGTGGGAGGTTTATAGGTTTCTTTATAGACATTCCTTAGACTATATTTTATAGAGGAGGGTTTATAACCCTCCTTAGCTTCTATTTTATCTTCTATAAGTTATCTTTCTAGTTTATATATTTAGTACGGCGTCTAATATTCCTTACTGTTCTTTATAGCTATATAGGGCCTAAGCTAGCTAGCTTATTATTAACTTCCTAGGTTTTTAGTGCCAGTGGTACAATATTAGTAGTTTAGAGGCGGCGTAGTATACGGACCTATTGCGGATTAAGCTGTATATCTTTCTTAAAGGCCTAGTCCCTATATATAGCATTAGCCTAGTAAACGGTGTCTATCTATAGCCATATAAGGTTTTCTATTATAATGCTAATTTCCTTTATAAAAGAAGGTATTAGGGGTAGGGTTTTAGGCTAGATAAGCCGTCTACTCTATACGTTAAGCTATAAGCCTAAATAGGCTAGCCATTTTCTTTTTAAGATTATATTGTAGCTTCCTAGGTCCGTAATAAGAAAGGGGATATTATACTACCTTTATCCGTCTATATGGAGGTAAATCCGCAAGATAGCTGTAATAGGTAGTCCTATCTGTCCGTTATACCCGCAAATAGAAATTGGTTTAGGTAGTTCCTTAAAGGGTATATTTAAAAAGTTAGCTAGCTTTATAGCATACTATATATCTATTAAGGTAAGGTATTTGCTCCAGAGTTAGCTAAAGCAGAGGTTAAAACTTAATATCTATTATAGAATAAAGTATAAGGAATAGTGCAGCTTTTTCTACCAACTAGTTAACCTAGATTAATATATAATATATTAATCCCTTTTAACCCTAGAGAGGAGTTTTTCTCTAAGGTTCCTCTTTTTCTAACTCTATACTACTCTTCTAGATTAATAGAACCTCGCCTACTTTTATGTTTATTGGGCAATCCTTTATAATATAGCCCTTCTAGCCGCAAGAGAAGTAAGCTCCCTAATTACTAAGGGCCTATATATAGGGGTTGCTGTATATAGGCTAAGTATTTACTAGACCTATAGCAGGACTAGCTATATAGCTAGCTGCTAAATTAGCAGTAGGCTATACGGCCAGTACTATAGGGGTTGCAGATCTTACTAGGGCGCTATAGCCCGTTCTTATAGTACTTATATTCTAATTAGTAGAGTTTCTAGTCTTATACTACTTAGTATATGCCTTAATTTAATAAAGGCCCTAGTTAATAGCTAGGTATTAGTCTATAAGTTCTTTTAGCGTTTATATAGTAGTATAAACTGGTAGTATAGCGCGCTATAGGTCTAGGGTAAGCTTATTAAAGAGGTCTAGCATTAGATCTTCCTAGGGTATTTAAGCCTATCTAGCTAGGTATAGAAAGCGGGTCTAGAAGACTACGAAGGTCTCTATTATTTTTATATTTAGGCTTTTATAATTAAGCTGGGCGTTTTATACTTTAAAGGGGTCCTTATAAATAAAAGATAGGTAGTTAATTATCTCTTTTTCTAAGAGGAAGGAGTCTACTAAGTTCTAGGTATATTGCGGACGTAGGTATATTTATATATTACCGCCAGTGCGGCTAAGGACATATATCATTTTAGCTTGGGTATTAGGAAAGTGGTCCGTATTAACTTTAAGCTTGTCCTGCAATTAAAGCTTCCAGTTATTAAATATAGGGTTAGTTCTATCTGTTAGTAATAGGGGGTCTATCACCTTTGCGGACCGTAACAATGCTAATACTATACGTTAAGCTAGGGCCTTAAGGGCTGTAGCAAGCCTCTAGGTGTCTAATAACTTATTACTAGGTGTAGGGGTATCTCTAGTTTTAAGTAGCTCTTAGAGCTATTTAATTTTAGTATTAGCTACTATAAGCTCTTCCTAGGGGGTTAAGACGGCGACTATTTTACTATTAGAAGTATTTGCGGGTTCTATAGCGGCTTTGCTAGCTATTGTATTTCTTAGTATAGTAATAGGGATATTAGGTAATTTCTGGTTGTTTATTTATTTTCTAGGGGTTCCAGTTTATGTGTCCTATTCTTAGGTTTTGCGTTCTATTTATATTTTTTTAGTTCTTAGGTTTCTGTTCTTTATCCTTATAGATATATTTAAGTTCCTTCTTAGGAAGAAAGAGTAGTAATAAGCTTTAGATAATATTAGCGACTTGGTTAATCGAGGTATAAGCACAGCAAAAGGGTCGCGTAAGCCTATATAATTAGATTGTATATAAACAAGGATCTAAAGCTAGAGAAAGGAAAGGAGAAGAATAGCAATGCCGCTTAAGGTTTTATGCGGCCCTTAAGTTACATAACTGTAACCGTCTAAAACGATCTGTAACTATCTGCAATTGTTTATAACTATTCGCCACAATTCACTGTTTTCCACTAGCGCTACAACATTAAGTAAGCTTAAATTATTCTTGGTTTCTTATATGGTTTTTTATTTAGCTTTAGGTTTAGTATTAGGTATAGAGTTAGTATTAGATTTAGGTTTAGGTTCTTTAAGTATCCTTTTTATAATAGAATACTAGTTCTTCTAGTATTTTTATATATTAAGCTTAAGCTTCTATTTAGTTTAGGGTAGTGTAATAGTCGGAGTTAGTTTATATAGTTTGGTATAATTTCTAGGTTCTTAGTAAACGTTAGTGGAAATCTTATATTAGTGGAATTTGGTAGAATTCTTAGGTTAGTAAAATTATGTAGACTTTCTAGGTATAGGGTAGACATTAATAAAAAATTTAGACTAGTGGATTCTAATAGATTTTTTAGGTTTTAGTTTTAGGTCTAAGTAGTAAGTTATAAGGCACTTCTACTTATAACGGGAGGCGGTAAATAAAAGTTTAAGGTTATTTTAATTAATAGTCACCTTATATAGCTTTATCTATAGTTATTTAAAAATTACTAGGTAATCTAGAGTAGTTATAAAGGGTTTAATTAATTCTTTATGGCTTAGGTATTAGAGTCTTACGGCCGCTATATAAGTAATACGGCCTAAAATAGTATATTTGCCATTAAATCTAAATACATTAATATACTAGTTAAAGGGTATTAGGGTAAACCTATTATCTTATATAAAGATCTTATTAATAAATCCTATGCTGCTAGCTTCTATATTAATTAGGACTTAAGCATTAGCCTATTAACCGTTCTGCTAAAGACTGTAGTTAATAATTAATGCTATAATGCTAAGAGTTAGGGTTTATAATATCTAATACATTTAATAAGATTCTGTAATATAGCTATTCTAAAAAGCGACTTAACTCTAAGATATATTATTATTCATTGCTTAACGTCCAATTCGGATCCCTGTTGGGCCCACGCGGACTACTCCTTATATACATGTGGGGAGAAAACTCTATTAAGAAAACCCCGTGATCCATCTCCCCGCCTTTTGGGGCTCGCTTATAAGTCGCCTACGAGTCACCAGTGGTGCTCTACTACCTTACTTTTTAACCTCCTTGGGAACCACTGCTGCCGTAACAAACCTATGGACGCGCTAGTATTACACACTGTACTCTACTCCTGTAGAGTTATTAGGGGGCGCCTATTACTCGCCCCTTTGCCTTCTATTACTATTTCCTTTGCAACCTAGAACTGGTCTAGCACATTTTGGCCAATAAGCCACTAGGTAGCCGCCTTAAGGCCTTTCTGTGTTAAGAGCAGTGTATTATAGTTTTCTGTGCCAGCTGCTAAGAGCATTGCTTCTTGGCTGGTGCGTAAGGGGCATAACAGTATTACGTGTTTTAGTGTCTATCTTGGCCAGCCACATTCGCACCTTAGGCTACCCACTAGGACACCCACCTAGTGAAGCCAATCTTTTAGTCCTATTATTCCTGTTCTTAAGAGTGTTGCCATTGTATTTTCTGCCTTTGTTAGGCCCTCTTGGAGCCCTTAGGTATTTACCCCCCATGGCGTTACCTATGCTACGGCTTGGGTCCCCCTTGCCTAAGTCTGCCTCTGTACCTTTGACTCCCATTCGTCTCTCTAGCGTCGGTCCATAACTCTAAGATATACCTTCTAGTAGTAATCGAAAGGTGGTTTCTATAAAATATTAGTTGTAACTTTATTCTTATAAGTGGTGCTTATTAAATATAGGGCTAAAACTAGGTAAAAATTAGGGATAGTAATTAGAGGACCAGTATGGTAATATAAGGGATATTATTGCGGTCATCTTAGGTTGCCCTTAAGATAACCCCTAGATATCCCTTAGACGTCTATTGGTTATATACTAAAGGTATATGCCCATAGTATATAGTCTCTAAAATCCCTAAGGCCTTGCCTTCTTAAGGATTTATCTCTCTTACCAATCTATCCTATTCTACAATTGTACCTTATAGCCCCCTATCTACAAAGTCCCCTTATATTTAAATCCTTCCTACTCCTTTTTAGAAGGGTAGCTAGCTTTAAGGACCCGATTATTTATTTATATCTACTATTCTTCCCTTAAAATCTCGCGACAACCTAATAGAAACTCTATAAATACCCTATAGAAAGCCGTCGCCTTAAGGCAGAAAGGTCCCTCCAATAGTAAGAAATTGCGACAATATAAACCTCTAGGTAAGACGGCTAAACAAGCCCTAACACTTAGATGCACCAAGAGCTTAAAGACTCTCGCATACCTATAGTTACTAGCAACGCTAAGAAAAACGCAAATACCCTCTATAATAGTTATAATACTACTAAAAAGTAGCCGGAACCCCTCTGGCCCTACTTAGGCTAATTAAAACATTAAGCGCTAGAGGCAACCCTAAGATCTTCCTCTAAATTAGAAATACTAGAGAAATATACTAATATACCTAATTAGGGACCCAACTAAACCCCTCCTAAAAGACCACCAGCCTATAATTAGTATAGTGGTGGCGCACACACTGCTTATAAGCCAAGTAGGCCTACCCCTTTAGGTAATTTAACCTAACTACTAACTTAAAACTTAAGCCTTATAGGGAAACCTATATTAGCTACTAGTACTAACACTACCTCTATAACCGGAGCTTTCCTAGGCCTAAAGTTAGAAAGTTAAAAGCCCTATACTAATTTTTTTTAAGGAGGATATTAGGAAGCTGCTATAAGACTCTTAAAAGCTATATAGAAAGGAGCTACTAATAAATATATTAAAAAACTCTAGGGGTAGGTCTAAATCTAGCAGAGCTTAATCTAGGCTAGATAAAATCTTTTATAACTTAGCTAAGGCTAAGAGCCTTCTGGAGGCTACCTAGTACTTACCTAAAGAGGCGTAAAAGACTTAGAGAAGTATTTATATAGTAAATAGAAAAAGTATATAGACTAACTAGCTAAGGCCTCTAGTAGTCTAAAACTCCGCTATAAACCTAACGCCCAATAGTTAGATAATTAGGTTTGTAAAATAAATAACTTCTTTAAAATACTAATAATATAAAATAATACTAAAGAGTGTACCTAATAGATTACTAGCAAGATTAAAGATTAATCCCTAAACTAGATTATATTAATTAGCTTAATAAAGAGCAAATTACTACATAGCCGCAGCTGCAACCCTTCCTAAAGAAGTGGACTTAAAATCCGCATATTATATAATATAATTATATAGAACTATTCTTGAATAGAATACAGCTTAACCGCTATAATTTCCGCCAGTTTATAAACTTTGTGGAAACTTATACTTAACTAATAAATTTAGAGCCCTTTAAAAACAAGGACGGTAGTATCTATAAAAAGGAGAAAATTAGATTTATCTAGGCTAGAATTAAGCTAGTAATTTATAATAAAATAAAGCGCGTAGGAGCCCTATTATAGATTACTATATATACGGATTTTAAATAAGCGGTTCTAAACGCTAAGAATACGGTAAGGAACTAGACCTCTTTTAGTAAGAAGCTAGGGGGTAGCTAAAAGCGCGGGCACTTTAGTAGTAATATAAGGCAAACCTAAAATTTAAAGAAGCCATTTTTAAAGAGAAATCTAAAAGGGTTAAAGTTAGAGACCTTAAGTAATGGAAAAGACTCCTAGGGCCAATCTAATACCTATTTAGAACCCTTATAGAAATACTCTAAAAAGTTAAGAGAAAACTTCTCTAGAGGTAAACCTAATTAGAAAAATAAGTAGGGTAATAACCATACTAATAATCTAAAAAAAGAAAAGCCCTAGTTGCGAACCTCTCCTGGCTATAACTAGGGCAAGATATAGAAGAAGAGACTCTTTATATTGCTATTAAGCTAAAAATAGTACTCCCTATAGACGAGGTATATTAGTTCCAAGCACTATATAATAGCAGCGCTAAAATTAATCTTATATAATATAATTTAGTAAAAGAGTATAAGCTTATTCTATTGCTAAGGTAGCGGAAACCTATTATAGGGTTCCTAGATAAGTATTAAATTAAACCATATAGTGCCTATAAGCTAAGATAATACTAAAGAGCGTATATAATGGATTATTAGTAGGATTAAAGACCAATCACTAAACTAGATTGCGCTTAATTAACTTAATAAAGAGTAAGTTACTATATAGTAACAGCTGTAGACCTTCCTAAAGGGTTGGACCTAAAATCTGTAGGTTGTATAATATAATAATATAGAACAATTCTGGAATAGTATATAGCTGGACTGTTAAGATTTCCGCCAGTTTATAAACTTTATAGAAACTTATACTAAATAGATAGATCTAAAACCCTTTAAAAATAAAGACGGTAGCATCTATAAAAAGGAGAAGATTGGACTTATCTAGGCTAGAATTAAGCTAATAATTTATAACAAAATAAAGCGCGTAAGAGCCCTATCGCAGATCACTATATATAACGGAACCTTGTAGCAGGAACTACGGTGGGTCCTATTATTAGGCTGGGTATATAGGTAAGAACAAATTAACAACTTAATAACAACTGGTGGAGTGGTTGCCTAATAGATTAACTCTAATTGTATTCTAAGATTCACTATAAGGAGAGAACTATCTACGGTAGGGACTGAGGTCCTTTAAATACACAACCGTACGCCTAAGAAACCCTCTCTTATATATAAGGTACGTGTTATCTATATTAAACGTAACGTTCCTTCTATTTAACACAGTTAATATATTTAACGCCACGTGACCTTGGTTACTATTCCTTATTACATGGTTTCACTAGTTCTATTTTAGACTGTGCCTATATTAACTAACTAGCTTCCGCCAACTCTTCTCCAAGTAGTTGTAATATTGTACTTAAAGCGTCCGTAATACTATCTCCCTCCTCTTTATCTTCGTCCTTAAAGATTCCTAACATCTCTAAGTCGTCCACTAGAGGTATAATGTCCGTTTAATTAGTCTGGTTAATATCCTTACTTATTATACCTAAAGCTTCTTCTTCTCTTTCTTGGGTGGAGTGCCGCCTGCGTACTATCTCCTCAATACTATTACTTAGTGAAGTGATGGCGGTTCCCTACTCTAGGTACACAAAAGAGGGGTTAGTTTGTGTTACGTTAGTAAGTCCCTTATCTTGGCAACCCTCTTCCTGTTCTGAGTGCACTAAAGCAAATATTCAATCGTCCTGTAACGTTTGCTCTATTTCTAACGCTAAGTGTGCGCGTCCTACGACTCTTAATAGTCTTTAAGTTCCCTAAGTAACTTATTATAGGGTTTTATGTTTAATCTGCTGCTGTAAAGCTTGACGGTAAGCTAGCCTTAGCGTTGCTTGTGGTCTAACGTGCCTTAAAAGAGTCCGCACGCGTTCTTGAAGCCCAACGTCTAGCTTATGCTTGTCTTTAACGTCTTAAACGTGTTTATAAGAAGGTTTGTTCTAAGGAGTGGAAACTTGTTTAATAAGGTCTATAGGAACTTAGTAATAAAAGGACTGGCTCTTCTTCTATAAGGGAAACAACTCTAAGTAGCTTGGTAATTGCTTCTCTTGGGTCCCCCTTAGGTAACTCGTTCTTTAGTGATCCTTCCTTATTAATATTGCCTGACCTACTTTCTTCTGATACTCCTGTACCTTTCCTATAGCGTTCCTTAGGTTGCTTAGTGGTTCCTAGGTAGTTTTACTGTAGCCTATCTACTTTACTTTATACCACGTTTCGTTATTTACATCCTTATAACTGATAATCTTTGAAACTTGCTATTTGTCTTCCTCTTGTCCTCTATATGTGTCTGCCTTATAGACTGGTGGCTTAATATTCCTGTGTGCTAGCTCTAGCATTGCGATATATTATATAGGGTAGATCTTTATTTTGGCTGGTAGGTTTAACTTATATATAACTAATAAAATTCTTTACTTAACTTTAAAAGGTCCTAGTCTAATGTGGTCTAACTTCTTGCTTAGTTATTAACTTTTAAAATTTTTGTATAGTAGCCATACTTTATCTCCCTCCTTAAGATCTGGTCCCTTAGATCTCTTAGTATCATAGTACCTTTTTATTTGTTTTTATACTAGTTTGGCTGTTTCTATAAGGTCTGTATAAAGATTCATTAATATCTCCATTCTTTGTTTAGCTGTGCTACTTATCTTTTTTGCTTAATGTGGCGATAACAATGTTCTTGGTTTATATCCATAATTCACCTTAAATAGTAATATCCCTATTCCTTCTTATGGTGTTGCATTGTATATAAACTATGTAACTGGTAATAATAATACCCAATTATTCTATACGTAATTGATATAATGCCTTAGATACTATTCCAGTGTCTAGTTTAGTCTTTTTGTTTATCTGTCCGTCTGCGGATAATATACTGTAGATGTTACTACGCGAACCCCTTGTTTTACTAAAAACACTTCCTAAAATACTGCTATAAATCTTAGATCTCTGTCTAATATAATCTTGTCTAGTGCTCTATATCTTATAAACACTTCCTTTATATAGATTCTAGTAATATCTTCTACTGATATTTCTTTAGTACATGCTATAAAGTATCCCTACTTTATTAGCTTATCTACTATTACTAAGATTATGTTATAATCTTGTCCTGTAATAGGATCTCTTAACTTTAGTAACTTAATAATAAAGTCCTATAATATAACTTCCCATGGTCTCCCTGGTATTTCAATAGATTATAGCCCTCTATATGGCTTATGCCTTGTTGGTTTGTTTCTTTAGTAATCTAGATATTTCTTTATAACTTGTCTTGCTAGTCCCTAGATTCCTTAAATAATGTATTCCTTCTAAAGTTTTAATACTAAGCCTATAGCTCCGTTATGTCCTTATGTTATTCCCTTATGGAATTCCTTAATAAATTCTTCTATAATAGACTTAGGCATATATATTACTTCTTTATTTTTGTATTGCTCTAAGTCCGGATCCTTTGCCTATGCTTTTTAGATCTTCTGTATCTAATTACTCTCTGGTAACTCATGGATCTAACTTTCCTTAGTTGCTGCGATCTTTGGATAATTATACCTAATTAATCTATCTTAATCCTTTTACAATAAAGCTCCTAATAGCTTTTTATTACTTTATAATTTAGCCTTTCTACTTAGAGCATCTGCTCGTGCATTATCTATACCCTTGGTATGCTAAATTTCGAAATAGTATTCTATAAGCATTTCCGCCCATCTAACCTGTCTTTGGTTAAGTTCCTTTATTATTAGGAATCCTATAAGGTTCTTATAGTCCGTCTTAACTATAAATAGTTTCTCTATACCTTGCAAGAATGCTCTCTATTCCTTAAGTGCTGTAACTATACCTAACAACTCCTTATTATAGATGTTATAGTTTAACTCTAGTGGTGTTATCTTTTAACTGTAGTATACTACTAGGTGCCATCTATCTTAATATTTCTATATAAAGTACGCCTCTAGTGTAAAGTCTAATGCATCTATTTCTACAACCGTCTCTAGTCCTGGTTAATAGATCTTAAGAACTGGCTTCTAGGTAAACAACCCTTTAACTTTCTTAAATAGTTCTTATTGCTCCTTTCCCTATACCTATAGTTCTTTTTTCTTTATTAACCTTGTAAACAGCTTAATGTCCTTTAACTATTGCGCTATAAACCTTCTATAATAATTGCAAAACCCTAGGAACGATCTTAACTGCGTAATGTTCCCTGGTTCTTACTAATTTACTATAGCCTTAATCTTTTTTAGATCTATGCTAAGTTGGCCTAGTTTAATAATAAATCTAATAAAATTAGTCTTCCTAGTAAAGAACTCGCATTTCTTAATTACTACTAGCATCTATTCTTTTTGTAGTCTCTTTAAGACCCACTTAATATATTCTCTGTGCTTCTCCTTACTTTCTAAGTAGATAATAATGTTGTTAAGGTATACCATAACAAACTTATCTAGGTGTTCTCCTAATACACTATTAATTCGCTTCTGGAATGTTACTAGTGCGTTTATAAGTCCAAATTGTATAACTAATGGTTTATATAGTCCTTCCTTTAACCTAAAGGCTGCCTTTTATTTGTTGCCTTCCTTGATCCTAATCTGATAGTACGCCTATTTTAGATCTATCTTTATAAAGATCTTTGCGTTGCCTATCCTATCTTAGATTTCGCTAATTAAGGGTAAAGAATACCTATCCTTCTGAGTAATGCTGTTTAACTACCTATAGTCTATATACATTCTAAGTTTTCTGTTTTTCTTTAGGATAAACAGTACTGGATATTCTACTAATAACTATAATGGTCTAATATATCCCTTGCGTAAGTTCTCCTGGACAAACTCCTTAAGTGCTACTAACTCCGTTTTAGTAAGCTTATAGATTGGAAAGAACTTTAAACTTATTCCCTCTTCTAATTCTATTTTATAGTCCCATGCTATATACTCTAACAGCTTTTTACTTTCTAGTAACTATAACTTTTTACTATACTTGTGGTATCTCTTTGGTATATAACTTAAGCCTTACTTAGTCTCTTTATACGTCGCTCCAACTTAGTACTATACCAACTTGGTTTACTATCGCACTTTATGCTATTAAGTATCCTTAATATCGACCTAACCTATAACCTAATTAATTTTTAGATTATACTCCTGTAACTAAGGCATTCCTAATATCGCCTTGTCCTATCCCAACGGTAGGATATTAAAAGACATTCTAACTGGTCTCCCTTTAATAGTTATCTAAATAGGTCCTGTTTTAAGATTAATAATACCTCCTCTATAGGCTATCTAATCTCCTAAAATCATTGTAAGTGGATATAGGTGTTCCTTTTATCTATATAGTAACCCCATCCTTTCTACTACTTTTGGTGATATGTAGTTCCTAGTTGCTCCACTATCTACTAACGCTTTAAACTGCTAATCTTGCTATTTAGCTCATAAATTTAGGTATTAACCTTAAATTCCTTTAAGGGTCTAAGGCTCTAACACTGGTTCCCTCTAGTCCTGTGCACCTCCTCTTTTCCCGACTATTGGCTGCTCAATCCTACTTATACTTAGTCCAACTTTAGCCAATACTTAGTTTGTTTCTTTTCCTCTATATACTATAGATAAGTGTTTTTAGGGCACTCCCACCACTATCGTCCGTCTAGGCATTTTTCCGTAAGGAATCTTCCTAGTTAAAGCGTTAAGTCTCCTTAACCTTGTACTTCTACTGGGTGCCAACTATATATATACTTAGCGTTCCTAAACCACTTTTCCTCTGGTGCCTAATATATTCTTATTAGGTACTTCCGGTTCTTATCTTTTAGTGCTTTATATATATTGCACATATCCTCTATATAGGCTATCCATAATAGTGTATAATGCGCTATATGTTTTAGGTTAACTCTAGGTTTGTCTTTATCCTTAAGTTTAAACCTATACCTAGTTAACCTAACCACTGGTATTTCTGCTGCAGGTACTAAGATTTATTGCTCGCTTCTCTAGTCCCTAAATCCTTTTTCTAGGTTCCTTAATGTTATGATTAACGCTCCTTTGATATAACTTATGCGTTTTTCCGTAATAGGTTAGTCTTAGACAACTTTTTTATTTAGCCATATATAAAAGTCTTCCTATTTGTCATTGTATTGCTGCCTATACCACTTTCTATACAGCTGGTTTAGTGTATATGGTCTGTCTGTTAGAAAGTACCTTATTATTGCTGTATTATAACATCCTTTGGTATATCTTTCTTCGAACTTAGTTGGAATATCTAGATCCTCTTCTTGTTCCAGTTTATCTAACTATTTTGCCCTAGGTGTCCCTACACTTGGCCTATTAGTAACTCTTTGTATAGGTGCTCTATCCCTTATACAACCTAGCATAGCTAGTCTCTTGTCTAGCTTTTGCTTTTGCTATATAATAATTCTTGTTCTAAACTTATCTATAGTTTCTTGTTTTCTGCGTCTTGCAGCTGGATCTTTATAGTCGTTTTGCTTTTTAATTCTAGTATTAACCGTTTAATCTTTAGGCTAAACACTACGTTTACCTAGGATTACTAATGTTCTTACTCGTTCTCCAAACTTGTAGTTCTTAAACTTGCGTCTTATACTTATTTGTTTGTTACTAAACTAAGTTACTACCCTTTCCCATCGGTTTTTGTCCGTTATAGGTCCTTAGGTGTGTCTTATCTTATCTTAAGAATCTTAAGCTTCTCTTATCTCTTCTTAAGAATCTTGAGCCTGTGGCCTTTTGCCTTTATTAAGTGATAAGCTAGCACTAGCAGTTGTCTACTTGCTTAGTTTCTTCTAAATATTACTCCTATCGTCTTGTAAAGCGATGGAAATTGTATTTAATGGTGTTATAACATCCGTTACCGAACCCTGTTTTATAATGGTCTTAGTTTCTGCTTCTATTTCGACTTCTCTAAGGTCTACATGCTCCTAGTAAGCTGCCTTTGTTGCCTTATCATTGGTAAATACTTTGCCTTTGTTAAATTCATCGTCTTCAATGTCCAATCTATAAGCTGGTTTATTGGTTCCTTTGAACTTAGATAACAATGGCTCCTATAGCTAATAACTTGCGCCGTACTTAGCGTCCTCATAAATTCAGTATGCGTTGTTATAATAATACGCAAAACTATTAATTAAACACTCTTTTATTCCTCGCAGTGCACCATTGTCCCTCTGTATGTACGTGCTGTCTACTAGCCTAGTTCCCTTTACTACGTGGTTACTCTAACCACCTCTATAGTCTCTAGCAAAATAACCTTATTTTCCGCAATTTATGTAAGCTCCATCTTTAAACTATTTTTTTTGCTATAGAGTCCGCCTAAACGTCTTCTGCTGCTAAGATCCTTGGTTTAGCCTCTGCTCCTAGGTTCTTTAATCACTTAATTCTTAACCTCTAAGTTTCCATAGTTTCTTTTCCCACCTTTAGGTTTCTTTAGTACCGCTTAGGTCCATTAGCTCTGCGCCATTCCATAGTTTTTAACTTAGTGTCTGTTATTGCGTGCTCTGCGCCTTATACGACTATAGAACTCTATCTTGCCCTCTATTAGCTTGTTCCCTTTAATAGATTCTATTATTAATCTTTATTAACTAATCTATTAACTCCCTTAGAGTATCCGCATCTTCTATTAGGATAATTGCGTCCTAGACTTTAGCTTTAAGTCCCTATTTATACTATGCCATAAGCGCCCTATCATTCCACTTAACCTGCGTGGCTAGTGTTTAAAACTATATTGTATACTTAATTGCTGAAGTGCGTTGTACTAAGTTCTAAAGCTTTTATTCTGCTATAGTTGTAGCCTCTAGGTCTCTAAATATCTATATTAGTTGTTCCGCGAACCCATTTTAACTGGTAAATATATACCGTACATCCTGGTTAGTAGTTGTTATGCTATTGGCCTATATTTCCGTAAGATATAGCTTAAACTACTTAAGTGCCCTCCCTGTTAGGAACAATCCTGCATAGGCTACTTAATCCAACAATGTTGCTAACTTCGCTCCTTCCTATACTACCTTAAAGTGCATCTGTGTAAGAAATCCCTTAAGCTTTGACTTCTCTCCTAAGAACCGTTTAATTAAAGGTAGCTTAATTTTTGCTACTCTAATTCCATTAATGCGTTCTTTAAGTATCCTATTATTGTCTTATAAATAATTAACTATTTCCTATAACTAACCTTGTGTAACCACTTGAGAATCCCTATTATCTATACTGGTATCACCTGGTCCTAAGGTTGTGGCTGCCGTCAACGCCGTTGTGACTGGTGCTTTAGGTGGCATGTTGTTTGATCTTGTTTAATACCGTAACCTTAGTAGTGAATATATAACGGAACCTTATAGCAGGAACTATGGTGGGTCCTATTATTAGGCTAGGTATATAGGTAAGAACAAATTAACAACTTAATAATAACTGGTAGAGTAGTTGCCTAACAAATTAACTCTAATTGTATTCTAAGATTTACTACAAGGAGAGAACTATCTATGGTAGGGACTAAGGTCCTTTAAATACACAACCGTACGCCTAAGAAACCCTCTCTTGTACGTGAGGTACGTATTGTCTATATTAAACGTAACGTTCCTTCCGTTTAACACAGTCAATACGTTTAACGCCATGTAACCTCGGTTACCATTCCTCGTCATATAGTTCTATGGGTTCCATCCTGGACCGTGCCTATATTAACTAACTAGCTTCCTCCGACTCTTCTCCAAGTAGTTGTAACATCGTACTTAAAGCGTCCGTAACACTATATATACTAATTTTAAATAAGCGGTTCTAAACGCTAAGAATATAGTAATAAACTAGACCTCTTCTAATAAGAAGCTAGGGAGTAGCTAGAAGTGCAGGTACTCTAGTAGTAATATAGGGCAGACCCAGTCTTTGAAAAAGCTGTTCTTAAAGAGAAATCCAAAATAGTTAAAGTTAGGGACCTTAAGTAATAGGAAAGACACCTAGGGCCAATGTTACAGTACTGTCAAATTGCGGTAACTTGCCGTTATGTAATGGCAAGTTGCCATTACGTAACCAGAGGATTGTATATAGCTTTAAGTGGTGCTTCCGTTCTTCCCCTTTCCTTTCTCTAGCTTTGGATCCTTGTTTATAGACAATCCAACCATATAGGCTTACGCGACCTTCTTACCGTACTCGTGCCTTAATTAACTAAGTTGTTAACATTATCTAAAGCTTATACTACTCTTTCTTCCTAAGAAGGAACTTAAATATATCTATAAGGCTATAAATAGGACAAGGACACAGAATAGGACCCTAAGGACATTACTAGGACCATAAGGATAGGACAGACCCCTAAGAACCAAAAGAATATAAATAGAACGCGAAACCTAAGAATAGGACACGCACGGACTAGAACCCCTAGGAAATAAATAAACACCAAAAATTACCTAATACCCCTACTACTATGCTAAGAAATACAGCAGCTGGCAAAGCTGCTGTAAGACCTATAAATACCTCTAATAGTAAAACAGTCGCCGTCTTAACCCCCTAGGAAGAGCTTATAGCAGCTAATGCCGAAATTAAATAGCTTTAAGAGCTGCTTAAAACTAGAGACACCCCTATACCTAGTAAGGAGTTATTAGATACCTAGAGACTTGCTATAGTCCTTAAGGCCCTAGCCTAACGTACAGCATTAGTATTATTGCGGTCCGCAAAGATTGCGGACCCCCTATTGCTTATAGACAAAACTGACCCTATATTTAATAATTAGAAGCTTTAACTATAAGATAAGCTTAAAGTTAATATAGACCACTTCCCTACTACCTAAGCTAAAATGGCCTATATCTTTGGCCGTACTAGTAGGGACGCATAGACGTATCTACGTCCGTAATATGCCCAGGACTTAGCAGACCCCTTCCTCTCTAGAGAAGAGATAATTAACTACCTATCTTTTATTTATAAGAACCCCTTTAAGACACAAAACGCCTACCTTAATTATACAGCCCTTAATATAAAAATAATAGAGACTTTCTTAGTCTTCTAAACTGTTACGGACGCTTTAAGTACGATGTTACAACTACTTGGAGAAGAGTCGGAGGAAGCTAGTTAGTTAATATAGGCACGGTCCAGGATGGAACCCGTGGAACCATGTAGTAAGGAATAGTAAGCGAGTCACATAATGTTATACGCGATGTACGCAGTATACGCAGTATACGTCTATGTATAATACGTATAATACGTACCTTATAGAGCGAAGGGATTTCTTAGGCATACGGTTGTGTATTTAAAGGACTATAGTCCCTACCCAGATAGTTCTCTCTTTATAGTGAATCTTAGAATACAATTGGAGTTAATCTGTTGGGCAACCACTCCACTAGTTATTATCTTGTACTGTTATATTGTTAACTTTGTTTAAATATCTACACACCTAGCCTATTAACGAACCTACTGTAGTTCCTGCTACAAGGTTCTATTATATATTTACTACCTAGTTATGGTATTAACAAGTCAAACAGTATGCCACCCAAAGCACCAGTTATAACTTAGTTAGTGATAGCTATGACCTTAGGGCTAAGAGACACCAGTATAGAGGACACAGATTCGCAGCTAGTCACAATGGGTTAGTTATAAAAATGGTTAATTAATTAACAGATAATAATAGGATACTTAAGGAACGTATTAATAGAATCAGAGTAGCTAAGGTTAAGTTACTATTAATTGAATGATTCTTAGGAGAAAGGTTAAAACTTAAAGGATTCCTAATATAGATGCACTTTAAGGTTATGTAAGAGGGAGTAAAGCTAGTAACACCTATGGACCAAGTGGCGTATGCAGGACTATTCTTAACAGGAAAAGCACTTAAGTGGTTTAAACCTTACCTTACTAAAATATAAGTTAACGAAATGATAACTGCTAACTAAGAAGTACGGTATATGTTTACCAGTTGGAATGGGTTCTTAGAGAGACTAATATAGATATTTAGAGACCTAGAAGTGTCAACCATAGCAAAACGAAAGCTTTAAAACTTGGTACAGCGAACTTTAGTAATTGAGTATATAATATAGTTTTAGACACTCACAACACAGGTTAAGTGGAATAATAAGGCGCTTATAGCACAGTATAAATAGGGACTTAAGGCTAAAGTCTAGGACGTAATTATCCTAATAGAAGATGCGGACACTTTAAGAGAGTTAATAGATCAGTTAATAAAGATTAATAACAGGATCTATTAAAGGGAACAAGCTAAGAAAGGGTAAAATAGAGTTCCACAGTTGTATAAGGCATAGAGCATATATTAACAAAGCTAAAGTTAGAAACTATGGAATGGCGCAAAGCTAATAGACCTAAGCGGTACTAAAGAATCTAGATAATAGAGTAAGAAACCATAGAAACCTAGAGGTTAAGGATTAAGTAATTATAGGACTAAGAAGCAGAGGCCAAACCAGGGATCTTAACAGTAGAAGACATTTAGGCGGACTCTATAGCAAGAAGAATAGTTTAAAGACGGAGCTTACATAAATTGCAAAAAGAAAGGTTATTTCGCCAGAGACCGTAGAGGTAGTTAGAGTAACTACGCGGTAAAGGGCACTAGGTTGTCAGAGTACAATAACGCGGATATAAGTATATTACGCGGGACCAAGGAGTATTTAATTAAGCACTTCGCGTTTTGTTACAACAACGCATGCCGAATTTATAAGGACGCTAAGTATAGCGTAAGCTATTAGCTACAAGAGCTAGAGTTAAGAGGACTTAAAGGAACTAAAGAGTTAGATAATAAATAGGATCGACTCTACAAGCTAGATTAAGATATTACAGCAATATATAGATAAAGATTAGCAACAATGACAATAGAGTCAGAGTACTTATTAATTAATAGCGATAAAGAAGAAAAAGAGGCTAACTAGGAGCGCTTAAACCTTGGTAACGCAATAGAAGTAGAGACTAAGACCACCATAAAACGCGGATTAGTAACAGGTATTATAATACCGTTGGATATAGAATCTATCGCTTTATAAGACGGAAGAAGTAATATCTAAAAGGAACTAAGTAAGCAGATAACTGCTAGTGCTAGCTTACTACTTAGTAAAGGTAAAAGGCCACAGGCTTAAGATTCTTAAGAAGAGATAAGAAACACTTAAGATTTTTAAAACAAGATGAGATATATATAAGGACCCACTACAGACAAAAACTAATGGAAAAGGGCAGCTACTTAGTTTAGAGACCAATAAATAAGTATAGGATGTAAGTTTAAGAACTATAAGTTTGGGGAATAAATAAGAACGTCAGTTCTAGGTAAACGCAGTATTCAGCCTAAAGATTAAAAAGTTAATACTAAGATTAAGAAGCAAGACGACTTTAAGGATCTAGCTATAAGATACAGAAAACAAGAAACTATAGATAAGTTTAGGTAAAGAATTATCGCATAGTAAGAGTAAAAGCTAGATAAAAGATTAGCTATACCAGGACATATAAGGGACAGAGCATCTATATAAAGAATCACTAATAGGCTTAAGGCAGGGATGCCTAGAGCAAAATAGCTAAATAAACTAGAGCAAGAAGAGGATCTAGGGATTCCAATTAGGTTTAAAGAAAGACATACCAAAGGATGTCACGACGCAGTAATAACAAGGTACTTTCTAATAGATAGACCATACACACTAAACCAGTTGTACGGAAAGTGGTATAGGCAACAACACAACAATAAATAGGAAGATTTTTATATATAGCTAGACAAAAAAGTTATCTAAGACTAACCTATTACAGAGAAACGCATAAGTCATATTAAAGGAGCATTAATTATAACATTAAGGAACCTAAAAGAAGGATTTAGGGACTAGAGAAGTAAGTAATAAATCTTAGTACCCGCAAATAAAAGATTAATAGTTAGATTGGCTAGATAGAGGTTTAAACTTAAGGATAAAGATAAACTAAGAGTTAACCTAAGTCACTTAGCACATTATATACTATCGTGGATAGCTTATATAGATGACATATGCAATATATATAGAGCACTAAAGAACAAAGCTTAAAAGTACCTAATAAGGATATATTGGGCACTAGATAAAAAGAAGTATAAAAATGCTAAGTATATATATAGATGGCACCTAGTAGAAGTATAGAGTTAAAGAGACCTAACACTTTAACCAGGAAGATTCCTTATAGAAGAATGCCTAGATGGATAACAGTGGTGGAATTGTCCAGAGAATACTTATCTATAGTATATAGAGGAAAAAAAATAAACTAAGTATTGGCCTAAAGGAGACTAAGTACAAATAGGATCTAGCAGCCAATAGTTAGAAAAAGGGGAGGCCTATAGGACCAAAGGGAACTAGTAATAGAGCCTTAGACCCTTAAGGGAATTTAAGGTTAATACCTAAATTTATAAGTTAAATGGCAGGATTAACAGTTTAAAGCATTAATAGATAGTGGAGTAATAAGGAACCACATATTACTAGCAGTAGTAGAAAGAATAGGGTTACTATATAGACAAAAGAAACACCCTTATCCACTTATAACAATTTTAGGGGATTAGATAGCCTATAGAGGAGGCATTATTAACCTTAAAATAGGACCTATTTAGTTAACTATCAAAGGGAGACAAGTTAAAATATCTTTTAATATTCTACTATTGGGAAAGAACAAGGCAATACTAAGGATGCCTTAGTTACAGGAATATAATCTAAGGATTAACTAGGTTACAGGTCAGGTCAATATCAAGAATACTTAATAACGTAAGATGTAATGGTAAACCAAGTTAGTATAGTACTAAGTCGGAGCAACGTATAAAGAGACTAAGTGAGGCTTAAGTTATGTACTAAAGAGATACCACAAGTATAGTAAAAAGTTATGGTTACTAGAAAGTAAAAAGCTATTAGAGTATATAGTATAGGACTATAAAATAGAATTAGAACTAGGAACTAGTCTAAAGTTCTTTTTAATCTATAAGCTTACTAAAACCAAGTTAGTAGCGCTTAAAGAGTTTATCCAGGAGAACTTATAAAAGGGATATATTAGACCATTATAGTCGTTAGCAAGATATCCAGTATTATTTATTCTAAAGAAAAATAGAAAACTTAGGATGTGCATTAACTATAGACAGTTAAACAGTATTACTAGAAAGGATAGGTATCCTTTACCCTTAATTAGCAAAATCTAAGACAGAATAGGCAACGCAAAGATCTTTATAAAGATAGATCTAAGATGGGCGTACTATTAAGTTTAAATTAAGGAAGGCGATAAATAGAAGGCAGCCTTTAGGTTAAAGGAAGGACTATATAAGCTATTAGTTATACAGTTTGGGCTTATAAACACACTAGCAACATTCTAAAAACAAATTAATAGTGTATTAGGAGAACACCTAGATAAGTTTATTATAGTATATCTCAACAATATTATCATCTACTTAATAACTAAGAAAGAATATAGAAAACATGTTAAATAGGTCTTAAAGAGACTATAAGAAGAAAAAATGCCAGTAGCAATTAAAAAATACAAGTTCTTTACTAGGAAGACCAATTTTATTAGATTTATTATTAAACTAGGAAAAATTAGCATAGACCTAAAGAAGGTTAAAGCCATAGTGAGTTGGCAAGAACTAGAGAATGTTACATAGTTGAGATTATTTCTAGGGTTTTGCAACTACTATAGGAGGTTTATAGCATAATGGTTAAAGAGAATTAAGCTATTTATAAGGTTAACAAAAAAAGAGGAACCATAGGTATAAGGAAATAAGTAAAAGAAGTTGTTTAAGGAACTTAAGGAGTTATTCACCTAGGAATTAATCCTTAAGATCTACCAACTAAAGTTAGAAACGGTTGTAGAAATAGATATATTAGACTTTGCACTAAAAGCATGCTTGCTATAAAAGCATTAGGACGCATGGCATCCAGTAGCGTACTACAGTCAGAAAATAACACCACTAGAGTTAAACTATAATATCTATAATAAGGAGTTGTTAGGTATAGTTATAGTACTTAAAGAGTAAAGAGCATTCTTGTAAGGTATAGAGAAACCATTTATAGTTAAAACGGACTATAAGAACCTTATAGGGTTTCTATTAACAAAGAAACTAAATAGAAGACAGGTTAGATAGGCAGAAATACTTATAGAATATTACTTTAAAATTCAGTATACTAAGGGTACAGACAATGCATAAGTAGACGCTCTAAGCAGAAAAGCTAAACTATAGAACAATAAAAAGCCATTAGGGGCTTTACTGCGAAAGGATTAAGACGAAATAATTAGGCATAATTATCCAAAGATTGCAGCGACTAGAGAGAGTTAAGTTTATAAATTACTAGAGAGTAATTGAACACAAAAGATTTAAGAGACATAGGTAGAGGATCTAGACTTAGAGTAGTATAAGAATAGGAAAGTAACCTATATTCTAAAAGCAATAGTAGAAGAGTTTATAAAAGAGTTTTATAAAGGAATGACGCAAGGACACAATAGAGCTACAGGCTTAGTGTTAAGACTTTAAGAGGAGTATATTATTTAAGGAATCTGGGGACTAGCGAGATAAGTTATAAAAGAGTATCCAGATTACTAAAGAAATAAACTAGCAAGGTATAAGCCGTATAGAGGGCTACAACCTATTAAAACACCAGAAAGACCATAGGAGGTTATATTATAGGACTTTATTATTAAGTTACTAAAGTTAAAAGATTCTATTACCAGATAAGATTATAACGTAATCTTAGTAATAGTAGATAAGCTAATAAAGTAGGGATACTTTATAGTATGTATAGAAGAAATATCCGTAGAAGATATGGCTAGAATCTATATTAAGGAAGTATTTATAAGATATAGAGTACTAACAAAGATTATATTAGACAGAGATTTAAGATTCGTAGCAGTATTCTAGGAAGTGTTCTTAGTAGAACAAGGGGTTTAAGTAGTAATATTAACTATATATTACCCGCAAATAGATAGACAGACAGAAAGACTAAACTAGACACTAGAATAGTATCTAAGGCATTATATTAATTACGCACAGAATAATTAGGTATTGTTATTACCAGTTATACAGTTTATATATAACATAACACCATAAGAAGGAATAGGCACGTCACCTTTTAAGGTAAATTACGGATATAAGCCAAGAACGTTGTTAACACTATAACAAGTAAAGAAAACAAGTAGCACGGCTAAAGAAAGAATGGAGACGTTAATAAGTATTTATAATCACCTTAAAGAAACAGCTAAACTAGTACAAGAAAGAATAAAAAGGTTCTATAACACTAAGAGATCTAAGGGACTAGATCTTAAGAAGGGGGATAAAGTGTAGCTACTATACAAAAATTTTAAGAGTTGATGACCAAGCAAAAAGCTAGACCACGTCAGACTAGGACTATTTAAGGTCAAGGCAAAAATCTTAGAAGTTATATACAGACTTAACTTACTAGAGAAAATGAAGATCTACCCTATATAGCATATTATAATACTAGAGCCAACACATAGGAATATTAAGCTACTAGTTTATAAAGTAGATACATATAGAGGACAGAAAGAAGACAAATAGCAAGTTTTAAAATTTATTAGTTATAAGGATGTAGATAATAAAACATAGTATAAAGTAAAGTGAATAGGCTATACTAAGACTACCTAGGAACCACTAAATAACCTAGAAAACGCTATAGGAAAGGTATAGGAGTATTAGAAGAAAGTAGGTTAGAAAGCATTAAAAAAGAATCGCTAAAGGACGAGTTACCTAAGGGGGACCTAGGAAGAGCAACTACTATATTACTTAAAGTTGTTTCCTTTTCTAAAGACACTACTCTCTTATTACCTAGCTTAGATAGACCCTGTTAAACAAGTTTCTACTTCTTAGAATAAACCTTCTTATAAACTCTTTTAAGACGGGTTAGTTAAGCGAAAGCCGCCTATTAAGTCTTAAAGGAGCGACGCTAAGCCTTTAGGGCTAGAGTGGTCTCTTTTAAGGAACAATAGAGCTTAGCACAAGCAGCCACCAGCTCTAACTTAAGGCGGTTAGTAGTAGATTAAACGCGAGACCCTATAAGGAATTAACAAGGGAACTTAAAGACTATTAAGAGTAATAGGACGCGCATATTTAGCGTTAGAGATAGAGCAAATATTGTAGGATAATTAAATATTTGCTTTAGTGCACTCTAAGTAAGAGGAAGGTTGCTAAGATAAAGGACTTACTAGCGCAATATAAACCAACCCCTCTTTCACACAACAAGAATATAAAGAAGGCATAATATTACTAAGAGACAGTATTGCAGCAATAGTATAAGCACGGCGTTGTGCTTGTAAAGAAGAGAAGCTTTAGGTATAGTAAGCAACAATATTAACCAAATTGGTTAGACAGACATTATACCTCTAGTAGACAACTTGGAGATATTAGGAATCTTTAAGGACAAAGATAAAGAGGAGGGAGATAGTGTTATAGACGCTTTAAGTACAATGTTATAACTACTTGGAGAAGAGTTGGAGGAAGCTAGTTAGTTAATATAGGTATGGTCTAGGATGGAACCCGTGGAACCATATAATAAGGAATGGTAAGCAAGTTATATAATGTTATACACGATATATGCAGTATACGCAGTATACGTCTACGTATAATATATATAACACGTACCTTACGGAGCAAAGGGATTTCTTAGGCATACGGTTGTGTATTTAAAGGACCATAGTCCCTACCTAGATAGTTCTCTCTTTATAGTGAATCTTAGAATACAATTAGAGTTATTCTATTGGGCAACTACTCCACCAGTTATTATCTTGTACTGTTATATTGTTGACTTTGTTTAAATATCTACATACCTAGCCCATTGACGAACCTACCGTAGTTCCTGCTACAAGGTTCCGTTATATAAACCCGCTTTCTACACCTAGCTAAATAGGCTTAAATCCCCTAAAAAGATTTAATGCTAGACCTCTTTAATAAGCTTACCTTAGACCTACAGCGCGCTGTGCTGCTGGTTTATACTACTATATAGACGCTAAAGGAACTTATAGACTGGTGTCTAGCTATTAACTAAGACCTCCACCAAATTAAGGCATATACTAAGTAGTATAAGACTAGAAGCTCTGCCAACCAGAATATAAGTACTATAAAAATAGGGCATAGCGCCCTAGTAAGATCTACAACCCCTATAGCACTAACTATACCGCCTGCTATTAACCTAGCGGCTAGCTATATAGCTAGCCCTACTATAGGTCTAGTAAATACTTAACCTATATATAGCAACCCCTATAAATAGGCCCTTAGTAATTAAGGAGCCTGCTTTTTATACAGCCAGAAAGACTACTTTATAAAAGACTGCCTAATAGCGGCGAAGATAAACAAGGTCCTATTAATTTAAGAAAATAGTATAGAGTTAGAAAAAGAGGAACCCTAAAGTAAGACTTCTCTCTAGGGTTAAAAGGAATTAACATGTTACTTATTAATCTAGGTTGGCTAGTTAGTGGAAGAAGCTGCACTATCCCTTATACTTTATTCTGTAATAGATATTAAGTTTTAATCTCTGCTTTAGCTGACTCTAGAGCAAATACCTTTGCCTTAATAGACACACAATATACTATAAAGCTGGCTAACTTTTTAAATGCACCCCTTAAGAAACTGCCCAAACTAATTCCTATTTGCGGGTATAACGGACAGATAGGACTACCCATTACAACTATCTTATAGATTTACCTCCGGGTAGACAGACAACGGTAGTATAACATCCCCTTTCTTATTATGGATCTAGAAAGCCATAATATAATCTTAAAAAGAAAATGGCTAGCCTATTTAGGTTTATAGCTCAATATACAGAACAGATGGCTTATTTAGCCTAAAACCATACCCCCAACACCTTCCTTTATAAAAGAAATTAGTATTATAATAAAGAACCTTATTTAGCTATAAATAAACACTGTTTACTAAGCCAATGCTATATATAGGGACCAGGCTTTTAAAAAGGACATATAGCTTAACCCGTAACGGATCCGTATACTACGCCGCCCCTAGACTACCTATATTATACCACCTACACCAGAGATTAAAAAAGTCAGTAAAAAGCTAGTGAAGCTCCCTATAGGGAACTTAGGCCCTATACAGCCATAAAGAATAGTAAGGAGTATTAGACGCTATACTAAACGTATAGACCAGAAGGACAATTTATAGAAAATGGAATGTAAGCTAAGGAAGATTATAAACCCTATACCGCAAAATATGGCCTAATAAAAGCCTATAAAGAAACTTATGGACCTTCCTCCAGTTAATATTTACTGTATTAGCGCTATAGGATTCTACCAAAACTTAGTTTAACTTAATACCATTACCTTTACCACTAGTTTATATAAAATTAATTAAATAATTAAGGAAAAGGAAAGCAAGCTTAGTAGATAGGAAAGTAAGCTTAGTAGATAGGAAAGTAAGCTTAGTAGATAGGAAAGTAAGCTTATAGATAAGGAGCTAGTAGAACAGAAACTACCCTACCAATACTAGAAATTTAAGGACGTATTCTCTAAGGTAGCGTCTAATATACTCCCATCTCACCAACCGTACGACTATAGGATTGAGATTAAGCTAGATAAGGAAAACACACTTAGCTATAGCCCCCTTTATTAGTAGTCTACTGCCGAGTTATAGGCTACAAAGTAGTACCTTATTGAGAACCTAAATAAGGGCTTTATTAAGCCTAGTTAAGCCCCTTTTAACTTACTTATTCTCTTTACTAAAAAGCTAAATAGAGGACTTTGTTTTTGTATAGACTACCGCAAACTTAATAATATAACCCGCAAGGACCGCTACCCACTACCATTACTTAATAAGACTTTAACCCAAATAAGTAGGGCTAATATCTTTACTAAGCTTAATATCCGTTAGGCCTTTTACCGGATTAGGATAGACCTAGAATTAGAAAATCTTACTACATTTTGGACCTGTTATAGAATATATAAATACAAAGTACTTCCTTTTAGACTAACTAATAGACCAGCTACGTACTAGCAATATATAAATTATATACTCTTTAACTACCTTAACAACTTCTATACGGCCTACCTAGATAATATTATAATCTACTCTAAGAATAAGTTAGAACACAGGAGCATATTTATAAAGTCCTATAACAGCTCCGCAAGGCTAGCCTCTAGGCCAATATCCAGAAATTAAAATTTAGTTTTAAGCGTACAAAGTACCTAGGGTTTATTATTAGTACAGATAGAATTAAGGCAGACCTAGAAAAGATGGCCGTAATTAATTAATAGGTATCCCCAAGGACTATAAAGGGGGTGCAGTTATTCCTAGGGTTCTATAACTTTTACTAACGCTTTATTAAGAACTATAGTAGGATTGCCCGGCTCCTAAGCCTACTTACCTATAAGGACCGGCCCTTTTACTTTAATACTATATATAGGCAGGCCTTTAATAAGCTTAAGAAACAACTGGTCTCTGCTCTTATACTCGCCCACTTTAATCTAGAACGGCCCTTAATGCTAAAGACTAATGCCTTAGATAGTGTTATAGCTGGCATTTACTCCCAAAAGCAGACGGATAGAGAATAGCACCCTATTGCTTACTATTTAAAGACTATAGTAGATACTAAGCTAAACTATTACATCCATAATAAAGAAATACTGGCTATTATCTCTAGCTTTTAGCACTGGCGTATATAGCTAAAAGGGACCCCTAAGCCTATCTAGGTAGTCTCTAATTATAAGGCCTTAGAATATTTTATAATAATAAAGACCCTTATAGCCCGGTAGGTATACTAGGCGGATATCCTATCCTAGTTTAACTTCCTAATTATATATCAGCTAGGCGCCATAAATTATATAAACGCCCTTATAAGGCGTGGACAGGACCTAGATAACCAGATAGCTATAAAGATCTTATTATAGACCTAGACACTACTATAACCAGAGCACCTTAACCCCTAAATATAGGCAGAACTAAATACAGACTCTTTAGACGCTAAGATATATCCTGTTAACTCTATGGAACTTAACCTTATTAATAAACTATTATAGGCAAACTGTATAGCCCCTTCTCTATAGGAGTACCGCGAAAAGATAAAGGATGCTACTAGCCTATAGTCCCTTAAAAACGGACTGCTTAAGCACTAGGAACGGCTAGTAGTAGCAAAAGAACAGAATTTATGGACTTAGCTTATTACTAAAGTATATACTTAGGTCTTTACGGCCTACCCTAGAAAAAATAAGACCCGTAGAATTATTGGCAACCGCTACTACTAGCCTAGAATGGTTATAAATATCAACCGCTATGTACAGAACTGCGATAACTGCCGTAGGTTTACAATTCTACAAGACAAGACCCTAGGGCTATTAAAGCCACTCCCAATACTAGAATGCCCCTAGTAGTATATCTCTATAGACTTCCACAAGTTACCTATAGACCGTGACGGATATAATATGGTTATAATTCTAGTTAACCGCTTTGGCAAGCGCCTATTCTTAATCCCCTGTTATAAGAATATTAATGCTAAAGAGGCGGCCTAACTATATATCCACTATGTCTACTAAATTTACAGACTACTAGATACTATTATATCCGACCATAAGCCGCAGTTTATATTAGCCTTCTAAAATAAGTTTACCTAGATCCTAGGTATTAGGCTAAAGCTCTCTATAGCATACTACCCCTAGATAAACGGTTAGACGGAGATTGTAAATTAATACTTAGACTAGAGACTCCGGCCCTTTATTAACTACTTTTAGGACAACTAGGGCAAACTACTACCTATAATAGACTACACCCAGGCAACCCTACCCCATAACTCTATAGGGTTTGCATCTATTTAGCTAGAAATAGGATACTTACCCTATATAAGCTTTAACTAGGAGAGACCAGAAGGACCACAGACCGTACGCAAAAAACTATCTTATAAGGAAGCACAGTAGTATGCTAGATGCTTAGAAGAAGCATAAATAGTAGCCTATAAGAACCTAGAGAAGGCCTAGGAATTAATAGAATAGTAGGCAAATAAGCACAGGCACGAGCCTAACTTTACCATAGGCAATAAGGTCTAGATTATAATAAAGAACTAGAAGACAGAATAGCCTAGCCATAAGCTAGACTATAAGATAGTAGGACTATATAAGATCCTTAATAAAGAAGGCAACTTATATAAGGTTAAACTCCTAGACTTAATTAAAGTCCACCCTATTTTCTTACCAGATAAGCTATAGAGAGCTGCAAATAACCTACTACCTAGATAAAAGAATAAGCCTCCACTACCAATTTAAGTTAATGGCGACAATGAATGGGAAGTTAATAAAATACTAGCCTATAAACTAGTGTAAGGAACGCTAAAATACCGTGTCTAATGGAAAGGTTACAATCCAGACCCAACCTAATACCCCGCCTAGAACTTTATAGGTTGCCCCTAGAAGCTTAAAGAATTCTATAACTAATACCCTAATAAGCCAGGACCCCTAAAGTATCTAGACAAGTAAATAGAGTTCTAGTATAGCGAAGATAATAAGCTACCTGTCAAGTATATAGATAAGAACACCCTATAGACATAATACAGATATACAAAGCCTAAGGGCAGGCTTTTTTAGAGGGGGGGGTAATATTACAGTACTATTAAATTGCCGCAAATTGCCGTTAAATTACCGCAACTTGCTGTTACGTAATAGTAAGTTACTATTACGTGACCAGAGGATTGTATATAGCTTTAAGCAGTGCTTCCGTTCTTCCCCTTTCCTTTCTCTAGCTTTGGATCCTCGTTTATAGACAATCCAACCGTATAGGCTTGCGCGACCTTCTTGCCGTGCTCGTGCCTCAATTGACTAAGTCGTTAACAGCCAACCTAATACCCACCTAGCACCCTTATAAGAACACTCTAAAAAGTTAAGAGAAAACTTCTCTAAAGGTAAACCTAATTGGAAAAATAAGTAGGGTAATAACTGCACTAATAATCTAAAAAAAAGAAAGGCCCTAGTTATGGACCTCTCCTGGCTATAACTAGGGCAAGATACAGAAGGAGAGACTCTCTATATTACTATTAAGCTAAAAATAGTACTCCCTACAGGCGAGGTATGTTAGTTCTAAGCACTATATAATAGTAGCGCCGAAATTAATCTTATATAATATAATTTAGTAAAAGAGCATAAGCTTATTCTATTGCTAAAATGGCAGAAATCTATTGTAGGGTTCCTAGATAAGTATTAAATTAAACTATATAGTACCTATAAGCTTATAGTATTAATAGCCCATATACATAACTATACTAAGGTAGTTAGCCCGCAACCCTTCTAGGCGGCTAACTTTATAGGTTATAACTTTATCCTTAAATATCCTTAGCTTATAAAAGTAGATTTTAAGATACGCTTTAAGACAGGAGCCTTTAAATAGTGGAATAATAAAGAATTAGAAGGGCGTATATTACTAATAAGCTTAAAAGACATTTTAGAGGATATAGCTCTAGGTAAAATAGTATACGCTCTACACCTAAAGGAGTATTAGATCTAACCCCTATTCTATAGCAAGATAGGTATAGAGCCTAGTATAGGTAATAACCCTTCTATAATAGATACCTTATAGGGAACTGCTAGATAGGTTATAGAGATATTACATAGAGGTGGCGATCTTAAAGATCTTATAAAATACTTCTATTATTATAGATTACTCTGGCTTAAGCAATATGCAAAAAGTATATTATGGCATCTTAAACACTACGTTAAGGAGTTCTCTACCCTCTCCTGGCTACTATATAAAACTGTTTAATATATAATAGCAACAATATATAAACAACTACTATAGTGTGTGACGCTACCTATAAGCGTTCTAAGGGAGCTCTGGGGCCTACCTAATAATAATATAGAAGATAAACATAACCCTAATTTATTGAATATCCTAGTAGGCCTAAGGGACTTACTAAGGGTATTCTTAGACGGGTAAGCAAAAGTTATTTAGCGGAACTCGGAATATAATTATATAATTAATCTAAAAGAAGGTAAGCAGCCACTAAACCTTCCTATCTATAACCTCTCTTATAAAGAGCTTAAGATCCTATAGAAGTACCTTAATGGCTTACTGGAAAAGGGATAGATATAGCTTAATAAGTCGCCGGTAGGCGCGCTAATCCTCTTTATCCTAAAACCAGATAGAACTATAAGGCTATATATAGACTACCACGGTCTTAATAAGATTATAATTAAAAACTATTACCCACTACCATTAGTTAGTAAAATGCTAGATTAGCTATTTAGGGTGAAGATCTTTATAAAGCTAGATCTATAAGACGCCTATTATAGGCTCTATATTAAAAAAGGGGATAAGTGGAAGACCACTTTTAAGACCTAATACGGCCACTTTAAGTATATAGTAATGCCTTTTGGGCTAGCCAATGCGCCTATAATATTTTAATTGTATATTTATAGAGCCTTAGGGGGACTAGTTAACCACATATACGTTATTTATTTAGATAACATTCTAATCTACTTAGAAGATAAGGATTAGTATAAGTAATATATCTACAAAGTGCTGGAATGCTTAGATAATTGGGGCCTCTACGCTAAGGTGTTAAAGTATATCTTTAACACTAAGTAGGTTAAGTTTCTGGGTTTATTATAACGCCTATAGGTGTAGTTATGGACCTAGTATAGGTGTAGATGATTTAAGAGTGGCTAGAGCTAGAGAGCTACTATAATATTTAAGTGTTTCTAGGCTTTGCTAATTTCTATAGGCGCTTTATCTATAACTACTTGGACATTGCCTAATACCTATCTAACTACGTTACTAAAGCTTTCTAAGACCCGGCCTAAAAAGCAAAAGGCTTAAAGGCGGGAAGGAAGAAAACTAAGAAGGGACTAACTAAATAGTATAAACTATGGATATGGCCTAAAAAGGTATAGGAAGCCTTTTAGGAACTACGCGTAAAGTTTATAGAAGTTCTACTACTATAGCATTTTAACCCAGATTGGCTACTAATAATAGTTACTAATGTATTAAATTTTGCCCCTGCTAGTATCCTACTATAACCTAATAGACATCTAGACGCTACCTAGCTCCATTAAAGACTGGTAGCATCCTATAGTAGAAAATTCTAGGGACCTAAAGTTAGGTGTTATATCCATAATAAGAAACTGCTGGCTATAGTTAACTGCTTTAAATAGTAGTGACACTACCTTGAGCACGCGAGCTATACTACTTATATACTCTTAGATTATTACAATCTACGCTACTTTATAACTATAAAGGAGCTTATACTTTAATAGGCCAGATAGGCAGAGGAGCTTATATAATTTAATTTTGAGGTTAAATATAAGCCAGGGAAAAACAACCCTACTAATAGACTATTATAACGGCTAGACTATGCCAAAGGCTTTAAAATAGGAGAAGGAAAAGAGATAATAGATATCTTACTCTCTATATTATAGAATAAGCTTTAGGTATAGAATGCTTAAGCACCTATAGCTTTAAGCACTAAGTCTTAGGTAATGCAAACCCTATTAGCTTCTACTAATATTCTAGCTAGTACCCAGCCCGTTACTAATAAGGATCTAAATATACCTAAATAGGACGTCCCTGACACACTCTTAGAATCTATTAATACATTACCTCTAATTGCTAAGCTATCCCCTTGAACTAAAAGTAAAGCTATAGAGCAATTGGGACCTAGAGCCCTATAATAACTAAAAGACTTTAACCTTATAGCGGCCTTCCTAATATATATATACCAGAGAGTTGTAGGATCTATAGTACTATCTAGTTACGTACTTAGAGCAGTATAAGACGAAATAGCTTTTACCTAAAAACTATCTAAAAGGTTAATAGATCTTATCTATAGGGTGCAATAGAGGGATGCCTTTTATGCCATCTTTAATGTAGAAGTAGACTAGAAATATAATGGAAAGGAAGCTGCTAGGTACTACTATTAGGAACTAGACCTAATGGGCCTACTGCGTAAATATAGCAAGGTTTAGGTGCCATAAGAAGCAAATCTATAATAGAAGATTCTTATAAAGAATTATAATAATCCTTTAGGCGGCTACTATAATTAAGCTAAGATAGTAAAATTACTTTAATATAAATATTATTGGCTAAAGCTTAATTAGGAAGTAAAGGAATATATTAGCTACTATAAGAAGTGTTAAGTATATAAAATTTAAAGGCATAGGCTATGGGGTTTACTTAAATCAGTTCCCCCTACTAGTAAGCTATAGCAATATTACGCTATAGACTTTATTACGGATCTCCTGCCCTTAAAAGATAGGTAAGGACAAACATATAATTTGGTCCTAGTACTTATTAATAGGTTTTTAAAGTACGTCTAATACTTTCCTATTAATAAGATAATTAACATATAAGCGCTTACCAGCTGCAACGGGCTTGTATAAATGCTTCTAAACCGAGGCTTGTAGATTACTACTATATAAGAATACTAAGCTAAGGAGAAGAAGGAGAAGAAGACTATTGGAGGCTGATAAGATATAAGGGGTCGCCAAGGCACTAGTAGTAAATAAGCCAATAGTAGGCGAGCTAATAGTAAGAAATAGTAAGAAATAGTAAGAAATAGTACCAGATAGTATATAACAATATAATAGGTGGCAGAATATGGCAGAACTTGGCAGAACTTGGCAGGTGACGCGCCCTAGCACCGTTATATCACCCCCCCCCCTCCTAAAAAAGCCTGCCCTTAGGCTTTGTCCAAGTTCTTTATTATTATTTAAATTATTATAGTTATCTAACCCCTCCTCCTAGCATTTAATCTAGCTGTCTAACTTGCGTGGTGGTCTAGGGAGGTCTAGGTGGGCTAGGTGGAAATCTTATAGCTTATAGGAAGAGTACTTAAAATTGGATACAGGGTACTATTTTGGATCTTTGTTATAACCTACCCAGCCTATATAGTATTTTAAGATACTACGGTCCTTCTTAACTGCTAAGATCTCTTTAACTTCCTATTCTTCGTCCTCTGTAATCTAAATTAGCAGTAGGGGGTTGTTATACTATTTAGGTAACGGGTTGTCCATAGCCTTCTATAGTTAGTCTAAAAAGAAAACAGGGTAGATTTTTATTAACTCTGGTAGCTTAACCTTAAAAGAGTGCTCTACCTTCTTAGGGATCTTATAGGGGCTAGCTATTTAGTGGTCTAGCTTATAGCTTAGCCTCTAGGTCTTCTAGTTCTTTATTAACACCTATACCTTATCTCCTACATAGAAGTCTATCTTATAACAATGTTAGTTTACGTCAGCCTCTTTCTTCTCTTATGTCTTTTTTATAATTGCTTAGGCGGTCTCCTAGGCTCTATATATTCTCTTAGTAAATACCTAGGCCTCTTTATAGCTAAGGCGTTCACAGGCTATTATAGGTCCTATAGGTCTATCCCAATTAAAGGATATTTATGGTTTATATCCGTAGAGTAACTTAAATAGTAATATTCCTATACTATTATAAGGGAGCGTAAGCTATGTGTGGTCTATTATAGGCAGCAGTTCTAACCAGTTGTCCTAATAGTAGCTAATAAAGGGGCGGAGTCGCTAGTCAAGGTACTGGTTTATAATCTTAGTTTAGCCATTAGTCTAAGGGTAGAATACAGTAGAGAGCTTAATTTAGATTCTAAGAATGCGGCAGAATTTGTTCTAGAAGTCCAATATAAATTAGGGTCTATAGTTAGAGATAATTAACTTAGGAGCGCCATAGATTTAGTAGATGTTATTAATATATATATGGGCCATATCCTTTATGGTTGTAGTCTTAAAGCAAGGGAGGGAAATAGCTTGCTTATTAAGTTGGTTAACTACTATAAAGGCCATATTATAGCCGTGTTTGTCCTTTAGAAATAATTTAAAGTCTATTATAATATATTGCTAAGGGCGTTTAGGGACTGGCAGTAGTTGCAGCTATTTAGAAGTTTGGTCTCTAGGGGTATTCGCGCGTTTATAAGTATAATAATTTTTAATAAATTGTTCTATATTAGATAGGAGTCCTCGCCAATAGTAATAAGGCAATAGTAGTTAGTGGGTCTTGTTTTAACTAGGGTGCGCTATAAAGACTTAACAGTGGGCTTTATAGATCAGCTCTATTTGTAGGTTATTAATATCTAAAACTATAAGCCGTTCTTAGTATAGGAGTAGTCCGTCTTCCATTTCTAAATTAGGGTTACCTCCTATAGCTTAATTGCGAAGGGCTTTTAGGGACTTGGCTATGCGGTTTATGATTAGGATATAGTTAATTAGTCCTATTAGTTTATCTAGGATCTCTCCTTTTATAGGCGCTAGCTTATTTTATTTAGGGCTTAGTTCCTTAAGAATATATAGGTTAAGCTATTTAGGGCGGAGGAAGGCACATATCCGGTGCTAAGCCTTTAGCTTATCCTATGGTCCCACGTCCTATTCTCTCTAGATAAGGGTATTAGCTTTAGAATTTTACCTATTAGGGTGGTATATAATTGTAAAGAAGAATTAGGAGAGTATTTTAGCCTACCTAGCCTATTAACTAGTAAGCTGCTTTATTATTATAAAATACTTAAGGGCTTTATAATTAGTATAGACCTTAATTTAAGAGTCTATGCTTTTAAGGTCTATGCACTACTGGGACAATGATTATATAATAGCCAATATTTCCTTATTATGCACCTTATAGTTATACTTAGCTAAGGCCATTGTTTTTAAGAAGAACATAATAGGGTACTATTTACTGTCTAGGTATAGCTGTAAAAGGACCCCCACTACTACCCTATTAAAGGCATCTATTTCTAGCATTAATTTAAGGTCTAGGTTGTAGTAATAAAGGATTAGGGAGGAGATAAGTTGGTCCTTTAACTCCTTAAAGGCTTTTATATAGTTATTGTTAAAGATAAAAGACATGTTATTCTTAGTTAGTTATATAAGAGGCTTAGCTACAACTTTATAGTTATAGATAAACAAATAGTAGAAATTATAAAAGCTGAGAAAGGACTAGATGCCTTTTATAGTGTAAGGGGGTTTCTAGTTACAGATTACCTTAACCTTCTTTAGGTCAACTTTAATCCCTTCTATACTAATAATAAACCTAAGGTACTTTATATGTTTTACTCCAAATTTGCATTTTTTTTAATATTAACTTATAGGCCTATATTTTGCAGTCTTTCTAGGACCTTCTTAACATAAACCTAGTGCTTAAGTTTATTGTCTAAGTATATAAGAATATTATCTAGGTATGTTGTGCAGAATTTATTAAGGTAGTCAAAAAGAACATTATTTATGTACCATTAGTATATAGCTGGCCCATTTATTAGTCTAAAAGGAAGAACTTTATACTTATAAGAACCATAGTAGGTACAGAATGTTATTAGATTCTCTAATATAGGGTCTATCCTAATTTAGTAAAAAGCTTAGCGGATATTAAGCTTAATAAAGATTTTAGCTTGGCTTAGATATATAAGGGTCTTATTAATTAGTAGGAAGGGGTAGTAGTCTTTCTAAATAATAGTATTTAGTTTCTAATAGTTAATGCAGAAATAAAGGCCCTTATTAAATTTCTTTATAAATAGGATAGGGGAAGTAAAAGGGGCCTAACTTGGTTTAATAAACCCCTTATAGAGGTTATTAATTAAGTACTACTTAGTTGCTTTTAGTTCCTCTATAGTTTACTAGTAAAGGAGGCTATAGCCTAGAAAGTTATTAGCCTCTAGTTAAATCTTATAGTTATAGGTTTAGAAGGGGGGCAGTATATCTAAGGCTGCTTTTAAGAACGCGTCTCTATAGTCTAAGAGGTATATAGGGAGGAGGCGTTTAATTAGCTCCTTGTTAGTTTCCTCTACTAGCCCTTCTTCCTTATTAATAATCCAGTTAATTTTATATAAGCTAGTTGTAAAGACCTTATTATCCTTTTAATATATATTAAAGTAGAAACCTATAGCGCTAATTACTATAATATCTACTATAGGGGTGTTGTGTAATAGTAGGGGTGTCTATAGCCTAGGGGGCCTTTAGCCTATTAGCATAATCTTTACTCCTTTTAGCTTTTATTACATCTTCTAAAGGTTATCCTCTATATCCTATTAGTATATTCTCTTCCCTATTAGCCAGATCTTCGCAATTTAGAAGTTGTCTATATTACTATCCGTTTTACTTCCATAAGTAGAGTCCTTTTTAACTATAGTCCTTTAGGGGAGTATCCTTATTAGTATAGAGTTTCTACTAGTCTTACGGCGGGCGTCTTCTTAAGTAAAGGCTAGGTTATGGTCCCTAATATCCTACTAGTAAATAGGGTTAGCCTTTATAGTTAGTGTCTTATAGTTAGTACGGATTTCTCTAATAAAGAAGGGTAACTTTAGTCTATTCTCCAGCTAGATAAACTATCTTTATTAAACATTCAGCCAAATATTAAAGTAGGACATCTATTTTTGGCCAAGGATTATATTATAGGACCCTAGATCTAGGATATAGAAGGGGATACTAAACTTATATTGTCTGTTAATAGTGATATATAGCTTTAAGATATAGGTAACCGGCTTACCAGCTTAGCTATTATAGCCTCTTACTTAAATAGGCTTCTTTAATTAAGTAGCATTTATAAAGGCAAAGCTATTTGCTCTAGTATTAATAAGGATAGTTATATTGACTCTATATCTATTTTAAGATACTATACATAGAACTATAAAGTATTTTCTACCTATTAGCTAACTTAGATTAATCTCTTTAAAATTAATAGGATACCCTAGGGGGGGGGGGGTTCCTAGGGTTTTTCTTTTTCTAACTTATTGGATATTTCTTCTTCCTTTATTTTCTTAATATTACCTATATCCTTTAGCTCTAGGCAGGATATAGTAGAGTAACTATCCTTTCCATAATTAAAGCACGTAACCATAGCAGGGTTAATTAGGGTATTACAATAAGTATTGGCTAAAGGCGTAGTACATAGCAATTTAGATAAGGCTTATAGGTAGGTAGTTATAACCGCTTTTAATATAAGGGCGGTCGTGGTTTATCTTCTAACACTAGCTCCTATTAGTATAGTAGATAGGTTCTAGTTATTATAGGATCTCTTTAATTAATTAGAATAAGCATTAATTTATTTTAGTTCTAAATCTAGTAATAAATATTAGGTTGTAAGTCTTTGGTAAATTAGTAGGTTATTTAAGACTACCGCGATTTTCTCTTATAGTTAGACCGTTAGCTTGTTGTATAGGTCTAAATAGTAGTTCTTAAGGGAAACCTAGCCTTTGCCTGCTAGGTGTAAGAATTAGGTCTAGAACTTAGTAAAGGATTAGTTTAATTTTATTATTAGGCGGTTATAGTTATAATGGGCATCCTATACTTTATTTAGATTAATATAAATAGCAGCCAGATGCTATATTATCTTATTAACAGATATAAACTAAATAGGTAACTTGTCCTTAAACTTGGCCTAAAGGTATTACTAGGAATCCCTAATAGTTTAACTAAAGAGGTAGAGTATTTTAGCTTCTTTAGAGGGGAAATAGTTATAGTTAACATAGAGCTTTCCTTATACTTAAATCCTCCAATTTTTAAAAGTAGGGTCTATTCTATTAAATAGTGGTTAAGGGTTAGGGAGCTTAACGGACTTTAATTATTTTATTATTATGTCCGTTCTCTCTAGTATATTATATTTAGTTAAGTAAATGGGTTAACCAAGGCTTTATAAAGGGGAGGCTGGGCTATTTTATAAGGCAGTAAGGCTTTTTAGAATCTCCTTTAGAGTCTTTTATATACTTTAGGCTTAAAAATAATTAACCTTCTAATTGGCTGCAAGGGCATAAATCTGCTCATATATATCTGTAATAATATTATTATCTTTAATTTCTAATCCTAATTAAATCTTATATTCCTCTTAGGTAAAAGCAGGTCTTTTAAATAAGCTCGCTTTAAGTGCCATTGTTAGCTTCTTAGGGTTTATTAGAATTATATAATCCAGTTTTAATTCCAGGGTTCTTTTGGGGGTTAGGTTAAGTATAGTCTGGCCTATAAAGTGGGATATTATTAGGGCCTTCCTAGGTGTAGTAGTGTAAGTTTTTTAATGTCTGAGTATAACGTGTTAATACGTTGTTGCAGATAAAGGTCTTCTTTTAGGGTGGGATATTATTAAGGCCTTCCCAGGAAATGTAGGGAGAGCTTAGTATAATATAACGGGCTTATATAAATGCTTCTAAACCAAAGCTTGTAGATTGCTACTATATAAAAATACTAAGCTAAGGAGAAGAAGAAGAAGAAGACTGTTAGAGGCTAATAAGATATAAGGGGTTGCTAAGGCGCTAGTAGTAGATAAGCTAATAGTAGGCGAGCTAACAGTAAGGAACAGTAAGAAATAGTACTAGATAGTATGCGACAATATAATAGGTGGCAGAATATGGCAGAACTTGGCAGAACTTGGCAGGTGACGCGCCCTAGCACCGTTACACCAGCTTAATTAAGGAGAAATGCTTTCTTAAAGTAGATTAGCCGCACTCTATTATTACTAATAGGGGCAGCGTCTTTATAAGCCAGTACTGGTCGGATCTATGCTTTTATTTAAAGATAGACCACTGTTATAGTATAGCTTTCTATCTATAAATGGACGGATAAATAGAACGCTAGAACTAGGAACTGGAATCTTACTTACGGATATATTTAAACTACTAGTAAGATAATTAGTGTGAGCTACTTCCATACGCGGAGTACGCTTATAATTTAAAGCAATATGTATTATATAAGTACACACCAATCTAGATTGCCTATAGCGTCTAACTATTTAGGTTTAATAGTATACCTAGTAATTACTAGCTAAGGCCGCATAATTAATTATAGGATCCTATCAGAAAATCTAAGGACATCTACTAGAGAGTGTAAGGGTACCTCTAAAAATAGAAAAAGTAATAAAAGTATATAAAGTAAAGCCTATAAGATACCTAAGAGCAGTAAAGACTTTAGTACAACTATAAACACTAGGATAAGTATTTTGGAGTAGGCAACAAGGTTCTATTACGTTTAATAAATATTAAGACCTGTTAACTATTAAAGAAGCTTAATATAAGATACCTAGGTCCCTTCTAAGTTAAGGAATAAATTAGTAAGCTAGCCTACCGTCTCTAGCTACCCCTATTTATATCTAGTATTTTATATAACCCTACTAGAGCTATGGCATAGACTACCGCTAAAAAAGAACTTCTATCAAGGCCCAATTAAATACCCTAAAGTAGTAGGCAAGCGGTATAAGGTTAAAGCTATACTATACTATAAGTCTATTAAGAACAAGCTTTAATATAAAGTTAAATGGCTAGGCTGGCCTACTAAAGACTCTACATAGAAACCAGAGGATCATCTTAATTATTATAAAGATATTCTAAAAGAATATTAGGACCAAGGTCCGCAATCTATAAATTACAGAAAGCGCTCTAATACTATAGTGTTATTATAACCTATAAAGAAAGCTCGTAGTAGGCCAAGAAAGGCCTTAAAGAGTAAATAGGTCAAACTAGATATAGAATAAATAGGCTCTAGAAACTATAAGAATTAGGGCTACGGCCTAAGGCAGAATAGCCTTTTTATATATATAGTATAGAATTAATAGGGCATTTTACTAGAATTGCATTCCTATTTATTAGTCTATATTAGGAATAGTATTCCTATACCTTCCTAAATACCTTATAAGGCCTTCCCAAGCACCAGTTAAGATCCTTAATTGCTACTATATATAAGAAGTAATCCTAAATACCTAAATTAAAAGCCACTATGCCTTATCCTTAGGAGCAGGATTAGTATCTATTGGCCCGCTAAGTAATAGCTAATAAGAATAAAATCTAGATCCCTTTATAGGGATGTAGATAGATATAAAAATAGGGGTAGGATAATAAGGTATAGAAGGAGCAGAGACTCTTAAATATTTAGCACTAACATTAGGTCTAAACTAGTACTAATAAAGTTCTTAAGGCGTAAGCTTATAGTTAATAAAGATATGCTTAAGCCTAGAATAAATAGAGATATTAGCTAGCTAGTAAAGTCCAGAACCACTAAGACCTTACTATGGTAACTATTAGTTACCTACCCGCTAGGTACCTAAAGGGTAACCTACCTAATACCGCATTATATTGTGCTCTTTTAAAACTTAATGCGTAATTATAAACTCCTTCTTATAGTAAACAATAACCTTCTTCTTATAGTAAATAACAACCTTCTTCTTACAGTAAACAACAACCTTCTTCTTATAGTAAACAACAACCTTCTTCTTATCACCCCCATTCTTTACCCTATCCTTAATATACTAGCCTTACTCCCTTATTAGGTATTACTAGCTAGCTTACTAGGAATTATAGGCGGTATAAATAGCTATGGCATAGTCTTAAATTTAACCTAAATATTTAGCATTAGCGCTAGAATAAGAGAGAGCCCGGGCAATATAGTAGTTAAGGATATTAAAGGATTATCGCTACTTAGGCCCAGGCTATTAAAACTTAAATTTAGTAATAGAAATATATTAAAAATAGAAAAGCTTACCTTAAAGTAACTGCCGCATTTAGTACGTATATATTAATTACAAAGACTAAAGGTATTAGACCTTATATAGTAAGTCTTATTACAAGCATCCAGAATCTTCTTATTAGACTTTTAGTCTTTTAAGGACGTGTATATAAAGTTATTTAGTAGGACCAGCACCAGTTATATGTTAGCGGAGGTTAAGGTTCTATATATAGCGGCAGGGTTAGAATACGCTAAAGAATTAGCTTAAAAGAGTAGTTAGTAGGAGAATAAAGAGGTATATTAAATTAATAATAAAAATAAAGAAAATCTTAATAATATATTAAGCAAATATCTAAAATTGGATAAAGGCGGATAATAGGAAAATAAGGTATTAAGGAAAAGGATTAAGCTCAATAAGTAAAGTGTCTTTACTTTACCTTCCAATACCCTTTTAGTATATAGCCATAACCTTACCAATATAACTCCGTTACAATAGCGCAATTTAGAAGAAAGGAAATACGCATATGCACTATTTAGCCATCACTTCCTTATAAAAACTAATTACGCGGCCGGGGAAGGCAATTAAGACACTAATTACAGACGTATATAGGTTAAATTATACCTAAACGATACTACGGTATTAAAAAATAACGTTATAAACGTTTTTAACAATCGTATAATAGCTAAAGGCGCTATTATAAAGTGTTCCTCCTATTTACTAGGCAGTAAAGCTACGCTAATTATATAGTACAGGACTACTAGATTTAAAAGGATATACACTAAATCTTAAGAGACAAGTCTCTTTAATTAACTAATTAATTACCTAACCATATATAATAGCCTAAGGGCAAATATAGGAGCAATATATTAGTAACGTAGAGGATTATAAAAAAGGATTATAAATTACAGATTATATTTTAATAGTTAAAGACAACAGTAAGCCAAGGTCCTATACGTTAAATCCTATACTAAAAGGTTCTACGGAACCATATTAGGAACACCAAATTACCTATAATACTTGTGATTAATTGCAGACTGGCATAAAAGCTTAAAAGTAGAGTTGTATAAAAATCCTTAGGTTAGCCTAGGTAATTACCAGTATGCTTCTGGCAGGCTTTTAATAGGTCTCCTAGTAATTCTTACATCTTTTCTCTAGTTATATTTTTTCCTTATTAAGGTTTTTAGGAGTTTAAAGCAGGGGTTAGATAGATAGATAATATATAACGGCATACTAATATCTCTCTAAACCCCTTCCGGAACAAGCCCTTATAATCTCCCTCTACCGCAAGGTAATAGCAATTAGGGGCTAACTATAAGAAGGAGGGGGGCAATATAAGGAATATTATTGCGGTTACCTTAGGTTGCCCTTAGGACAACCCCTAGACACCCCTTAGACGTCCATTGGTTACATATTAGAGGTACGTACCCGTAGTATATAGTCTCCCCAATCCCTAAGGCCTTACCTCCTTAAGGATTTGTCTCTCTTACCAATCTATCCTGTTCCACAATTGTGCCTTATATCTCCCTATCTACAAAGCCCCCTTACAGGTAAACAGTTACTAGTATTAGCCGTTTATAAATTGTATTAGGGCATAGGGATAGAGCAGTATCTTAAAATATAAACCTTACTTCCGTATTTAAAGTAAAGGTCTAGCTTAATACATTATTCTTATTTAGGGGACCCTAATGGGGTATACTCTAAGGTTCTAGAGTTAATGTCTATATTATTAGGATGCTTAAGCTAAGAAGATAACTTAATAGGGACTTATAGGGCTGTTATATTATATTAAGAAGCGGGCTTTAGTGTTAGACGTAGTATATTATTATACCATTTATTAATAATATTTATGTAGGCGTTAAGAGCTTCTAGTAGGTCTATACCTATTAGGGAGGTTTTTAGTTTAGGGCTTAGGGACTTAATAAGGCTATTAATTAGTACGGAGTTATTTTAGCCTATTTCCTTTACATAACGGTTAAACTTAGAGAAGTATACTAGAAAGCTTTTTATTCCTTAAGCTATATAGTTTATCTTTCTCTAGGTAGTAGCTTAGTGGTTTAAGTTACTATATATAGCTTTAAGAAGTATAACTAGGCTTTATACTAAGTTTAGTTAAAAAGGTTTAATAAGGTTAGCTATATCTCCTCCTAGTTAACTTAGGGCATAGTAGAGTTAATTAGCTTTAGTTAGGTAGCGGTTAGTATTATTAGTTAACTTATTTTTAAGCCAGCTTAGAAATAACTAGAGTTCTTATTATTTACTAATAAATATTAAAGGGTTTAGTAGTCGTTTAAATTATTACAATATAATAGTTAGTTTAGGGTAAGTAACTACTATAGGTTTAGAACTCTCGTTCCGCGTATTTATTTCTAGAGATAGTATTTAGTCTTAGGGCCCTAGTATAGGCATCTTAAGGGTGCGGACTTCTTCTCAGAGGTCCTTAATTAATTACTAGTATTATGGTTCTTATTTAGCTTATTATTAAGTTAAAGTAGTTTAGTTTTATATAAGGGCGTCTATAAAGGACTTCTATATCTCTACTAATTATTTTTAGAGTATAGATATAATACTAGCGGCGGTTATAGGGGCTTTAGGGTTGTTCTATATTTTAAAAGGTAGTATATAAGATTAACGCAACGTAGTATTATAGAGTAAGTATAAGCGATAATAATATATAACGAAGTAGATACTATTAAGCTATATATATAAACTATATAATAAAGTTAAGATATTATATAAGGAAAAAATGTAAGGAAATAGGGAGAAAGGGTATATATTATTAACTTAATTGCTTAGTTAATATATATATATAGGGCAGAATGGGATTTAGGTAGTAGTCCTAGCAGAACTTAGCAGGATTTAGTAGACTTAGTAGAATATAGCAGATTGCCATTAGATTGCCATAGATTGCCATTAAATTGCCGTTAAATTACTATCTCGTGGTTAGTCTCTAGTTACTTAGTTAGTAAAAATAGGTAGATATATATAAGATATTATAGGGGTGTCCTATAACAATAGTAAGGATAAGTACTTCGTTAAAAGAATTAATAATATTAAATATAATAAACGGAAACGCTAATATATATACTTTATAAAATAGAGAGGCTTTACTAAATTCTTATAGGAACCTGTTAACTCTATAGGACTTATATAAGCCGTAAAAGACTTTTATAAACTCTACCTAGAATTACTATAGTCCTATCTCGCAGAAGCTTAAGTTTAAAGAGGGGGTACTATTATGGACACCCCCGTAATACCTTATACACATCTACCTATTTCTACCAACTTAGCAATTAAAGACTAACCGCGAGATAGCAATTTATAGCAATCTAATAGCAATCTATAGCGATTTATAGCAATCTATAGCAATCTAATAGCAATCTACGGCAATCTAATAGCAATCTATGGCAATCTAATAGCAATCTACGGCATTCTACTATATTTTGCCAAGTCTATTAAATTCTACTAAGTTCTACTAGAACTACTACCTAAATCCTATTCTACTTTATATACGTATTAACTAAGTAACTATATTAATAATATATACTCTTTCTTCTTGTTTTCTTACCTTCTTTCCTTATATAACGTCTTAACTTTATTATACAGTTTATATATATAGCTTAATAATATCTACTTCGCTATATATTATTATTGCTTATACTTACTCCGTAATAAGTAGCCAGTTTTAAGCACCTTAATAATTATAGAGAACTTATAATTAGCTTCCTTATAGAGCTACTTCCGGCTTTACTGCTTTTCCTCTACTCCCTCTCTATAATTATTGCCTCCTTTAAGTTCTATACCCTTTTTAATATAGTGAATGATTCTCTTAATCCACTACTAAATTCGTTACTACTTAAGATCTTACTAAGCTCTAAGCTAAGCCTTCTTTACAGCTATATAAGAGGTAGGTAGGCCTTTTTTTATAGTAGTCCGTTTTAGGTAGCTCTAATAGGGCTTAATTATACTTAGATTAGGCGAATTACCTAGTTAAAGAAGACGTTAAACCTCGTAGACGTTAAAATAGGTTTAGTAAATCTTTATAATATAAGAAGTAGTCTTATCTTCCTATATAATTATATTAGGATTTAAGTATATAAGGCTTTAGGCAAAAGGAAGAAGTTTTAATATTAAAATATTCGTTAAATATTACCACTAGTTAATTCTACCTCTATTTAATTAAGTTAAAGCTCCGTACAATACCGTAAACTTCTATTTAGTTGGAGCGCCGCCTATATACCTTTTATAACATAGTTTATATAGGCTCCTTTTAGCAGCTTGATTCTTCTTCTATATAAAAGTATACATATTAGGTCCCGCAAGAGTCGCAATAGCTTCACGATCACTCTATATCTTTTTAGCTATATAGCGACGTGGTACAGGATACGTTACATTTTAGGCCTTATATGCCTTTAGCTCTTATTACGGGACACCTCCGTAACACCTTACACACGTCTACCTGTTTCCACCAACGCAGCAAGAAGAGACTAACCGCGAGACAACAACCCAATGGCAATTTGCCGGCAATCCGCCGCATTCTGCCATATTCTACTAAAGTCCACCAAATTCTGCCAAGTTCTGCTAGGACTGTTCCTTAAATCCTATTCTGCTCTATATATATGTTAATTAAGCAACTAAACTAATAATATATACCCTTTCTCCCCATTTCCTTACCTTCTCTCCTTATATAATATCTTAATTTTATTACACAGTTTATATATATAGCTTAATAATATCTACTTCGCTATATATTATTACCACTTATACTTACTTCGTAACACTACGTTGTGTTAAAACCTTTAAAAAAAACCTATACTTTGCCCCGCCTTGTTTAAAATACAGAACGATCTTAAAGCCCCTATAATGGCCGCTAATATTATATTCACACTCTAGGAACAATTGGCAGATATATAAAAGTCCTTTATAGACATCCTCGCCTAAAACTAAGCTGCTATAGCTTAATAAGAAGCTAAATAAGAAGCACGGCACTAGAAAATAATTAAGGCCCTCTAAAAAGAAATCTGTACCCTTAAGACGCCTACGCTAAGCCCTTAAGACTAATCGCCATTACTAGAAGCTAATACGCGAAACGCGAGCCCTAAACTAGTAATAGTTATCCCACTAATAGAACCAACTACTATGTTATAACAATCTAAAAAACTACTAGACCCTTTAGTATTTACTAGCAAACAATAAGAGCTTTAGTTATTTTTAAGCTGGCTTAAAAATAAGCTAACTGGTAATACTAACCGTTACCTAACTAAAGCTAACCAACTCTACTACGCCCTAAGTTAACTAGGAGGAGACGTAGCTAACCTAGTTAAACCTCTTTAGCCGAACTTAGTATAAAGCCTAGTTATACTTCTTAAAACTATATATAGTAACCCAAACCGCTAAGCTACCGCTTAAAGGAAGATAAACTATATAATTTAAGAAAAGAAAGGTTTTCTAGTATACTTCTCTAAATTTAATTATTATATAAAGGAAATAGGCTAGAATAACTCTACACTAATTAATAGCCTTATTAAATCTCTAAGCCCTAAACTAAAAACCTCCCTAATTGGTGTAGACCTACTAGGAGCCCTTAACGCCTACGCAAACGTTATTAATAAATGGTATAATAATATACTATGCCTAACACCGAAGTCTGTTCCTTAATACAATATAACAACCCTATAAACGTCTACTAAGTTATTATCCCAGCCTAAGCACCCCAATGCTATAGATATTAATACTAGGACCCTAGGATATACCCTACTAGGGTCCTTTAAACAAGAACAACATACCAAGCTAGGCCTTTACTTTAAATATAGAAGTAGCTCTTACCTCTCTAACTACTACTCCGCCCCCTTTTAAAAAGATCTATAAATAGTTAACGCTAGCAGCCGTTTACTATACCAATCTTCTAGCTACTAGCCCTAATCTTTATCTGGCTCTAACTTTGCATTTAGTAAGCACTACTTATAAAGACGAAGTTATAACTAATATTCTATAGGAACCCCTTCCCGCTCGCTACTAAAAGGTATATCCTAGAGTTAAGTCGCTCTCTAGGACAGCTATATTACAGAATCTCGTTAAATATATTAGATGTTATAAAACCTAACTCTTGGGATTATAGTATAACTGTTAACTACGGTCTTTGGTAGAAAGGTTAATAGGCTAATACTTAAGTCCTAATTAATATAGGAGCTAGCGGCATAGGATTTATTAACAAGATCTTTATGTAAGATAATAGGTTTACCCTAACACCCCTTAACCGGCATATTAACGTATTTGGATTTAATAGCAAACGTACTATCTTAGGCTGTATTACTTATATAGCGGCCCTAAGACTTCAATACCTAAACCATAAAGAACCAATTAAGCTCTTTATAACTACTCTAGGTTACCTAGTAATTCTTAAATAACCCTAGATAAAGCTATATAAGGTAACCATTAATTAGGACAACCTTAAGCTTCTATTTACTGCCTCCTACTATAAGTAAAAGTGCCTTATAACTTACTATTTAGACCCTAAACTAAAATTTAAAAAATCTACTAGGATCTACTAGTCTAAAATTTCTACCAACGTCTACCCTATACCTAAAAATTCCACTAATATAAAATTTCTACTGACGTCCATTAAAAACCTAAAAATAATACACGACCATATAAACCAACTCTAACTGCTATACCCCAAACTAAGCAGAAGCTTAAGTGTCGGAACGTTAATCACATGGCGTAGTTACGAGACTACGAGGCGAGACTAGCTAATCTGACTTGGAGCAACCCCTGACTTCTAGACAACAATTAACTACTAACTTCAACACCGCATACGTACCACTACAAGTGATATTCGTGCACGTTAATAATGCGAGTATACCAACACTAATCAGTAGACGTACAGATTAGGAAATACGCAATAGCAAAGCTTAAAACTATATATTAGCTTAACTGTTAACGCGTCAGATCGCAGAGCTATCGCCCTATTTTAGTTAAAGGAGAAAACTACGTTACCCTTAAAGCTCGAGACCACGTATCAGCTTACTAATACGTTAGATCGCCTAGAGAATCGTATCTTTACTTAAAGAGAGCTACGTTATCCTCAAAGCTTGAAACCACGCATTAGCTTAACTGTTAACGCGTTAAATCGCCTAAAGGACCCTTAAAGCTTAAAACCACGTATCAACTTAACTGTTAACGCGTCAGATCGCCTAGAGGACCGTATCTCTACTAAGAATCGTCTACAGTGTCCAAGAACTATAGATTCGTCAATAGGACACGTATATACCTTTACACCCTTAACCTCAACCTTAACCACACCCCTAACCTCAATACAACCCTTAACCTTAACCTTAACCTTAACCCTAACCTTAAACCTTAACTTTAAACTTAAACCTCTAGAACCTCTATTTAACCTTAAACCAAATATATACAAAAACACAACAATATAGAAATTAACTAGAAGAAAAGAATTGCCAAATACAGCAACGAAATTAACTTGGAGACGGCTATAGATAATAATTTAGCGGAGTATATAGAGACTAAAATGCACCTATACATATAATCTAACCTTACAGACTCTTTATTATGGACAGTGTTTTAGGAAGACTTTAAGGACTTTACACTAGAGATCTTTATACAAGTACAATCTAATACTAGAATAGGAATCCGTAAATACCTAGTTAAGAGAGGAGTATATGTTATTAAGCAAGATAAGAGATACTTCCTTAGCAAGGTACTAACAGACGTTGCTAATAAAGAAGAGTTTCATAAATGGATAGATAAAGAGATTGGTCTAGCCCTTAATAATATTAAGCCAATAATTACTGTGGCTCTGCAAGACTAACTTAATGCGACCCTAGATAAGCTCGCTACACTACCAGCTACTCCAATTACTACACCGCTAGCTACTCCAATTACTACACTACTAGCTACTCCGGTTGCTGCCCCTGCTACCCCTACTACCCCCCCCTAGATCTACTCCTACCGCTGCACCGCTAGCTACTCTAATTGCTGCCCCTACTACCCCTACTACCCCTCCTGGTTCTTAATCCTCTAATTATAACTAAATCCACACTCTTATTAACTAACTGCTATAGCCAAGAGAGTAGCAACCACAGCAGCTATATATATATACACCACCTGAACCAGCTGTGCCTAGTGTAGAGCAAGGACTTAGATATAGTAAGGAGGTAGCCATAATTACAAAGATCTATACAGATAACCAAAAGTATAATAGAGTTAGTAACAGCTTTAACTTTAAGCTAACCATCTTCTATAATATCTGTAAGAGATCTGGCTTACCACCAGAAGGCTATATAGTGGCATTCTCTAGTATGCTAAAAGGACTTGCTTAGAACCACTACTATAATAGCAACCTTAAGTTAAGACCTTTTACGGAAGCCTATAACTATATATAACAGTTCTTTAAAGGGCCAGAATACTACCGCAAGAACCTTATAGAGTAGAATAGTATAACCCTCTAAGGAGTTATAGACGAGAACCCTAATAAGTTAATTTATTAGAACTTCTAACTGCTTATAAATAAACTGCTAAAGTAACGTTATAGACTATACCCAGACTTTTATATAAACCGCATTTTTATAAATAAGTTGGTTACTGCTTGCTAGGGAGTGCTAGTATGCCGTATTACTATCTCTAACCCTTTAAAAGACCTCTCTTAGTTAATTAGTAAGCTACAATCCTCTATTATTACGTAGGAAAAAGAACACCCCCTATAGGCCTTAATAAGATCGTCTTACCAAGCCTTTTTTACAGATTAACGTTATTATTAAAATAACTAAAATTAAGACCGAAACACTAATTGCTATAGTAGCAATCGCCCTATAAAACTAACGGCAGACTAAAGGCTAAGTGCTACGTCTATAAGAAGGAGGACTGCCGCTCATAAAAACACATAGAGGAGGAGCGTAATTAGTCCAGAGACGACTATAAAAGACGTTTTATTAATATTAAGGGCTATAATAAGGGCAACTTTGACAACCACTTTAAATAATACGTCGCCGCCTGTAAAAGAGATAAAGAGGATAACTTAGACTTTAAAGCCTATATATATAACGCTAACAACTTTAGGAGCGATGCTAGAGAACCTAATAACAGTTCTGCCTATATCACCACCTTTAGAACACTTACTACGGAGGAAGCAACCTCTATAAGTATAGAGCTAGCCAATAAGGCTTATATACACCTGCTTATGGCTTTAGAACTCACTATAGAGTCTACCATAGAACCTTACACGGAGACCAACCCATTTACCTATAATACGGCCACAACCATAGCGCCACAATATACCTCAACGGTCTTTATGGGAATTATAATCAATACAGGTGCTTCGCGTAAGTCTACGGCTGGCTACAGCCAATTCTAAGCTTTACAGGCCGTAGATAAGTCTATAAGCCTTAATATATTAACCAAGGGCCAAGTAATTGTCCAATTTGGGATCGGAGCCTCTATATCTATTAGAACTATAGACGTCAACAGCCCTATAGGCAAGATATAATTCTATATTATTAAAGCAGATACTCCTTTCCTACTTTACCTAGCAGATATGGATAGGCTCTATATTAAATACAATAACCTAAAGGACGTTATTATTACTCGCACTAAAAGGGTGCCAGTAGTTAGACAATTCGGCTACCTATTTCTCTTATAAAGTTTCTCCTTATAGTCTTATTTAGTTAAGTCCTTTAATACAAACCCTTACTACCTAACTAACGTAGAACTATAACGCCTATACCGTTAATTTAGTCACCTATTAGTTAATAGACTATAAAAGCTTCTTAATAAGGCTGGCTATAGCTATAACACTAATAGATCTGCTATTAAAGAGCTAACCAGACTCTGCTACTACTGCTAGAAGTTTAGCAGACCCCTAGGTAGATTTCGCTTCACCTTATAAAATAATATTAATTTTAACTATAATATCATTGTCGACATTATATATATTAGCGGCTCCCTCCTACTATACGTAGTTAATAAAGCAACTTAATTTTAAGCTGGTAGATAGCTATAAGATATTAGCGCTAAGCACACTTAGGACGTTCTTTAAATATACTAGATTAATAGCTATTTAGGACCACCAGACTTAATTACTACAGACGCTAGGAAGAACTTTATTAGTAAGGAGTTTAAGCACTACGCTGCTACTATAGGAGCAACCACAAAGTCAGTTCTAGTCGAATCATATAATTCTATTAGAATAGTAGAACGCTACTATAGTCCGCTATAATAATAATAATTCATTGCTTAACGTCCGATTCGGATCCCTATTGGGCCCACGCGGACTACTCCTTATTTACATGTGGGGAGAAAACTCAACTTAAGAAAGACCCAACTTGAGAAAACCCCGTGATCCATCTCCCCGCCTTTTGGGACTCGCCTGCGAGGCGCCTGTGAGGCGTCTGCGAGTCACCTGTGGTGCTCCTACTACCTTACTTTTTGACCTCCTTGGGAACCACTGCTGCCGTAACAAGCCTACGGACGCGCTAGTATCGCACACTTTACTCTACTACTATAGAGTCATCAGGGGGCGCCCGTTGCCCGCCCCCCCGCCCTCTATTGTCATTTCCTTTGCAACCCGGAACTGGTTTAGTACATTTTGGCTAATAAGCCACTGGGTAACCGCCTTAAGTCCGCTATAATAAGCCTACCAAATTATTACAACTAAAATCCTTAAAATTAGTAAGGATATGGCCCTATAAATGGCCTTTAAAGCTATTAATAACACAGCCGGCCTAGAAGGCCTAGTCCCTATACTCCTAGTCTTTGGAGCCTACCCCTAAATAGTTAAATTAGACGCGCCATTACCTTTAGTTACACAACAAGCTGCGGCTATTAGGAAAGCAATGGTGAAAATCCAAAAGCTATAAACTAAATAATAGATCGCTAACACTCTTAATATGCGAAATAGACCATAAACTAATGCTATTTACGGCCTTCCACCTAGTTCGCCTATCTTAGTCTAGAGAGAAGGCAATACTGTCTAAAGTGGTTTTTACGACGGACCATATATACTGCTTACCGTTAACGGCAAGACCTATACTATAAAGCTACCAAATGGGCCTATAACCTTCCGCTCTATAGTTATAAAACCTTACCTACTGGACCCATAAGACCCAGTTAAACCATAAGAGTTTACTAAATTAGATAAACTAGTATCTTTACTAGCTAAACCTTAATCATTACCTAAGGCTAAATCACAGCTACCACTAAAGTAAGGTAGAGGTCGCCCCCGCAAATACCTATTACTTACAGCCATCGCAGACACAGCTATTATGGATACTATAATAGATATAGGCGCTTTCACGGGTGATATTATGGATATCGCTAATATTGCAGATATCGCTAATATTGCTATCTACTTACAGGACGATAATACCACAGATATAGCTAACACTACTATTTACTTATAGAACAATAGTAACACCTAATTTAGCGCTTTATAACAAAAGGAGGTCACAGGCCTATTTAAGAAAGGCGTCTTTAAGATTATTAAGCTACACAATATGTAACAGTTCACCAGCACTACGCTGAGACACAAGACCGTCGCCTAAGAGGCTCCAAGACACAATCGACGCCACCCTCGTATGTCTCGGATACGGTCAAATATTGAGTTATAGACTACGGAGTTCCGGGTCTACTTTCATGTATTTAGTTTACTTAATTTCCATAGATTTAGAATTAAGTCGTTCTTTTAATACCCACACTTGCACTATTACAGTTATGAGTCCGGATTGCACTACCTGCTAAACTAATTAATCTACTACCTTATTTACGAAGTCACTACTTCTACCACCTTTGCAAGTGTCTTGAGCTTCTTCACCTACCAAACGAACGGACGGTCGCACCTGACCGACAAACGTACCTAACAGCCGAACGAACTGACGAATCAAATCAAAAGCTCAAAACGTTAAAATAAGGTTTCACCAAGACGCTAACCTAGGACCCTGCTTAACCTGTTAAATTTTAAAAATAATAATTAATATAGACGGACCTTATTTAAAATTTAACCTTATCCTTAAAAGGCCATCTAATTGGATGCAATAGTTCTTTATTATTTAAGATACTGCTAAAATAAATAACATATAGCAGTATATTAACCTATTAAAGAAGAAAGACAAGCTTCTAAAGCTAAAACCTCCAAATCGGCCTACACCAAGAGACGTGCTTCCTACTGCTATATTAATAGCCAAGCTAGATCTAAACCAACTCATTGCCTATAATCAACTATACGCGGAATACAAGGATGACCTCCATGTGCACCAGAAGCAAGAGCAAGCCATAAACAATATTAGCAATTATATCGTCCGCACGACATTAGTAGCCTACCTCCCTCTTATTAAAGACCTCGGAATAGTATATAAACGCCTTTAAGAGTTAAAGACTGTACTCACCCCTACCACCTTAAGTTAAAAGCGCGACGTCCTAAATTAATACACGGCTCTTAAAGCCTATAACAAAAAGCAGAGTATCGAAAAATGGTTAAACAACTAGAGGAGCGTCTATAAGCTAGCAGAGGAATTGGAGCTTCCAGACGTATAGGGATTTAGGCCCCACTATAATTTTATACAAGCCATTAAAGCCATCTCTTCTAGTTTTATAGAAGTACTGGAAGTAGACCTAATTAGGAAAGAACAAAAAGACAAAAAAGCCCTATCTATTATTGACCTTATTGAGGAATTTAAGGAGCACTACTGCATGCAGTAAGCATCGTCTACCTTAACTGCTAATAACTCTGCATTTGCAACCCTTTAAAACAATTCTAATTTAGACTCTAACAGTAATTTTAATTCTAATAGCAATTTAAATTTAAATTTGAGATGGAACAAGGAATGCATATACGGCATTATATATTGGTTTAATAACTGCTATTATATTACTAAGCACAAGCGCCCTTAAGGATAGAGACCAAGGGCAGATATCTAGAAGAAAGTAGATAAAGCTATCTTATCTATACCTTAGATTAAACGCATTATTAACTAAATATAAAAAAGAGAATAGGAAGCAAAGGAGAATAATTAGAATATAGAATCTATAATTAATTTTAATTCTAAAACCCCACCTTCTACTAAACCAACTAGCTATACTGCCGTATTTAGTACTGGTTAAATTCCTTTCGAACTCCAGAATACCTGGATACTTAACCCTGGTGTAGATACCTATGTCTGCAACAATAAAGAAGACTTTACCTTCTTATACCTAGCAGTAGAAGACGACTACCTAATTACTGGCGGAAATTTCGTGAAAATTCAAGCCTACGGAATAGTAACCATTACTGTTAATACACCTACTGGGAAGTTAAAAATGAAGCTATCCTATGTAGCACTAGCACCTACCTTTTTTATAAATATTGTAGCACTTTTAAGAGCTACTAATAACGACATCTATTTTAACTTAGGACGAAATGTGCTATACCGTCTAGCAACTAGTAAAACAGTCTACTATACAAAACAACTAGGGGGCCACTGGGTACTAATGCACAGAGAGCCTAAAAATACCCTAGACTTAATAACTTAATCAACCTTCTTAATAGGAAGATTTTAACTAAGCCAAATGGCCTATAAACCAATTAGAGCCATAGCTACAAGATGGTATAAGATACTTAGCTATATAGGACCTAATGCTATTACACAGCTTCCTAAGCATGTTATTGGTGTAGAGCTAACTGAATTTGAAACTAATAAATAAGCACCGCTTAAAATCGAATGTGAAGTTTACTTATTAGCAAAGCATATACAGCAGATCTCTTAAAGACGAGAACACGAATTTTCAGCCACTCAACCATTTAAACGGCTAGTATTTGATATTATCTACCTTGGAGTACTAGGGTATAACGGTAATAGATATGCCATGCACTTCTATTGCACATATTCCAAATTTAACTTTATATTTACCTCTAAGAATAAGAACAAAGCTACCGTTCTACCTACTATTCGCAAGACTTACTGCTTAATTAAGACATAATTCCACTAAGACGTTGTCTTCTTCTGGAGCGATAATAAATAAGCATTTAGATAAACAGAAGACACCCTAGATACGTGGTGTGCAGACAAAGGCATTACCTTTAAATACTAAGCACCGTATACTAAGGAACAAAATGGCGGAGCTAAAAGATCTAGAAGAACCCTTATTAAACGATTAAGGTCTATATAGCTGGAAGTATTCTTACCCCTATCTTTAGGACCAGAAGCTTTCCTTGCTGCTAGCTATACACTTAATTAAACACCAAATAAGCAGCTAGGGTGGAAAACTCTGTATAAGGTCGGCTACGGCAAGCTGCTATTACTTACCTATATATACGAATACAGTTGCAAGACCTATACGCTAAACAAACAAGTTAGAAAGGGAGACAAGCTAGCTCCTTATGCATTAATAGGACACCTAGTCGGCTATAATTTAACAAATATCTATTAAATCTGGATTTTAAGCCTTTATAAAGTTATTTAAACCAGAGACGTTATATTTAACAAGACCTTATTCTATAACCCTAAGGGTTAAAACATTAATTACCTACTTAGGGAAGTATTAAAAGACACCATCTAGGCAATCAGTCTACTAGAACCTCTTTATAAGGACAAATCTAAGGATAAATCTATCCTATATAGACCTACCTTAAATGCAAATTAAATAACTATATTAAATAACTCGGCAGAGCTTCCTATAAAGGACATCAAACAGCTACCAACACCTAGTAGAACGGTATCTCCAGATCTGCCAGAAACAAACACTATACTGGGAGGACTTTAAGACAATATCTTAGATATAATTGAAACAGGTTCTACCCAGCTAAGCAGTTTACCAGAACTGTTAAATACAGCTCCACAAGCTAATAAGGTCTTGGCCAATCCTTCTGCCGACTTGTCCTACCAGAAGGTTCTAAACGAATTTAATATTAAGCGTATGCAGCAGCACTAGCCAATATACCTACCCTATTTGGTTACTACGCTGGCTTTGCCACAGGACTAGTAAAGGATATTAACCAAACTAGATCCTCCCTACATTAAGATAATCTTCTACCTAAACTAAGGAACCTTAAAGAGCTAAGAAAGCACCCTTTAACTGCCGGCTTTTAAAAGGCCATGGAAAAAGAATATAATGACCTAAAACGCCGAGGGATATTTAAGACTGTACTAAAAGAAGAAGCACATAACAAGCAGATCCTTCCACTAAAATGGGTCTTTAAATACAAGTTTGACAGCAACGGTTACCTTTAAAAGCTAAAGGCTCGACTGTGTGTCCGCGGAGACCTGTAGATCACTAAAGAAGAGACCTATGCAGCAACCCTAGCTGCTCGAATATTCCGTGCCCTTATGGCTATAGCAGCTGCATTTAATTTGGAGATTTGACAGTATAATGCTGTAAATGCATTTATAAACGCAAGACTAGTCAAGCTAGTCTACTGCTATTGCCTAGAAGGCTTTAATTAAAACGGATATATCCTAAAGCTACTTATGGCGCTATACGGATTAAAAGTCTTACCACTACTTTTGGTATAAAGAGCTCACCAGTATACTGGCTAAATTCGGATTAAAGCCTGTCCTAGGTACGAACTGCCTTTATACCGATAGACGACTTATTATCTTCTTCTATGTAGACGATATTGCCGTTCTATTTGCCAAAAAGGACCTTTAAAGATTAGAAGAATTCAAAGCTAAACTTCTACATTAATACAAGATCCGTGCACTAGGAGACCTATAATAGTTCCTAGGAATTCAAATCAAACGAGATTATATAAATAGAAAGCTCTAGCTCTGCCAAGATTCCTATATTAAAAAGATAGCCAGTCGATTTAATATTTAACCAGGAAGATTTCCTAAGTTACTACTTCCCGCTAAAGAACTGATTCCGTCCAACTAGCAGACGAACCCTTAAAGAACACTAGCCTATTAGCAACGGGTTGGTTCTCTTACGCACCTTGCCGTATTTGGAAGACCTAATATTGCGAAGACGCATTCTAAGCTGGCCGAATTTCTTACTAATCCAAATTAAAAGCACCTCAATGCATTAAACCAAGCTATTACCTATTGCCTTGGAACAAAATCTACAGCTATTAAATACTCTAGCGAAGTATTTAGAGCATACATCTACTTCAGAAACCTTAAAGGAGAAGACGTTACCTTTTACGGAGCATCTAACGCAGCATTTTCGGACCATAAAGAGACTAGACGGAGCTCTTAAGGATACCTTTTTATACTATTTAGAGGACTAATTGATTAGAAGGCAACCCTATAACAATTAGTAACTTGCTTAACTACCAAAGCGGAGCTTCTCTCCCTGTCTATAGCTGCTGTTGAAATTATCTAGTAGCAGCGTTTCTTTGAGGCAATCGGTCTCAATTTAGAACGCGATTTTACCCTACTATGCAACAATATGTAGACTATACGACTCCTAAGACAGGATATACCAAAGCTTAACACTAAGCTACGACATATCGACATCTATTAGCACTGGCTTAGACAGAAAGTCCAAGACAAAAAGATTGACATATAATGGGTCCCTATAGATAAGATGCCTGCCGACGGTCTTACCAAGATCCTACCCCATCAAAGGCATAAGGTATGGATAAAGCAATTAAATCTAGTGGATATTTAATATTAGATTACTGCTATAACTAATAAAGACTCTTAAGTATCACTCTATACTACTCCTAAAGTTATATCTAAATTTCCTATTTTGGTATAGCTTCTATCTTTATTTTATTTTCTACAGCTTTAACTACACTGTTAAATCTGGGGGGGTGTGTAACAGTTTACCAGCACTACACTAAGATACGAGACCGTCGCCTAAGAGGCTCCGAGACACAATCGACGCCACCCTCGTATGTCTTGGATACGGTCAAATATTGAGTCATAGACTACGGAGTTCCGGGTCTACTTTCATGTATTTAGTTCACTTGATTTCCATAGATTTAGAATTAAGTCGTTCTTTTAATACCCACACTTGCACTGTTATACAATATACTAAAGGGGGTCAGACTCTTTAATTCATGGTTTATTAACAAGATTAAGAATAAGGGAACTAATAAAGCCTTTAAGAAATTATAACTTATCATATAGGCCTATAATGACTTGGAGAAAGAGCTAGTCCTTACTTAGTCACCAATGATTTAACAAGTTAGTTAGCGGCTAATTCTCTATATCGCCGCTATACTACTATAGATACAACTCTACCTCTAAGACATCTTATAAGCCTATATTCAGTCTACTACAAACCTAAACCGCAAGTTCTACGTATAACCACCACACAAGCTAAATAAACAACTGGGAATTAATATAAACTCCGTTCTAAAGGTTATAAAGCCATTTTATGGATTACCTAAAGCTGGAAACCACTGGTTTAAGACCTACTATTTATACTACACCAATTAACTGCAAATAGACTAGTCCATGTACGACCCCTGCTTGCTTTACAGCGATAAGCCTTTCAGAATTATTGGCCTATAAACTAATAATACACTGTTCCTTGTAGATGATACCTTTATAGAGGCTAAATAAAGCAAACTATATAAGGCTAAATTTATGGCTAAGGAGCAAGAGTAACTAACTGCTAATACACCAATCAAGTTTAATAGAGGACTTATTCAATTAACATAAGACGGGAGTATTACGCTAACGCAAAAGCGCCAGTGTAAGAACCTTAGTGTGGTTAACACTACGCTAGCAGACAGTACTAGCTCTAGAGGAGTTACGCATAGCCTACTTACACTAAAGGACTAGTATATCGCTTAACGCGCTAGAGAAGCCTATATCGCCTTAGTCTATTAGCCAGAGGCCTTATACAACCTATCCTTTACTACCTAGGTAGTTAACCCAGTTAAAGATAATATAAAGAGTCTTAATAAGTGATTAAGCTGGCAGATTAAGAACGCAAATAGAGGCCTAAAGTTTATTAAGCTAGACACCAACACCTTACAACTCCTAGTATTTATAGACGCTTCCTTCGCCAACAATAAGGACCTATCTTCACAAATTAGCTACGTACTTGTACTAGCAGACGCCTTAAAAAAGGCAAATATCATCCACTAGTCCTTAATTAAGTACAAAAGAGTTACTAGGAGTGTATTAGCCTTAGAGCTGTATGGTATAGCGCATGGTTTTAATATAGGCACTGCAATTAAATCCACGCTAGACAAGGTCTTATAGGTCAACTTACTACTTATTCTCTACACTAACTCAAAGTCCTTATATGGCTGTCTTATCCAACTAGGAACTACGCAAGAGAAACGCTTAATAATTAATATAATATGCCTTCGCCAAGCTTACAAACGAAGACAGATTACTAAAGTTAAGTGGATCAATAGAGATACTAACCCTACGGACGCTATAATAAAGGGCAAGCCTTATACAGCACTATTATGGCTTATTAATACAAATTAAGTCAAATTATGGGCTATAGGGTAGGTTAAACAAACGGATTTGGTTTTATAGGCGAGCTAATAGCGATTTTCCATCCTAGGGATGGAAAATCCTAATTAGCTAGTTCAACGGCATAGCAGAATCCGACAGGTGGCGCGCTCTAGGATTAAAGGTGGAGCTATTGCGTATTATAGACGGAAGAGCTAGTTATTATGTATATACTACAAATAGTCTAGAAGTAGACTTAACTTTGGAGTATAGATTAGCCTTCTTTTTAGAGTTACTCTAGTGTTGGAATGTTAATCACGTGGCATAGTCACGAGACTATAAGGCGAGACTAGCTAATCTGACTTAGAGTAACCCCTAACTTCTAGACAACAATTAACTACCAACTTTAACACCGCATACGTACCACTACAAGTGATATTCGTGCACGTTAATAATGCAAGTATACCGACATTAAGCTTAATATATAAAAGTACTAGAAGAACTAGTATTCTATTATAAAAAGGATACTTAAAGAACCTAAACCTAAATCTAATACTAACTTTATACCTAACACTAAACCTAAACCTAAATAAGAAACTATATAAGAAACTAAGGATAATCTAAGCTCGCTTAACACCTTAGATATTTATATAATTAGAGCTACCCTATTAGCACAACTTTCTAGGAAACCTAAATATATAATCTTCGCTGTTATAATAGCCGATATTAAAAAGGCCCTAGTACTAAAGAAGTATACTAACCCTGCTATAAAAGTACCAGTATACTACTATAAGCACCTAGAGGTATTCTTATAAAAGGAAGCCAATAAGTTAATAGAACACCAACCATATAACTATAAGATTGTACTTAAAGAAGAAAAACAGCTAGGATTTAGACCCCTATATAGAATGTCCTAGAACAAACTTAAAGTATTATAAAAGTACCTAGACGAGCACCTAAGTAAAGGATTTATTAGAGCAAGCTTTTTGCCTATAGCTATACCTATAATCTTTATTAAAAAACCTAGCGGCGGTCTGCGCTTCTATATAGACTACTAAGCTCTTAATGCTATTACTATTAAGAATTAGTACCTACTCCCGTTAATTTAAGAGATACTAAACCGATTAAGTAAGGCTTGCTACTATACAAAACTTGACCTTATCTACGCATTTAACCGCCTCTATATTATAAAGGGAGATAAATACGTCAGGAAAACGGGGGGGTGGTAGGGGCTAGCTAGGGGCTAGCCCGGGGCTGGCCTAGGGTCATTTTAGCTGGATCCGCTGATCTGCTTATATACACTTCTTTACGCTAGCCTAGGGCTAGCCCGGGGCCATACAAGGGGGCAACCTGAGCGGGCCACTCGCCCTCCCTGCAAGTTTTGGTGGCATTTTAGTCGTATCCACACTATTT
>Ga0307507_10000528_pt1 | contig 81000 bp, 20 predicted proteins | sample 7_EM_MG_FD_207223 | JGI IMG/M metagenome (GOLD analysis project Ga0307507, IMG submission 207223) | Populus trichocarpa ectomycorrhiza microbial communities from riparian zone in the Pacific Northwest, United States - 7_EM | ecosystem: Host-associated > Plants > Roots > Unclassified | place...
CCAGAGGCCTAGATAAAATATTAAAATAATAAACTCTCTATAAAATAATAAAAAACTTACTAATTTAACATTTTTACTAACTATTGGCTGGTTAAATGCATTAAATGGTCTAAATAAGTAACTTAACGTAACTTTTAAGATATCTAGCCATTTAAGTAGAAGAGTAGGTACATCAAGCCAGGGCTCTTCTCGGTTAAAGTAAAGAAAAAAGGGTTAGATTTCTATAAAGCCGTTAAAATTAGGTAGTTATATTTTAAATTTTTGAGATCTTACCTCCTGTTTAATATGTTTTCCAAAAATTAAGTGTAAGTTTAACCTTTCCAGTAACGAGGTCATGGATTCAAATATACTAAACTTTAATACGCAGAACCTTATCAAATCTAAGAAAACAGGCAAAAGCTATCGCATACATAAGGCTTATTATAATACGCTAATAAACACCTCCCCAAATCCGTCCTCCTTGACCTATAGGAAGACGGGATAACTGAGAAGTATATTCAAGATTTGCGTTATATTCGTAAAGCTCTCAAAGCTTTAACGCAGTAATTGCTCTTACGCTTTCTTATGTTTCTCCTACACAAGTCTATAAAATAGCGTTAGTTATAGTAAATAGTAAATAATTATTAGTATTACTAAGAAAGAAAATATACCTTTCGTCTATGTAGACTTCTTATATATCTTGCCATAATATCTGAAAGTGTTGGGTTTCCTATCCATTCTCCATTACTTTTCTCGGAAAATTGATTACTTCCAAGACAAACCTCATGAGCGTAGAAATAGGAGACTACTGCACGCATTTTTTGCATATATAATTAGGTTCTATTCTCACTTTCTTATAGCAACTAAGAAGATAAGCTAGGTTCGGCCTTTTCACAAACAGATTGAATCCACAGGCATATTAATGGTGGAACATCTTTATTTAGCTTTTTAACAAACTTTTTAAGCTCTAGGGCTTCCTTTTTCACAAATTCAATATACTTTTTAATTTGCTTAGAATAATCTTATTAGATAGAAGTATTTTTAACTAAATTCTTAAAATATATAGGAAATATACCCTATATAACCTAATAAAGTTATAGGTGCTAATGCACCCTCTACAGCCTTATATACAGTTTCAAACAACTCATTAATTTTGATAAAATTATCAGATTCTGCTACTAAAATCTCTTATTACTCATCAAGTTCCTCATTAATTTCAGCATCTTCCATAGCTTTCTATATAGGATTTAAGGGAGTTTTAGTATCTAATAATAAAAGAAAAGAGTTAATTTTAGAGAGATAAAACATTTTCTAAAAAAAAAGGAAGTATTTCTTAATTTTTCTAAGGCTTATAGTGTATAGAAAATAATTAGAAGGTTTTTAGTAAAAATAAGGTACAGGGTAAGTCCTTTATCAAAGAAATCTAAAAAATAATTAGCATTTATAGAAAAAACCACTAATATAGCCATTTTCGCTACACAAATCTAAAATTAAATATCTAAAATTTTAAGATATTTTTAATAAAATCTCTAAAAGTTCTATTATTATAATTGTTTTTCTTAATATGGCTCCATCAAAAAGAAAAAAGCAGCAGCTTAATTAAGGTGTAGGAGGAACCTTAGGTTTAATAAGAAATAAAGCTTAAGATGCTATAGTTGCCGTTTAAAATAAACAGCTTCTTAGGTTTACTAAGGAATTTATTTAATCTAAAAGAAGAACATATAAAGAGATTGCAATTCATAAGGAAATGTCAGTATAACCATAAAGAGAGTATATCCTTAATAGAAAAATATAATTAATTTCTTTAGGCAAGATAAAGGAGAAACAGTGCGGTTTTTTAAAGAATCCAATATAAAGGATATCAATCCTCTAAGAATTTACCTACACCGTGCAAATAATCTTCAAAAATACTAAAAAATGCCTTTACTTTTTAGTCCCTCCGAGACCTACTCTTATACTCTTTTAGTCTCCAAGAATTCCTCTAATATATCTCAGCTGCATTAAAAAAAAGATTGCGCTTTGCCTCTCCAAGCAGAGGTTACTATTCAAAGGCAAAATTCATTTAATTTTAACTTAAATATTAAGACTGCTGGAGATTTTACTTTAGTGTAGTGAGGTCTTTAGGAGACTTTCTTAGAACTTACACGAAATCCATCTTAGTTTAATATTTAGCACCTTAACCAACCTCAAGTATCAACCTCAATTTTCCAGTTAAATGCCTTAGAATCTTCGCTGCCACTCTAAGAAAACTACCGCCCATCTAGGGAAATTACTATAAACAGAACACTACTAAAGTTCTTAAATAAGGATATTATATGGCCATACGGAATTATCAGTTATACTAATAATATTTCTCAATTATTTTATAATTAGCACTACTCTTTACTTATAAAAGTAAAAGGTATTCCAATTCCATTAAAATATTGGGCTCAATTATACTGTAGCGTAGCAAAAGAGTCTTAGGAAACCTTAAAAAAGGGCTATTTAGAGCAAAAGGTATTAATATATCTAATTTATATTAAAAGCCCTACTTATATTTACTAATTATACTTTATTTTATAGACTATTATGTTAATATATAGCATATATTCTAGTGAAACTACTTTTTAGGAGGACTTTTCTACGGTTAATAAGAGCTCTAAGCAGAGTAGGCGTATAAAATAGATGGAAATAATATTAAAAGCTTAGTTAAAACGTCAAACAATTAATACCAAGGATGCTGCAAGGGCAAGAGCTAAATATTAAGGAAAATCACCAGGTTTTAACAAAGTTTTTATATATCAAAAAGGTTCAAAGGTGGAGGTATATAAGAGTAATTACCAAATTACTCAGAAATACCAAGAACTTAAAGGGGAATCTCGGCCTTAGGATAATAATGATCTTAATTAGCGCAATAAAATAATAAACCCTTTTTGCGGTTTTACTTCTCGTTTTTTCCAATAAATTATAAATGCGCATTCAGAATTTATGATAAGATTTAGTATCTACTACGTTAAAAAAATTCGTGCCTACGGCGCATGCCCGCTTTTAGAAATTTTAGTATATAAGGCCGGATTCCTAGTAGCACCCCTTAAAAATAGTTACCTTTACTACTAAACTATTACCAGACGGTTACCGGACGGTTACTTTTCGGTCTTAAAGAAGCTTCAAGCCAATTTTACTAGTAATTACATGCCTTTGGAAACCTGGCGCTAGGTTCTATCATAACAGTCCATTAAGTACTAGAAAAAGGACCAAACGGTAATTTTTTTCTTGGAAAATCCATAAAATGCAACATATTATCTCATACTTTTAGAGTATGTATAACTCCGCGCCCTATCTTATATTAAGGCGTACTAGGTATTTCTAGGCATTAACTAAGCCGTATATAGAATTTTGCTAACTTTTCCGAGAAAGGGGCTTATCTTTAGTGGCAACGTTGAGATTTGGCCTAAGCGCGCGTGGCCCGGGCGGTCTAAGCCCGCTTGGAGGTCGGACTGTTACTTTTCCGGTTTGAAGGTTCACTTCTAGACTATTTGTAGCGTATATATAATAGCTAGAGATCCAATTAATACGTAATAGGGAGGAGAAGAAGAAGAAGAATTGTTAGGGGTAGCAGGTTGATATATCACGAGGGCCGCTAAGGCGCTAGTAGTAAGCAAGCCAATAGCGATTTTTCTATTCCGGGGATGGAAAATCCTAATTAGCTGGTTGAATTTAGGGTCCACACCGTTATAATTAGTTATATAACGCTAAGCTAAATCTAAGTTCGTTCATTCAACCCATCCTATAACTTGTAGGTTGATTTGGTTCGTATTAATAAGCCGTTAAAGAGCCGCGTAGGGTTTTCCCTTTGTTATAGCGTTAGTAGGGTTGGCCTCTCCGTTAATCCATTTTACCTCCATAATCTGTCTCTATTTGTAGGCTTGCCGGAGGCATATTACGTTAATTATTAGGCGTTTTTCTTAGGTGGTTCCGAGTTGTACTAGACAGTTATATAAGGACTTAAAGTCAGTATAAAGCATAAGTGGAAGGTTAATTTGTAGGATCTTATCTACTGTAGACTTGATCGCAACACTAATGTTAAAGCTATAGGCTGTGCCGTAGAGTTTAAAAGCTAGTATGCTCTAAGTAACTCTTTTGCACTTAACTAAGCTCTAATGGACAATATTGGCCTTCTTTATAGCATTAGCTAGTACAAGGACGTAGCTAATCTATAAAGAGAGGTCCTTGTTATTAGTAAATAACGCGTCCGTAAATACCAATAGCTATAGGGTTTTGATATCTAACTTAACGAACTTAAGACCTCTATTAGCGTTCTTGATTTGCTAGTTTAGACGCTTGTTTAACTGTTTTATATCTTTCTTGTTGGGGTTAATTACCTAGGCGGTAAAGAATAAATCAAATAAGGCTTCTGGCTAGCATACTAAAGCGATATATACACCTCTAGCACGTTAAGCGATGTACTGGTTCTTTAGAGTTAAGGTTCTTATAGCTCCTCTTAATCCTGTACTTGTGGCAAGCTTGGTGCTAATTATACTAAGGTTTGTGTATTATCGTTTCTAAGTAAGCATAATACTCCCATTAGTTAGTAGCTAAATAACTCCACCATTAAACTTAATAGGCGTATTAATGGTAAGTTATTCCCGTTTCTTAGCTATAAACTTGGCCTTATATAGCTCGTTTTGCTCTGCGTTTATAAAGGTCTTATCTACCAGGAATAGAGTATTATTTGTTAGCGACTCAGTCAATCGAGGCACGAGCACGGCAAGAGGGTCGCGCAAGCCTGTACGATTGGATTGTCTATAAACGAGGATCCAAAGCTAAAGAAAGGAAACAAGAAGAACGGAAGTACCGCTTGAAGTTATATACAATCTAATGGTCACGTGATGGCAACTTGCCGCAACTTGCCGTCACGTGACGGCAGTTGCGGCAATTTGCCAGTGCCGTAACATTATTGGTTTATAGGCCTATAATACCAAAGGGTTTGTTACTCTGTAGGAGGCAGGGGTTATATATAGACTGGTTTATATGCAACTGTTAGATGTAATATAAGTAATATATCTTAAACTAGTGGTTACCGGCTTCTAGTACTCTGTAGAGTGGTTTTATAACCTTTAAAATAGAGGCCTCGTTAATTCTAAGTTGCTTAATTAGCTCATGCAGAGGTTGTACATAGAACTCTTAATTTAGTATAGTGGTTGATTATACATAGGCCTGTAAAATATCTTAGAGGTAAAGTTGTGCCTATAGAAGCTTTATAGCGGCGATATAGAGAATTAGTCATTAGCTAACTTGTTAAATAGTTAGTAATTAGGTAAGAACCAGTTCCTTTTCTAAGTTATTATAAGCTTGCACGACTAGTTAGGATTTCTTAAAGGCTTTATTAGTTCCCTTGTTCTTAATCTCATTAACGAATCGCGAGTTAAAGAGTTGTACGCCTTATAGTATATCCGTAAGTCTTATAATCTTAAAAACTCCCTTCTTAAGTAGACCAGTAAGCTCCTTCTATTAGGAGGTACTAAATTGGGTACTAAATTAACTGTTATTCTATAGGTAGATGGTGATATCAGTTATGGCCGTAAGTAGAGGGTATTTGCGAGGGCGTCCTCTACCTTGTTTTAGGGGTTGTTGCTAAGCTTTAGTAGGTCTCTCTAAGATAGTCTTAGAAAGGGCTGACCTAAGTAGAGGTTTAGGTGGCGATTCTAGTCTAATAATTTGCTCCTATAATTCAGTTGCTTAAAGGTAGGGTTTTATAACCGTAGACTGGAAGGCTATAGGTTCGCTAGACAGCTTAATAGTGCATATTTTACCCTTAACGGTAAGTAAGGTAAATAGCCCGTCCTAATAGCTGCTTTAGCCAGTGTTTCCTTCTCTCCAGACTAAAATGGGTGAGTTTAGTGGGAGATTATAAATTATATTAGCATTGGGTCCATTTCGCATATTTAGCGCGTTGGCGATCTGTCGTTTAGCTCATAGCTTCTATATCTCTGCTATAGCCTTTTTAATTGCGGCAGCGCGTTATATAACGGTAGGGGATAGTGCATTAGATTTAACCATTTAGGGGTAGGCTCTAAAGACTAGAAGTATAGGAACTAGTCCTTTAGGGCTAGCTAAATTATTAATTGCTTTAAACGCTATTTGGAGTCCCATCTCCTTATTAATATTAGGGATTTCAGTTATAATAATCTAGTAGGCTCGCTGTAATAGACTATAGTAGCGCTCTACCATTCTAATAGAGTTATGTGCTTTAACTGGTACTCCCTTTATACTAATTCCTATAATGGTGGCGTATTGCTTAAATTCCTTACTGACGAAGTTCTTTCTAGTATTATGGGTAATTAGGTCTAGTGGCCCTAGGTAGGTATTAATCTAGCATATCTGTAGAATATCCTATATATGTTTGGCGTTGATGTCTTATAGCTATCTACTAGCTTAGAATCGCGTTCCTTTATTAACAATGTATAGGAGGGGTAATCCGCTGATGTATATAATATCAACGATGATATTATAGTTAAAATTAACGTTGTCTTATAGGGTGAAGTGGAATCTGCCTAGTGATTTACTAAACTTCTAACAATAGTGGTAGAACTTGGTTAGTTGCTTAATAGCCATTCTATTAGTTTCATGGCCAGTATAGTAGAGTAGCTTTTGCAATTTCTTAACTAAGGGATGTCCAAATCGGCGATATAGGCGCCGTAGCTCTATATCTATTAAGTAGCAGGGGTTTGCGTTAAAGGATTCAGACAAATATGACTGTAGTAATAAGCTCTATAGGAGAAATAGGTAGCCAAACCGTCACACTACTAGCACTTTTTTGGTATAAGTGATAACAACATTTCTAAGGTTGTTGTAGTAGATTTAGAGTCTGTCTATATCCACTAAATAGAGTAAGAAGGGGGTATCCGTATAGATAATATAAAACTGTATCTTGCCTATAGGGGTGATAATATCTGCAGTTTTAATAGAGGTAGTAATTCTAATGCTAAACTGCACATTAACTTGTCCTTTGGTTGAGGTGTTAAGTCTTACAAATTAGTCCGCGTTCTATAGTGCCTAGAATTGTCTATAACCGGCTATAGACTTCTTTGATGCATTAGTATTAATTATAATTCCTATAAATACTGTAGAAGTATAGCATAAAGCAGCAGTTGTTGTGTTATAGTTAAACGGGTCAGTTTCCGTAGTAGGTTCCGTAGAGGTTATAGTAAGTAAGTAAGCGTAAGCCTTATTAGCTAGTTCTATGCTTGTAAAGGTTGCTTTATCTATAGTAAGAGTCCTAAATAATATAAGGTAGTAGCTGTTAGGGTCTTCTAATTCTTCCTTACTGTTGTTATTATTAGTATTTTTATTAGCGTCTATGTCTAGTATAAGAGCTTTAAAAGTCTTATTATACTTATTGTTGTCGTCTCCTTTATAGTAGATAGTGTATTATCTAAAGCGTTCTTTAAAGTTACCATTATAGCCCTTGTTATTGTTAAAATATCTTTTATACTTATTTCTAGAACGGTTCCGCTCCTCCTCTATATATTTCTATGAGCGGCAGCTCTCCTTTTGGCAAATATAGTACTTGGCCTTTAGGGATCTAACGGTGTTTTGTCTATAGGAGCGGGTTTGGTCACGGTTGTTATAGATATTACGGCGGTATATATAATCCGTAAAGTAGGCTCCTTAAGACGGTCTTATTAGGGCCTAGAAAGGGTATTCCTTCTCCTATATAACTATGGAAGATTGTAACTTGCTAATTAACTAGGAGAGGTCTTTAGAAGGGTTAGAAATGGCGATACGGCATACTAGTACTCCTTGGCAAGCGGTAACTAGCTTATTTATAAGGAAGATGTCTATACAAAACTCTAGGTGTAATCTATAGCGATGTTTTAAGAGCTTATTAAGGAGTAGTTAGAAACTCTAATAGATTTGCTTATTAGGGTTCTTATTAATAATTCCTTAAAAGTTAGTGGCGTTCTATTTAGTAAGGTTTCTCTAATAGTACTTTAGTCCCTTAAAGAAGTAACGCATGTGGTTATATGCCTTAGTGAATAATCTAGTTAAAAGGCTGCTATTATAGTAGTGATCCTAAGCAAGTCCCTTTAGCATAGTTGGGAATACAGTTATATAGCCTTTAGGAGGTAGACCAGCTCTTTTATAGATATTATAGAAGATAGTTAACTTAAAGTTAAAGCTATTACTCACTCTATCGTACTTCTGGTCGTCCGTGTAGATCTTGGCAATAGTAGCTGCCTCTTTGCTATATATAGGCAGGTGCATAGTAGGGTCGGTATTGGCAGTACTAGGGTAAAGATACTGGGCAGGAGGGGTACTAGGTGGGGTAGAAGCGGTTACTAGAGAAAGGGTAGAGGCAGTTGCTGTAGGCAATAATTGCTAATTCTGCGTCTGTAGGAGTTAAGTAAGGAGGGTAAGTAGTTAATCCTAGGTGGAGGTAGGTGCAGCTTGCTATTAGGTAGTAGTTGGTGTAGTTTGCTGGGGTATAGATACAATAGCTAGTTAGGGTGTTATAGGGGTAGGTATTTGTGTTCTAGGTATTATAGCTATAGCTATAGGCTAGATTATAGGCGTTGGAGGTAGTGGAGGTAGTTAATAGTTTATAGGCGTCGGCACCATATGGGAAGGTAGTAGGCTATAGGGGGGGGTTATAGGAACTAAAGAGGCTATAACTAATGGGGTTATAGCTTAATTTAATATTAGAGCTATTTATATTAAGTTAAGTTGTTCTTATAGTGCTATTATAATTATAGGGCTGACTTCCTTAAGAGCTCCTGTAATTTCCTTATCTGTCTATTTATAAGGTTCCTCTTCTGTAAGGACATTATACAGAACCTTATAAAGTGGGTATCTGTTGCTGTATATGGCGACATATACTCCTCTTTAGAGTAGGTAAGTATAGAGCTTTGCTATAGTAATAGAGTGTATCTTTTTAAAGTCCTTAATAGTAAAGCCTTTAAATTCTTCTTGGAATAGCGACCATAGTATATAATCCGTAAAGTTCTTATATGTATACTCATAGATTTTCGTTTCTATATATTCTTCCAGGTCTTTCTCTAAGGCAGTTGCTATATCAATTCTGTAACCATGTCTGGCGATTCTCTCCTTCCATTTAGGATCTATCTTGTTGTGCAAAGCAGTGTACTAGTCCTTGTATATATTGTAGTTCAAGGTTAAGGTCGAGGTCGAGGTTGAGGTCGAGGTTAAGGTTGAGGTTGTTGAGGTGAGGGTGTCGAGGTAAGGGTGTTGAGGTAAGGGTGTTTGGGTATGTACGTCCTTTACAGCTATTGGGCCTGTAAAGTGTTCTTAGCAAGACTGCGATTCTCTCAGCGATCTATTATATTGGCTATAAGGCCAGTACAAATTCTCTTAAGCTTAAGGGAGGTTGTAATCTTCTTTAAGTAAAGATATAATTCTCTAGGCGATCTGACGCGTTAGCAGTTAAGCTAATATATGGTCTTAAGCTTTAAGGGTAATATAGCTTTCTCCTTTAACTGAAATAGACAAGGCTAGGTAATCCGTGTACTATTTTTAGTACGGTTCTTAAGCTTTAGCTTATTGCGTATTTCCTAATCTATACGTCTACTGATTAGTGTCGGTATACTCGCTTTATTAATGTGCACGAATATCACTGTATTGCAATACATATGCGGTGTTGAAGTTGGTAGTTATTGATTGTCTAGAAGTAAGGGGTTACTCTAAGGTTAGGTTAGCTAGCCTCGCTTCGTGGTCTCGTGACCATGTCACATAACTAACATTCCGACAATAAGGTAATTTATAACAACTTAGTAAAAAGGATATATATGCAGTAACCCTTATAGCAAAAATATTTAGAGCTATAATAGCAATTGTTGCTGCATTTAATTTAGAAACTTGGTAGTATAATATAGTTAACGCCTTTGCTAATAGCCTTATTGATAAGATAGTCTATATTAAGTTTCTAGATGGCTTTTAATAGAAGGGCAGATGTCTGCTCCTTTAAAGAGCTTTATACGGTCTCTAATAATTACTACTGCTTTGGCTTAATAAGTTCTTAACTATACTAATATCCCTAGATCTAACGGTAGTTAATAGAGAATTGTATCTATTTTATAACGACTAGCTAATTATGTTCTTCTATATTGATAATATTATAGCAGCCTACTGTATAAAAGACTTACTAAAGCTTTAACTCTTTAAGGAATAGCTAATAATAAAGTATAAGATTAAGAACCTAGGAGAACTAACCTAGTTCTTAGAAATTAGAGTCCTTTATAATTAACCTTAATAAAAGCTTTAGCTCTGCTAGGATTCCTATATTAATAAGATTGCTAGCACCTTTTATTTAAAAGACTTTTGTCTAGTATATATACTAATAAGTATAGAAGACCTCTTACCTAATCTAGAATAGGCCTCTAAGTAGTAGGTCTATATATATTAAAGGGAGGTTGGATTACTACTCTATACTACCTATATTACACAACCTAACTTTACTTAAGCCTTAAGCAAGCCTATAGAATTCCTTTATAATCTATTGCCCCTATATAAAGCCGTAGCTAATTAAGTAATTGTATACCTGTATTAAATGAGAACCCTTATATTTAAATACTTAAGCAAGGATATTAGAAGTTAGATTGTTGTCTAAGTAAGTAATACTATATTTAGCGATAATCCTATTAGTTGAAAGAGCACTAAAGGCTTTATATTTTTACTATTTAGGGGAGTAATTAACTGGCGCTCTACTAAGTAGAAGACTGTTATAATATTAAGTACTAAAGCTAAGCTTAAAGCTCTATTAAACGCAGCTACTAAATTAATTTGGTAGTAGCGCTTCTTTTAAGATCTGCGACTCTATATAAATAAGTAGTATATAATTAGCTGCGACAACCAATAGATAATTTAACTGCTTATTAAAAACAGACCTTAGTTAAATATAAAGCTTTGTTATATAGATATCTACCAGCACTAGCTTCGCCAAGAGGTTTAGAAAGGCTTAATTATAATTAAGTGGGTTCCTATTACTAATATAATGGCTAATGGTCTTATAAAGGCCCTGTTAAGGCAGAAGTATAAAAGCTTTATTTAATAACTAAATTTAATTAATATTAAGACCCTGTTGTAGTTAGATTTAATTATACCGTTTAACCAATTTGCACAATTTCCTTATTAAGTTCTTTCTTTTAGATGGGTTCTATTTAGTTTAATACCATAGATATTTCCTATTTAGGTATATTTAGCTAATTACCACCTAGTTAATTAGCTGGGGGGGTGTGTTAACCCAAATTAGGTCCTTACTGCCCTGACTTAGCTACCTACTATTAACTTAGTTATTAAGTTAGTTATTGACCCGAGTTTATAAGTGGTCTATTACTTTCGGGTCCTGGATTTCAAACTTAGCCAAGCCAGCTTCTAATTAGTTAGAAAAAAAGTGCGTGTGGTAAATTATGGCAGAATCTACATGACAAACTTTAAAATAATAAGCTCTACTAAAGCTCTGCAAAAGCTCTGCAAAAGCTCTACATAAAGCTCCGTATAAAGCTCCACAAAAGCTCTACTAAAAGCTCTATTAAAGGCTTCGCAACACCTCTATTGCCCAGTATACTAGCTACGCAGTGAATTAGAGCATATAGTACGTAAGGGGGTCCAAGGGGGTCTCCCCCTTAAAGCTCTACTCGAAGCTCTGCTCAAAGCTCTGCTTATAAACTCTGTCTAGTAGGCTCAGAGCCCTCCAAATCTGGAGGGTTTGACTACCAGTTATGGAGGTGTCTGAGCCGGGACTCGGAAAATCTTATATCCGCAGAAAATTAAGTTTCTTAGCTAATCTTTTAGTAATCTAGTATCCTTATCCAATGTTGACTATAAAAGGACGACCTTCCCCCATTCTCTATATTTTACCTTTTAATCCTCCTTCTTCTCCTAGACTTCCTAACGCTATACTACCTCTTTATTAGATCACAATCCCTACCGTAAGGCATTTTTTACTAACTTGGCGTTAATGCAAGTGCTATACTGCCCTTGTATTCCCAATATCCCGTGTCTTATGCTAACAATAGCGTAGAGCAAGCATGCTTCGGCCTCTCTTAATGTCGCACCTATAGTTTAATCCTCCAATATCTAATAAGCGCTCTTGTACTGCCTCTGGGCTTTTTGCTTAAAAATGACCCTTCTATGCATCTGTAGCTATTCACTCCACTTAAATTTAGTCCCTAGACTACCTAAATAACCCCTTCTATCTAGAAATTACTCTTCTTAAGCAATCTAAACTTAACTTAGACCTATACCGTCCCTTCTGTTCTTAGAGGCACCACTCCATATTAGCGCGAACCGTTGGATGTTGTAATTGGTGCCATAGGGATAATTCTGTAAAGGGCTAATATTAAGGATCCTTAAGCCGCCTTAGCTTATTTGGCGTCCCGGTATTACTCTATTATATACGTCGATTAGCTAGTGCATTTATGCGTTTTTAGCTGGAGGCCTTACTAGATTACGCGGCTACTCTAGCTTCTATGCTATTCTTTACTTAAGGCGACACCCTGCAGCAGCTTATCTATAGAATCTACATTCACTGCTATGTCAGCAATAGCACGAAACGGCGACGGAGACGCTTGCGGGCGCCCCGGCTCCTTATATCGCTTTAGTGGGGCTTAGTTTAGCCAGCCGCTACTCTATATAATTTTAGCTAAACTCCTAGTAGGACTATGCTATTATATCTTTATTTAAGGAATACCATTGGTTTTAATCCTCTGAGTGTTACTGCTAACCGCCTTACAATATATGGGGCGGTTTAGTGGCGTAAAGTGTAACCGTGACCTGTAACTCTAATCCCTAGTAGCACAGCTATAAATGGCCGTGGGGCTATGCTAGGCACCGCTTAAAAACAGATCACGTGGGTTATACTATATAGCAAGTTTACTTAATGCGTTGGTTTGTATAAACAACTGCATAGTTACAGTGTCGTATTGCAGCGTTGCGGACGAGGCAAAGCTAGGGGCTGGAGTGGGTCTTCAGTAAGATACAACTATAGGTTAATACTAACTGCTCTAGTCTATGCTAGAGGCGCACGCATTAAGTGCTTTAATTCAATAAGAAGCCCGGGCTAGGGGTAAGGGGCGATAGGTAAGAGCTAGCGGTAAAGGAAGAACCGATGTGTATTTAAAAAGACCTATAGTTCTCCCTTAAAGCTTTTAAAAGGCATGAAGCAATGGCAACTCTAATAATAATAATAATGTTAGTACCATCTTAATCTTCATTTCGTGTCCCTCCCGAAATTTCGCTTAATAATAGCAATTTCTATACTAGTCCCCCTAGAAAATTAACAGCTTCGCCTCAGCATTATACAATTACAGCTTCTAAAAAAGGCGCGAGCAGCACACCTTAGACTAAGCATAAAATACCTCGTTTCCCCCTAAGAAATAATCCTAGGGCGTATCGAGCTTGGCTAATCGTAGGCATGTTATTCTATATAGGACCTTAGTTTAGTGATTCTATCTAATAGAGCGCCTATAGACCCTAACTATGATTACGAGAACAATTATAATAAGGATAATGAGGATAACAAGGAAGATTTCTACGGGGATACCTATAATAGTTAAGGTAATTATCCCTAATAATTACCCTACTACTCTCTCCCTATCTCCCTAGTAGTTGTAAATATGTAGATCTAACAACTAGCAGTAAATCTGATAGTTATTAAAGATAATACAGCCAATCTGGACTTAGAAGCCGAGGGTAACAAAGCTAGTAAAGCTAATAATTAACTAATACCTCGTAAATTGGGTATACGCTTCCCCTTTAATTTACAATGGCCTTATCTAACACTTAGTAGATAACGGGAATAATGGCAGTAATAAGGATGATAAAGACAATAAGGAGCTGCCTTCGCTGGAAGACCTCCTATACACACCTATATACAATCGTACTACACCCTTGGCGCTAGACGGCAATCAAATAGATAATTTAGCTAAGGGGTGTAGCATTAGCACCGTTCCGCAGTTTAGGCAGGAGCTTAGGACACTAGTAACCACTAGTTAAGAGTCTTTAGGAGCCAAGAAGTTAAAGAAGTGGAGGTTTGATCAGCTTAAGCAACTAGATAACACTAATTATATCTCTAATACTTCTATTAGCGAGAGCGGTGAGAGCCTATAACCTAGGAAGTGATGAAGCTTACTAGCTTCCTAAAAGACCTCGCCTTCTAGCCCTCTCACACTTGGCCTCACTAATGGTGACGAGCGTATTAAGGAGCAAGCGGCCTCCGCTGCGCGGCCTACTAGCCCTTCCCTTTAGCGATCTTTGTCTTCTCGTGATATTAGACCACCGCAAGACAAGGTTAATAACAGTTATAATTAAATTCTTAACAATCTTGTTAACGGCTCGGTTGAAGAATGCAATTATAGCAATAATAACAAGGACAACAAGAACGTTGTAGACAAAGATAAGGCCGAGAACTATAATAACGGAAGCAACAACAGCGGCAATATAGATAATGACGACGCTGGGAACAGCAACAGCAGCAATAGCGACAAGAGTAGCGAGGCCCGCGGATATGTAGAGCGACGAGGATTGCCAACCCCTATTAGTGGTTAATTAAAGCCAAAGTGTGCTGCGAAGTATTGTCTCTAGTGGTCTTACCAGTCCCCTTCAATTTCGTCTATATACACGTCCGACTAGAACACTGCGCTTACTAGTAATTATTATAAGCAGGTTGCATCCCCTATATATAACCGCCTCTGTACCCAAAAACCGCTGCTAAGCTCCGCCTCTAGCTCTAACTCTAATAAAGCAATACTAGGAGCCGCCTTAAATGCTAATTTAGAAGAATTTTTAATCTAAGCAGTTTTTAGGCGCTAGGAAAACGGGTTATACGCACTAAAAGTTTTTCCTTAATAATTCCGCTTACTAGATAACCTTGTTAAGCAGCTTTAAAAGCTAAAGCCCTAAAAATTAAAGCCCTAAGAGCCAAAGTCTAGAGTAAAATTTATAGATAATAAAGACGTGCTGCTTACTAAGTTAAAGGAGGAACTAAATCTTTTATAGGAATAAATTAAAGACCGCTTTCTAAAAAGAAGTCTTGGATTACTATAGGCGCATTACTATTTAAAATTAAAGGCCTGGCCTGCTATATAGAAGAAAAAGGGCTGGCCTGCTAGGTGAAAGAGACGGCAATAACTATGGCCCTTCCTTTTTTAGCTCAAAAGTTCTATTTCTAGTTTAATCTATTTATAGCGGATTTCTTATAAAGTCTTATAATTTACTATTTAAGAAACTTAGCCTCTGTAAACTATATGTGATAAACTAGTAGGCTAGCGTATAGGAAGTTAAAATTTAGTGCTAGGAAGAGGTAATATAAGGCTTAATATTGCGGACGCCTTACCTGTTTCGCCACTTAGTAGGCTAACTACATTTACGTAACAGTTATTTGGCACTAGAAAGGACTTATTAGCGGGGCTCGCTAATAGATGCCCCTTAGCTACCAACACTTTAGTAAAAACGGGCTTCGTTAACTTAGTGACAGATTTCTGTTCCCAGCAAACTATGCCCGATGCGGCATATAAGTAATATTTTATACAATTACCTTGTGCCTATTATCGCCTAGTTCCTAAGATTATCCTTATTCTGGCCACTAACATTGCCGCATAACCTTAATAGATAAAGACATCTCTGCTGTGTTAATTAACAAATAGAGTAAGTAGGTAACTAGATTACACTTAAAATATCTACTACTAATAATAAGAGGCTTTAGTCTTTAGGCAAACTTTCTAACCTGCTAGTTATATGTAGTACTTAAACATAGAATATATACCGTGCTATTATATATGCACGATCCAGATGGTTTGAAAAAGCTTACTATAGAGGCTTTAAGGTAGGCTATGTTAATTTTATATATTCTGGTGGCCTTGAAGATTAGCTAAGCATACTTTAGGAGGTATAATTATAAAACATCTCTATTAAAGAGAAGGAGCCCCTTACTATTGCAAAAATGCTTAAGTTTATGTACACCTTAGGTAACTATCCCTTTTTAGACTATATAACAGACCACTAACTATTTTTTAGCACAGATTACGATGGTGGAATATTTAAGAATGTTTTAGATAGAGATAGCTTCTCTGTTAATATAAAGATGTACAAATTAGCTAACTACTTTAATATACCGTCTCTCTAAATATTAGCTATAAAAAAACTCTCTACTAGCGCTAGAAAGCTTTGGCAGTTATTAGGCAATTAATCTATATCTAAATATACTAAGGAAGAGGCCTACGCTATTAGGGAGTTTATAGATACCACCTACGTTATATATAGCTGGACTTTTGCTAATAAAAATTCTATATAGAGTGTCGTGGTCACTGCCACTTTGGAGTATATCCATTAGCTAATAGAACTAGACAAGTTCTGGAGTCTTTTGCGCGTTATAATACTATAATTTAGTATTAACCTCCTCTTTAAAATATATAAGTAAAGCAAATATAAGGTGCGTAGACAGACTCCCTAAGTGTATATAGTTTATAGTAATATTAATACACTATAAGGGACTTACATTTTAGTAAAATTATATAGAAAATGCGGTTAGAGGCTTAAATAATAATTATATAAGTAGTTACCAACTAATTTGCACTGTAGAAAGAAGAGGATATAGTAATGTAATCCCTTAGGCATCGTTTACTAAGGTTATAATAGGCTATTTGCAGGCGGTGAAAATAGGCTATATATATCTAGTAACTCCGATTTCATGGGCTTAGGGCCAATGCATAGTTAAAATGCGCGTTATAGTGGACGCCTTACCCTTTCCCACTGCCGATAGGTGGCCTTGTTAGGTATGTAATATTTCGCGCTGGAAAATTTAAGGGCAGCTTCCTAGGTAGGGTAAAACCAGCCCCGCCTAAGAGGTAGCCCGCCTAGCAATTCTTTTATATAACTTCCCGTCGGGCACTAACGCTTAAGAATAGCCATAACTACCCATAGGCTGATAGGTCTTTGCGCGAATTATAGCCTTCCTTATATCGCTTAATAAATCTTGCGAAAGTCCCGCAGACCATAGAATTAACTTTTTAAAAAAAAGTTTAGCGATATCCGCTTGCGGATATATGTATGTCCGCTAATTGATTCTGTGGTCTGACCTTGCTGAGGTAAAACCACGGATGCTTGGGCCGATTTAGGTGGAGCGGATTAATAGAAATATTTAAATGGTTTTACTAATAATCTGGACCCCGTAATAAATAGCTAAGGACGGTATAAGTTTTGCGTTCTACATTTGCGCTCGCAAGTGGAAGGTAGTAGGGTAAAGGCTACTAAACCTATTCCCTTATGTCCTGGTTCCTTGGCGTCTTTTTCTACTAAAAGCTTTACGTATTTCTAGAGCTGTTAAGTAACTAGCAGGGGCAACATTAAGTGACGCGTGGATGCTTAGAGAACGAATAGTTTCTCCCCGCAGTTTAGGAAAGAGTGAGAAAGTATTTCACTAAGAGCTTTACGCCGTGGAGAGACGGGTAAGATTTAGAATTTTGGCAATAAAGATAGTCTAACTAAGAAGGACTTAAGGAATACGTTATCGGAGGTGGCTAAGTCTAGGCAGCAGCCTTAGCCGAAACTTATGTAAAACGGTGCAGGGCAAACTAGTTAAGCAAGAACTAACTCCTCCTACCTGCTTAGGCTCCGGGCAATAGGCTAAGCAAAAGTAGGGAAAGTTATAACCCTAATCTAAAGCCGGGATAGATCTAAATGGGATCTTTTCTAATATCTAATCATCCTGTATGGGCTTCTTTGAATTAAATATCTTAATAAAGTGCGCAATACTGCACTTTTAATCACTTATATGAATTTTCTCCTATTAACCAATTAAAAGTAGAGAATAATTTACTTATAGGAACAAAAGCATATTAACCTATAGCGGAGAATAAAAATAAATCCCATACGGGCGATCCACCCGCATGGCTTTAATATCACTCTGTCTATATAGCTGCGATAAGCGGCTGGATTAAACGTTAAATTAAAATTAGTTAGTTAGTTAGGCTTGGGTGTTATAGGAACTGGCGAGTATATAGGCTTATATCCCGTGTGGGAATGAAGCCCGCAAGGAAATTGAGCCCGTAGGGGAATAAGCCCGCAGGGGAATGGAATCCGTAGGGGAATGGAGCCCGTAGGGAAATAGAGCCCGCAGGGGAATGAAAACTCAGGAGTATGGAACCCACATAGGAGTGGAGCCCGTAGGGGAATGGAGCCTGCAGGGGAATGGAGCCCGCAGGGGAGTGGAGCCCGCAGGGGAATGGAGCCTATAGGGGAATGGAGCCCGTAGGGGAATAGAGCCCGTAGGGGAATGGAATCCGCAGGGGAATGGAGCCCACAGGGGAATGAAAATCCAGGAGAATGGAACCCATAGGGGAACAGAGCCCGCAGGGGAAAAGAACCCGCAGGGATTTTCAGCCCGTATGGGCAATTCGCCCGTGCCCTTAGAAGCCTATACGGGCAATCCCTCTATATGGGCTTAGGTGTTACAGGAACTAAAAGGCATGTGGGCTTATGTCCTATATGTGCTTCGCTATACTAAGCAAATTGTTAAACCTACGTATGTTAAACTCATAGCAATTTAAAAGGTAATGGAGCTTATTTTAGGTATCTAGTCCCCTAAGATAATCCCCCAAGATAATCTAGCGCTATAAGAGAAATGCCAAGGACCTTATATATATAATCGTGAGTGACAGCTAGGTAGCCATTAGGGCGATAGCAAGGCCCTTATATTAGAATAGACAGGCACTGATATAACTAACTATAAACACTGCTTTGGAAATTAGAAATTGAGGAGGTCCCTAGGTCTGCCTCCAATAGGTCCCAGCACACATAATAGTAGTAGGAGATAAAGTAGCGGGCGAATTAGCAAAAGAAGCAACAAAACGCACCCTACCTCTAATACCCGGTCTTACCCTAACATTAGCCCTAAAAAAGGTTGACTCCCTCCTACTAAAGATAAAGTTGGAGAAGCCTGTCTACTTCGATAATACACTACCTGGTTAACATATAAAAATCATCTACAATCCTCACGCCTACAAGAAGGCGGTAATATTGTGCTAGCTACGCACTGGGAAGTGTTAACTAAAAAGCTACCTAATAAAAATAGGCGCCACAGACTCGGATATATGCGATTATAAAAAACCCCAACCAGAAACTGTGCGCCATTTCCTATTTAAATGCCCCCATTAGAAGGAAGAACGCAAAGCTCTATAAGAAATCGCTAATACTAGATAGGGTAACTTATCTTTCTTCCTTAAAGGCTGATCTGAACAACGGTTACCGTCTAGCAGGCTCCTGGACGGAAAGGTTAAATCCTAAAAACTGAACCTTAACGTAGTAAACCGGACTATCAAGTTTACCATAGCCACTGGACGCCTATACTGACACCACTATAGCTAGATCCTAAATTATTTCTAGAGTATAACCAGGTTATCTCCTAAACGAACTCGAAGTTAACCAGCCAATAATAAGAAGGCTGACAGCCAGGAAACCGCTCTTAAAGGCACAGTATAGAAAGGAAATAAAGAAAGATACTTCAGAGGGTACCTAGTATTAGCATTGGAAATAGCGGAGATAGTAGAGAAGAATAAAAACAAGTTGGGCTAGGAATAAAACATAGATTTAATAGAATTTTAGTTATTCCGATTAAATTAGATTAGATTAGTTAGTTTATAGGCTGTATTAACACCCTATAGTGTAAGAATAAAACTAAACTAAACTAAACTAAACCAAATTGTTAAATAGTAGATTTAGAATAAGAACTCTGCTCTATTTAATATAGCTCTAAAGCCTCTATATACATTAAGAAGTCGTCGTCAGCCTCATCTTATTTATAACGTATTTGGTTAATTAGTTAGAGCTTTAAACGTCAGTTATTTAATTAAGGATTAATGCGACTTCTAAAGTTTTACTAGTTAACATAAATATTTAAGAAAGAAACGATCCTAGTTAAGTAAGCCTACTATAGGACAAGCTAAAACCAGGCTGCTTAGTCGTTAAAGTAAGGGGCTGAAAGTCTATAATAAAAAAGCAGGATAAGGTTTCCTGTAAAGACTTCTGGTTTTACACAACCGATCCTACAATCAAGAGCAAGTATTAGATATTTAATAATTACAGTACATTACTTTATAGCAATTTCACAACAACTACTAGCAGTAATAGATATATCCCAGCCTAGTGGATATAGGATTAACTAACCACCTAGTATTACTTAGTAGTAAATAACTAACCAACTCCACTAAATCCAAATGGAAATGTGAAATTAAGGGAAACAAAGGATAGCCTACCCCTTAATGACCAGAGCACTACACATAAATCCCTAAATATGCTGTAAAATCATTTTAGAATTCTTTAATTATATTAATAGTAATGGTTAGAGGCTGTAGACTTACGTAAGTATTATAATAGCTTATTAGTGCCCAAGCCATTAATACTGCATTTTTAATCTGTATTAGAGTGTTAGTATAGTAGGCGCTATGGGCATAGACAACTTACCTCTTATTTATTAAGCTTATGTTTTATAAGATCTTTAAGATTATTTAAATTATACTTTGCATTTCCCTTTTTAGTGCTTGCCTTTACTAGGAACCTCTACCAAATTTCCCTCTATATATTAACACCTAATAGCCTATACTTAATTCCGTAATAGATCCTGTTTATAACCGCTTTATTAAAGGTTTAGACTTAGTTTATTGTTAGGAATAAGACCCCCTAGTAGTATTTAAGTTAATATAAGAATACTAAAACTAGGGAGTTGTTGGCGGTATTATTAATGGTATATTGTACTAAAAATACATCTGCTTTATTAAGAAGCATAATAGCCTTCTAATAACTTACTACCTTAAATACTATAGATAGGAGACCCTCTACTTTCGTAGATTTAGTACCTAACTCTCTAGCAGCAATCTAATTAGGTTAGTAGGTGCTAGAATAGATAAGGTAGAATAAGGCTTACCACATATAGTAGTGTTTTATAGCTTTCTACAATTGCTTTAGCTATTAAGGTTTTTCCAATACCTAGTAGCCCACTATGGCTTATAAGTAAGACAATTAGTAAGCGTGGGATAGGTGCGTACTATAACAAAAAAATAAGTCTATATCCCTTGCCTTCTATAAAATTATTAAAGGAATTATTAGGACCCTAGTTTAAGTAGGACTTAATAAGCGCCTAAACTATTGCCTTTTTCTTGTTAGGAATCCTTATATTATTAAATAGAGCTAAACTCCATTTAATGTCGCAAATATTGGCAATAGCAAACTTTACTATATCTTATTAGTATAACATTGCTTTAATAAGTTCATAATAATAAACGGAATCTTTTGTCTTTTAGGCTAAAGCCTAGCACTATTGGGTTAAATAATACCAATTTATTATTACCTAATTGCTTTGGGTTAATATCCATATATTTAACTTGGCTACCTCTATCTATATAGGGCAGCTATAATAAGGCAAAGTCTAAAGTATTTAGTTTCTTCTTATTAACCTATTACCTAGGGTATTTAGGGTTGCATTTATGAAATCTAATAGCATTAATTATAATTCTGCTCTTAATATAGTAGATATACTATTTACCTTTATTATTAAACCAGAACGCCTAGCTATTATATTCTTTATAGTAGATTCCCTACAGAGAAAGAAAAGTGTAGCTATACTAAATAAGGTCGTTTCTAGTCCTATCTAGGTCCGGGTAAAATTAAAGAGGATATGCCACTAGGGTATTTATTTAGACTGTTCCCTAAAACTTATTAATCTTAATCTATCCAGTGGCTTCTCTAATCCTTTTCCTATTAAAATCTAAATAGTGACCCTTAATACGGAAGTATGCAGAGCCATTTAGTTCCGCTTTCTCCTTACTATAGGTATATTTAAGGCATCTTCCTGCCTAGGTGCCTGTGTAAATAGAGTAAATATCCAAGTTAGGCTTAAAGAGGGCCTAGAGTAGGTTATACGTAATCTCCCCTCTCTTAAGGAGCGAGAGGAGACGTTTAGTAGTTAACTTATATATATTATTGATGTAGTTAATTAAAAGGCCTAGATGCTTTAAATTCCTAGCGTCCTTTCTATTATTTTTATAGCTTTAGTATAATTTTATATTTAGAAGGAAATAATATAGGACATTCTGTTTAATCTGCGCGGAAAATAAGCATTTAAACTTAGAAAATGGGTAAACTCTATAAGGCTTGCTATACTAAAGGCATATCCTCTGTAAGAGAGACTATGCTTATATCTTAAAGGATTACCCTTAAAATATCTTGCAATAATTTAGACTTAATGTTAATATAGTAAATAGGTTCTTTAGTTAACCTATCTGCGCTTTTATAAGCAGAGAAGAGACCCTTATAAGAATACTCCCTTACTAATTTAAGCCTAAATAATAAACATATATTGCTCTAGTTCACTTAGCTTACCCATTAGGGTTACTAGCTTAGCAATTTTATATTTATAGGCCTTTTTATCCCATCTATAATACTATAGTGTCAGCCATATTAGCTTATCTCTTTAATGACTTACACTTTATCCACTTTCTTATATGCCAGCTTTAACGCTTAGGCTTTAGCTTCCTTAGGTTTAAGGTTATCCTTAGTTAGACCCTTAGGAGCTTTAGGTATAGAGATAGGTTTAGGCAGCACCTTCCTAGCTACAATTACCCTAATAGCGTTAACGACTTACTAAGCAATACGTAAGATAATTACGTTATAGTTTGGCGACAGATTAGGGCTGCTTGGAGGAGTTACTATGGGTTAAGTGGTTAAGCCATTTAGCTTTATAACTTTAAGTATAGTAGACATTTGCAAAGCTTTAATAAGGTGTTAGTTTTTATAGGGAAAGAAGGGTATAATAGGTTAATAAGCTGCCTCTTAAGGAGGGTCTACCCATTCTTATACTTATTAATGGATCCGACTATGCTATAGATATTTACTATAAACACCTCTATTCTTATAAGCTTTCCCTTATTAATCTAGGGAGACGCCAGGTTATGCATGTTAATATTATTCCGATACTTTTAGAGGCTTAATTAAGTTAAGGCAACGCTAGCCATCATCTATAGGTGCCACGTATCCTGCCTTAGCTACAGAAATGCATTTATATAGAAAATAGGTCGGTGTGCTAGTAATGCTAAGGTAAAGATATATTACTCCCGCTAGGATTGCATCTTACTGCCCTATATAGAGAAAGTTAAGCCATTTAGCGTGTGCCGCTTCCATTACTAAGATATGCCTATGGCTTGCATCTGAATCCCAGCTTAACGGCGCATGTAGAATACAAGAGGGCGCTATGCGTAACTGCCAGAGCAGGTATATATTGTTGACGTGGTATTTCAATTATCCTAAACTGGTGGTCCTATCTTGCCTTAGCTGCGGGGTTATTGCGAGGCTTGCATAGGGAATGCCAGCTTCTGTTTACCAGTAATTCTAGGAAAGAGGCATTAGTTAATGCCGAAGAGCTTATTAGATGTTTTGAGAAGGGATACGTCCAGCAATACCTTCTAAGTAACATGGCCCATAGATTCTCTAATAAAAATAATTGGCTCGCTTTAGATAACTATTATAAATTAACACTGTGGACGCATGCGCCTGATTGCTAAGAGTATTTATTAGCTTCCCTTCCTACAAATAGCTGCGCTGGCTAGGGAAAGTTATAGCGTATCGAGCATATAATTGGGTAAAAGCTTCGCTATTAATAGTCGCGAACCCTAACTGCCCCCCAACTGCCCCCTAACTACCCCTTGACTACCCCCTAACTACCCCCTAACTTAGAACCCTAGCCTATAACTTAAAAGCAGCCCTATCCGCCTCTTGTCTGCTATAGGCATTTTCTATCCTCTTATCCAGCCTATAAGAAGTCCAAGTTCCCCGTCCTCCAAGGATTTGGCTTTAAGCAATAGAATCGCCTTGTATTCTATTACGGACTAAAGAAAAAGACTGCTTTACTTATTAGAATGGCTACAAAGGGGCAACTATTTCGGAACTAGAGACCCTACTAGAGCTAGGCCGGAAAACAGTATATTCACTTAAAGCGGAGCTTAAAAAGCGCTAGGTCATAGCGAAGCTTGAGCAGTCAAACGCTGTCACTAAATACACCGAAAAACTTCAGAAGAGCGTGGGGAACCTCAAGATCTTAGGATATCTAGACGAGAAAGCAGCGGGGCTTATTACTACTACAGCCAATATTCTAAAGACAGAATAGATAAGTTATAAGGCCAAAGTCTATTAGACTTTTCTCTATAACATCCTCCGCCAATGCGACTAAGGACTCGTCTTGCTATATACTTTAAGTCTGGATAAGTAGAGGGTAATCTCCCTAAATGCTTAAGATTAAATTTAACTGGTGCATTATCTTAAGAGCAATAAAGCCGCCTTTGTATCTCCTATTCTGGACACGCTTGTTGTAAAATATTGAGTACCCTATAATAATAGTATGTTATTCAGTCTTAGTATTAGCCTCCTATGCTATTGCTTCTGATATAGCTTTTAAAGAACTGTTTACACCTGACTAAAAGGGAGATTTGGATTTTCTAAATAAGAAACAGCAGATCTCTAATATTATAGGTAGGAAGCCTTATTTTAGGTGCTTTCGGTTTCAAAATCTTATTCTAACTTATGGTAGAGCAGGACTTACCTAAAGGCAACAATCCTTGACGCTAATATCGCGAGGATAAGCAAATAGAAGTACAGCTGACAACTATTAATAAGATGATTGGTGTAAAGGATAGAGGAACCACCCCTAGCGAGCTAAAGAATAGTAGGTTGGCTAAAGGTCTATTAAATACTGCACATTCCCGCTAAGATATAGGTGCAATACCGGCAGACAGGCGTAAGCGAGAAGAAATGCTTATTCTACATAAAAACTAACTGAAAATAATTTTCGTAGAAATTAAATATAGATACTTAGAAGCACTAATAACTCTAATCCCCCTCTTAGGTAAATCCCTTACCTCTATAGTCTAGAGTAGTAAACAATAGAAATAGGAACGCAATCTTAGAGGATTAATAACAGACTATCTAAATATATTAAGCCCTAAAAGCCGGAGCTAAGACATCTTAATAACTCTATTAGTTAATTTCAAGAAGGGAACACAATTAGTTAACAAATTCCAGCTAGTAGCTAGGTGAATTTAACCATGGCCCCTATAACACAAATCTTATACCTGGTAGGAATATCGTGTAAAGTATATATAGACTTATCTTTGTATTCCTAGTATACTGGAGAGTCCATGTCTTTCTTTAAATTATAGACCTAAATTAATTTGCCCTTGCCTATTATATTTCTAGCGTAATCTACTCCTTTAAATAGCTTCCCGTTTATGTATTTCTCCTCTCCTTTAAGAGCTTTAGTTCTAGTCTAAAGCGCAATTATCTGTTAGCTTAAATAGGTATCAAATAGCATCTAAACATCTACACACCTCTCTGGACATGGCTAAGAGAATTTAATGCTATCCCTTCGGCTAGTGTATTACGCCCTTGGGTCCTTAGTGGCTTGGGACTACGGTTTAGTCTATAAAGAATTGGTTTAACTAAGGCTAATGGTATTTCTATCCAATATGGATAGAGCTGCTCTTTCCAGTACAGTGTTAGCACTTAAATGCGATATATAGAGGATAAAATAGCCCACTTTAGTACATACGTTGGCGCTAGAGTGTTTAAATAGGCTGGAAGACCTCACTAACTCCAAATAGTCTGCTCTAGACAGAGGCCGAGTTTTGGATTAATATATGGCCAAAGGCGTAATATACTAACGGAGGAACAAGATAGGTAGACTAAGGGCTTATAGTTTTAACTAACTAGGTTAGCTAGGAACAAGGCTACAGTTTACATAGAGACATATCAGCCTACTTATAGTAAGGATGGGTTAGACCGGTTAATATTTACTTTAATAACTTAGGAGATCGCAGCTTGTTGGTCACACTGTAATAAGCAGGTAGAGAAGTTTATAGGGTATTAGGCGCTCTGTAGCTAGATATAACTATGCCTACAGACTCTTACTAAAGATTAGTGCGGCTAGTATACGGAAAGGAAAATATTATAGTTTTAATAAAGTTTATAACTGTCTAGGCGTTAGTACCCAACAGAAGAAGCCAATAGAGAAAAGGGTAGGGTTAAAATTATTTAGACAAACCGGTAGATTATCACCGCTGTAGAATTTCGTTGCCCTACCTTATCCAGCGTTATAAATATTACGTAGATATAGTCGGCCTGCTAAGCGGCAGAATAGGTAAGGCGTCCGCGATATTATACTTTAAACGGCGCATAACCCTGGCCAATTAGTTCAATTTATAGCTCTTTAAGGATAATCTTAAACAGAGTCTCTTTAATACAAGGCGGCTAGATAAATAGTAAAGTTATAGCTTCTTCTTATTTGCCGTCAGCATATATATAATACTAGATTCACGGGCAACACTGAAAACAGGCTAGATATAATCCTTTCCATGTTATATAATAGGGATGGGTTAATAGTATAACAGGTAGAACTAAATTCTTCTATTACGTTGGCATTGGCCGGATGCTTAGACCACTATTACCCCTAAATTTTTATTTGTCTTAGTCTATTTCCCTATCTATATAGCTTTCTAGTTATGCTTGTAATGAAAGCGATTTAGTAACCCGCTCCGGCCATACCCTTATAAGAAGGCGAATTCTGTAGATACAGCACCAGGTGGTGTTATACTAATATATCAAAGCTAAAGATAAAGAAAAGGAGATTGTTAGCTCTTAGAGGTCAAGGTATTACTAAGCCAGTATAGGGCGTCTCCCTTAGCGCGTTATATTGCTAAAGAATACTACTCCCTATCTAATAAATAATACGGAGCGCAGTACATGTAACAGTCCGCCAATTAGTAACTTAGTGCACCTTAGCAATTAATATACCTATTACACAATAACAAATAACCCGGCGTTATGTAACTAAGCATCCAACTCTTATACCCACAACAATGGACTTAGAAAGTCCTCTTTCTATACCTTAGTACAATTGCATTAGCTTATGGCTTGCTTCTAGGCATAAATCCTACCTCCCTCTTACTCCTCTGCCTAATAACGACTTGAAGCTGCTCCTAGCTCCATTAAAGCGGAAGCGCGCTATATCCCCCCCCGCGAGTGTGCCTAATTGCGTGTTTTGTGGAAACATAAAGCCTATAGATCTGGCGGAAGATTGGGTTATCCGCTTTCCCGGGTTTATTTAGCCCAGGCAACTTACCCTCTACTATTTTATATGCGTTTTGACTAAGGCTGCTGCCTGGCCTTAGCCGCCCAAATCTCTGCAAAATAAGATAACTGCTACCTTCTACTTGTAAGTGCAAGCGCAGAGCTTAAAATTTGCATCTATCCTTAGCTTGACTATTACGGGTTCCGGATTATTAGTAAAACCGTTTGGATATTTCTATTAATCCGCTCCGCCTAAATCGCCTAGGCATCTGCTATAAATAAAACTCTCCCCTATACGCTCTCCCGTTATCATCATTATCGCTGCTATAATATGGCCCAATATTTACCCGATTACAAACAGCTTTTCCTTTAAGAGCAACGCAGACGACAAGAAGAGCAGTATAGACGAAAAGAAGCGGAGCGCGTATAGAAAGAAGAGCAATATAGATAACAAGAAGCAGAGCGCGTATAGGAAAAAGAATAACGTAGATGGTAAGAAGCAGAGCACGCCTAAGAAGAAGCTAAAGAGAAAACCTATAAGACAACACTACCTAAGTTTCTTAATGCCTGTTACGCCTATCTCTACTTAGGCCTTGCTGTTTAAACTAATGTAATATTGTTAACACAGGGCGACCCTACTAATGCGAATAATAAGATTCGCCCTAAAAGGATTTAAGTATGGGAGGATTTTCTAGTACGGTAGGAAGCCATCTGGAACAACCTTATAGGATTAGATTTTATACTAGAATAACACTTTACTTCGCTATACACATTAGAAGAGTCTGGGGAGGCTATCTGCTAGAGGATAATAAGTTCTAAGCTAGACTTAAATTACTTTTAGCGCCACACCATTAAGGACCATATATTATTAATTATTAAACAACTTTACAATAATCCGACGCTTTGGCGGAAGTTTCGCCTAAAGGGGTTAGTAAAGTTTAAAAATTATACTAATACTCTTAGCCCGGAATGGTAGATAGAGAAGGATATATAATAAATAAGTATATCTAGGAACTAGTAACGGCGGTCACCCTATCTCCAAGCCCAGGCTAAGCAGACAAAGCCGCTAGACTTAGCTAGCCTAGCTAAGCCTATAGCTGCAGTAACGGCAGAATTAGTAAGGTCGTCGCGTCCTTATATAGATTAGTTCTGCGTATATAACACTTCCAGCAAGACTTAGAACATAGAGCATTATATTACTACCTTTATTATTAAGTATAAGGCTCCCCATAAACTAACTCTTGGCTATATTTATAAGGGTCTTAATAATATAGAACTTAAGGAAGTAGTCTGCTACCGCAAGATTAATAGCCTATAGGACTACTTCCGTCGCCTAGTTGCTGCCATTATTACTTAGGCCTTTTTTTATATGGTCTAGGCTAGACTAAAGTATAGGTGCATTTGTACTAGCAAAGTATTTATCTTTCTATAAGTGCCCTATAATCCTAAGACGGTCTACTACTTCCTATCCGTCCCTAAGGGTGACATTAGGGAGATAACTGGATGGATACCGGATTTAGATATAGGAAATTAATTGCATCTAACCGCCATTAGACAGATGCTAGCATTTACCCTTTAGGCGCTAAAGACGCCACCTTGGAATTAGAATTGGCGGACTAATGTAGCCGCTTAACTAAAAAGCTAGGAGGTAATCTATAACAATCTACTAGATATAATTCCTGTATATAACGCGCCTTTATTAGAGTACCGGGCACCTAGGCAAAATGATTTTCTTTATATATTACCTGTCTAGCTTTAACCTAGAGCAACGTTAACTAGTTCCCCCTAGTGTTACCTATTATAGGATTAGAGTAAACCTAGTAACGACGAGTTTGATCCTAATACTCCAAGCTGTCTATCTCAGCGATTTTTACCCTAGCCTCTACCCCAAGCTTTAGGCCCTACTAGCAGATCATCTAGTTATAATTCCCGCCATGGAGGTAAAGGTGGGCAGTATTACACCTAAAAATGTCTTCTTAGCTTAGTGGAGGGGGGTTTACTTAATAAGACATGTCTAAACATATAAGATTACGGTGGGAGCCATTATTGGATTAACTAACCCACCTTCCTTAATCTTATGCGCCAGCAACTCTTAAAAGATCTAGATACTAATTGTAAGCTAATAGGCGTATATGGAGCATATAGGGCTCTGTTTAAGGTTAGGTTAATATTACACAGATACACCCTAGCCGCGAAATGCACTATTATTAACTTTATTGGCCACCTAAATTAGGAGGCAACTATCTATAAGCGCCTCCGTCCAATCCAGGGTATGCATGTACTGGTGCATTTAGGAAATATCAATCTTAACCGTCTGTATTTCTATAACGGTATTGCGGAGATTATTTACATAATGTTTTTTAGTTTTAGGGGGAAACTAATCTCTTAACGTATTAACGGCAATAATAGGCTATACCTAACAGAACAGGTTGAGCGCTTAATTTAGGCCATCCATTAACTAGGAGTTTTGCACTAAGATGCAATACCTTATAATATGCTTTAAAATGCAGAGGTTGGCTAGGCAATGATAATTAACTTTAAATAGGCCGAGGTTCTAAAACTGCGGGCTGTGCTGGGTATTATCTTACTAAATTAGAAGAGAAAATGGGTACCTAAGGAGGGTCTAAATAAGCAGCCAAAAGGACGTCGTGATGAATTTGTATAGGAGATGTAAAGGGCAATAGTAGAACTCCGCGGGTTAAAATAGCCGGGGTGTTTACCGAACGCAGTTAATACAAAGGCTAACAGCGAAAGCGAAATAAGATTTGCAGGCCTAGAATATCCCCTTTGCATTATTATGGGGAGCTACTATAAAAGGCCATTAATAAAATTTACTTTTTACTTTTTAAAGAGGGGAACCAATTTTGGAAAACTAATTTCTGAAATTGTAATCTAGGCCGCGAAACTAGATTCCAAAATATAAATCTAGTTCTTATTCTTAACATACCCGCTGTCTTTATTTAAGATTTAGAATCAACCTTCCATATTCTAGTTGCCTTAATATATGCAACGAAGATTTTATTTAATTACTAGCTAACAGGCCGCTAATTATCTAGTATAATAGTTATATCTTTAAAGCAGAAAGTACAGTCAAGGTTAAAGCGAGCCATAAACGAGAATTTTAAAAGCAAATGGTGACCTTAAATAAAGCCAATAGACTATGGCGGCATTACCGGGCGGATATGTATGTCATAGCGCGGCGCAATGGTTGATGTTATATCTAGTTATCTACACATCTACAGATTAGCCTTTATGGCCTCCAGACCCAGAAAACCTCATAGGCCCCTTTTCTTCTATTATTCTATGAACTAACTATTTTAAGGACAAATTCTATCCTCTACTAGTAAATAAGACGCCAGTAGAGAGCGACCAGACTTAAACATATAATAGGGGAACATGGTTCTGCTCGCTTTAGACACCAAGCTTAGTTAGATCTGCTAACTTATTGCTAATTAAGTATATAAATGCGGCAAACACTTGCCAAAAAGGGCAGGGCTAGTCTAGCTTAAATCTAATATATAAATTTCCTTAAATAAGCAAATAATACAATAACTAAAGAGCATACTATTTAAGCTAATAAATTTCCTCCTTAATTCTGCAGACTTCTCTATCCTTAGGCTAAGCGTGCCCTTTTCCTCTTAGATACTGTGATCTTGTTTCCAGCCTTTATAACCTATTTATCTCTATAATCTAAAGTTTCATTACTGCCTCTCTTAAGAGTGTGGATTTTGGTTTGAAACTACCTAATAATATCTCTTATTTCTTCCCAGTTACTTCTTAAGCTATCAATCTAATTGTTAACCTTCCCTAGATAACTTATAATATAGCAGTTAGTTTTTTTAAGGCTACTAACTTTCCTATTGAGTTAGCTAAGCCTATAGCTAAGTTAATTAACTAAGCTACCTAGCCTCTCTATTGCCCCTAATAGAGTAAGCTGGGGGTTAATAAGCTTTATTGGAAGGAGTTACCAAGCAGACCATATTGAGACAACTTCATCTCGTTAGTGCGGGGTAAGTATTTCCTTACAGTTCCTTCTGCATTGGCCTTGTCGTTCTCTAAATTACTCTTGCATTCTGGTGCTAACTAGATATCCTACTTATATTAGTAAGCTGGCGAATAAATAAAACCATAGGGAAGCAGCTATTGCATACCCGCCCTACTATATTAACGGCCTTATTAGAGCCCTTAGGATTAGAAGTAAGCGGTATATCCTAGCTCTGTTAGCGGTATCCTATAAAGGATTTAATATTTAGAGCATACCTTAATCTAATACAATGTAGTATCCTCTATTATGGCGTCTAAGTTGCTTATTGTTAAAGATATAAGGCAGCTAATAGTTTAAATATCTTTACAAGAAAGTAAGGAGGGATTTCCTTAAAGGATACTGTGCTTAATGCAGGTCTGGTTAAAGAATATAGAGGCCTTTTATATCCTACTCCTCTCTACCACTTAGCTAATAGAAGAGCTAATAGTGGGCTCTGCTTCAACCATGCCTTAAAAGTCAAGCCAATTTACTGACTTAGGAATACTAGCACAGCATCATAAATGCGCTATAATACGGCTATAATAGGAGTATAATCCTTCCCTATCTACACCCTATTTTACTATACCTCTGTAGAAGGGTTACATTAAATAATAAGGGCTAGCATTAACCCCTTTCTTCCAATTATTCTGAGACGGTAATATAGAGGCAGCTGGTTAAGCGTTGCTTTATACAGCAATGCCCATCCAGTTTCATGGCTTCACTTAAGCCCTATTATACGCCTTAATGTAACTTCCTGTTACCTTAATAGCTAATAAGCCTAGCTCTAGGTTAAGACAAGGTAAATAGGCAACTTAGCTTTTAGATAGCCCCAACAGTATAGGGTTTAGAGGCATTTATATAAAGTTATAAACTAAAACCAGAAGCCAACAACAACCCCCTAATAACGCCTCACCTAGTAGGAATAGCATTATATAATCCACACCTAATGCCCACCCTTTATAGAGCAGGACACTGCTTAAGCAGTAGACTTATCTTAGCCAGTTAATCTTATATATTTACTCCCTATCTATAGTAAAGGAGCTATTAGTGCATTACAGGGTAGTTTAATTAGCATTCTAGCTAAGCCCTTTATAAGCGCTCCGCCTTATATAGGCGGTATAATAACTTCTATTAATCTGCCTTGCGTTAAGGGAGGATTTTTATTTAAGACACTAAGCAGCTAGTACTTAGAGGTATATAGACTTATACCCTTATTTATACGTTCTACTACGTCCTCATTCTATAAGTAGTTATTTTACTTTTTATTTATTATTCGTCTATTAGAACACTCTATCTTCTCCTTTTTTTACTAGCCATTCTGTCTAGTTATTAACGCTAATCCTCCTCTTCTCCATAACAACTATTCTGGAATTTGCTTTGGATCCTCGCTTATAAAATCAACTAAAAAAAAAAGCTGAACGCACTATTGTGGATTTAAGGCGTTAGTGTTGGCCTAAGTACTATCAGACTTCTTAGTCTTTGCCATATATGGGTACCCTCCAGACTACAAAATCGCCCTTCTCCATTATGCTCTTTATAGGAAAAATTAAAAACCGTGCTTATAATGGCATATTTAGATCTAGTAACACTCTTAAAAGCCTATTAAGTAGCCTAAACAAGGTTTAACAATAAACAACCTAATAAAGAGGCCGGTATAGGCCTATAAAGATCCTCATATCTTAAGCCAATAATTAAGGAAAGGCTAAAAGCAGCTTTAAAGCGTAAGATACCTGCTAAGGATCAGGTTCATGCCATCTTATTTAGCTTATAGATAAATATGCTTCTTCTTACTATTCCTATTAGCTTTGTGGTTAATTATCTTTACGTTAACAGTATTACCATATTTATTATTAACTTTATTGCCATTATTCCGCTTGCTGCAATGCTTAGTTACACTACTAAAAAGATTGCGCTCCGCGCCGGTGATATAGTAGGTGGTCTTTTAAACGCAACTTTTAGGTACATTTCTCCGCTTCCTATTTATCCTAATATTATCTAATATTTGGCACAGAAACGCTGTTAAATTAATTATCTCCATCTTAGCCCTAACTAAGGGCCAGATTACTATTATTAAAACTTCCTTAATTGGCAGTATGCTTTTAAACTTACTCCTTGTCCTTAGCATATACTTCTTCTTTAGAGGCATTAACCAGATAGAACAACATTTTAATATAATAGTAGTAGATGCTACGGCCGGTCTTCTAGCTCTGTATGTTAGCAGTCTAATTATTTTAACCACCTTCCACACTACGCTATTAAGTAAGTTTAATAACAGCTTTAGACCTATAATAGATACTAACCTACGTAGCCATAAACCCTAATAGCTCTACACTTAATTAGGAGCTTTCCCGCGGAACAGCTGTCATCCTCCTAATTATGTACATTTATTACCTTATATTTTAATTAAAGTTATATACCAAAATATGTAATACTCCAAGCTAAAGGGCTCCTAAGTGTAAATCCTCCCAAGTTAAGTAGGGTATGTCTCTCTATGGTATTGCATAAATTAGCGCTAAAGCGGCGGCTATATCTAGAGGCGGAGTAAACTAAGAATAGCTTATACAGGATTTAAACGTAGAAAATAAAGATAATAAGATTAAGGAGCCTAAATTAACAATCTAGGATACAATTATAACACTTAGATCCTCTACTGCATTAGTCTCCTTCTATTCTAAGTTTATAGTTAACAGCATTAGTAATATTACAGCAAGCGGCACTGTCTCCACCACTTTTATTAGTCTTATCCTACTCCTAGTTGTTAGGAATGCTACTAAGTACATAACAGCGGTCACAGTAGCTTACAAGGATAAAATAAGTCTAGCAATTAATGTTGCTATTAGATCTAGCATACAAATCGCTCTTCTAGTTCTCCCCTTTATTATTATACTTAGTTAGGTTATAGGCCAGGATTATATAACGCTTTATTTTAATGCCTTTTTAATTACTATTTTGTTTATTGCCGTGCTCCTAGTGTCACGGCACTGACCTGACGCGTTGTTATGGCTACGCGTATGCATGAGCACGGACCTGACCCCTGAGCAACACGTATATATACCTGCCTCGTCTCCTGTACATAGATCCTCACACGACATCGTTTATCAATGATACACAGTCACAGTTACCTCGTTGACCCTCTGCACGTACTGTGACACCTAGTAAACTATCTTATCCAGAATAGCAAATCTAGTAAGTTTTCCTTTCTATATAGGTAATCCACTCTAACTAACACTAAAATAGACTGGCTTAAAGGCGTTCTTATTATGGCAATCTATACTATTATTGCAGTTGCTGGCTGGTTTTATCTAAAACAAGTTTTAGATCCTCTCTGTCCTGCTTAGTTTAAGCCTCTAATTGCTATCTTACTCCTCTGTTAGGGTCGGGCAACTAGGGAGCTAAATGGGATTTTTATAAACTGTGCGCATAGCTTTCTAGCAAACCCTAGGTTGATCTTCTTGTATCTATTAAGCCATCCAGGTTGCCTAGAATGTTGCTTTCTTTTGTTTTCTCTTGAAAAAAAAATTTTTATATTTATGTCCCTTTTCTTTTATATATGTATATATACGGATTGTGTCTTATTATACTATTCCCTTTCGATGTGGTGGAACCGCGGCTTATTAGGGGGTAAATGGCGGAGGCGAAGGCGAGGGGGTAGCCTTGGCTTAAGTGGATCGTAGCTTTGACCACGCTAATGTCTGGGAAACGCCACCTCGACAAGGTCTGTGCCAGTGCGGGTCGGCCGTCCTCCCTGCTAGCGTCACCAAGGTGTTCGTCCACTTCTCAAGATATAAGCATATTTAATTATTCTAGTCGCTTACGAATTCGCCTTCAGCTGCAGCATGACCTCTGCATGTCAGCCTCACCACGCCCCTCACAAAAGTAAAGACAGGGCAAGTCAGCAGAATTAGCTCACAACACTTTTGCGCTGTCTCTCTCTCAGATGCGATTTTCGGTATAGCTCAGCGTCCTATAATCCTGTATGCCTGCTAACCATAATACACAGGAGTAATATCCTCTTCGGACGAGCGATTTACCCCGCTCGTCCCTTGAGTTAGGCTGACGCGTTTGAATCCGACCGAAATCTATTCCTACCACTTGCCCCCGTTCAGCTCTATGCGAAGCAATGCGTCTTTTGCGACGCTGTGATACTGGCGAGTTCAGTCTTACCCAGTTTCGCGACGAGGCCATCCCTCCCTATGCGATCCTTTCGCATACGTGGGGAGCAGATACCGAGGAGGTCACCTTCGATGACCTAACAAATGGCACCGGCAAGGATAAGCCTGGTTATGAGAAGATCCGGTTCTGCGGAGAACAAGCTGCACTAGACGGCTTGGAATACTGTTGGATTGACACCTCCTGCATCGACAAGACGAACAAGGCCGAACTTTCGCGCTCGATCAATTCGATGTATCGCTGGTACCGCAACGCAGCGCGATGCTATGTCTACCTGCCTGATGTCTCTACAACGAAGAAGAGGAAGGGGGAGGAGGACTCCAGAGACATATGGGAATCGGAATTCCGGAGAAGTAGATGGTTTACGCGGGGCTGGACGCTCCAGGAACTTCTTGCTCCAGCTTCGGTCGAGTTCTTTTCCAGTGACCGAAGGCGACTCGGTGACAGGAGATCCTTGGAGCAGCTGATCCACATGGCGACGAACATCCCGCGAAGAGCTCTTGAAGGAAACCCTCTATCCGAGTTCAGCGTTTCCGAACGAATGAAGTGGATCGAGCATCGCGAGACCAAGCTTGAAGAAGATAGAGCATACTCGCTCCTAGGCATCTTCGGCGTCCATATATCTCTACTGTACGGCGAAGGGAAGGTGGATGCATTCAAACGGCTTCACGAAGAGATCAGAAAGCAGGAGAAGTGTATGCGAGACCTCCGCCTTTCCGATCCTCGCGACGACAAAAGACGCATTGAAGACACCAAGGGTGGCTTGCTGGAGGCCTCGTATCACTGGATCCTTGAAGACTCTGACTTCCAACGATGGCGTAATGACCAGCAAAGCCGGCTGCTATGGATCAAGGGCGATCCTGGCAAGGGCAAGACGATGCTGCTCTGCGGCATCATTAATGAGTTGAACAAGCCAACGACAAAGACAGACCAGGTGTCCTACTTCTTCTGCCAGGCCACAGACTCACGAATTAACAACGCTACAGCCGTGCTGCGAGGTTTGCTGTACATGCTTCTCGACCAGCAGCCATCTCTCGTCTCGCATATACGGAAAAAGCACCACCAAGCAGGCAAAGCGCTCTTCGAGGACACGAATGCCTGGGTTGCCTTGTCTGAGATCTTCACAGACATCCTTCTAGATCCGAGCTTAAACAGCACGTTCTTAATTATCGATGCACTCGACGAGTGCATGTCAGGCTTGCCGGAGCTGTTAGGCTTTCTTGTCCGAAACTCATGTCTATCTTCTCAAGTGAAGTGGCTTGTCTCTAGCCGCAACGACGCCAATATCGAGCGAAAACTAAGGCTGAATGATTCTGGGACGAGGCTGAGTCTTGAAATTACCGAAAAGGCACAACAAGTGTCCCGTGCTGTAGCCGCATACATCAACTACTGCCTTTCCGAAATACCAGAACTCGAATATGACATAGCCCTCCGAGAGTCAGTCCAGCAGAGAATGCAACAAAAGGCCAATGGGACTTTCCTCTGGGTATCTCTTATTATCAAAGAGCTGAAGGATGTAATGGTCTTAGATCTCCTTGAGGTCCTTGATGAAGTCCCAGCGGGATTGAAGGATGTATATCGTCGAATGATGAAGCAGATAGGATGTTTGCCGCGCCAATATCCAGAACTTTGCCGACAACTTCTCTCCACTGTTCTCGCTACGTATCGTCCACTCCACCTGCAGGAACTCCAAGTCTTATCTGGCTTGCCGGCACAGGTCCAGAACGTAAATCATGCTACTGCGGCGATTGTAAAGATGTGTGGCTCGTTCCTCACAATACGAGAAGACAATGTTTACATTATCCACCAGTCAGCGAGAGATTTTCTTTTCAAGGAAGCAAGGCACAACCTCGTTCCGAACGGAATCAGAAGTGTTCACCAGTCCATCTTCTCTAGATCGCTCCAGGTCATGTCCAAGACGCTCCAACGAGACATGTACAGACTAGGTGCGCTAGGATATCCAGCCGAGCAGATTGAGCCGCCAGACCCCGATCCACTAGCAGCGTCACGCTACCCATGCATCTACTGGATCGATCACCTCTGTGACTGGAATCCTAGCTCTTCTGCAAAGTATAAAGTCGATCTGCGGGACGGAGGCGCTGTTGACAGCTTTCTGAGACAGCGATACCTCTACTGGCTAGAGGCTCTTAGCCTTTGCAAGAGCATGTCAGAAGGAGTCGTGTCAATGGCGAAGCTTGAGGTCTTTATGCAGGTAATCTATGCATTTGTGATAATATAGAAAATATATGCTGACGTAACCTAGGGAAGAACAGATGCATCTGCATTACATGAACTAGTTCGGGATGCGCATCGATTTATTATGTACCACAAGTTAGGAATAGAGAACAGTCCTCTTCAGGCATATGCGTCCGCACTTGTATTCAGTCCAACGCACAGCCTGATAAGAGATCTTTTCAGGAGGGAAGAGCCGGACTGGATGACAATAAAGCCGGCTATGGAAGATAAATGGAGTGCCTGCCTCCAGACGCTTGAGGGCCATAGCGATTCCGTCCAGTCGGTGGCCTTCTCCCACGACTCGGCCCGGCTTGCGTCGGCGTCGTCCGACAAGACCGTCAAGATCTGGGATGCGAGCAGTGGCGAGTGCCTCCTGACGCTCGAGGGGCATAGCTATTACGTCAACTCGGTGGCCTTCTCCCACGACTCGGCCCGGCTCGCGTCGGCGTCAGGGGACGACACGGTCAAGATTTGGGATACGAGCAGCGGCGAGTGCCTGCAAACGCTCAAGGACCATAGCTATTCTGGCGGCTCGGTAGCCTTCTCCCACGACTCGGCCCGGCTCGCGTCAGCGCCGTCCGACGGCACGGTCAAGATCTGGGATCCGAGCAGCAGCGAGTGTCTGCAGACACTCGAGGGCCATAGCGATTGGGTCAGGTCCGTGACCTTCTCCCACGACTCGGCCCGGCTCGCGTCAGCGTCAGGCGACGGCACGGTCAAGATCTGGGATGCGAGCAGCGGCGACTGCCTCCAGACACTCGAGGGCCATGGCGATTGGGTCTGGTCGGCGACCTTCTCCCACGACTCGGCCCGGCTCGCGTCAGCGTCGGGCGACGGCACGGTCAAGATCTGGGATCCGAGCAGCGGCGACTGCCTCCAGACGCTCGAGGGGCATATCTGTCCGGTTACCTGGGTGGCCTTCTCCCACGACTCGGCCCGGCTCGCGTCGGCGTCGGGCGACGGCACGGCCAAGATCTGGGATCCGAGCAGCGGTGAGTGCCTGCAGACGCTCGAGGGCCATAACAGTTACCTCCACTTAATGGCCTTCTCCCACGACTCGACCCGGTTCGTGTCGGCGTCGGACGAGCTGACGGTCAAGATCTGGGATCCGAGCAGTGGCGAGTGCCTGCAGACGCTCAAGGGTCATAGCGACTCCGTCAACTGGGTGGCCTTCTCCCATGACTCGGCCCGGCTTGCGTCGGCGTCAGGGGACAAGACGGTCAAGATTTGGGATGTGAACAGTGGCGAGTGCCTGCAGGTGCTCGAGGGCCATAGCGATTGGGTCAGGTCCGTGACCTTCTCCCACGACTCGGCCCAGTTCGCGTCAGCGTCATCCGACAAGACAGTCAAGCTCTGGGATGCGAGCAGCGGCGAGTGTCTGCAGACGCTCACGGGCCATAGCGATTCCGTCTACTCTGTAGCCTTCTCCCACGACTCGGCCCGGCTCGCGTCGGCGTCAGGGGACAACACGGTCAAGATTTGGGATGCGAGCAGCGGCGAGTGCCTGCAGACGCTCGAGGGCCATAGTGACAAATATATCATCTACTCGATGGCCTTCTCCTATGACTCGGCCCGGTTCGCGTCGGTGTCGCGCGGCAGCACGGTCAAGATTTGGGATGCGAGCAGTGGCGAGTGCCTGCAGACGCTCAAGGACCATAGCGATTCCATCACCTGGGTGGCCTTCTCTCACGACTCGGCCCGGCTTGCGTCGGTGTCATGGGACAACACGATCAAGATTTGGGATGCGAGCAGTGGCGAGTGCCTGCAGACGCTCGAGGGCCATAGCGATTCCGTCAAGTCGGTAGCCTTCTCCCACGACTCGGCTCAGCTCGCGTCGGCGTTGGGCGACTTCACGGTCAGGCTCTGGGATGCGAGCAGCGGCGAGTGCCTCCAGACGCTCGAGGGCCATAGCAATTTCGTCTACTCGGTAGCCTTCTCTCACGACTCGGCCCGGCTCGCGTCAGCGTCGTCCGACGGCACGGTCAAGATCTGGGATCCGAGAAGCAGCAAGTGCCTGCAGACGCTCGAGGGCCATAGTGATTCCGTCAGGTCCGTGACCTTCTCCCACGACTCGGCCCGGCTCGCGTCGGCGTCATGGGACAACACGATCAAGATTTGGGGTGCTAGCAGCGGCGAGTGCCTGCAGACGCTCGAGGTCCATAATTACAGAGTCTACTACTCGATGGCCTTCTCCTACGACTCGGCCCGGCTCGCGTCGGCATCGTTCGACGGCACGGTCAAGATCTGGGATCTGAGCAGCGGCGACTGCATGAAGACGCTCATGGGCCATAGCGGGTACGTCTACTCGGTGACCTTCTCCCACGACTCGGCCCGGCTCGTGTCGGCGTCAGGGGACGACACGGTCAAGATTTGGGATGCGAGCAGTGGCGAGTGCCTGCAGACGCTCGAGGGCCATAATTACAGAGGCGTCTACTCGATGGACTTCTCCTACGGCTCGGGCCAGCTCGCGTCGGTGTCGAGCGGCAGCATAGTCAAGATTTGGGATGCGAGCAGTGGCAAGTGCCTGCAGACGCTCAAGGACCATAGCGATTCCGTCACCTGGGTGGCCTTCTCTCACGACTCGGCCCGGCTTGTGTCGGCGTCAGGGGACAACACGATCAAGATATGGGATGCGAGCAGTGGCGAGTGTCTGCAGATGCTCGAGGGCCATAGCGATTCCGTCCAGTCGGTAGCCCTCTCCCACGACTCGGCCCGGCTCGCGTCGGCGTCGGACGACCTGACGGTCAAGATCTGGGATGCAAGCAGCGGCGAGTGCCTCCAGACGTTCAGTGTTGGCAAGACACTCTTTAGCATATCATTCGATACTACCGGCTCGCATCTTAACACTGAAATCGGCACTTTGATTATTCATCCATCCTCAGTTTCAAATATGGCACCGAGTCTTGTGGATCCTCAAAATCCTCGATGTGAAGGCCTGGGTTTAGTTTTAGATGGAGCATGGATAACATATAATTCCGAAAGTCTGGTGTGGCTGCCCTCAGAGTATCGGCCGTCATGCTCAGCAGTGTCAGGGAAGACGATCGGCATTGGTGTTCATACTGGAAGGGTATGGATATGCAAAGTTGACCTCAATGTATCCCAAGATATGAGATCGTGTATGTAGAGTTACCTTACTATCCTATTTTTATTCTCTCTATTCTATAGAAGGGGCCGGGGATTAGCGTGAATCCTAAGAATTTGCCACAGCGAAGCTTCGAGTATCCTCAAGATCAAGTAATAAGACCTCTACTCGTTAGAACTACGTTTGAAAATTCGCCACTTCAGCCTCGTTAGGAGCAGACGAACACCTCGATCGCACTAGCAGGGAGGATAGCCGACCCGCTGCGGCCATAGACTTGTTTTCGTGGCGTTTCCCAGACATTAGCGTGGTCAAAGCTACGATCCACTTTGCGAAGGAGACAGGACGTTTACACCCAAGCGAACAAGATGCAGCAAGCGCACAAGCCGATCTCAATAAGCGAATACTCCTAAGGATCCCCTCTCCTACCTACACCTCCTAACCGACTACACTGCGAGCCTCCACCTCACGTGCCTCCGCTAGTGCGTCGCCGATTAAGAAGCGCACGACGCTAGAACAGCCCTGCGTCGGAAACTACACACTTGGGCTCGCCTCTAAACTCCGACTTACTTCTAATAGTAACGTATCACTTTCCTTTATTTCTTTGGTTGAGCATGGTGTTAAGCAATAGATATATGGTTCTCATAGTCGGCTTTTAAACTTTAGATACGTCCCAGTGGCTTAGTGCTGTCCCGTATGGTCGTACATTAACAGTGATAATCTATGTATATAATTGACACACATCCCTATATACTGCAAAAATCTACGCCAATATTTACCCATCTAGTTCTAGGTATTCAATCAAACCTAAAGAGTCAAATGGCTCCTCCTTTACGAGGGATCCATCCGTATCCTCAAGCATATATTTTCTCTCTGGAATCGGTCCCAAGAGGAGATTAAGAAAGTGAGTCATCTGTTGGCTGCATTTACAGAGAAAACCACCACGTTCTTCATCTAAAATATTAATAAGCAATTTAAAATCATCTACTGGAAGTCTTTCAATACTATAGGAAGTTAGCCTAGTGTAGATTCTGCTAGCAGGAAGGAAGCTTACTTGCGGTCATGGATACCAAAATTACCATCAGTTGGGACTAAAGCAAGGATACCAGTACCAAATTGAGCTGCTAGCATGTGCCAGTTGCGTCCCTAACTAAGTCTATTTTTCAGGGTGGTTAGTCGTTTATTATACTCAACTATATGCCTTATAAGTTTAGGATACGCCTGGGATAGCATGTCGTCTAGAGCGCGGGAAGCAGCCCGGCCGCAATGACCTAGTTCCAATATTCGCTCTTCATTCCGCCGACGTCTGGTCTGCCGGACCGGTTAAAGCCGGTGATTCTGTTCTAGCTACATGCGAGCTTCCACCAATCCAATTAGGTGGAATCGCTTCACAACAAAAGCTATAGCAAGTGAGACATCCAATTAATCCAGAGACTCCATGTTTGCGGATACTGTGTTACTGGAAGAAAGAATAACTATGCTTATGCTCTCCCGAATGGTGAGACAGGAATTCCGTAGCTGTACAAAAGCGTCCTGGCTGGCAACCGTGAAGAACAAGCGAGTAAGGAGCCAGAGCCTATCAGAATTGTCCGACAAGCTACGGTCAGCAAAGGTTTGATATATCTCTATCAACGGAAATTTGCAGTCATGGATGGGTGGAATCTCCTTTAGAGTTTGTTTCTGTAGCCTCTTGACCTTGTGGGAGTGCTGATCGTTAACTTTTCGTTTGCTCCGAAGCCGCTCTGATGTCGTCCTTCCAGACCTGGTAATTGCTGCGTTCGGTGTTTTGGTAGGCTTAGCTCGCTGTAGTTGCTTTTTGTTCGCAGGCGATTGTGCTCCTTCTCTCTAGTATATTTTGCTTTGCGGTTTAGGATCACATCTAACAAGAGAGACGTCTTTTATACATTCTTCTATTACGTTGTCCCGTCCGCAAATATTATCCAGCTCTGCCTCATCCTGCCCCTCTTTGCGCACATGTGTTTGGTTGTCCCGCCTCGCATATTGGAGATCATGGTTAATTGATTGTTGAGGCTCTTCACGGTGTTACTCGTCTACCTGAGACAGTGACTGTTCTTTCTCTCCTTTCTGGTTATCTGTACAATTATAGGGTTGACTTCTAGGACTTTGCTGCAATGTCTCCGTACTTTGGATTAATGAGTTTATAGATGCGGAGAGGAACTGGTTTTCCGTATAGGACAAAAGGTGTTAAAGAAAAGGCGCGGGAGACTTTTAGGGGGTCGTGTTGACGCCTCGAGATGGCGTTAAATCACCGTCATGAGGGGAAAACTAATTAGCAGTGCTTGCCTCGATCTGTTCAGCTAGCTCACCTATAGGTAAAGGGGACAAGCTAGAAGCCAAAAGGAGCTTGCTGGGATCGATGAAATCACTATTACAACTCTGTAAATCTTCTTCGAACAAGTCTCTAGTGGCAACATAGCACATGGCTACAGAATCAATAGCTGCGGAAAGCATGAGCGCCTGATCACAGATCAGCTGGGAATACTTTAAATTTGTGTCCAAGAGCCAGTTAAGCTTAAAGCAGACATCATATTGAAGGATCCTAAGTTCCTATAATAGCTACATTAGTTATGAAAATTGAACGCGAAGGGGAAGTAAAGAAGGTATACATTTTCTATCTCGGCATTGATAGTATCCATCGGCATACAAGTAAGGGGATTGTGGTTTGAGGGCGGACACTGCGCTTGCGCGCGCAAGCGGAGGGTGGCAGAACAAAGTCACCCGTGCAGACTACAGTCGCTTCAGAAAAGGACGGGTTTATGTCAGAAACCATGATCTAGTACAGAAATTTGCCGAATCCTCACCTGTTTGAACCACTTTTCTGTACCCGCGCATGCTACCACCCATCCTCCATACCAACACATCGCCGTCGCCTATTTTTTGAAGCTATTCAAAGCCTATATTTTTTCCTATTGCAGTTAGCGCCATGGCACACAGGAGGAAAGCTAAAGCACCTAAGAATACTATAAAGAATACTTCTAAAGCGCCTTAAGAAGTAGACCTTACTGCTAAACCTGCACCGCCTGTATTAATACCTCCTACTGCTGTAGAATAGTCTAAAGGCCCTTAAACCTTTCTTTTGAATCTAGCCGTGTACGCTAATAGTACAACGCTATTTACTAACGTTCTACCCATCTCGTTCGGAGTCTTTAAATTCCAGGAGTTTGTTGCCGAAAATACGCATTAAGCTAGTGAATATTACGGCCTTTGTTCCTTCCAGCTTAATTAATTAACTGCTATTATTTCATTATTAAGTCTAAAGGATCCTATAATACCCAAAGAAGTCAACGATGCAGATAAATGGCGTAAAGTAGAGGGAATAATAGACACACAATTAAAGTACGCAAGAAAGGCTTTTTGGGTTAATCTTATAGTTAAATATAAGACCGCTACTGCACCTATTAACGCGTCTACTAAAGCCAGAGGTGCTGAATTTACTGCAGCTGTTGATGCGGCTGTTAATGCATGGCTTTAAGCGGCAGGTTTTCCAACCAAAGCAGCGGCTGATGAGGAAGTAGAGTCCTCTAGTAAGGATTATAAAGGTGTAGTGGAGGAAGTTATTGGTAAAAAGAAGAGATCAACTACCACCAAAATACAGAAAGAGGCTGCTGAACGACGTGATTGTGAAGAAGCTGAAGGCAAGCATCTATACCCGCTACTTAAACGCCATCGCTGCCTTTGACAGCACTATAAGAATAAAAAGTACGGCGTTATACACTATCTTGAATTCGAATTAAAGCACTACCTATTATATCATTACCACTGGACGCGCTGGTCGGAAGTAATTGAGTAGAAGAAAGCCACGCTTAATATGCCAGATCTACCACTACTATTAAAGATTAGGTACAGTGAACGCATGCAGGATAGGGAGGATAAAAAAGACATAAAGGCATTTTTAGGCAGCTATAAGCACCGTTAAGGTAACTCTAGCAGTATAAATAAATTAGTAAGCTCCCCCCTAAGACGACGGCGGCGACGAGGAGAGGCTTATACTATAGTTATATAATCACCAGCCAATCCTATTCCGCAGCAAGAATCCGTAGCAGTAACGGTTTTAATAAACCAGATACAGTAGCAGAACCAGTAGATAATACAACAGATGCAGAATGCTATATAGGCGGTAATGCCTCCTTCTATACGACCAACCATTGCCAATGGTTATTTTACAGTGGATACACCAAATACAAGATCCTTATTAGTGCCGTTATTATAGAGCGCTCTATTGGTTCTAGCTTTATCCTCTAAAACGCCTACCTATTACTATCTACCCCTAACTACACCTATAAGCCTACTACCTAGTAGCCCCGCCCGCAGCGATATTGAACAATTAAATAGTAAGCTTGGCGCCTTTACTAAATGGCTATAAAGCTATTACCTAGTTATCGCTAACGCCTTTACTAAAGCGGAGTCAATTTTAATTGAGGAGGACTATAACTTCAAGTTACTTAAGCACGCGCTACTTAATAGTAGTATGGGCCATATAAAGCTGTATAGGATTGGTTTAACATATGGGCTTATTAATTGCATAGTAAACTGCTTGGAAGACTTCAGAACAGATTAGCGACGTTATAATGCTATAGCAGAGGCCTTACTTAACGTCTTAATTGGCAAGCACCCTATATAGATGTATTATAAAAGACTAGACCTTATCCTTTTTATACTACCTCTTAATTCCTGCCCGTGAGAAATGGCCTTTTGCCCTCTTATTAAACCCTTGTTGCTCTACCGCGTGGCTTAAAAAGTTACTAAAGTTATTCTATAGTTTAGCTTTAAATTGATGAGTACGTAGCCACTACTTTAAGTCGTGAAAAGAAGCTTTAATTGGATTAAAATTGGGTGAGTAAGAAGGAAGATATTTAAGCCTAATACTAGCAGCATTACAGAGGCGTTAAACTTCCTAGGTTTAAGTAAGTAATAGTGTTAAACACCTATCCTTTATAAACACCATATACCTTATTGTGATAGATTAACGCATTATCCATTACTAGAACTGAATGAGGCTGTGGATAAGGCTGTATACGAGTAAGAACCTTATTCTTTATCTACTTAATAAATATTGGCCCGTTAATAGCGCCCTGGTGTATTAACCAGCCAGGCATATAGCCCTAATAGGTATACGCTGGCAGTAAGCTCTATCTTTTAGATCTCTTCAATTCCGATATTCCTTTAGCAGGCTTATTAATTGGCGCCTATTTATACTTCCTATCTATTATCTTCTTGTTATAAGCTAATTTATTAACAAAGACAAACTAATTGCGTCTATAGCCACAGATTCGAATAATCCAGTCGTCCCTTAGGCCTGGGTTATGCTGTTGCGTAATTATCCTTATAACCTTTCTACTCCATTTTCTTCGCTTTAATCTAGCCGATAGTGTGCTTTGTGCTACTATTATATTATATTCGTCGTATAGAAACCAGAGCATCTCTTCAAAATAGGCGTCTGGGCTGTATAAGAGGTATTTAAGGAGGCCCTAATTGGTACGCGTTTGTTAGTAAAATTAATATTAATATTACCACCTAACGTCATACATCTAGAGCTTCATCTGTAAGCAGTAGTGGCCTGCCATTCCCCCTAATCGGTGGATTAATCTGGCCGTACCTCTTCAAATTCGCCCTCTAGCGTTAAAGAGTAGATTGAGGAACACGGGTTTTGATTTCTATATGGACATTGTCGTAGTCGAGGTCAATCAGAGCTTATACAATTGACTTCTATTCGGTCGACCAGGCGGGCTTGCCCATGGCTTCAAAAAATAGGCGACGGCGATGTATTGGTATGGAGGATAGGTGGTGGCATGCGCGGGTACAGAAAAGTGGTTCAAACAGGTGAGAATTCGGCAAATTTCTGTACTAGATCATGGTTTCTGACATAAACCCGTCCTTTTCTGAAGCGACTGTAATGCATGGGTCTTGGCTCATTAATCGCCCGAATATTTTTAAGCAACGGAATAAGGCAGATCCAGCCTTGCAGGGCAACAGCTCTATTAATAACCATCGCTCTAGGTCGCACATTTAAAATCCCAGACGAACCCACCTCCCATAATCATGGCGGCCGGCTCTACAGCGGCCACCTTTCTTTGGCTAAGGAAAGAGGCTTTGTTAAATGGATAACCACCCACGTAAGAGGCTGTGCGTATTAGACATTACGCCAAGACGTCGCAACAGTCTTTCATTAATTCCACCCTACGTACATCCCCACCTCTTCATCCAAATAATGTCATGAATACCGGCAGCGCATCATTTCAATTTGCTTGGCCAAGCTTCCTCCTGTCACCGCGAGAGAGCCCAACTCTCTCGGTGCTTGAAAACCCAGCGACACCTCTACCATTCTCTCTACCGGCACGGTCCTCATCGCCTCTTCTCCACGACCTCTTTCCCACCGTATTCGCTGCCTGCTCAGCCTCATACAACTGCACTACCAAGGCCGATCGTCGGACAACACTTGGAAGCGTGTTCGTATATCGCTAGATGAATACCAAGCGCTGCAGGATGCGTTGGAGAAGGACACACACCTTGGAGCCTGGGTCGCGGACAAGCTTTGATACGATTACGATTCAGTTGATGGCAATCTCGTCCTCTGCATGCCTTCGCCGCTACACGACATTTTCGCTGTCAGGCTGCAACGGGGTTGAGAAGCTGCGCTAGTGGTTCATGCAGACTTATAGATGTTGTTATCGCCGTTACCACCGTTATTGATTGCGATGGGGTTCTTCTGGATAGCAGCGGCGTTGTCGAGGCTAGGGCAATTGCGTAGCTTCCCAATCTAGCGGATGAGTATCAGGGCTGCTAAGAAGACCACCAGCACTCTAGGGGACATACCATTGGAAGCCTCGTCTCTGAGATCTGCGCCATCCTTTTTATGGGCTATTGCGGCTCGTTCGAAGATTCTTCTGGTTAACATTGTCTAGGCTCAGAGATATGCGAACAGCTATTGGGCTACTGATCTGCTCTTGCAAGCCTTATGTCATGCCGAGTGAATTGCTTTGGAACCATGGAAGGAAAGTCTCCGTTGTAGTATTTTGCGATGACCTGTAGTCCTTGCACGATCTGGTATACACCCAGCGGAGTCAATGTATTCCCGAATTGGACCCTGGTAACGACCCACTTTGATGCTAGTCAGTATACCTTATCCTATCCCAGAGTTTCCAAAGCAGTGGATAGCTAGGTGTAATGGCTCACAACTTTGTCCCTAACTATCAACCCCAAGTGCAAATACCACTCATGTCCCTGAATAATAATACCGAGCAAGGGCGGCATTGCAGTGGCTGGCCCAGCATCTGACTCAACAGCCAGCTCGCCTAGCCGCGCGAAATTGGCTCTGAACCATACACCGAGCTGCGTTAATGCATTCTGCAAGTCCTGCCCAGACAACTTCGTCTCGATATGTGCGCAGATTGGGCGTTTCCGTAGCGGGGCGTGATCGGTGTGATTGATCGAGTATACCTGCGAGCCGCTCTGCCGCGCTTGGGACATTATCGCGGACTGGGTGGCGTTGTCGGGCTCCAAGTATATTGCAATGTCAACCTTTTTGTCGACAGACTGTCCGGTTTGGAGTTTGGCGGTGAGATCATGACGAATTCGTGCGGAGGTACTGTGTCGATGAAGTTTATCAGCATGCAATAAGTCTGCGTTGTGTGCTAGGATGTGCTAGACATACTAGATAACCATGTAAACCCCAAGCCTGCTGCGCTCTTTGTCCAATGCTAGTCGAAATGTTGGAATATACACTATAGCGTTCCAGGAAGCTTCGCAGTGCTCTTCTACCTCGTAAGTATTTGCATCTTTTACGATTTGCATAACTGATGCGAGATCCGGCGAGTGTCCGAAGGTGTCTTGGATACCGCTATTGCAGAACGCGAGGCCATTAGGGTCTTCAGGCATGAGAGTGCCCACGAGCCCTAGATCCTGCTTCAGTAATTGTAAGCTGATTTGCCTTGTTGTCCCGTCTTACCAGCATACACTCACTATGCGAAATTTCGAAATGACGCCCAATCCTCGTCCAATGCGCCGCATGGACGTAACAAGCTCTTGCATCCTTGTCGGTAGTATGGAATCCACGTCGTTAAATTGCTTTGAACGGATCGAGTGCATATCGGCCAATCGCTTGACAGGGCTATTCGAGCGTCGCGATGTTGTGGACGCGCTGCTCGGGGTCCCAGTCCGCACACTGACTAAGGCGGGACTGTTTGGATCGCGCTCATCGCGGGTTCTGGTTGCCCGCGGCGTCGGATCGAAGGCTTCTTCATCCCATGGCATAACCTCTCCGACTTTCCGCTTGCGGCCTACGGAAAGGGGAGATTCCATAGGAGTTGGTATGGCGTTGGCGTTGCGGTGGGCAAGCGGCTGGCGCTTGCGGCTGGATGTCTTTTGGTGGTGTGGGACGGATTGGAGCCAACTATTAATGGACTTGTACAGGGCAGAGTCTCGCTCGCAGCTTGGTTGAGTTGGCAAAGCTGTGTAGTGCATAGTTCGCAGCGTATGCTGCTGATGATGGGGCAGAGTTGTTTACTTGCGGAGGAAGCGAAGGAGATTATTTTATCTAATCTCTTGGCGGCCTTGAGCACTCTAGTGTCTACCACATCCTCGTTTCTACGTATGTATGTATGTATATTCTATTATTCTCCACCTTGACAAGGGTCTGGTCGGTGCGGCTCAGCCACCCTCCTTGCTAATGGGGGCGAGTTTAAAGTATTTTACGCTTTAATCACCTGCTGTAAATACCGCTAATTATGCTGCCGCTGAACCCGTCCTGAGCTAGCAAAACCACTCAGACTCCCTCAGGCAGCAGTCTTGGCAGTGAGCTTTACCCAGAATTCCGGGTCCTGCTCAATCGCGTTCTTTAGACCTCCTGGAATGTAGCCACCCTTGAGAGCATTGCCCAATCGCCTCCTTAGCCGCTCCAGGCGTGTACGTCGTCCGACAGTGGCTTGGGGGGCATGGTTATAGGGGAGAGCGAAATTTGGCAGCCGCGTTCCTTGTTGCCTAGAGCCGCCTTTCACGCCCATCACCATAATCGCTAACATGGACCGAGCCAGCAGGTACTAGCGCAAGGCCCCCATCCTGACGTACCTACAACATACGTTGCCCTAGCAGAACGGGGCGATGTCCCCCTCTGTACCCTCCATCATCGTGCACTCGGACGACCCTCGAAAGAGGAAAAGGCCCAACGCCAGCAGTACCACAGGAAGAGAGAGAGAAGGTCCGCACAGCCCAGCGCTTACTGAGAATATGGGCAGTTGCGCTAATATCAATACAAAAATCTATAAAGATCCGAACATGCCCCCCGAACAGACGTTGTTTTGCGACAATTGTTCCGGCCGATGGGATCGTATCGAATTTTGGCACTCTTGCCCTTCTGATGCGGAAGCATCACAGGAGAAGTGGGGCCATGTCCTTCTCCGGAAATTCGGTGAAATAGAGAAGAATGGGCAATGTCGCTTTTGCCGATTGATCTGCTACGCTCTCACCAAACGCGGCCGTCGCCCCATTCCGAAGGACACAGATATATACTTCTCCAAGTTGCTGTTCGGCGAATACGAATCCAGGTCAACAGCTCCATGGGGTCATAGAACTGCAAGCCAGTTTGGTGGGTTGGAAGAGCCAACTTGGCTGCGCCATTTTGTCAACCATCTTTGCGTTTCCACTTTCCCAAGCCAGATGAATGTAGAGAGGGATTATGTCTGGCTCACTCGAGGCGGAATACGTTTGTGCGAATATTACGAGTGTCACATAGCACTTCTTCGAGCAAATACCGACAATCATCGTTTCCTCCATGGACGCCGAATAAATTCGGCCTTCGACATGAGTCTGGCCAAGCAATGGATTGAAACATGCAACACCGCTCACAGTACAAAGTGTTTGCTACCACGTGTAACCAAACAACCGTCGAGAGTCATAAACATCAAAGAGAAACGGATCCAGTACACACCATCGTCATGCTCATACATCGCTTTAAGCTACCGTTGGTCAACCTCCGCAGGGCTCATACTGACGAGTGCCACTGAGGATTCCTTGATGAAAAACGGCGGACTCGCCCACTTCGATGATATTTTGCCCGTAGTGAAGGACTCGATGGCCTTATTAGAGAAGCTAGGGCAGACGTACCTTTGGGTAGATGCTTTGTGTATTCCACAGGAGAAAGATCCACAAAATCATCTAGATAAAGAGCGGGAAGATCAGATTGGAGCTATGGCAGACATATACCATGGGGCTAACTTTACAATAGTGGCGTGCTCTGATCCCGATTCGAAAAAAGGCCTTCCGGGTATTCGGGATCGCACACGTTCCTCACAGAAGAGCACGGACACTGATGATCTCGCCTTCGCCATCGCCAAGCCCGACTTGGTTAAAGCTGCGAGGAAGTCTCAATGGAACTCTCGGTTTTGGACATTCCAGGAAGCAGCTCAATCGCGTCGGCTTCTAATCTTTACCGATCATCAAGTTTTCTTCCATTGCAATGGCGCCATGTGGCGTGAAGATGCGTTCCTAGAAATACCAGGACAGCAGGACATTCGCGTAATAGACCTTCCTCCTCCACAGGCTCCGTACTGGAGGAATCGAATCCCACAGCAACAGCTTGAGTTCCGAGAGTGGGTTGATGCTGTCGAAACTTATACGAAGCGTAGAGGAACTAAAGAAACAGACTTCCCACGGGGATTGGAGTTTATCAAACCGAAGAACTGTGCATTCTGTTGTCTACCTGAGAAATATTTCGCGCTGGCATTATGCTTCGTAACTTGGAGAGGCAAGCGGCGAACCTTAGACTCCCCGACATGGTGCTGGTGTCGCTGGAGAGTTCCCGATGGTGTTAAATACGAGTCAGAGGCTGCACCCTTGGAAAATTCGGCCGACAAGTTTCATTCCAGATCCTTCTATAAGGTTGGATATGACTCAACTGAACATATCCTATTTCCAATTCGGATGGACAATGTTCAACCTACAAGCTTTCTAAATGCCATGGAAGTTTCCTCGATTCATAGCAGAGTTGAGATACCAAATCTGGTTGTGTTCTGTGCTTGCATTCTCAAAGGCAGTCTTTTAGTAGGGGAGGATGGGCTCGGAGGAGACTGCACGATTTTATTTCCGTTTCTCGATCCTGGCACGGGTTCAACTACGATCAATGTACATGCTAGTGCAATCCTAGCTCTCGACTGTGACAAGGACGAAGGAGATCCAGTAACATGTGCAGACGTGGGGTTAGATGTTGATACCGGGGAGGTTTGGCTCTTGGTGGTTGAAATTGATGACAATGGTATCTCACGTCGCATTGGCACGGCTACCATTGGTCTAACTAAGTGGGAATCGGCGATCGATAGTTTAGAAAAGGTTTTGATATTTTTAGCATAAGTTAATGTAAATTCCGAACGTCCCGCAGGAGAGGAAAGGCTTACACCTGAGAGGGCAGCAGGAGTGGCATTTCGGCAAAAAGCGTCCGCAGGATTATCCCTTCGCACGTTGGTTTGCGTCCTACGGTATCGATAAGGGCTTGGCCAATAAGAGGCGCGCGTTGTGTATAGCCGAGCACGATGTTCCCAGGCTTGGCGCCAAGTGTAGGACTCCAACGTGCAAAGGGATAGCTTACGGCAGACATTTTTAAATTTATCCTTTGTATACCCGTCAAGCAACGTATTTTTGCCTTTGTTTATAAATCGTTTTTTATTGCATTATGCGTCCCTCTGCTGTAAAACTTTTAAATATTCCCTAATGTTATTTTCCCGCAAAAACTAGTGGCTGTTTATGTCCATGGCCTTCTGCACCTAATAAAGGTCCATAATAGCTGTAATATAACTATAAATTAAGTGCTATACTAGCTGTGTTTTGTTTTAAAGCATGTTATTGCCAGCCTTATAGCTTTTTACTTTTAATGGCCGGCCTGTAACCTCTTTAACAAAATATAAAAGCAGCTTTTCTTCTGTAACAGTATTGCTGTTGTAGTACTATTTTTATTTGCAAAAGGCTTAAAAAAGGCCCCAGTAGAAGCACATGTTAGCTATAAGTATACTGCTTTGTAAACCACCTGCCTACTTACCTAAAACTTTTTCTGCTTTAGTTTATGATTTTTAAATATATTTTAGGGCTTTGCAGCACATATAAGGACAAAAATACTTTATATATTAGCGCGATACTGCCAGGGAAGACATATAAATTGTAGTAGTCCTCTGGCTGCCGAAGGGATGGGAAGCTCTTAGCGCTGTCTTTGCCCCAGTGAGGCTATTGCAGAAAGAGGGCAAAGGATAGGGTCATTTCTCCATAGATTAATCTACACTGTAACTAGCACCTATTTTAGGTTAGCGTAAGCATAATAGGACTTTTCTTGCAGTGTGCTGCTCGCGCTTACCTCTTTTGGATTGTGCGGGGTAGGGCGTACGATCGCCTTGCTCGCACGATCCCCTTGGTTGCACGATCCCCTTGGTCGCATGGTTGTTGTTTGACACTTGACTTAGTTTATAGTAGTAAGACGACTGCTAAGAGATCTGCTTCTTGGGCGGAATATCGGCATTATTAGTCTTGGCGCTTATATGGTCTAGAAGCTTCTAGAATAGTTTAGATTGCAACGATCCCCAAGATTGTGTATTAACTTGTAAAGTAATAAGTCCAGCCTTTTTGCCTTTAGTAAATACTTAAATAACAAATACTGCTAATACAATTCCGGTATATGCTGTGAGAATGTATACTGATAGCTCTGGGAATGCGCAGAGCTCTTGGTAGGAAAAGACGCTAAGGAGCTGGGGACGTTAGGGAAAGCCTTTACCCTGCTATCTTCTACTTGCGAGCGTAAGCGCCGAATGTAAAATTCTATACGCCATTTATTGCGGGGTCCGGATTATTAGTAAAACCGTTTAGATGTTTTTATTGATCCACTCCGCCTAACTCGTTTAGGTGGTAAACAAAACTCTCCCTGATCTAATCACCATTATCATTATTATTACCACTGCAATATGACTGAACAGTTACCTAATTACAAATTGCTTTTTCTTGAAGAATAACGCAGATGGTAAGAAGCAGAGCGTGCTTAGGAAGAAGAGCAACGCAGATAAGAAGAAGAGCAACGTAGACGAGAAGAAGAGCAACGCAGACGAGAAGAAGAGCAACGTAGACGAGAAGAAGAGCAACGTAGATGAGAAGAAGAGCAACGCAGACAAGAAGAAGTAGAGCGCGCCTAGGAAAAAGCAGAGCGCGCCTAGAAAGAAGCTAAAAAGAAAACCCGCAAGATAACACTACTTAAGTTCCTTAATGGCTGCCATGTCCATCTCTACTTAGGTCTTACTGTTTAAACTAATACGATGTTATTAACGCGAGGCAACCCTATAAACATAAATAATAAGATTTGACCTAAAAGTATCTAGACATAGGAGGATTTTCTAGTATAATAGGAAGCCATCTGGAACGAGCTTATAGGATTAGATTTTATACTAGAATAGTACTTTACTTTGCTATATATATTAGAAGAGTCTGGGGAGGCTATCTACTAGAGAATAATAAGTTCTAAGCTAGACTTAAACTACTTTTAGCACTATACTATTAAGGACTATATATCATCAATTATTAAACAACTTTATAATAATCCGATACTTTGGCGGAAGTTCCGCCTAAAGGGGTTAGTAAAGTTTGAAAATTATACCAATACTCTTAGTCTGGAATAGCAGCTAGAGGAGGATATATAATATATAAGTATGTCTAGGAACAAACGACAGTAGTTACCCCACCTTTAAGCCCTAATTAAGCGGACAAACCCGCCAGACTTAACTAACCTGGCTAAACTGGCGGCTGCTGTAACGGTAGGAGTAGTAAGATCTACCTGTCCTTATATGGATTAGTTCTGCGTGTATAACACCTCTAGCAAGTCTTAGAATATGGAGTATTACACTACTGCCTTTATTATTAAGTATAAGGCTCCCTATAAGCTAACCCTCAGTTACATCTATAAAGGCCTTAATAATATAGAACTTGATAAAGTAGTCCGCTGCCGCGAGACCAACAGCCTATAAGACCATTTTCGTTGCCTGGTCGCTGTAATTATTACTTAGGCATTTTTTTATATGATCTAGGCTGGACTGGAGTATAGGTGCATTTGTACTAGCGAAGTATTTATCTTTCTATAAGTGCCTAATAATCCTAAGATAGTCTACTACTTTTTATCCGTTCCTAAGGGTGATATTAGGGAGACAACCAGATAGGTACAGAATTTGGATAGGGGAAATTAACTATATATAACTACTGTAGGACAGATGCTAGCATTTACCCTTTAGGCGCTAAAGACGCCGCCTTAAGGTCAGAAGTAGCGGACTTGCGTAATTACTTAACTAAAAAGCTAGGAGGTGGTCTATAATAACCTACTAGATATAATTCCTATGTATAATGCGCCTTTGTTGGAATACCAGCCACCTTAATAGAACGATTTTCTTTGTATGTTACCTGTCCAGCTCTGATAAAGAGCAGCTCTAAATAGTTCTCCTAAATGTTACCTACTATAGGATTAGAGTAAACCTAGTAATAAGGAGTCTAATCTAGATACTCCAAGCTAACCATCTTAGTAATCCCTACCCTAGTACTAACCCCAAGCCCTAGACCTGGCTGGCAGATTGTTATCTAGTCGCGATTCCCGCTATGGAGGTAAGGGTAGGCAGTATTATACCTAAAAATGTCTTTATGGCTTAGTGGAAGGGGGTTTACTTAATAAGGCGTGTCCAAACATGCAAGATTATAGGGAGAGTTGTTATTAAATTAACTAACCTACCTTCCTTAATCTTATGCGCTAGCAACTCTTAAATGACCTAGATATAGATTATAAGCCTATGGTTTATAGAACATGTGGGGTTTTATTTAAGGGCAGGTTAACATTATATAGATACACTATAGCCGCGAAATATACTGATATTAACTTAATTGGCCGCCTAAACTAGGAGGCTGCTATCTATAAGCAACTTTGTTTAATCTAAGGGATCTATATGCTGGTGCATTTAGGGAATATTGATCTTAACCGTCCGTATTTCTATAACAGTATTGCTAAGATTGTTTATATAATGTTCCTTAGTTTTAGGGGCCAGCTTATCTCCTAATATATCAGCGCTAACAATAGGCTATACCTAACTAAATAGGTTAAGCGCTTAATTTAGGCAGTTTATTGGCTAGGAGTGTTGCATAGAGATATAGAGCCTCATAATATACTTTAGAATGCAGAGGTTGGCTAGGTAATGGTAATTGACTTTAAACGGGCTGAGGTTCTAAAACTATGGGCTGTGCTGGGTGTTATTTTACTAAATTAGAAGAGAAAATGGGTACCTAAGGAGGGTCTAAATAAGCAATTAGAAGAACGTCGTGACGAATTTATACGGGAGATATAAAGGGCAATAGTAGAATTTCGCGGGTTAAAGTAGCCTTGGGGTGCAATAATTAATGTATATAGTCTAAATATTCTATCCCTACTGTATTTCTATTGAAATTATTAGAACTGGATAAATATTAGAGCGGGTAATCGCCAAGTTTGAGCTATTCTGCTATAGGCTTAGTAGGGGCATCCTAAAAGACTTTTTCTTTTTGGGGATGCCCCTCTAGCAATAGGGGAGGCACGTGAGGTGGAGGCTCGTAGCGTAGAGAGGGAATCCTTAGGAGTATTCGCTTATTAAGATTAGCTTGTGCGCTTGCTGTATCTTATTCGCTCCTGTCTTCTTTATAAAGTGGATTATAGCTTTAACCGCGCTAATGTCTGGGAAACGCCATGAAAACAAGGCTGTGGCTAGAGCGGGTCGGCCGCCCTCCTTAAAGTATTTTATGCTTTAATCGTCTCCTGTAAATATAGCTAAATATGCTACCGCTGAAACCGTTCTATGCAAAATGGAAGTCACCCCGCAGCTAAGCATGTGGTAAAAGTACTTAGATTTGCGTTAGGCACCAGTCTTGGTAATGAGCTTTACCCTAAATAGTTAAACACTATGCTTAGACAAGCCTGACTCTCATTAAGCACTATAATGCAGGTAGATATAGCCTATATGTGGACCATACCTTATAATTTGACATTGAATCTATGTATCCATCCGTTACTCCGCCAGATTTTAAATGCGAAGTTATTTATATAACTTGCACGTTGAGCCTCTGTCTTACTATATAGTTACTCTAAATCCGCCCAACTCTAACCCTTGTATACTCGCCATCTACACTGGTCGGCCTGATAACTAATATATAGTACTTCTTATTCCTTAGCCCCTGAGACTCCCTCCCGACAACAACATACCGTTTAGCTTGAAGGTCTTTACTCGCCTTGATGTTATATTGAATCCACCCTCTTTCTGCTTTGCTTGAGTCCAAGATGGCGTAACTTGTATTCCTTTGTTCTAGGCTATAGTTTTGGAAAACTCCTATGTTGGTGACCAACGCATCTTTTCCCTTCTTATTGAAGAACACATGTTTGTGTTTCTTATTGAATTGGAGCTCGATATTCCAATCCACGCAGTTAAAAGGAATTTTTATGAACTTAATACTTCCATTATATGCCATCCACGACCAAGATGGCATAATCTGGGTTGTGTACCTAATCCGCTTCACCTTCCCGTTAGATCGCAGCCATAGGAGATTCCTATAAAGGTACTCCTTAAAGATGCCGTATCTGCTTTGATACCTTCTAGCGCGTGCAATACGGGCCACTAACCCGGATATTGTAACACATCTGTTGCGGGCAGTCTCCGGGCACATACATCCCATATATATAAGATTAGTAAGCGCTTACTAAGTCCCGCACGGGCCGCTATTGCGAACTTGATTTAAATAACAAAGCACTATTTACATATATAATACTCCAATATTCGGCCGTCTATTTCAATAGGATCTTTTCCCTTTTTATTACCACGCGTTTGCTTGGCCTGATGGGACCTAATAGCAAGTGTGCTAGCTTTATAAGCCTTATGCGCGTCTATAGAAGCTCCCTGTCGCGGTCGCTTTAATTTCGACGGAATGACAATCTCTTTTGGCTTAGTATTACTAGGACCCTCATCAGTATCACTTAAGATTGATGTAAAATTACCACGGGCTAATTAAGTATAGGTCCTTCGAGCTCTGGTGCGCGCCGCTCTACTGGGTCAAAGCGCCTGACGATCGCCCTCGCGTAACGATCGCCCGCACAGAAATCATCAAAATTTCAATAATTTTTATCTCCACCAATATGACCCCGATTGAGGCCGCGCTGGATTCATTGAAATCGCTGAAGCTTGGAGAAACTCCTAATTATGCTAAAATATCAAAAAAGTACGGTTGCGATCAAAATACGTTGTCGCGACGGCACCAAGGTGTTCAGGGCACTATGGCACAAAAGCTTAAAAATCAACGACTCCTCAACAACACCCAGGAGAAAGAGCTTGTACGATACATTAACAGCCTTTATAAGCAAGGATTGCCCCCTTTAAGACAGATAATACACAATTTTGCCTCTAAAATTGGCTGTAGGGAGGCGGGTAAGTCATAGGCCGATCAGTTTATTAAGAGATGGGAGGTTAACCTTATATCTTAGTAGACATCCGGCATAGATACAAATAGGAAAAGAGCCGATTCAGCCTTCAAATACTCATTATATTTTGAGCTGTTATAATATAAAATTAAACAATACAAGGTGGATCCCCGGCATATATATAATATAAATAAGAAAGGCTTCTTAATTAGTATACTATTAAGGATAAAACAGATCTTCTCTAAACGGAGATATAAAGAAGGGGGCATTAAGTAGATAATTTAGGATAGCAATTGTAAGTAGATTACAATAATTGTATATATTTGCGTAGACGGAAGCTCTCTTACTCCAGCACTAATTTATTAAGCGCTTACTAGAAACATACAAGACACCTAGTTATAGGATTTTAACCCTATAGTATACAAGGCCTTTTTTACTTCACCTCCAAGTGGCTAGACAAACAACAATTTAGGGCTGAAATAGCTCAAATAGGTGTTTAATTAGGAGACAAAAACAAAAGCATATTAGGCCTATCAACTCCTAATACTTAACGGCCATAAATCACATATTACAAAGGAGTTTATACAGTATTATAACAATAATAGGATCCTCCTAGCACTCTATCCACCTCATTTAACTCATACGCTGTAGCCTCTCAACGTTAGTATATTTAAGCCTCTCTCAACGGCTTACTTAGCTGAGCTGGCCGACTTTATAGATAAATGCTAAGGTCTCTGCACAATTACAAAAAGAGACTTCTTTAGGCTATTTAACAAGGCCTAGCAGGAGTCCTTTAAGTCAAATACTATCCTCTCGGCCTTTAAGAAGTATAGGCTATCTCCTTTTAACCCATAGAGAGTCCTATCTCGGTTTAATATAAATAAGAATAAACGGCCTTCTTTAAGTAAGTCTTTAAACTCAGTACTTAGCGCGTTAGATTAGAGAAAGATTAAAAGGCTTTTATGTTAAGTTATTATAGATATTTATAATAAACGCTCTCGGCAACTCAGTTAAACTATCCACTCAATATCCGTACATAGTGTACTCCTAGAGAACGAGAACAATCGTCTCTAAGAGGCTCTTATTAACGAAAAAAAGAAACGCTAGCATAGTAAAGCTCTCCTACTTAAAGCACCCCCATAGTATAATGGTGGAGCAATCTTCTGGTCACTAAATAAGGTTCAAAAAGCCCAAGAGTGTTAGGCTCAAAAGGATGCCAACGCGGAGGCATTATAATACCAAAAGAAGGAGGAACAAGAACGTAGGGAGGCTGAGAAGGCTAAAAAGGCCCACATACTAGAGGAAAGAAAGCATATAAGAGCTACTGTAAAGGAAACTCAACTCCAAACACAGGCCCAAAAGGCGGCTGAACGAGAGGCTGCAAAGCTGCGTCAGCAATTAACTTAATACCAAAAAAAGGGCTCTAAAGGCAAAGGCAAGCAGAAGGATGTTACACCAGAAATTTCTAATAATAAGGTAGATAAGGTGGATAAGAAATCATTTATAGAGCTAGTAGCCCCCACCCTAGCTCAAAGTCGTCGCAATAGGCAAATCAACCTCCCAAGGAGGTTTTGTACCTAATAAATTGCCCTACAAGAGTCTCCAAGCTCTGTAGATTGTTATACTAAAAAATTAACTCAATTTACGATTTCTATAGAGCTGTAGAGCTTTAAAAGTTAAACGTGGTTACACCAAAAATCGATCATTACGCGAGGGCGATCGTCAGGCGCTTTGACCCAGTACCAGATTAATGGAGTGGGAGGAGTGGCGGCTCTTCATAGTCATTAGGTACCGAATAGGTCGCAATAGGCTCCTTCTTACTAATATTTTGGTAAGGATCGCCCAATATAGTACCATAGAGTACCTCCGTGTTATTAAACCACAAGTCGTCGTCCTCCCCTACTTCTAAAATGACCACCTCATCCTCCAACCCCCCTAAAACTTCGTCATATAGCACCGACGGCTCGTTAAACGGTTGCTCCTTATCCTCCTTAATATCCTCATCCACTTCGTCGGCCGGTTCTTTGTTTTGAATTAGAAAATAGCTAAGATCTATACCGCCGCTCGGTTAAGCAGGTATAAGCCAACCTCTAGACTCTACCTTTTCCTTCTGCTTCTAGGCCTCCTCCTGCCTTTCCTTTTAGAGCTCTTGCTCAGCCATATTAGCAGCATGTTTAGCAACCTCAGTACTTGTTTTGCCCCGCTGGTTGGCCTTACCATGCTTCTTTTTAGGTGGTGGCTGCTAGCGAGCCTTTTGAGGAACCTCAAATGGAGCGCCCTTAGGTAGCAATCGAAGCTCTACCTATCTAATTAAAATAGCCATTTGGGCTACCTTAAAGTCTTTAAATTTATTAGCAAGCTCGCCTATTTCTTTAGCAGGAAGGTCCTTAATAATATTAAGGAGGCGGAGAACTGATAGCCGGATCCTAGTAAGAGCTTCCAGGTGCCCTGGCAGAGGGTCGCCCTAGAACGCCATATCCTCAATATATTACGGCTGCCAATCTAGAGCGGCAATTAGCTTTGTTACAATACACCAGCAAGGGTGGATTAAAGCCGGCAATATAGAAAGCCTCTGTATTAAGCACCAAATAAGCATATAACAACAGGGGAGGCCATATTAGTAGGGGTCCTTATAGTCGCAGTCATCCTGCTTCTACTCCCAATTGGCCCACTCCTGCTTTTCCTCATTCGTTAAAGCTCTCGCGCTATATATAGAGTTAAAGATTCGCTGAAGCGCGTAGTATGTCACTACACCGTTAATCTGCGTAAAGTGGTGTTAAAAGAGGTCTAGGGTAATAATTCGGGGGAGGGACATTTTAGACGTATATTTGGATTTGATTAACTCCTTACATAATATTAAAATCTACCTCTTTAGCTTAATTATAGTATCGTTAAGGCTTAATTGATAATTGGTAAAGCATTTTAATCCTCTATTAATACCCTTACCTTATTGGCTTGCTACTGTATTTAAATTTGGAAGGTATCTGGTGAGGGAGTAAGCAGTTAAGGAAAAGTCGACGTTAAAATAAGGTTTTTGAGCTGGAGAGCAGGATGCTTAAAGGCATTCTAGAGGTAAGCTTTACTATGGGCCGGCCTATAGTAAAATTTATTTCTAGAATGCCCTTTAGCATCCTGTTCCCTAGCTTAAAATAAAACTTACCTAATATAGCAGGTAATCATCTGGCTCTCCTTTTTAACGTATATAGTCTGAAACTACACCTTATCGCATAGGTGTAGCTTATCCAGGACTGCCTTTTAATTAGCTTTAAGCTCTGCTACCATTTTAGATTTTAGGTAGGGCCAAAATAGTTCCTTTACTACCTTTCTCTCTTCCGCCGAGTAGCTATATGGCCTCTTAACCTTTGTCTGGATCCCCTTATCAATCCACTTCTTCATTGCCTTCGCAGCATGCCACTGGCAGTACTGGAGAACAACTATAATTAACTGCCCTACTAATAAGGCGGCTGCAAGGCCCTTACCAAAATCGGTAACAATAACTTTAGGTAGCCGTTTCTAAAGTTTCTACTAAGCAGACTCTAGTAAAAAGGTCTAATCTAGCTAAGACTCGCTCTTAATAAACGACTATATTACTAGAAAAGAGGACCCCGTGTTAATAATGCTAGTAATAATAGCCAATAGGAGCTTAGATCGATTGGTATTAAATATAGCATCTATTTAGCAGCCAAAGTTGGTAATAAACCTCTGCGCTAAATCTACCTAGATAGGAAGCCAGAATATAAGCTACTGGAGACTCTAGGCAATTAGACGACCTAATTCTGGATTAATCATATAGGTATATTAAGACCAGTACTTAAATCTATACTAGTAGAGAAGTAGCTTAAGCGCGCCAAGCGCTTGCGGCTGGCCCTTAGCTCCACTAGGAAGGCCGCTTAATAATCACGTCAAGCTATAGTATTTCTTCTTACTTATATGTAACTCTCGGGCAGAAATCTAACGCTATATAGTAAGATAGGTCTCTTAAGTTGCCCTAAGAACGTAGGCTGCTATAGCTGCCTCTTTAGCCTCTAGTAGTCGATCCTAGTGGCCAATATAAGCAAGAGAATTTGTAACAAAGTTATATTCTAGAGCCTCTGGAGTATCTAGATTAGAGTGCTTAGTATACCTAATAGTCGCTACCTATCTTTTAATATTACCTATATGGCCAGAAAGCTTCTTCTAGGCCACCCGAATACACCAGCCGCAGTTCTTTTAGTATACCTTAATGGCCTCTCGCTGCCAGTTACTATTTTTACCACGGAAGTCGTCTAACTTGCGGTAATTCCGGGTGTGCATACTATAGTGTTTACAGCTAAAGATACAGTGTGGCCGTAGGGCAGTTTTGTTGCTAGAGGATAGTATAACAATAAAGAAGCCTTTGCTAAAAGTGTAGTCCTGGTACCGGTTAAACGCAGCATTAGTATCCTCAAAGATCTCGCCATTATACAGCTCCAGAAGGTGGTGGGCGGGTATAGGGTTAACCACCTTTTTTACTACCGGAGCTAGGTCCTGGTGCAACTAGGGGTTTGGCTGCTACTCTAGACGTTGGATCTTAACTTCTGGTGACGGCGATTGAAGCCATAGTAGAAGAGGATTATTTATATCATATACCAAAACAGTGGAAGCAGCGTAATATTTACGACGGCTAGGGGGTAGAGTTATAGGAGGGGGCAGAGGAGAGAACAACTCCTGCGTAGAGGCCTGCGCTGAGCTCTCTACGACCGCCCGACGATTGTGCACTGTACGCCATGGCTGGCGAAACTAGGATGGAGTTGACGGAGCCTAAGAAACCTTATGCCAAGCGGCCGGAACAGCCTAACAAAGGGGGGGTGGAATATTGAGGATTTCAATAGGGTTGCTCTGGCGGTCACTAGGTTTTCGCACTAGGGCAGCAGAGGCAGTATAGGCAGCAGGGCGACGCTGTAGGAGCTTATTAACGTTAGGAAGAGTTGAATCAATATTAAACGAAGAGCTATCGGCTATGCTATACAGTAGGAAGCTGATATAGGCTTTATAAGGTGTAGATTTAGAGCGACTTTATAGTAGAAAACCTCTAGAAACTTACTGTTAAAGTTATCTAATTTAGCGTTATATCTTTAAGCCTAGCACTAATGTTTACTTTATAAGCTGTTCAGGACTTTTAGTCTGTATAATAAGCTATCAATTCCGTGCCCTAGACTAGTCTATTTACTACATAGTTGCATAGATATTCTATGGCGTAAGTTGCGGTAAGGATATGCTTTTTTAAAGTTCTTCCGCATTCTTAATAGCGGCCCGTGCGGGACTTAGTAAGCGCTTACTAATCTTATATATATGGGATGTATGTGCCCGGAGACTGCCCGCATCTGTTAGTCTCCACTGCCAGGCCACGCCTTAAATAGTCCTCAGAAAGTACCTGAATAAATTCTATAGTACGTTGGTTGCCTGATGACAGCAGCCGGTCTAGGAAGTTTGGATTAAGTATAAAGTACTCCTTTTAAAAAGAGCTAGGTAAAATACCTAGGTTAAGAAGATGTTAGCTTATTAAATATTGTTAAGCTCTTACCTTTCTAGTCTAGTAAGGTTTTTGCAGTAAACCCTGGCCCCACATTTAAAATAAGCCTGATTGTCGCTGAAATGGATAGTTTGTTATAACAAAACTCTTTCTTGTATTACCTAGGCTTGCTTGTTAAGCTAAGCCTCCTCCACATCGTTATCGAAATCATTAATGTTAGTATAGACATAGAATCGTCGGCCTGAGGTATCTTAAACATAAATATACTTACTGCTTATGTTCCGCTTAAGGAAACCCGCGTTCAAATTGATAGCTAAAGTTGCAGCAATTGTGCAGTAAGCCGAAGCGAAGACGCCTTCTATTTGCTTAGTTTTGCGCTCCCAGTCTTTCTTGTTCCACTAAATTATGTAAAGTGAGTTGATCTAGAGGTATTTAATGCCTAGCTTATGGGTTACTCGGACTGCGTCCTGAAATGTCTTTGGAAGCTTAGAGTAACTGAACCCTTTTAGTCGTGCTTTGATGTTGTTACCGTTTGTGCAGAATTGACGTTTGTTCTCGTTAGTGAGTTTGCCCTAGCAATGGGATAATGCGATGTATTTTATTTTATTATTTTCCTTAGGACAGTAGAGTTGTAGGACGTTAGGATTGGGATCTCCAACATAGAGGAGTTTAGTCGGCAATACTGCATTGGATTTGTTGTTATGCTCTTTGCAACTGTGGGATATATCGCATAAATAAAGCTACGCGCGAAATAGTGTAAAATGTGTAGGATTTTCCGCTCTGGGTAAGACTGGGAAGCTAATCTGGATATCTTTACTGGTATATTCTGTGGCAAATATATGCGGTAAGTAAGGGCCCTGTCTAGTGTATATAAATTGATAATACTAACCTGAATCGGAATATAACCGGAGAATTTAAGGCCCCTTGCTTCCTATTTTCAATGCTGACCCTTCCCAAAGGATTTGAACATTCGGTTTATCGCGGTAGCGTTTGACTATACGGAGGAGCAGATTGCAGAGCTGGTATTTTTTTTTAGCAGTACTAACTTTAAAGAGATTAATGTTGCAATTAGTAGCTAGAATGGGGCTATAATATGTATAATACTAAACTGGGGAAAGCTAAGTCGGTAGCGCGCTCGCTAGTAAGTTTTGAAAGAAATCCTAAGCAAAATTATTGTTAAAGGTACAGCGCCAGCCGTAGGGCTATATTTATATTAGTGCTTGGTTAACCGGAGATATTAATAGGTACTTATACGCTATATAGCCAAACCCCACACCGTCAGTACCAGCCTCGTATGTTAATATTTGTAGGGCTACTTATAAGCTACACGGCTAAACCCTATACCGTTAGTACTAGCCTCGCACGTCAATATTCGCAGGGCTACTTACCTACTATACGGCCAAACCCTACACCGTTAGTACTAGCCTTGTATGTCAATATCCGCAAGGCTATTTACCCGCTATATAGCCAAACCCTATATCGTTAGTACTAGCCTCGCATGTTAATATTTGTAGGGCTACTTACCTGCTATATGGCTAAACCCTATACCGTTAGTACTAGCCTCGCAGCATATTAATATTCGCAGGGCTACTTACCCCCTATATAGCTAAACCCTATACTGTTAGTACTAGCCTCGCAGTATATTAATATTTGCAGGGCTATTTATAACCTACACGGCCAAACCCTATACCGTTAGTACTAGCATTGCACGTTAATATTTGCAGGGCTACTTACCCCCTATATGGCCAAACCCTATACTGTTAGTACTAGCCTTGCATGTTAATATTTGTAGGGCTACTTACCCCCTATACGGCTAAACCCTATACTGTTAGTACTAGCCTTATATGTTAATATTTGCAGGGCTACTTATAGCCTATACGGCTAAACCTTATACCATTAGTACCAGCCTCACACGTTAATATTTATAGGGCTACTTACCCGCTATACGGCCAAACCCTATACCATTAGTACCAGCCTCGCATATTAATATTTGTAGGGCTACTTATAAACTATATGGCTAAACCCTATACTGTTAGTACCAGTATCATAGGTTAATATTCGCAGGGCTACTTATAAACTATATAGCTAAACCCTATACCATTAGTACTAGCCTTATAGCATATTAATATTCGCAGGGCTACTTATAGCCTATATAGCTAAACCCCACACTGTTAGTATTAGCCTTGCACGTTAATATTTATAGGGCTACTTATAAGCTACACGGCTAAACCCTATACCGTTAGTACCAGCCTTGCACGTTAATATTTATAGGGCTACTTACCTGCTATATAGCTAAACCCTATACCATTAGTACCAGCCTCGCACATTAATATTTATAGGGCTACTTATAAACTATATAGCTAAACCCCACACCGTTAGTATTAGCCTTGTATATTAATATTTGCAGGGCTACTTACCCGCTATATAGCTAAACCCTATACCGTTAGTACCAGCCTTATATATTAATATTCGCAGGGTTACTTACTTTCTGTAACGGAACCTTGTAGTAGAAACTACAGTAAGTTCTATTATTAGGCTGGGTATATAGATAAGAACAAAACAACAACGTAATAATAACTGGTGGAGTAGTTGCCTAACAGATTAACTCTAATTATATTCTAAGATTTACTACTAGGAGAGAACTATCTATAGTAGGGACTGAGGTCCTTTAAATATATAACCGTACTCCTAAGAAATCCTCTCTTATATATAAGGTATATGTTGTCTATATTAAATATAACATTTCTCTTATTTAACGCAGTTAACGCGTTTAACACTATATAACTTTAGTTACTATTCCTCGTTATATAGTTCCACTAGATCCATTCTAGACCGTGCCTATATTAACTAACTAGCTTCTACCAACTCTTCTCTAAGTAGTTATAATATTATACTTAAAGTGTCTATAATACTATCTCCCTCTTTTTTATCTTTATCCTTAAAGATTCCTAACATCTCTAAGTCGTCTACTAGAGGTGTAATGTCCATTTAATTACTCTAGTTAATATCCGTGCTTATTATACCTAAAGCTTCTTCTTCTCTTTCCTAGGTTAAGCGTCGCCTTTATATAGTTTCCTCTATACTGTTACTGGGTAAGGTAATGGTGATCCCCTACTCTTATTACGCTAAAGAGGGGTTAGTATATATTGCGCTAGTAAGTCTTTTATCCTAACAACCCTCCTCTTACTCTAAGTGTACTAAAGCAAATATTTAATTATCCTGCGATGTTCGCTCTGTCTCTAATGCTAAGTATACGTGTCCTATAACTCTTAACAGTTTTCTAGTTCCCTAAGTAACCTATTATAGAGTCTTATGTTTAATCTACTACTGCGAAGCTTAATAGTAAGCTGGCCTTCGCACTACTTAAGGTTTAATATGCCTTAGAAGAGTCCGCACGCGTCCTTAAAGCTTAATATTTAGCTTATGCTTATTTTTAACGTCTTAAACGTGTCTATAAGAAGGTCTATTTTAAGGAGTAGAAACTTGTTTAATAGGGTTTGTCTAAGCTGGGTAATAAAAGGACTGGCTCTCCTCCTACAAGGGAAACAACTCTAAGTAGCTTAGCAATTACTCCTCTTAGGTCCCCCTTAGGTAACTTATTCTTTAGCAATCCTTCTTTATTAATATTACCTAACCTACTTTCTTCCAATACTCCTATACCTTTCCTATAGCATTCCTTAAGTTACTTAGTGGTTCCTAGGTAGTCTCTCTATAGCCTATCTACTTTACTTTATACTATGTTTTATTATCTACGTCCTTATAACTAATAATTTTTAAAACTTGCTATTTATCTTCCTCTTATCCTCTATATATATCTGCCTTATAGACTGGTAGCTTAATATTCCTATATACTGGCTCTAGTATTGCAACATATTGTATAGGGTAGATTTTTATTTTAGCTAGTAGGTTTAACTTATATATAACTAATAAAATTCTTTGCTTAACTTTAAAAGGTCCTAGTCTAACATAGTCCAATTTCTTACTTAGTTATCAACTCTTGAAATTTTTGTGTAGTAGCCACACTTTATCTCCCTCCTTAAGATCTGGTCCCTTAGATCTCTTAGCATTATAGTACCTTTTCATTTATTTTTATACTAGTTTAGCTGTTTCTTTAAGGTCTATATAAAGATTCATTAACATCTCCATTCTTTACTTAGCTATGCTACTTGTCTTTTTTACTTAATATAGCGATAATAATATTCTTAGCTTATATCCATAATTTGCCTTAAATAGTAATGTCCCTATTCCTTCTTATAGTGTTATATTATATATAAACTGTGTAACTAGTAACAACAATACCCAATTATTCTATACATAATTAATATAATGCCTTAGATACTACTCTAGTGTCTAGTTTAGTCTTTCTATTTATCTATCCGTCTGCGGATAATATGCTATAGATATTACTACGCAAACTCCTTATTCTGCCAAAAACACTTCCTAAAATACTACTATAAATCTTAGATCTCTGTCTAATATAATCTTATCTAGTGCTCTGTGTCTTATAAATACTTCTTTTATATAGATTCTAGCGACATCTTCTACTAATATCTCTTTAGTGCATGCTATAAAGTATCCCCACTTTATTAGCTTGTCTACTATTACTAAGATTACGTTATAATCTTGTCCTATAATAGGATCTCTTAACTTTAGTAACTTAATAATAAAGTCCTATAATATAACTTCCTATAGTCTTCCTGGTGTCTTAATAGGTTATAGCCCTCTATATAGCTTATGCCTTATTAGTTTATTCCTTTAGCAATCTAGACATTCCTTTATAACTTATCTTACTAGTCCCTAGATTCCTTAAATAATATACTCCTCTTAAAGTCTTAACACTAAGCCTATAGCTCCATTGTGTCCTTATATCATTCCCTTATAGAATTCCTTAACAAATTCTTCTGTAATAGACTTAGGTATATACATTACTTTTCTATTTTTATATTACTCTAAGTCTAAATCCTCTGTCTATACTTCTTAGATCTTCTATATCTAATTACTCTCTAGTAATTTATAGATCTAACTTTCCTTAGTTACTATAATCTTTAGATAATTATACCTAATTAATCCATCTTAATCCTTTTATAATAAAGCTCCCAATAGCTTTTTATTACTTTATAGTTCAGCCTTTCTACTTAGCATATCTGCTTGTATATTATCTATACCCTTAGTATACTAAATTTCAAAATGGTATTCTATAAGCATTTCCACCTATCTAACCTATTTTTAGTTAAGTTCCTTTGTTATTAGGAATCCTATAAGGTTCTTATAGTCCGTCTTAACTATAAATAGTTTCTCTATGCCTTATAAGAATACTCTTTATTTCTTAAGTACTATAACTATACCTAACAACTCCTTATTATAGATGTTATAGTTTAACTCTAGTAGTGTCATCTTTCAACTATAATATGCCACTAGGTGCCATCTATCTTAATATTTCTATATAAAGTATACCCTTAGTGCAAAGTCTAATATATTTATTTCTATAACCGTCTCTAAACCTGGTTGATAGATCTTAAGAACTAGCTCTTAGGTAAACAACTCTTTAATTCTCTTAAATAGTTCTTATTATTTCTTTCCCTATGCCTATAGTTCTTCTTTCTTTATTAACCGCGTAAATAGCTTAATGTCCTTTAACCATTGCGCTATAAACCTCCTATAGTAATTGTAAAACCCTAGGAACAATCTTAACTGTATAACGTTCTCTAGTTCTTACCAATTCACTATAGCCTTAATCTTCTTTAGATCTATGCTAAGTTGGCCTAGTTTAATAATAAATCTAACAAAATCGGTCTTCCAGGTAAAGAACTTGCATTTTTTAATTGCTACTAGCATCTGTTCTTCTTATAGTCTCTTTAAGACCTATTTAACGTGTTTTCTGTGTTCTTCCTTACTCTCTAAGTAGATAATAATGTTATTAAGGTATACTATAACAAATTCATCTAGGTGTTCTCCTAATATACTATTAATTCGCTTCTAGAATATTGCTAGTGCGTTTATAAGCCCGAATTGCATAACTAATAGTTTATATAGTCCTTCCTTTAACCTAAAGGCTGCCTTTTATTCGTCACCTTCCTTAATTCTAATCTAGTGGTACGCCCATCTTAGATCTATCTTTATAAAGATCTTTGCGTTACTAATCCTATCTTAGATTTTGCTAATTAAGGGTAAAGGATACCTATCCTTCCTAGTAATACTGTTTAACTGTCTATAGTCTATACACATCCTAAGTTTTCCATTTTTCTTTAGGATAAACAATACTGGATATTCTACTAATAACTATAATAGTCTAATATATCCCTTGCGTAAGTTCTCCTAGATAAACTCCTTAAGCACTACTAACTCTATTTTAGTAAGCTTATAGGTTAAAAAGAACTTTAGACTTATTCCCTTTTCCAATTCTATCTTATAGTCCCAAGCTATATACTCTAACAGCTTTTCACTTTCTAGTAACTATAACTTTTTACCATATTTATGGTATCTCTTTAGTACATAACTTAAGCCTCACTTAGTCTCTTTATATATCACTCCAACTTGGTACTATACCAACTTAGTTTACTATTATACTTTACGCTATTATATATCCTTAATATTGACTTAACCTATAACCCAATTAATCTTTAGATTATACTCCTGTAACTAAGGCATCCCTAGTATTACCTTATCCTATCCCAACAGTAGGATATTAAAAAACATTCTAACTAGTCTCCCTTTAATAGTTATCTAAATAGGTCCTATTTTAAGATTAATAATGCCTCCTCTATAGGCTATTTAATCTCCTAAAATCGTTATAAGTGGATATAAGTATTCCTTTTATCTGTGTAGTAACCCTATTCTTTCCACTACCTTTGGTAATATATGGTTCCTAGTTACTCCACTATCTACTAATACTTTAAACTACTAATCTTGCCATTTAGCTTTTAAATTTAGGTACCAACCTTAAATTCCTTTAAGGGTTTAAGGCTCTAACACTAGTTCCCTCTAGTCCCATACGCCTCCCCTTTTCCTAACTATTAGCTACTAGATCCTACCTATACTTAGTCCAACTTTAGCCAATACTTAGTTTATTTCTTTTCCTCTATATACCATAAATAAGTATTCTCTAGGCACTCCTACCACTATTATCCGTCTAGGTATTCTTCCATAAGGAATCTTCTTAGTTAAAGTATTAAGTCTCCTTAACCTTATACTTCTACTAGGTGCCAACCATATATATACTTAGCATTTCTAAACCACTTTTCCTCTAGTGCCTAATATATCCTTATTAGGTACTTCTAGTTCTTATCTTTTAGTGCTCTATATATATTGCATGTGTTATCCACACAAGCTATCTACAATAGTATATAATACACTACATGTTTTGGGTTAACTCTTAGTTTATCTTTATTTTTAAGTTTAAACCTATACCTAGTTAATCTGGCCACTAGTATCTCTACTATAGGTACTAAGATTTATCACTTACTTTTCTAGTCCCTAAATCCTTCTTCTAGGTTCCTTAACGTTATAATTAATACTCCTTTAATATAACTTATGTATTTTTCCATAATAGGTTAGTTTTAGATAACTTTTTTATCTAGCTACATATAAAAGTCTTCCTATTTATTATTATATTATTGCCTATACCACTTTCCATACAACTAGTTTAGTGTATATAATCTATCTGTTAGAAAGTACCTTATTATCACTACATTATAACATCCTTTAGTATATCTTTCTTTAAACCTAGTTAGAATATTTAGATCCTCTTCTTATTCTAATTTATCTAACCATTTTACCCTAGGTGTCCCTACACTTGGCCTATTAATAACTCTTTATATAGGTGCTCTATTCCTTATACAACCTAGCATAGCTAACCTCTTATCTAGCTTTTGCTCTTACTATATAATAATTCTTGTCCTAAACTTATCTATAGTTTCTTATTTTCTGCATCTTATAGCTAGATCTTTATAGTTATCTTACTTTTTAATCCTAGTATTAACTGTTTAATCTTTAGGCTAAACACTACGTTCACCTAGAATTGCTAACGTTCTTATTTATTCCCTAAACTCGTAGTTCTTAAACTTATATCCTATACTTATTTATTTATTACTAAACTAAGTTACTGCCCTTTCCTATTAATTTTCATCTGTTATAGGTCCTTGGGTATATCTTATCTTATCTTAAAAATCTTAAGCTTCTCTTATCTCTTCTTAAGAATCTTAAGCCTGTGGCCTTTTACCTTTATTAAGTAGTAAGCTAGCACTAGTAGTTGTCTACTTACTTAATTTCTTCTAAATATTACTCCTATTGTCTTATAAAGTAATAGAAATCATATCTAATAATATTATAATACCCATTACTAAACCCTGTTCTGTAATAGTCTCAGTCTCTACTTCTATTTTAACTTCTCTAAGGTTTACATACTCCTAGTAAGCTGCCCTTATTACCTTATTATTGGTAAATACTTTACCTTTATTAAATTTATTATCTTTAATATCCAATCTATAAGCTAGTTTGTTAGTTCCTCTAAACTTAGATAATAATAGCTCCTATAGCTAATAGCTTACGCTATACTTAGCATCCTTATAAATTTAGTATACGTTGTTATAATAATACGCAAAACTGTTAATTAAACACTCTTTTATTCCTTATAGTATACCATTATCCCTCTATATATATATGCCATCTGCTAGCCTAGTTCCCTTTACTGCATAGTTACTCTAACCACCTCTATAGTCTCTAGCAAAATAACCTTATTTTCCGCAATTTATGTAAGCCCTATCTTTAAACCATTTTTCTTGCTATAAAGTCCGCCTAAACATCTTCTACTACTAAGATCCCTGGTTTAGCCTCTACTTTTAGGTCCTTTAATTACTTAATCCTTAACCTCTAGGTTTCCATAGTTTCTTTTCCCACCTTTAGGTTTTTTTAGTACCGCTTAGGTCTATTAGCTCTACGCCATTCCATAGTTTTTAACTCTATATCTGTTATTGCATACTCTACGCCTTATATAACTATAGAACTCTATCTTACCCTCTTTTAGCTTGTTCCCTTTAGTAGATTCTATTATTAATCTTTATTAACTAATCTATTAACTCTTTTAGAGTATCCGCATCTTCTATTAGGATAATTACATTCTAGACTTTAGCCTTAAGTCCTTATTTATACTATGCCATAAGCACCCTATTATTCCACTTAACCTATATAGCTAGTGTTTAAAACTATATTATATACTTAATTGCTAAAGTGCGTTATACTAAGTTCTAAAGCTTTTATTCTGCTATAGTTATGGCCTCTAGGTCTCCAAATATCTATATTAATTATTTCGCGAACCCGTTCTAACTAGTAAATATATACCATACATCCTGGTTAGTAGTTGTTATACTATTAGCCTATATTTCCATAAGATACGGCTTAAACCACTTAAGTGCCCTCCCTATTAGGAACAATCCTGCATAGGCTACTTAATCTAATAATGTTACTAACTTCGCTTCTTCCTGTACTACCTTAAAGTATATCTACGTAAGAAATCCCTTAAGCTTCAACTTCTCCCCTAAGAATTATTTAATTAAAGGTAACTTAATCTTTATTACTCCAATTCCATTAATACGTTCTTTAAGTATCCTATTATTATCTTATAAGTGATTAACTATTTCCTATAACTAACCTTGCGTAACCACTTAAGAATCCCTATTGTCTATACTAGTATTACCTAGCCCTGAGGTTGTAGCTGCCGTTAACGCCATTATAACTAGTACTGCTCTTAGTGGCATATTATTCAATCTTGTTTAATACTATAACCTTAGTAGTAAATATGTAACAAAACCTTATAGTAAAAACTACAGTAAGTTCTATTATTAGGCTAGGTATATAGGTAAGAATAAAACAACAATATAATAATAACTGGTGGAGTAGTTGCCTAACAGATTAACTCTAATTATATTCTAAGATTTACTACCAGGAGAGAACTATCTATAGTAGGGACTGAGGTCCTTTAAATACACAACCATACTCCTAAGAAATCCTCTCTTATACATAAGGTACGTGTTATCTATATTAAACATAATATTCCTCTTATTTAACGCAGTTAACGCGTTCAACACTATATAACCTCGGTTACTATTCCTTATTATATAGTTCCACCAGATCCATCCTGGACCGTGCCTATATTAACCAACTAGCTTCCGCCAACTTTTCTCCAAGTAGTTATAACATCGTACTTAAAGCGTCCATAACACTTTCTACACGGCTAAACCCTATACCGTTAATACCAGCCTTGTATATTAATATTTGCAGGTCTACTTACTTTCTATAATCATCTTAGTGGAATATCTAGAATCTCTACTGGAATGTTTAGGCCTACCTAGAATAAGCTATTATCCCATATTTCTTAATCCATCGGAAAAAGTTCAGCCACAGCTTATAAAGATTTTAATATTTTGCACTAGGTAGCATAGGATAACTCCTAGGTTAAATAGGTCTTGTATTTGCACTTTTGCGGCTAGGGTTGAGTGTTAAGTCTTAGATTGCAATTGGCTGCTTGTCTATGTGGTCCGTCCTATAATTGTTCCGGGCTAGGGTTAGTTGATCTATTTCTCCGCATATACTAAGCTAAGTAAAGTGTCTTTGCAGTATGACCAGAACGGGCTTAGTGGTAGTATAATTAGCGGTATTTACAGGAGGTGATTAAAGTATAAAATATTTTGAACTGGCTTAGCTAGCGGGGAGGGCGGGCGATCTGCTCCGGCCACAGCCTTGTTAAGGTGGAGGCTTTGACTTAGCACAGGACGGGTTCAGCGGCAGTATAACTAGTGGTATTTATAGCAAGTAATTAAAGCGTAAAATACTTCAAGCTCGCCCTTGCTAGTAGGGAGGGTGGCTGGGCCGCACTAACTAGACTCTTGTTTTTGTGGCGTGGATATATATATATATATATACATATATACGTTTTCTTTAGATACGTCCTGGTGGCTTAGTATTGTCCTGTATAGTAGTATATATAGTAAACGCCCCATTCTTATACGGTAATTGCGCAGCTTGGCGTGGCGTGTGCCTAGTGCCAAGCCTGTATATATAAAAAAAAAAGCAGAAAAACCCCTGGAAAAAAGCCCTGGGGTTAAAAAGCCCTGGATCCCCTGGTGCTTGCCAAACTTAGAGGCGGTGTAAGCCGCATGTGATATTCCGGCGGAGAAAGAACTTGGCCCACTATTTTTGCCTAGCCAGAATTTCTTATTTGGGACTTGTGTCTCCTAACACTAATTGTGCTAACACTGTACAAACCTAACGAAATTTCCCTTATAATGACTCACTTGCAACTTGGACACGCTATCTGTATGCCTGTTAATACTACTACTAACCCCTTTGTTAAAGTTCAATAGGTTGGACCGTTTGATTTCGCTGCAGTAGTAAGTGAGGCAGTTATTCCAGAACTTTATGATGGTTGACAGGATAGATGAGCAGATCGAATGTTTAGTCCACTTTATTTCGCGCCACCGAAACCCCCTTTTATAGCCTTGTATGGAAACTATCGACTCCGCTTAAACGCGCGTAATTATATGTGCCTGCGTAATAGATATACCTGGTGAAATAAGTCGGCGCCCTAACACTCTTGGACAAATATTTTGCTCTGAGGTTCTGTATTGGAATTTTAACAAAGACATAAAGCCCTTAGGTTTTGATAGCATGTATATCCCACCTGGTTTTGAATCACGTTAGCTGATAAAGTGATGGTTTGTTTGCGATCTTAATGTTGTTAGTGAGCTAGGGAAGGAAGAATTACTAGTAATACCGTATCTAGTCTACCATGCAAGCCTGATTAGTGGAAGATGGTAAGATACTTGAACTATGTAACTCTAGTATATACTCACTGAGCCTAGGATTTTTATACTGTGGGATAGTTGGATCCACTAAGCGAAAATTTACTCTTGTGGTAGTTGTTACTGGGGTGGGAGAATGGAGCAGGAAATGGCAAATAAACTGAGAAGTAGCGAATTATGGAAATAAAATCCTAACTAGCGCCCTAGTCGAGGCTAGCGCAAGAAATTGCTTTAGATATATGGTCTCTATAGCAAGCCCTTTATTATCTTAGGGTGTCTCTGGAGGTGTTTCCCCTCTGCACTTAGGGTAATCCTTGTCTGGTTTATCCTCCTGTAAAATGTGTGCAATATCTTGTTGGCTGGGAGGATAGGTTATCCTGGCCTGTACAGCAGTATCGCATCTTGTAATATGTTTTAATACTAGCCCCTTAGGGTTATTAAGGTCCTGATGTTTTGCGAAATATTGAAACACTGTATTTACATCTTGATACATCTAGCCTTGAATTTAGAGCTATTATCTCTTACTTAGCTTGGAAGACCTATATTAATTGCGAGTTGGACTGTAGTTTAGATGAATTATAACAGGAGTTTGACACAGCTTTTGGAGGTTTGGTAAAGCTAAGTGTTGCTTAGGCAGCAAATCTGGTAGAGAAAGGTGATGGATATGGTCCGAGGACGGTTTTAAAATAGAGATGATGCACCTTATATATCTATGGATCTCTATAAAGCCAGTAAGTATTAGAGATAGAAGCTCTTTCTGTTCTATAAGTTCTGGCAGCTCCAGTGATTTAGTGTCGTGGTTGCATTCTCTTGTATTTGTGCCTGCTGGCTTGGCGTCTCCTCCATTTAGGCGTCTTTGTGGCCAGAGCCATCCGCTAGTGGTTAAGGTCTGCCTTGCCCAGTAAAGATGATCTTGGTCGACTTAGCCTTTTACCGCTACTTACGTGACATACGCTATACTAAGTGGAAGTCATCGTCAGTCCTATTGAATGATGGATGAAACTGCGTATACGGCGCAAGAATATATGGACGAAAAGTCGATTTCATCCGTATAACTTATTTTTGTACATACTTAGTTTCCTATATATTTGGCCCATAAATAAGGGCAGGCCACGACTATACCCGTCTATTAAGTCGTCATGCATTAAGAGGCTTTGTTGAATGTTATTATTAGCAAACAATTGAAGAGAGCTATATGTCAATGTGATCCCAATTCTAAGGTTTAGGGTTATACGCTGTTGAAATGCATAACATCGCGGATGCCTTACCTGTTCCGCTGCCCAACAGGTAGACATATTTACGTGACATTCACTGTGCTGGAAAAAGCTGAGTGGGGCAACGGAATTTTTAGGCGGGGTATTGCTTGGCCTGTATGCCACGAAAACAAGGGTTTAGTTAGTGTGGCTTAGCCACCCTCCCTACTAGTGGGGGCGAGCTTGAAGTATTTTACGCTTTAATCACCGGCCGTAAATACTGCTAATTATGCTGCCCGTCCTGATAAGCCTTTGCAGATATTTGGCTTGGCTTGTATGTTTGTACGGTGAAAACAGTTAGCTGACCTGAGTCCGGAATAATTGCAGGACTGATATATGTAGGCAGCCCCGCCTTTACATGGGTGCCAGCCTGCGGCTTATATGAAGCCTTTGAAATCCGCTAAAAGGTATTGGAATTTTAGAAAGAGAGGTTTTAGAATAAACTGTTGATAAGAGTATGGTTAGTGAAATTGATAAAGTTTTAGGTGGCCGGCAAGGCGCTAGTAGTAGGCGAGCCAATTGTAGAGTGGCAGAATATGGTAGAATTTGGCAGGTAACGCGCCCCAGCACCGTCACACGCATGGTGTTTATACACGTGATATAAAAAGGCGCCAAGGACCGGAACTAAGGAGAAAGATTAGTCCGAACCTACTGTGGACTCTAGTCTTCGAATCACCTTCTTATTTTTGATAAGCAAAAATTTTGAAGGCATAAACGCAGTCCTAGAATTATCCCTTAACCCTAGTATAGAAGCATAACTAAAGTTAAGAGCTATTAGTGAGGGAGTTAGCTTACGCAACCTTGTGTAATATATTGTTATCTCTATTAGCTGCAGCTGAACTTATTCCGATGGGTTAAGATATGTGGGAGGATAGATCATTTACGGTAGGGTTTAACAGCTACTAGATAATATTATTTTAGCTAATGGTGTAGGTATAGAGGGTAAATGTTCCTGGAGTATATTCTAGATATTCTACTAATACACTTAGTTGTAGGAAGTAAGTAGACCTACGAATACTAAAATATATGGCTGCTGCTAATCTTGTTCTATTTATTGGTGTAGGAAGTAAGTAGACCTATGAATACTAAGATATACGGCTACTGCTAACCTTGTCCTGTTTATTGGTGTAGGATGTAAGTAGACCTATGAATACTGATATGTGCGGCTGCTGCTAACTTTATCCTATTTATTGGTGTAGGAAGTAAGTAGACTTGTAAATCGAGATGTATAGCTGCTACTAACGTTGTCCTATTTGTTGGTGTAGTATGTAAGTAGACCTATGAATACTGAGATGTATAGCTACTGCTAACCTTGTCCTATTTATTAATATAGTTTGCAAGTAAACCTGCGAATACCGAGATGTATAGCTGCTGCTAACCTTGTGTTACCCCCTAGTGGGCGATCGCCCTATAACGCGACGTGTCCCAATAAAATACGTTGTTGATAGAGAGGGGGCTAGTCTCTATTAAAGGTGTAAAAGCGCAGCGAGTTCTGATTGCGGAGCTTTCTAATCCACCTGCATGATAAAGCTGCATTTGATTTTCCTTATCGAGTGTAGTAGTGCACACTAAGGTTATACAATAAGGTGATAGTATATAAACTATTGCCATCCAGCTATGGTTTGTAGCTTAGGACAAATGCTTGTAGGAGAGAGGCTTTAATGCGGCTACTAAGACCTGTGGTGAATACTAACCTTTCTATGCTTCTTATTAGAATTGGGGTAGCGCGCATCCTTATATACAAGACTGCCTAAGCTGTGACACACAAAGATGATTGGCCGGTTGTTCTGCCAGCGTGGGCTGTATACTCTATATACTGAACCTGGTCAAGCCCACAGTATCATTGTTCTTACGGTATGTCGTAACGGCGGTGAGTAGTTTCATTGAATGGTGCCCGTTTGTAAGCTTTGTAGTGTGGGAGAATTGAATAAACGACTTGATTTTTGAATGTAGCTCTAAAGAGTCTCTATATACACGAGGTAGGTGGTAAGAGGCTGATGATGACGATCTATATGCGGTGCCTAGGGTGGCTATGTTAGGCGTAGGATAATGCGTCTGATTTAGCTTGAACTAGCACTTCTCTATGGCTGGTAGAGTTATCCACGTACAAATGCCTGAAACTCTTTTGTAGAAGTGGGTGACTGTACAGGATTAATAACTTAAAGTTGTAATTTTTACAGCTTTATTAAAGAGTATAGAGCCTTAGAAATCAGAATGCTAAGAGCCTAGTTAAGTAAGGGGTTATAGTCTTGGTACTTTATGTACTTTAAGCCTATAAGCATATTAATAATAAACAATATTGCGCCTAATAGGAGGGAGCTCTGCACTCCAGCGCTTACTAGGCGTACTGCTAGTATAGCTAGGGCTGGGTACTGCCCTGAAGGCTGTTAAATGGTCCCTGGAACTCCTATAACAGCTAGTCAGCTTATTGTCTATAAGAATTGTTTATAAAAACGTACGATGCTGCCATTGGGGCATACACTTAAGATGTAGCAGAACCAATTATAACCGACCACAACCTAGCTAACAAGGGCGGGTATCTTAGTGATAACTCCACCATCGTGTATAAGATTCTCAAGTTTCAAAAGTATGGCGGTATGAAGGGTCGTAAGCTAGGTTTCGGCTTCTGAGTGGCCTCCGTTCGGTTCTTTGAGCTCGAAAGCGTATGCAAATGCAAGTTCAGACGTGTAAGCATCCGTCATGGGGCTAAGGCTTTTATGGCCGTGTTGTGCCGTAAATATTCGGTAAGCGGCCTTGACATTGCTATCCTGGTCAGTGAATGCGAGAACAAAGTCAGCCTTCTTACCGGTATTGGAACCAGTCGGTGCGAGATATCTGGGCTCGATGTTCTGCGTCTGTACACTATTGAGCTCTAGTTTCTGTCCGTTGTTTAGTTTTAAAGCTGTGCTGACAACCTTTTCTAAGACCCTTGACCAAGCGTTTTTATCCTTCTTGCGGTCATTATATGCTTTGGCAACCTTATAAATGCTCTCTACCCGCCTCCACAGATAATCCAGCGTCGCCGGCGGTGTATCGTCCTCATAAAACATGTACTCGTAAATGTCGTTCTCAAAGGCATCGCGGTTGGCTGCTTTGAGTCGCTTCTAGAGGACTGTCAGCGATACTTCCCATATGTATTCTTGTGTCTAGCTAGATGGCACCTACCCTCAAGCCGGTGTGGATGAAATGGACGCCGTGACGCTTAGACAATGCGGAGCGGACAGTTAATACAGATTCATGCTGATCTGCGTCACGCGGCTGACGTATATTGATGGGCTGAAGAGCGTGTGCGAGCAGGCGATGGTATCTCCGTATTGGACTTTGCGATTGCTTACGGCTTGGAGGTACGGGCTTCAGAATGGTGCGACGGCTCAAGCTCGTGGCAGCAGAAGTAGAGGAGGGAGCAGACGTTTCAGAGGCCATAGCAATTGCAGAGGCTGTTCCAATGGTTTCGAGCGACGCATGCAAAGTAGGCAGAGAGCGTGCAGAGTGTGAGAATGGGGTGAAGCGAGGATGCTTTTGTCGGGAAGACGGCTGGTGATGACGCTTGCGCTTGCGCCAGCCGTCGGGAGAGGGACTTTCGAGAGGCGTGAGAAGGGCCGGCGACGAGGAACCAACGGTCGAGGGAGGAATCGAGGCTAGCCAAGCATCGATACGGGCATCGTGGCCATCATTATCGGGCATAGTAGAGATGGAGGGGGATGGAGAGAGATGGAGATGGGGATGTCAAAGGAAGGTTTCGATTCGGACCAGACGTCCTAAGGCATCCTCGTCTGAGCAATGTCTCAACAACCTGGAATATCAACACTTCATATAATAAAACTATGCAACTTTCTCTCGCGAGGCAAACCGTATTTTTTCTTATTTACGAACCCGTTCCTAGAAGTGGATCCTAAGGTTGCATGACCTGGATGAGTCCGAGGAGCTAGGCTGAATTGAGCAATGCTGTAGTGTATTACCGCCACAACGCTATATCTAAGATAGTCGGTTCTAACGCTAACTAGTTACCTATTTATATTCCCTATTTCTCAATCTTATAAAGTACACCCTTAATTGTTGAGATGTACTGATGGTGTATGGCCATAATAGAATATACATATATATATATATACGTCGAGATGTACTAAATTATTATCTCAGTAAGCGACTCAGGCGGCAAACGAGATAAATCTCGCTAGTACTTAACTAGTATAGCTTTATAGAAAAACCCTACTAGCTTTATTAAACCCCTGCTAGCGTTATATAACCCCTGTACTTGGAAGCGCGGTCTCATTTGCCGTCTAAGGGCCTTTGGTGCGAAAATGTATGAAGGTCTACTCATTAATTAAACGCGACACTGCTAAAGAGCAATATATCTCCACTAATTAACTAGTTAACCACTTTAAAAGGTAATCGATTATATTTTAAGGGTTACTTTATT
>Ga0307507_10000529_pt1 | contig 80975 bp, 22 predicted proteins | sample 7_EM_MG_FD_207223 | JGI IMG/M metagenome (GOLD analysis project Ga0307507, IMG submission 207223) | Populus trichocarpa ectomycorrhiza microbial communities from riparian zone in the Pacific Northwest, United States - 7_EM | ecosystem: Host-associated > Plants > Roots > Unclassified | place...
CGACTTAGAAGATCTATAATAACGGTTATCTTATAAAAAGAAGGTAAAGCAGACTACTTAATCCCAGGAAGCTACCGCCCTATTGCCTTAAAAAACACCCTAAGTAAGATCTTAGAAAAGGTTATAGTGGACTATATAGCAGACACGGTAGAGGAACACGCCCTACTACTATAAAGCTAAATAGGGGCAAGAAAGAATTGTTTAATACTATTAGCACTTATACTACTTACTGCTACTATTAAAACTGCATAGGCTATACGCAAGGACTTTATAGTATTAATACTTAGCCTAGACATTAGTGGCGCCTATAATAATATACCCTGTAAGCGCCTCCTATATATCCTTAGGGCAAAGGGCTTCCTAGAATAGATTATATAATTTATTTAAGGGTTTATAGGCCAGAAAGAGACATTACTGGTCTTTAGCGGATACCAGAGCCCCCCCATTGCAGTTATAATAGGTATACCATAAGGATCACCTCTTTCGCCTATACTCTTCCTTTTCTTTATAAGTAACTTACTTAATACCTTTAAGGAAGGGGCGACCTAGGGGATAGGCTTTGTTAACAACACAAACCTAATTATATACGGGCCAACAGCCGCAGAGAACTGCAGAATACTAGAGAAAGCCTATAATACCTATATAGAATGGGCAAGACGACATAGAGTTTAATTCTTACTAGAGAAATACCAGCTAATCCATTTTATAAGAAAACGCAACTAATCTGTAGATCTTTAGTATATAATCTATATCTAAGGCTTTAGGGGTTAACCAGTTTAGGGCCTAAGGGTATTAGGAGTATAGGTAGACAGTAAGCTCCGGTGGAGCGTATATGCGGTATAAGCGGCCCGTAAGGGCTAAGTATAGTATATTATATTATCCAGGATTGTTAATTCTATATAGGGTCCATGCTTCTAGAGGTTACGCCTACTATATACAGTAGTTGTCCGGCTAACTATAATATATAGATCTAGTATTTAGGCCATTAGAGAAACCAAAAAGGGCCCCCCTAAATTACTCCTTAAACTACTCTAAAAGGTCCAAATAGCCTACCTCTAGAGTATAATAGGCGGGTATAAGCGAACGGCTATAGTACTGCTTAAGAAGGAAGCCAATATTCCCCCCCTATAACTATATATTAAAGCCGCTGTAATATAAAGGGCGTAAAGTAAACGCAACTCTAATGTTATAAAGTATATCAAGACACGCCTAAATAAACTATAGAGGGACCCTAGGGTGCCTTACAGGAGAATAAACCAATAACCCTAAAGTAGGGAAGAGATATTAGAGAAATAGGTAAAGAAAGCAGAAGAAGAATAGTGCTGCGTTAGGGCCTAGGCCTATATAGAGGAGGAAGGGAGACGCGTAAAAGGCTAGTAAAGATAATAGCAAGAAAGAGAAAGGAGCTAAAGTAGAGTATAAAAGAACGCTAGGAAACCATCTTCTGTAATATAATACTAGTTGGACTAACGCTGGAGAGGTATATAGGAGTTAAAGGTATAGAGGCTAACTTAGGCAAGAGAAACCTAAGCCGTGGCATGGTTAACGCTATAGGGGGTAAACACTTAAGAGCTTTAAGAAGGCCTAATAAAGGCAGAAAATATAATAGCAACACTTTTAAGAATAGGGATAATAGGACTAAAAGATTGGCTTTACTAGGTAGGTGTCCTAGTAGGCAGCCTAAGATATAAATATGGCTAGCTAAAATAGACACTAAAATATATAATACTGTTATGCCCCCTACGTACTAACTAAGAAGCTATGCTCTTAGTAGCTAGCATAGAGAACTATAACACACTACTCTTAATATAAAAAGGTCTTAAGGTGGTTACCTGGTAGCTTATTAGCCAAAATATACTAGACTGGTTTTAGGTTGCAAAGTAAATAGTAATAGAAGGCAAAGGGGCGAGTAATAGGCGCCCCCTAATAACTCTACAGTAGTAGAGCAAAGTTTGCGATACTAGCGCGTCCGTAGGCTTGTTACAGCAGCAGTGGTTCCTAAGGAGGTTAAAAAGTAAGGTAGTAGAGCACTATAGGTAACTTATAGGCGCCTTATAGGCGAGTCCTAAAAGGCGGGGAGACGGATCACGGGGTTTTCTTAAAAGAGTTTTCTCCCTATATGTATATAAGGAGTAGTCCGCGTGGGCCCAATAGGGATCCAAATCGGATGTTAAGCAATAAATAATAATAGTTAATTATATTTAGAAAAGATAAAAATATATATAAGAATAATTTGAAAAAACGTACCAGTAAGTTACTAAGTAAATATTATCTTCTTGCTTACTTACTAACGTCTACTACACAGGATAAAGAATATTTCTTTAAAAAATAGTAAAAAGAAGGCCCTCTTAGCGTCCTTATTAATATCCTTAATTCTATTAATATACCGCAGTTTTATTAACTATTTAAATTCTATTAAAAGGCTAAGCAAAAGGCCTTACTAAGCCCTAATTTTAAAATACTAGAAGTAGTAAAGCTAGTTAAGACTAGGTATAATAGTTATTATAACGCTTTCTTATAAGCTATTATCCTCTACGGCCTAATTAACTTAGTTATATAATATATAATTAGTAAAAAGGAGTAGTCCGCGTGGGCCCAGTAGGGATCCGAATCGGACGTTAAGCAATGAATTATTATATAATTAATAAATATAAGAAGAAAATAGCTCCTTTATACACTAAATAAAAAAAGGTCCCTCTACTATTACCTATTATAGTAGTAGGTGCTTTAAACAATTATAACTAAAGTGTTATTAATAACTATATTAAGATCCTATTACCAATTTAAGAGACTACTAACATGTCTAAAGCTAGAGGCAGGTTAGGCCTATATAGAGCAATTTAGAAGATTATTTCTATACTTAATTAGCTGCTTAAGCTTTTTAAAGAGAAGAAGAATTACATAGTTAACGCAACTCTAGATAATTACCTAAATTAGGATATAATTAAGAACCACTATATAATTAACTTTAATTGCAGCTAGTTAAAGCTATAGAAGTATTTTAGGAAGCTTAATAACACGCCTATCTACTATATAGCTATTCTACTACATCTTTAGTGTAAGCTCTTCTGCTAAAATACATAGATAGATTACCTAGAGTGGTTAATTAAAGGTAACACATCCTTTAAGAAGCTTTGGCTTTAATATATAGAGCAACCAAGTCCTTCCTTAAATACTCTATCAGCTTATCTACTACTAAGACGCGCGCACGCGTTATTAGCCAGAGATAATCATATTTGTGCTAATACCAGCTATATAGCTTAAAGCTCTATTAACGCGTTAGACAAATATAAAGCTTAGAAAACTCTGCCGCTACTACTAGATAATTACCCACTAGCGAACGACCCTATACTCTACTAGTGGCAGGAGTAAATAACTCAGCTAAAGCTCGTACAGATAGCTTTTAATATATTAACTATACCGGTTATAAGCGACGACTATAAATAGGCGTTTAGTAAAGCTGGTAATCTACTAGAGCCGCGTCGCTTAAAGCTTTACCCTAATATTATTGATACCTTATAGTATAATCGCAGCTATTTAAGAATGGGCTTTAAAAAATCTTATAGATAAGGTAGTAAGTTTACCGCGATTAGTATAACTAGTAGCTAACCGTTAGAGTTACTAGCAGAATCTTCCTCCCTACTAAAGTCTTCCTACTAAAGCCTTCCTCACCACCATGCCAAGCCTCGCAATAGACGCTCTCGGCCACGCTCACTTCCTCATTATATTATCTCTATATAATCTTATATTACAATAACTATAGATTAGGGCTGTAGAGGAGCTTTTTAGCCAAATCGGTGGCTTAGGCTTAATTTTGTATATTACTCTAAAATTTCTATATAAAATTAAACAAGCCTTTAAGCAAGCCAAGCAAGCCGACCGTTTGGGCCTATCAAGCCAAGCAAGCCAGCTTTAGGTGTGAAAAGTTTCAAGCCAGCAAGCCAAGGCTTTCCGGCTTGGCTTGCTTGCTTAATAGCAAGTCTGTCCACCGTCTTCTTCGCTCGTCTCCTTGGGAAACACGCCTCTCCTTCATGATTCTGCCGCTACTGGCATTTCCTTGCAGAGCGAAGCTGCAGAGAAATCCCGGGCTCTCACCCATAGCCACAGGAGCGGCCACCAAGGTTGACCCCGCTCCCTCTACTCACACCGGCCCCGGCGCCTTGATTGAGAGGGACCCTCTCCACTGCATCACCTCGTCCTCCGCAACCTAATTTTCGGCGGTAAATGAGCTGCCCTGACTAGTGAATCTCTCGGCTTTTGGACCCCTTCCACTCCACCAACTGCTTTGTCCATCCTGTGATACTTGCGTTAGATTTATTCTTACACTTATGTACGCGTGTTGAGCCCTGTTGTTTGCCCGTCGAAAGACATGAAATTTTTTTCTTGTAATGCGGTCTACGGCGCGACATATTCCCTCCTCCCTGCGCAGTGTAATATCCACACTAGAGTAAGGATGCGACAAACAGGCAGGCGAGAGTTTCTATAAGAGCTTGATCTCCATCGTTTGGGTGCGGTGGTTTCTGATTGACGCTAGAGGGTATAGTGGTGCTGGAGAAAATAGGAGGCACGTCCTAGGGTAGATGGAAATATTAATTCGTGCTACTAAGCCTAGGTTTACTTCGCAGGGATAGCTAGTACAGCAGGCGGATAAAGTTATTCGTTCCTCTAAGAAGATTCCGGAGGCCTCACACATGCCTGTAAACCTTTTATCCAGTGCTCTTTGATGATTGGCAAGCTCGGAATCTGTTATTGTCCTGCGTTAGCCATGAATTGATATAGCGGGAAAGAAAGTGACGACGTCAAGCAATTCATTAAATAAGCTTGGAAATCGGTAAGCAGAAATGGCACAAGCATGCGACTGCGGCGAGGCACTGCACATAGGAGAGAAGGCCTTCTACAGATACATAGTGATCCAGCGGGGCATTTTGCATCTGGCCCTGAACAAATTGATATATGAACCATTGGAACACGTAACAACCAACCATATCCCCGCCAAAACCCCCCCGCCATCCTGCAAGACTCATTGAAGCACCCCTCCTTACTGAATTTCTCGGGTTCCTAGCCGTTCTAGTGCGCAATACAATCGTTCTTTTTTGCTTCAGTTGGCTGTAAGATTTGCCCTTCTTCCATATTTCCATTCTCGCCGTATAAGTTGAAACACGACGGAGAACTTCCATTTCACGCCAGAGTTTCCATAGGCATACCCATGCGCTCTACAGCTACATGCTCACTAACTATTCCCCCTGCGGGTTCGGCCTCTACAGGAAGCCACTAGAGTTGCCCTAGCAAATCCCCCCAGGGGTAGGCCCAGTGGCTGTTGAATTAGTCGTTGCTTTGCTCCCTGTATTCTGCTTCTGCATCGCTTCTCTCGTCTCCGCCGGCTGTTCTCTTATTTTTAGTGCTCATCCATGCTTCAAGCTCAGGTCCTTCTCCACTGCTCTCGGTGAAACGAAGCCCATCGGCGCCACCATCATCACTGCCATCGTTGGAGTTGTCTCCTACAGCGGTGCTAACGTCGTGTTCGGTCCCATCTAATTGTTCACCTAGGTTTCTGCACATTAAGCGGTGGAATAGACAATAGATAATTCCACCAACGATCAGCACCGCTGCAAATCCTGCGAAGACATTCGTGGCAGTCAAATGCGTTGAACCAGGTGGTCGTTGGGCCTTATGTTCGAATCGAATATTTAGCCTTTGAAGCCAGTTGAATAAGTCAAGTGAATTCATTTTATTCCGAGGTGGTGTAATGAGTTGTGGCCAATGTAGTTTGCGGTGAGTAGCTCTGTGGAAGAAATAACATGGGGAGTTTTGGCGTTTATATCTAGATGTGCAATCTTGAGAAGAGTTTCTCAACACTTCTCCGCAACCAGGTAGATTCTTCCTGTAATAACAAAGGGAGAGTGGGCAACATAGTTTTAGCAAGCAGGCTAGCGAAAGCCGTTCTAAAACAATCAGAACACAGGTTCTTGGAAGGGGGAAGCATTAGAAGCGCTAAGATGTATATTGCCTAAAATAAGAAAGGCAATTTGGAAGATAATCCCATTAAAACTTACAAAGAAAGATTATATTTACCGCACTCCAAATGCAAACAGCCAGTGTTACGCTGTCGCCAGGATGCCCAGGACTATCACCCCCAATTGGCAACCGTGCATTTCGCCTTGCCACCTAATAACAATTGCTCCGTCACTATGCATAGAAGGGTCTCCAAGCCTCCAGCTTCGTTCAATAGAAAAGTGAAACCACCAATGGATAGAAACCGCTGAAACGCAACAAAGTATACGGCGGAGTAATCCGCGCCAACACATCGACAATCATGTGCGGCCGTAACCAATCTCATCTCCAAACATGTCGAGAGGGAAGCTCATACGGATATCTGGTCATTCCGTCAGGCGTATTTTTCGACTTCCAGGAAGTGTAATCCTAATTTTACGATCTAGTTTCATCTTTCAAAAGATCTCATCATCCCATCCCTCCCAAGCGTCATCTGTCACCACTTCGTTTTTGCTTTTCGTTCCACGTGACATCGATGGTAGTGGTGGCACAGATGCGCCGTCTGGGACAACAGAAACGATATCATTTTCTGCATAATCTCCACCCTTCGAATAGCAACTAGAAGGTGGGGGAGAAGTTGAGTGACGATGAGAATGATCTCTCTGCTTCGAAAGTTTGTTAGTAGCCGGTGGACGAGAGGTGTGTCGTTTAGTCGGATGCGATGGAGTAGCAAAAGCGGTTGGTCGGGATGGTACGTCGGAAAGTGGAATCAAAATCGTGCATTCCTCAGGGACTGTAGTTAAGCTAGTAGTAGATTCTGCAGCATGCATAACAACGATCTTGGTTGTGTTTTCTTGAGGCTCATCCTGGGACCGCTCGCTCGTTGTAAGATGTTGCTTCTTGGTCAGTTTAGTAGACGTGGTCTGCTTTTTGCTTTTCGAATCAGACTTTTCAGCAGTCTTGAGTCCACTGTTCCGCTTCTTCGAGGTTTTCGATACAACTTCCCATTCTCTATCATCATCGCTTTCACTCTGAGGCTTGTAGCGGAGGTCCTCTTCATTTGCGCTCTTGCGCTTCCTAGTAACCTTTCGCTTGGATGCAGCCTCCTGGGACATTGCTGGAGTCTCGGTAGCATTGTTTTCGACATCATTCTTGACTGCAGGAGGGAGTTCGGTCGGTTTCTCAACTGGCATAATATTTTGGAGAGGCAGAGAAGATTGTGCCTTTTCTAGCTCTTCCCTTGCTTCCAACTGCTCAGGGAAAAGAAGACGCTCGGATGGCAAGGATGGCAAGGCACCAGGAACAAACGCTCTCTTCTGTGGAGAAGAGCTTCGCGAATGACCACTTGGTGTTTGACCATCTGCTAACGAAGGAGGCAAGGCGGGGATCGGAGGCGCGTCTCCTAGAGCACGATCGAGCTCGCGACGAGCCTCCTCTAACTTCGCTTCAAGGTCGCTGACTCGTTTGGTAAGTTTTTGTTGCTTCTGCATATCTTTCTTAGACTGGCTCTTGCGAATGGTGCGTTCCATCTCCGTTTGCTCTTTTTCAGGAGACTGCGAAGAAGTGGGAGTCTGCTGAGAATTCAATTGGACATTCGATTTGGCCTTCCTGAGATTCGATATGGATGGTGTCCTGAAATGGAAGGAAGATTTTCTAGTCTCGGAGGCTCCAGATACAGATGATGCCGAAGGGAGAACTTTTGTGGTATCCTCTACGACCTGCTTATGGTCCAACGAAGACCTAACATCGTCCATTTGAATGCCAGAATCACGGTGTGTAGCCTCGGCGGAATTCAGTTCCTCAGCACCGCGAATGAACACCTTTGTGGCACCAAGCTGCCCAGATTTCTTGAGTTCGGCATAGGCTTGCTCAGCACGGGCCTTTCGATCATCTAATTCTTCCTTGATGAGCTCTTCCTTGGCATCTTTCCAGCCAGTGGTCACTTTCTGCCATATATTTCCAGGATTGAAAGATGAGGCGATTGATCGACCAAACCGGTAAATACCAGATCGCTTGGTCTCGCCGGTGGCTATGCTTGAAATGGAAGAGTTGGGGTGATGAGGAGTAGCTTTCGACGGCGAGGCCAGAGGTTTACTAGCGTGTTTGCCTGTAGATGGTTCATTGGAAGACTCTATGTAGTCTTCCATCAAGCGGTCCACAGATAAGCTTTGGGAGCTCCCCTGAAATATTCTGGTGAAAACGCTTGGCGGCTTTTCACTCGCTCTGTCATTCATGCTACCCTCCTTAAATTTGGAAGGTCGGTCAGACTTCGGCGCACGGCGCCTCTTGACAGATGAGGCTGGACTCGCAAGTTTTCGATGAGCTTGTTGCTCTGGAGTAGGGAGTGGGTCACCTGCGGGAAGCGGCCAATTTGAGGACCTGCGGCGCTTCGAGAGAGGAGTGTTACAATCCTGGGGGCTATCGCCATTATGCTCCTCGTACTGTCCTTCTTGTGTGTCATATCCTCTCTTCCTCGAGTTCTCTACGTCGGGTGCAGGAGTAGCTGTAGATTCATTGTGCGAGCCATGCGGTTGGCCGGCATCTGCTAAGGCAAGGGGGGTAATCGCGTCAGGAGCGGGATTCTTGAATTGGTAGTGTCAGCAAATTCTACGCAAGCAGATAATTATGTGGACAGACCTGCGATATATGCTTAGCTCTAGCCGACTTTGCCATGCCAGGTAGGACTTGTTGTAGCAATTCTCTTAGTGCTCGGATATGTTGAAGCGCGAACGCTATGCTGTCACCCCGAAACGCTCCAAGGGAAAGAGGAAATGTGTGCGGACTGAGACTGCCAGGAAGACAAAGGAGAATCGTAAAATCATAAGTTCATGTGCGCAGATTCATGCCAATGCGATCAGCTTGACACACAAAAGTGGTGGTGAATAAAAGTGACCAGCTCCTGTTACGCGGTGTTGGCGAGGCGGTCCAAAACAACAAGCCGCGCTGTCACATGGATCAAGGGTCTTGACTTCACCAATCGGCTTCCACGTTGAACCATATTAACCACCCCCGCAGGCTATTGATTGATTAATTTTATAGTGGTATTTTTTAGAGGTCTTCTAACACCTGCGGACACCACCAACTACTTCGCAGGAATAGTTATCTAAGCGGAAATCGAAAGCGTAAAAGGATTGTCAACGGACGACAATCATCTTTCTGCTAGCTTGTGAAAAAACAGCTTCTTATACCTCGATGTCCCCTATATGCAGAGCATCTTGTTCAGAACCGTCTTGTCAAGGCTAAACGAGCTTAGGGCATCGCATTTGGAACTCTTGTACATGTACTTTGAATACATGTATTATTTGCAGAAGTTTGACGGCCTATTGACTACAAGTCTAGAGATTTGCTGAATCGGTCGACCTGCTGGTACTTTTCAATAGATCCCTAACAGTACCCTAGTCAACATACCCTACTTGTCAAGGAAAAGGCTGACGGCAGCTGGCGCTCGCACGATTAAACCCGAGCCCAGGAACATCGTCATCGGAAATATGTTGTGTTACTCCAAAGTGCTGTCAGCAAAAAAATAATTTATGATACTCTTGCAGCCATACTCGCTCTGCTAAATTGAATACCGTCTTATGCTAAGCCTAGTGGCATCAATCTAATTAGGCTAGCTATATTTTTCAAGAATGGAAAACGGTCCTGTCTATCCTTAAACTTTCGTTTATTGGCTAATTATAAAGATATCAACGCCGTGTTTCATATCCCACGACCCACGACCCACACCACCCCAAAATTAGGTCTTACGTAAGAGCCTTCAGCTCCCCATTCCACCGGAAAAGCGTTCAGGTACGTGCATGGGTTGAACCAAATTACGCGTGGAGGCAATAAGAAAAAGTTGATAAAGAGAACCTCCAGTTGTTTTCATATCTAGTCGAATCAGCCATCCACACCACCCTTAGCTGTGAGCAAATGCGAGTCTATGCCTAGCGTTGCATTTACATCTCAACTTCCCAAGAAAAAGCCCCCTATGAACCAGCAAGAAAAGGAAAATAATAACTAAATCAAATAACAAGAGGAAGTTCAAATTGTGCGCACCGCGTGGTGATGTGTCCCAAGCCCAGAAATTTCCTTCATAAATATAGAACTACAAAAGCAGAACAAGACGGGATCGCAACCTGAAGGCAATTATCAGAGTTAGGCGGTAATTGAGAGTTTGTCATTCACGCAAAGAAATGGTAGTTAGAGCCGTCAGGCTCAGATCCCTCCGCATAAAATAGAAGGGTAGAACAAAGGACGCCTCAATAATCTTACGATGAGAATGCAAAAAAAATTTCAGTGCGATGAGTAGCATCCACTCAGCGTTTTTGCAAATATTTTCAATAACCACGCATGTCAAAGCAAAGCCTGCGGAGACCGAACACCGAACCCATAAGAAAAGATCAAGTGAATGCATTGATCGAAACTCTTTCATGCTGGAAAGAGTTCTTAGAGAGTCATACCAAATCCGGGACACGACGCTGACGATGTGTTCCGTCCGCTCGACGATAGCTCATAGCTCTTTCGTCTAAGGGGTCCTCAGTGTCAGGAGGATCCTCGCAACTAGCATCGCAGGTATAGCTTGGACTAGAAATGTTCGGTCGTGCGCCTTGTTGCAAACGTTCGTTCATATGCTTCGAATTAAATGTGCTAGAGAATGATCGTTTGGTTCCAACAGCAGATTGGGGTTGACTTAGGAACTTCGGGGGGTTTGTCCTGGGTGCACTATCGAGATAATTGTGATGCTGTAGCGTATCCGACGAAGCTAACATTGGACCACCAATCTGATACGACGGAGAAACCGGTTCATGCTTTTCAGGAGGTGGTTGAAGGGTTTTCAGGGGTGCTAGAGAATGACCGTTCGGAATATGCATAGCGCTAGGACTCGTTGCAGGAGTGCTCTGGTGCGCAGGCTGCATCGGTTGCATGGCCTGGCTCATCTGGTGAGGCCGGTTGTACTGCGTATCCAAAGTCCCAAAAGGGGATATTATCTGACTTGGAGCTGAATACTGCTGGGTGTTCTGCGTCGCAGACGATCGTCGGTAATCGTTAGGCGTTCCCGAGTAGTCTATGCTTTCATGGCGCACATGACTTGGCTGCTCGAAATGGGGCTGAGGATAGCTCTGGCTAGGCATGTATCCGTAAGACTGGGGTATGTGCATATTGGAGTGGTTTTGGTAGCCATGATGTGACTGGTGTTGGTATGGCGTTTGAGGAGGTTGCATCATGGAACTTGGCTGTGGCGGAGCAAACTGATTCTGATATTGGTGGGCTTGTGTGGATCCATATTGCATCTGAGGGTGATAGCCATTAGGTTGGGTCTGGGCCGACATATGCGGATAACCATTCTGTTGATAGTTTTGAGCCATATCCTGCATTGATTGACGACGCGGTGGTGCAACGAAGGACGTATTGCTAGCATTGGATACAGATCTGGGGCGGTCACTACCATCCATAATAGGCTGAGGAGTTGGCATGTTCTGTTGTCCATAAGCATCTGGCGTAGCAGTTCGTCGGGTCGCATCGTATGTTGGTTCGTCATCGTACTCATCCCAATCCTTGGATGACTTGTTTTCACGCCGCCTCATACGGACATCACGACGAATGCGGACACGGCAGCCTTGTTCTGCGACCATGCGGCTTAGAGCAGTGCTTTCTGTCAAGCCTGGGAACTTTTTGGCAGAGAAGACAGTGAAGGGCGAAGACTTCACTTCCAGCCGGTGGGAAACGTGAGCGTCGACATTTGGTCGAGGGTGGATTTCGACAGTTTGACGGTCATCAGCGTCCATATCTTTCGGATCCTTCAGCTCCTCATACAGCGCGAAGCTCAACCGATACTTTCCCTCATGGCGAACCGACAAGTCAGGGAAAATAAAGTAGCCAGCCGGAGTCGGACGATCCAAGTAGGCCATGCCCGCAACGGGAGTTCCTGTCAGGACCGGAAAGCTTGCTGGAGCAGGTGGGACGCGGCCTTGGGCCATAGTTCTGGCATTCTCCAGAGTTGCGAACAGGAAGAAGTTTGCGCTGTAACAGAACGTAACCTCGGTCATAGATGGGCCCTCTCCCTCGAATACACGCAATTCAACGATCGGAGGCGGGTCAACAGGGCGGCGATCTGCAGAGGCTTCGGAGAGTTAATTTCTACAGTGTTGTTTGCGCGTCCGAAAACTTACACTTGGCTCCGGATCCACATGCTCTAGCGCGTTCAGGTTGCTGAATGACCTGCATGCGATAAGTGATCTTCTTGCCCTCCTTTGTCATCCTCGACGCCGAGTTATTCGTCTCATTTGAGACGGGAATAATGGTTGCCATTTTTGCTTAGAATATCGGGATATTGGGACGATTTGATGTGATATTTGAGATGTAAGATTTGAAGATATAACTACTGATAATTCATGACAAGTCAGCACTTCGAGTCCTAGCATTTATTACATCGCGAAGAGGCCAGGATATCTCAAGCCTTCAGCCGCGAAAATGTATTCGGTGTCGCCGCGCAGGTGGTCAAAGGAAGTATTCGTGGAAACTCGAGATTAGAGTTACCTGTTATCTATAGTCGGCGTGTCGAATTAAAAGAGTCCAAAACAAAGCCAATAGAGACAGCTACCACGAACGTGGAGTCTGGAACGTCGTTAGGAGTTGAGGCTGGTAGAGGAATTCCCAGCAGGCCGGCTTGGAGTATGATTTGTCGTAGCGGCTGGAGAAGTCCGGACGGGGAAACGATGGAGGAGCGACGACAGCACTTACCAAAGCGAATTGAAGTGAATGAGAGAAAACAAGGTTGGTCGAACGAAGTCTCACGGCGACGTTTGCCAGCGTCGCAGAAATCGAATGAAGGAGAGCAGTATATCGGGTACAGGAAGCGACGGTCGCACTGGTTGATCCTCGAGCATTGGGCAGCGCGTATTCCCCTAAACGCGGTACGGACACGGGTCGGCGACGATGTTCACGGAAAATGACTGTCGACCAGAGTGGTCCTCTGCTGCTCCCCGTCAGTTGGCGAGAGACAAAGGTTGCGGGCAGGCGGGAGAAGGAGAAGAAGGAGAGAACAAGGCGAGCAGTTGGAGAACTGGGGACACTCAGTACCGTCGGACGCAGCGAGGGAGGGCCAACGCTAGACAGGCCTTTGGGCAACCCCAGCGAGATTTCCCAGCCCAGCGGTCCACACGCCTGCCACTCCATCCCGTTGTTCCACACACGCGAACTCTTTTGCCGGCTGATCAGACCACCACGGCCCACTTCAACGGGCTTGCCTGCTAGCTTGGGTCCTGCCCGACTCGACGCCGCCTTGGCCACAAGACACTGCCTCCACCAACGTACGCCAGAGCCCGCGGCGCTGCTCTGCGACCACAATACAATGAATCCCGTTCCTGGCGAGCACACCGCGCACAGGGCCACTGCCACTCCCAAGGCCACCACGGCGGCACGCGTGACTGATCTGACTTCGGTCTTTACTGTAGCCCTTACACTGGAGCAGCTTTTCATAGATAGCCTTGGTGGGCCGAGATGGGGTCACTCTTATTACTTTGGGCAGCCCAGCTGCGAATAATACTTGCATTGTAGCTTCACCCGCACCCAAGCGACGCGATCAGCGGCGGCCTCTGCAAATTGAACCCACGAGCACGGGCAGCAAGAGTCAGGAGAAGGTTGATCCCGGAGCGGCTCGACTATGGGTGGGTAATCATCGTCAAAAGCTTAGGTTTCCTGCTCCGCGGACACTTGGATCGGCGTCTTGACTCCCTTGACTCACTTGACTCGAACTGCCCTTCTACATAAATGAAGGTGGTCCCGGAGGAATCACGGTTCATGGGGTGGAGGGTCGGCCATCGATATTAATATCAGATCTAGAACTTTTGCGCTCACCCCTAGGCCCACCGGAGCGCAACCCGATTGATCGGCATGCTGTTTTGGGTGACCACTGCCATAAAGGTCCAAGAGCCCGGGAGGCTCAATCCGAATTGTGCATCGTTACTAACAGCAGCCGCATGAGAATTGCCAGCCATCGCGTTTCGAAGTGGCTTCTACAGACCCTCTGCAGATGTTGAACATGGTGGACGCGTGCTGAAGTCGCCCAAGCCTAGTGTGCATCATGCAACTATTTTACCCGGATCCTACTTGCAGAAGAACGCCCGAAAATGAGACCTAATCGAAGCACTTGGCAGCACGTGTGCCAATCTCGGCATGATCAGGGGGCGCGATAGAGTCTCCATATTCGGTGGCTCTTCGCATACAAGACCGTATTGGGCGCATGTGGAGCGTTTAACAACAAACGCGCATGGACGCGGGGGGCAGCTTTTGATGTGTGAAGCACTTAGTTCCCGTACCCGTCCAGGATCGCAGGTTTTAGTAAGGATCCGGCCCAAAGCTGGGGGCCCTGCGGGAAGAGTGGAGCGCCAAAGCGCGGTCCTCGGTTTGACCTGCTCAGCGCCACGCCAGACGTAACCTGGTGTGGCTGCATCTAGAATCGCCGGCTTCAACGCCTAGCAACTCTACTCGGAACGAGCCAGTCCCGTCCCAAAGAAACGTGGGGACAAAGCCCGCAGCCGGTCAAAGTGCTCTATCCAATCTACGATCACACGGAGTAATGCAAGGCGAGCTCCATATTACTGCGCTGGTAGTCCAATAAAACGCAGGCCGACAGCACCTTCTAGCCGGTGGGGTGTTTAGCTGGTAGGGAAGCTGGAAACCAATAGCCAGATGTATGGTGACCCAAGGTGCGCCGAAGACGGCCTGCTTCCCTGCCGCCGGATGCAGGAAGGTGCGAATCCAAGCATTCCGGACAGCACGGATGTACTTGGCGCTCTCCCAGGCTTTGATTCGGCGACACGCCATCAATGACCCTTGATGGCCGCCTCTTGGTGGGGGGACCCCGTAAACCATTGGCTGAGGGAAGGATTTGGAAGCCCACCCGCTGTTGCGCAAGAGTGGCACTCTGCATATCTCGCCGCACTCTTCACATCGCCAACCGCACTGCCGTTGATCTGCACTACCAGCCTTTTCCAGATGCGATGGGATGTACTGGTGGCTGTTTAGGGACTGGACGCCGGGGCGGCATCCTTAGCCCAGCCAAGGCAGCTGTCAGTGCATGAATAGAGTAAAAACATTCGTTTGACGTGATTCACCAAGCCAGTCGACTGTATATATGCGGGCATTCCGCTGCTGTTGTGTCTCCTGTTTAGCATGAAGAATAAAGCTGAAGGCTTGAGATCCCTCCACAAGCTGGAATGGCTTGGTGCCTGGCAGCGGGTTTCCCGACAGACGGCTTATCCGACAGACGTTTTCCACGTGCAGGAATCGTCAAGACAACGATAACTAACAGTGAACCTAGAACCATAGAACAACACTCCAGGCACTTCTCCGGAACCGTCATCCCTCCATACAGGGAAGCATTCAAAATCTGCCAGGAAACTACGAGGCTCAGGTGTATATCATCCCACTGCAATTTCCCAACTTCTTGAAGCTAATGGATAAGTAACAGGCACAAGTGGTCCACACCCTGAAGACAGATTTTTGTTTTACAAACACTCTAGTCTAGTACTCTCATCACAAGAGTGGTGAGAAAAATGTGACAGGGTTTTCGTGGGCCGGGTATTCGGGGAGGGATATCTCTTAATACCTGGTCGACGTCGTTAATCTGTAACAAGTCGGCTGATCGATGGGCCACAATGTTCAACGATAATTCGCCCTAGGAGCGGATCAGCCTCAGGAAGGGTATGCCACAGCTGAATCGACTTTCTTTCCCGCTATTCACCTAGCCACAATTTGTCAGTATAAATTTATCATGATGTAAGGAGAGGCCTCGTTGAGTCACCAACAGTTGTTGAACAGACCTGCATACACAAATAACCAGCTGGTACCCGCAGCAAGGTATCTACCCAACCAGCCACAAGAGTGCATCATCGCAGCATATTTCTCTTCCTTGCAGAGTCGGCGCCTCGACCCGGAAGAGTTGCCAGCGGTCAATTTTCCGGGAATCGGCTGATCGTTGACACTCCCACGTGCTGTCATAAGCGGGAAAGGTATCTTCCCATCCGGGGGACCATGGTTCAAGAGACTCCCGTTAGTCTTTTCAAGTGACACAAGGCCCCTGAATTTTGGCTGCTCCTGAATATTGGGACTTGTGTTTCATAATACGCCTCCGTTATGAATCAGCACGTCCGCTTGTGCTCTAGATACCAGTGAAGCCTGCTCATCGAAGCGGTCTGGTGTCGTCGTCAGCCTCGTCGTCAGCCTTTCGCCACATATATAGTCTCTTTTTCTTCATAGATCAATCGAAACACGAATTCTCATTCCTGACCTGGTATTCCCGGTCAACATCTGGCAATTAACTTGACTGTCTCCTACCCTATTACGTATCACCTTGTAGGTTTTAACCTAAGTGATTGAAGCCTACACAGCAGATCACCCTATTCTAAGATGGCACTCCACGGACTCCAAGCCCTTGCTGGGCTCTGACACCCACACTAACTTGGAGACCCCTCACAATGACCCTTGGGTTGATCATAGCATTCGTCAACAAATTTGCTTGTCTATAACTTCCGTATGTCGTTCTCCTCGGAACGGCGATCAGATATTGACCAGAAAATACCAGGTCAGGAACTCATGTGTCGATTGATCTATGAAGAGACAGAGGTAGGTGCAGGCATCATAGAGGACGGGATAAAGCTAACCCCTGGCTATTTTTCCGTAAAGAAACAAAATAAGAACACCGACCAGATAGAGGGATGAACACACCGTCGGAGGACCGTAGGTTCGGCACCAGTAGATATCTAGAAATACGTCCATTCCACCACCTAGGGTGGACGAATACTCGTTGGGCCGGTTGGTGTGTGTCGTATGAGCGGCTTGTTCATTAAAGCTTCAATACTCTCAGATACTAAAACATATACTAGGCGGGAGGGATGCGATTTAGAACTCTGGAAAAAGTAGTTTCCCAATAGAATTTCCTGAGACTTGGGGCAACGGGCAAGTAATATACGACGAAAAATCAAGCTGACTAACACCACGCCGCTGTGGACAAGCCGGACAGGAGTGCAAAAAGCGAGCATTCTCGGCGGTCAAGATCCGGACAGTAACTCTTGACAGTAACTTTACTGTCCGAATCTTCTGCCGAGCCAGTGGCCTATCAGAGGCACTACTTAGAACCTGTTTTAGTGTCGACCTGAATCGGAGTTTCTTACTACAATCTTACTACTGTCTTCAAGACTAGAACCCCATGTCTCACTACCCCGCTACTTACTTGTATGTCTCATCGAAAGTCTCATCGAAAGTCTCGTTACCTGTTTCTACCAATTGAATGACAACTACGTCGTCATTCTATTTGCCACCTATTTTATGTATATAGAGAGCTTCTAGAGCTCTCTTTAATAAACAGAGTTCTTATACCTAATTGTCCGTTCGACATTTACCCGGCGCTTTCTCCCCCCTTATAGGGGGTCGCCAGCTCAACCACACCATAGGCTCAACCGCACCAAATGCAATGACTATTTAGTCTTTCGCAATTTCTAATAATTTATTTGTTGCCCTTACCCGCTTCCTTTTAGTAATTATAATTACCTTTTCCTCCCTTTAACGCTTGTTGTTACGCCGGTTTATTTTTAATATAATATTATAGAGACGTACTTAAATACTGTCAGGTGAAACCTGAGTAGATAGTTATATAGCCGCAAGGTACGGGCAACCCTGGGGCGACCTAGGAGTGACTCGCCCGTAAGGTACGTGCGCTGCACGTGCCTAGGGAAACCCCTTCCTACCTCGCATACAGACTCCTCCTTTTCCCTTAAGGATTCGTCTGTCTATACAATATACCCTATTATTCTATTATTGGACTCCCTATCCACATCCTTACCTTATATTTAAATCCTTACTAATCCCTTTAGGAGGATAGCCGGTTTAATTTTTCCATAATGCCTCTAAAAAGAAAACCAACGCCTGTACCCGACGGTAATACGCTAATAATATAACTGCCAAACGCCTTAGGATCTAGTGTAGACGAAACCGCTAGAAATATACTAGTAGAATCTAAGCTACCTTCCAAACCTCAAAACGATTAGCCACCTATAAATGCTAAAGACTAGTTTAACTTATATACCTAGGCTTAATAGGAGCTTAGCAAGATTACTAGTATCCTACTAAATACTACTAATATAAAGGAGCTAGATGAGCTGGCTAAGAAAATAGCTAACTTATAGAGCATTATTAATTTAATAAAGCCCTTCTATTACCTCTCTAGTAAAGAGTATAAGTTATATAGCAAATGTATACGCCAAACAAATCTTGACGCCCTAGTTAAGAAGTTACCACCTAATATTAGCGGTACTACTTAATAGTATTTTAACTGCTAGATCGCCGTAGTTAAGAACCAATTTAAGGTTAATAACGCTAACTATAACTATAAGCGATGTACGTGCTAGGCCATTAAAGGTCTTATAAAAGAGAAGATAATTACCTAACTAGTTTATTGCCGGTTAGGCATTAAAGACAAAGGTCCCTTACTATAGGATAAGTTTAAGACTATAGTCTAAGACTAGATTAGGAACCCTATAGTAAGACACTTTAATAACGCTACTATATACTATATGGCTGTTATAAAGGAGAACTAGAGGTTTAACGTCTTTCTAGCCTATATACGTAGCTTAGAGGACCTCTTCTTATATACCTTTTTTGTTAATCCTAAGCAACAGGTAGACTTTTAGTTCTTATATCTCCCAGCCTACCTATAAGTAGAGCTCTTCTAATAGAACTTCGCCTAATAGGTAAGAACCACTAAAGATCTCTTTAATGAAATCCGTTATGTAGAGTAATTGCTTAATACTATAAAGCTCGCGGAAGATCGCGTAAGTAGCAGCGGTAAATTATTACGTTTAAAGCGCGGTCGTAGTATAGGCTCCATAGAATTAGGTTTAGAGAATAGAACCTAAAAAGGGCGACGCTTTAAGCAAACTCCTAGGGAAACCACCTAAAAGCTAGATGGCTTAGCGGACCCCCTAGACGCCAGTACTATATATATAAGTTAAAAGAGATCTAAAGGCGGCCACCGTAAGGAATACTGGAAGTAGGCCAATAAAGAGAAGTTAGGGCGACCTTTGGAAAACCTAAAGCCCTAGTAGCGTATCTCTTTTAATTACAACTAGGGCCTAATATAGAGGGAGAGAAGAAACATATTGTAGTATATATTGCGATAGATACGCCCTAGGGTGAAGTCCGCCTATATTGCTTATATAACAATAGGTGCCAAATTAACCTTATTAATTAAGACGTTGTCTATAGGTTTAACCTACCTATACGCTATGCGCTACGTTTACGTAAACCTATTGCACGTTTCCTTAATAGCAACTAGATAACAATCTAGGACACTTATAATCTAACGGTTACCACTAGCGACTTTTAGGGTACCCCTCGCACTATTAGCCCCCAAACCTTTTAGGGTGGCTTATTTAATGGTTATAATATAGTTTTTAGATAGGATTGGCTCGCGGAAGCAGATCCGTTAATTAGCTTTTGTTCTAGATAGTTTGTCTAGGGTACTTTAGACCCTAAACACCTTTAGGTAGTCACCCTTAATGCTCTCCTAATAGACATTAAAGCTAGCAAAATAGTCTATTCGCTATAGCCAGAAGACTCCTTCTTTATGCCGGTCGTAAACATAATAAAGGATCTGTTGTCACTGGCAGCAAGTACCCGTGTAGACCCTCTAGATATAGAGATACTGGTCGTGAATATAATAGAGGGCCTGTTATTACTAGCAGCAAGTACCTATAGAGACCCTCTAGTGCTGGCGCAGATTACCTATACTTAAGAGGGAGGTGATTAAAACCCTAAAACTATTAAGTATACTATAGCAGAGCTATATGCACTTTTAGTGCGAGTATACTTGCAAAACGCATATTGGCTATACCTATTTCTTTACTAGCTCCTAGAAGCACATTACCACATAATAGTTGCTTTAACCTCTATAGGCTCCAACCTACTAGATGCATATAAAGAAGAGATTAATGTCTTCTCTAATAAGCTAGTAAGTATACTACCTTAAAACTCTAAGTATGACTATATAATCAACTTAGAAGAAGGCAAGACGCCACTATAAATGCCCCTCTATAACCTCTTATAGAAAGAGTTACAGATCTTACAAGAGTACCTAAACAGTGCTCTTAAGAAGGGCTAGATTAGGCCCAGCAAGTTGCCTACTAGAGTGCCTATCCTCTTTATGCCAAAAGTAGACGGTATAATGCGGCTATATATTAACTATAGACGCCTAAACAAGATTACGATTAAGAACTGGTACCCACTACCGCTAGTTGGCGAACTCTTTAATAGGCTTAGCTATACAAAGATATTTATAAAGCTGGATCTTTGTAATGTATACTATAGAATTCGCATTAAAAAGGGAGATAAATAAAAGACCATATTTAAGACATGCTATAGTTACTTTAAGTACCTAGTAATGCCCTTTAGTCTTTCTAACGCCCCTATAACTTTTTAGAGCTATATTTAAAAAGCTCTAAAAACCCTAGTAGATACTATCTACGTAGTTTACCTAGATAATATTCTTATTTACTTAAATAATAAGGATAAGCACGTTAAGCACGTCAAGTAGGTACTGCGACAGCTCCGCGCTTAGGGCCTATACGCCAAACTGTTAAAATATATCTTTTATACTAAAAAATGTTAAGTTCCTAGGCTTTATTATTATACCTAATAGTATTATAATAGATCCTACCCACGTAAAAGCTATTAAGGAATGGCCTAAGCCTAAGTCCTATAGGGACATCTAGGTCTTCCTTAGCTTCGTCAACTTCTATAAGCGATTTATTTAGAACTACTTAAATACCGCATACCCCCTATATATATATCTTATATAGGCATATTATGACCTAACGTTAGATAGGGAGAAGAAGAAGTAGAAGCGTAAAAAAGGGCCTACTAAATGGTATTAACCTTAGTCCTAGCCTAATAACGCTTAATAGGCGTTTTATAAGCTACGCGCTGCGTTTACATAGGCTCCGCTACTTCGCCACTTTAACCCTAATCTACCTTTAATGGTAATTACTAACGCTTCTAATTATGCCTATAGCGGTATACTTCTGTAGCCTTTTAGGTAGGGAGATTAACTCCACTGGTACCTAATTACTTATTATAGTTAAAAGCTTACTGGCCTAGAAGTGCGGTATAATACGTATAATAAGGAACTACTTGCTATAGTGTAATGCTTTAAGACGTGGCGCCACTACCTTAAATATACCGCGTATGTAACGCGCGTGCTTTACAATTATAACAATCTTAGGTACTTTATAACTATAAAGAGCTTATCTGCTTGCTAGGCCTAGTACGCTAAGAAACTAGCTAAGTTTAATTTTAAGATTAAATATAAGCTAGGTAAAACAAATCCCGCCAATATACTATCCTAGCGCCTGGATTATGCTAAAGGCTTTAAAGATAGTAGTAAGAGGATAGTCCTTAATGCTATACTGCCTATATTATAGTAAAAGTTGCGGGTTATAGGCCTTGTGGGCGGCCCTAGTGCTATTATACTAAACTAGCGAGTAGTATGCGTGTAGTATGCGAGCGACCCTCGCGAATATGGCGCCGGCAGACTAAGGTATTCTGCCATTTTTTCTAAAACCTCTTTAATCGGCCTAATGGCGTTTAACCCTAGGGAAGATCCCTTAGCCTAGGCTATGGTCCCCTATAACAACCCGGCGAGTTACCTATATATTATATATTACTTTGCTAGCACCGACTTTACGCAGAGTCTCGTGCCATGGTAGGAGGTAGTAGTAGCTACCTTAGCCAAAACGGCGTTTACGGAACACCCCCCTAAGTTACTGGTTAATTTTATTTATAAAGTATAAGAAAGGGATGCCTTTATATACTCTATATATAATTAGTTAACCTAGGAATAAGTTCCTACTAGTAATAAGGACTATACCCTTAATAATTAAGGACTCCTAAGGCAAAATAATAAGGTCTAGGTATTAAATTGCATACTACTATAATAGGAGATCCTTAAGCGTAATTATAATAATTCTATAGGCGGCCACTATGGTTTTAACTGTATATTTAAGGTAATTACGTAGAAGTATGCTTAGGATGGCCTTACTAAAGATCTTTATAAATACCTAGATAAATGCAATACCTACTAACGCTATAAATCGCGTCGCTATAAACCCTATAGTAAGCTATAGCCTCTTTAGGTCCCCACCCAAGCCTAGCGGCATTATTTACTTAACTTTATTATAGATCTTCTAGAGTCCAAGACTCCTAATAATATAGAGTATAACTCCGTCCTTGTCCTTATAGACCGTTTTATAAAGATAGTACGCTACTATCTAGTGCGTAAGATAATTAATACTACACAACTTACAGAACTCCTATTTAGAGTCTTTGTGTAAATAGGGCCTCTAAATAATATTGTCTTTAATAGGGGTAGTGTATTTATAAGCAAGTACTAGAGCACTATATACTACTATCTCCGCGTTTAACGTAAACTTAGCACTATATTCCACCTATAGATAGATAGTTAGATAGAGCGTTAGAACTAGGAGCTTAAGGTATACCTATGTATATTTATAAACTAGGAACAGTCTAATTGGGCCTCCCTACTTAAAAAAGCAGCCTTTACCTATAACTTTAAGGTCTATACTATAATAAAGCGTTCCCCTATTAAGCTCGCCTATAGCTAGCTACTAAATATCCTAGACAGAGTTCTGGATAGCATCTAAAACGCCTAGTAAGGTAGGGAGGGGCCTAAGTTAATAAATGTTAAACTTGTAGAGACGCATTTATAGCGCCTGCGCCTTATATATAAGGTAGCGGCGGCGTTAATAATATACGCCTAATAGCTTTAGGCAAAATACTATAATCGTCACTATCTAGCTAAGTATTTTGCCGTTAGTAAACAAGTCCTGCTCTCTTCTAAGAATATCTATATAAAATGTCCCTATAAAAAGCTTGACTATAAGTTTATAGGACCGTTTTAGATCCTAGAGCATGTAGGGTAGTAAGCATATAAGCTAGAGCTTCTACCTACTATAGCATAGCTCTACCTAGTCTTTTATGTCTCCTTACTAAAGCCTTATAGGTTATGCCCTAGGTTTTAACCCCTAGCAGTGAAAGAGCTTAAGGAAGGCAGCTAGGAAGTAAAAGCAATTATCGCCTACTAGGATTGTGCTAGACAACTACAGTACCTTATTAAATGGCTAGGATGGCTAAATAAGTATAATAAATAGAAATACGAGATATAACTTAAAAATTGTTAATAACTACTAGATAAGTACCGCAAGCGGAATACTCTAGCCTTATAGCTAAAGTGTAGGCGAAAAGCAAGTGCCGCTGCTAAGATATAACCTGTATTAAAGCGGAGTAGAGAATGTCCTAAGGGATTAAAGAATAAGTAACGCTCGCGATAAGAACTGCGGCATATATATGGGGTAAAGCGTGATTTATTAATATCCTATATAAGCCACACTCTGACGCAACCTGGCTATACCAGCGACTTATAGGCGACTTATAGGCGAAGCTATAGCGTATACTGACAACGAAGCTTAATTTAGAAAGCACCCTTCCTAGACCTAGTCTGTTACTCTATACCAGCTTAGTAGATTGTTATATTAGAGAATAGGTCTACTTAACTAGGGTCTAAGACCTACTAGTAACCCGCTGGTAGTAACCTATACTAATAACTTATATACTATTCCACGTATATGCTATGCAGATAACATATAAGGCTAAAGTATAGGTTAATAGCGGATTTAATAGGCATACAGCCTTACCGTTTATGAAAATGGCTGTATATAAGTAACCTATAACCTACCCGCGAAGTATATACGGCGCTATGCTAGTATAGTATAAGGCTAAAGCAGGGTTAGTGGCGGAGTTAATAGGTATATAGCCTTACCGTCTATGAATCTGGCTGTATGTAAATAACCTATAACCTACCTGTAAGGTACTAGCAACCTGCCTATATAAGCGAACTTTGGAATATTTCTAGTATTAAGCTCTACTGGCTTTACCTATTAAATAGACCAATTAGGATTTTCTATACTGGGTATGCAAAATTGCTACTAGCTTAGTTAAATATGGGGAGTCTTGGCAAGACAAATCCAACTAATTAAATAACTTTAACTGGTGGTTGAAGTTCCTTAACATCCTTGTGCCGCGCATATATACTACCTATCTCTCTATACACAAAATTAAGATGCTCTTTCCCCTCCAATTTTTTTTCCTTATTAAGGTTTTTATAGGGTTTTATTAAGGCTTAAGTATATAAAGGATTGGGGACAATCCTTTTAAAGGGGGGGGCATTGTTAGGTAAAACCTAAGTAGATAGTTATATAGCCGCAAGGTATAGGCAACCCTGGGGCGACCTAGGAGTGACTCGCCCGTGAGGTACGTGCGCTGTACATGCCTAGGGAAAACCCTTCCTACCTTGCACACAGACTCCTCCTTTTCCCTTAAGGATTTGTCTGTCTATACAATATACCCTATTGTTCTATCATTGGACTCCCTATCCACATCCTTACCTCATAAATACGTAAAAGCTTGACGCTAAATTTAATAGCTATAGTGCGTTAATTTATATAAAAACTAGTATTATACGCGTACATCGCCTTTTAGATTTAACTTCCTTATAAGCATAAGCAGAAAGCATGGTTGTAGTGGAAAAACCAAGTAAATTTATGGTGTTGGTGCGCTTGAGCCTGTGGTGCGCTTGAGCTGGCGACTCCCCTGTAGGGGGGGAGAAAGCGCCGGGTAGCCTCCCCCGCCTACCTCTTATCTATGGGTAGTTAAATTCAGCCCTACTACTTCTATTTTGCCCCTATCTCTGGTCCCTCTTATGCCCCACACTTCTCTCTCTGCCCGTGTCTCTGCCTGTGTCTCTTTTACATAGGAATACGTAGAGAGAGATGTATAGAGAAGTAGAGGCGTAGAAATAAAGAGGCGTACAGAGGCGTACATAAAGATAGACTGCTTAATTAATCTATAACTCTAAAAAATAAGGCTTAAGCCACTAATTTTATACCGGCAGAATTAAACTTGGCAAACGATTCGCACAGTAAAGTTACTGCCAAGAGTTACCGTCCGGATTCCTGTCCGGATTTCTCTTATCTCATAAATTAGACCCTTGCAGAAAAGGGGGGGGAGGCACGTGCGTGCTGCTCCCTATACCTCCCAGAATTTTCTGGGCACAATTTGACGGTAATCAACCACCAGATTCTTAAATCACTGCCAAACCTTACCACCTTTTCATCATCTAATTATTTCAAGAATAATACGAGGTATAGGCTCTCTATTATCTCTTTCTACTCCACGTTGTAGCTAAACTATAGCTATGCTACGTAAAAAGTTGGATATGGGCAATCGGTAGTAAGATTCACAAGGATGCGTTTCAAAGTCTAACCCCTCTTCTGCGACGTTGTATCTCATGCCTTGATATAACGGATATAGGGCTCTAATATATATAAGGAGGGAGATAATTAGTTAAGGAATCTATTATATCAGGCAAGTCTATTATAACTATCGTGGTTGGGCTATAGCCTATGAAAAGCAAAATATTTGATTTTTAAAACATTCGTCAAAAATATATGGAGCAGATATGAGCGTATCCTGCCCCGTAACTATGCACGCACTGATCTCTGAGTTCGGGTTAAATTCTACTACGGAGCGTCTGATTAATGAGATAAGCATTCTCGGGTTTCTAGAGGCGACCGTCATAGTGCCGGAATCAACAACACAACCTTCTCCAGGGGCTTTATTCAGTTTACACCTGGCATTTAACTTAGAATTATATTTGCCCCCTTTAGAACGGTATACCCGCCCTCTATTTTCTGGCGATGAATGGACTTCCCGGGTCGTGATATGGCGTAATTGCTTCTCGTCGCGGACACAACGCCAAAGGGAACTAAGATCGATCCGAAGCTATTTGGCGTTCCTGATCGGTCATGGGAGCACGACCTTCAGTATTGCTGGCACACCATCATTCTTGATGAAGCTCACAACGTTAGGAACGCTGACTGCCTAGCTAGTTCTGCAGTCATAAACATGGATTGTAGATTCAACGTTCTGGCTAGCGCCACACCATTGTTCTCTGGCATCTGAGATAGCTTTGGTCTCCTGAAAATAATTCAACCTATCTTCAAGCTGAAATATCCAGTCAGAGGTACAATATTACACGGTGGATGATGGTGCTGAAGATCCTCACACATATGGATGGTATAATTGGATCCGTATAATTGGACTGTACTGACATCTACTATAGCTAATCAAAGAAGATGCCTACAACCTTCATTCACTTCTTTGGTTTCTGAAATTAACTAATGTAGATGTTGATCACCACCATGTCATATGTAAAATGTGACTGGGGTGTGTCGTATTGTTAAAGTTTTGGCTCGAACAGACTTGTAATCTTTGTCTGCTATATGTTACCCGGAATAGGATCCTCTGATCAAATTTTCGAGTTGAACCTTTGGGTGCCGAAAGTTTTGCTTACCAGAAGACTATTTGGAGTGGGTCCCAAACTATTTTGGAAGTATGCGGGAGGGTATATATAGTTATCCCGTGGTATGAGCTAATGTGATGTCTAGCATTAATACACACTTTCGTGCTGTAGAGCATCCGTAGTGGGATGTGGTGCCGCTGATGCTGCCATTGTTGTGGTCAACTGCGCTGTATTGTCGGATCAAAACCGAGGGGGCCCGGCCAATAGGTAAGCTCCTGTTCGTTCCTCATTGCTGAGGTCTCATCCATTAAGCATGTTTTAATCATCTGTGCTTGCCGCCTTCTACCAGCTCCTTGTCTTTGTCTTTAGTCCCTGACTCTTGGACGTTTGAAATATCTTAAGGATTTGACTTCATGGAAACTAAATGCTCCTGCATATGTGCCCAGCATCCTTATTGTGAAAAGGTGCTCTCAATGATGTAACGACAACTAGGGAGAAGGCCAGGGGCAGTGTCTTTGAGCAAGGACGGCTGTGTTATAAAAGAGATAGGGAATTGAACTTTTTTATTTTGATATGAAAATAGCTTCCAAAACAGTTTATGGAAAGGGTGCTAAGAAGGAATATAGTAAGAGATAGTGAGATTGTGCTAAGAGGATACTAGCTGATGGCTCTTTTGATCAGTGGAATATGTAAATCTGAATAGACTAGGTTTAAGGAGGAAGAAGCCCTTGGCTTTTATCGGGAATCACCTAATAATGAAACCGATGGGCTTCTCGTCAGGTAATTTAGGGCGAAATGACACGTCATGTACTCATTCGAATATCCTAGTGTTTGATTGAAAGCAGCTCTTGCCATAGGTTACTCACTCTCCTCCATTAAGTCTGCCAATTCTCTCTCCTCATCCTCCGTCAAAAGGCTTTTTTTCTTCCCTTCCTGCTCTTTCTTTTCCCCCAACCTCTCTTCTTCAGCGTCCTGCCTAGACTTCACTAAATCTGGCGCTTTTAGGCTCCACTGCCTGATTGTCGCATCGATGCTCACACTAACAAGCTTCTGGCCAAGTAGCAGGACCAACCCAGTTACCTCCTCAAAGTGTCCTGTAAAGGTATGGTATAGCTTTCCGCTGCCCTTTTCCCATACTCTAACCTCCTCATCCCTACAGGCCGTAGCAACCCACCCGCCTTCCTCATCTACAGCTACATCTCGCACGAAATCCGGATGGGTGAGCTCAGTATCCGCCTCCCAGTTCTGCTGCCGTGAAAGGCACTTTGCGGATTTGTCGGCCGAGGCCGTCCATAGGTCGCCGTCGGCGTCGAAGTGGAGCGCGTCGACGCTGGTGTCGTGGGATAGTATTGGCGACGGGTTACCTGAGGCCGGAGACGCTTCCAGTGCGGAGGTGGATGTGAGAGACCAGCGGCGGATCTCGCGGTCGCTACCGGCGCTGAAGAAGACGACAGTTCCACCATCTGTTCTCTCTTGCTCCGTGTCATGCAGTATCGGATCAGGAAGTGTGAATTGGTCAATAGCCAGCGCTAGAATACCCCTGGTATGACCCTTTAATGTGTGTAGTTTTTCTTTGGTGCCTACATCCCAAACAATAATGCTGGCGTCAGCAGAGCCGGATATCAGAATCTCTCTGCCGTGAAGCGAGAGGCAGAGAACTGCCTTTACGAAGTCATTGTGTCCTTGATATCGTCGGGCAGGCTTGCGAGTGCTGCAAGACCAAGACCAGATGCTCTTATCCCAGCAGCCCGCGAACAAGGTATTTGAGGGCGTAGAGATACAAAGGGACGTTAATGGGGCCGTCGGACCAGTATAAATGGCAGATATTTCAGCAGTCTAGATGTTTAATCACCGTTAGTATTTTATGCACGTAAAATCTAAGGCCTACATGCAAACATGTTGAGAATTGGACAGAGGGTAGAATTTTGAGCACGAGCAGGCAGGAAAAATGTCTTACAGACTTCGAGCACCACCCTCCTCACGGTCCCCGCCGCCTCGGCAACATAGACACGCTCGTTGTTCTCCGGGTCGGCAGCGACAGCGAGGATCTTAGAGGCGAGTTTGATAGGGTTGCCTGATGCATTCTTCGATTTCGAGGCTTTGCGGGCAGATTCAGTGAGGTAGGTTCTACGGAGGCTCCATGTTAGTGCTTGCAGACTGTAGATGGGCATGGAGAACTAACGTAGTCTGGAAGAAGTGTCCTGGGTCTGTTGATCTTGACATGTTGAGCAGACGGCAGTGGTTTTCACGAGTATTGTGTTTTCAGGTGGGAGAGAAGCATACATAAGCATGGATTTTCAACCCCTCCATTGCATATCTTCAAAAGTACCTATGTACTTACCGATTATTACTATACGATTATAGTGATGAGTGCTAATAAGCAACTTCAGCAATCAAAATAGAGGCCTAAGACGGTAGGGAATACTGAGGTAGGAACAAGCGAACCGAACGATCCTCATTGCTACTTTCAGAATCTCCGAAAGTATGCTATCATGCATGTATCTCATATCTCATGTTCGTGCTCATGAATCATAAATCCATCATATCATCCGCAAGTGAGGCGTCATCCAAGCCGTCACCAGCACCATAAAACGCCCAATACGTATCTCAAAAAAAGCCCACTGAAGGTTCTCAAGCCTCTTGTAAGAAACGCCCTGATGCGCCAACAAATTTCCACCTCATGTCGCAAATGTGGTCGTCAAAATCATTCCCAGGAGAAATCCTGGAGTTCACCACATACTTGGGGACTGCTACCTCCTTAGATGCTCAGCGGCTGCCAGTGCGGCCAAATCTCTCACGGCCCACCTCCAAGACTCGCTGCCATCTCTGGTACCGCCGACCCAACCTTCAACTCGTCGCCTCCATACGTTTTCCTCCTCTCTTTGCCTTCGAATGAAACTAGGGCCGAGGTCAAACTCCTCGCCCACAAATGTCTGGTCTTCGGCATTCACTCCATCTCCATATCCGCCCGAGGTAACACTTGCTGTACCGCCCGCACCAACACCAACCTTGCTATCGTCATCTTTGAGGTCTTCGAGCCCAGCAAATGGGTCGTCCTCATCATCCACATCAATGGATTGGCTGGGAGGATCCCCGGAATGAGATGAAGGGCCTAGTTTAAGCCAGCACATCTTGCGTGGGTCAAACACCATGCCACGCTCGACCTGGACGCCACGAGCAGTTGAGATGTTTGATATCAGGGCTGGGGCGCGTGGTGGAGATGGTGGGCCGGGCATAGCAGGACGAGATTGCTGTTGATGATGTTGATGTTGGTGATGATGGTGGTGAGAGTGTTGAGTTTGGAAGGCTGAAAGAGCGGAGTGGGAGATGGAGCGCGATCGATCGTGTTGATGGTGTAGGTGTTGATTTGACGGTGCAAAGGTAGGCGTGCTCGCAGTGGTAAGGGCGAGGGTAGTTGTAGATACATTAGGATGTGAGAAGGGAGCGAGTGCCGCATCATTACCTTCCCAGCGATGTAGCATGGGATTATAGGTCATTCCTTTTTCATCTGGAGGTAATGACATGGTAAGCAGGTGATCAAGGGTGGGACTATTGAATTGGAAAGCTTACTCTTCACTATTGGTGGTGACATTGCTTTGATTAGCATCGGTTTTTGTCCTGTTCCTTTCCTTCCTCGTTGAGCTGTTGGGCTTGTATGAGGGCTCCTCGCAGCCACTTGTGCTTTCCAATTAGTCTGCCTCGGCATTATTTCTCCTTCAGCTCGCGATCTGGTTCCTGCAAGTCGTTGTTCTCGTGCTATGCGGCTTGCCGCTGTGTCACGGGCGAACCGTGGTGTGTTCTCTGGTTTGGGTGGACTTCTTGGCGTGGGTGGAAGGGGAGTAGTCATTCGGTCAGGAAGTGGCAATCGATTATTGCTTTGTTGATGCCGCAAAACTTTTGGCGGGCCCCGGTTTGTTGGTGCCTTCTCAAATTTCTTCTCCTTTGTCGCAGAAGTGGGCAGGTCATCGAAAACTTCAAGTTCGCTGCCATCACCGTATTGACGCCGTCTTGTAGGTTTAGCTAGAATGCGCTTGGCAGTAGCTTCACGAGCCAATGCAGCAGGAGCAACGTCTCTCCTCATGCCAGCACGACTGGGTGTGTCTGGAGGATTTGCAGCAGACATTCGTGAATATGATCGCATCGCTGCTGGGGAAATTGGCCGGTTCGGATCTGACTCGCGGCGAAGATGACCTTGTGAAGGTTTTGCTGTGATATGATGTGATTGCGAATTCGATATACCCGCAGGGAGGAATGGAACCGGAGGTTTGGGGGTCGTATGATAATTGTTGCGTAGAACGGGTGCGGACCGTTTCGCTCGAAGCAATTGTGCATTAGTGGTTGTAGGCACTGGTCGACCGTGGTGGGTTGAGGAATGAGCCCCCGACTCATAAACGGGTGGAAGCTTCATGCGATTTGTCGATGCTGGTAGTGGCCTGGGTATTCTTGAGGCCGCTGGTTTGTCCGTAAATGTTAATGTAGTGGCAGGCCGAGCAGCAGGAGGAGCGGGAGGTTGAGAGCGCGTCTTCTGTACCACAAGATTGCGGTTCAGAGTGAGCTTCTTTGTATCAACAACGTCTCCAGGGCCAATTTCCAGGCCGGCAAAGAAGTCTTCTTCATCTTCCGCGGGCTTCGGTTTGGGTTCCGGCTTAGGCGCTTCTTGGGGAGAGGATGTGTATGTCGGTACAGATGTGGGGAAAGAAGTAGGTGCAGACGTCGGTGGTGGATCACGTCTCTGATGAGATGGTAGAGGCGAAACATCAGGAGTAGAGTGTTCGGCCTCTTTCAGTTTGTTCAAGCGAGCATTGAAATCCAGCGGTTCATTTGGTAACACAAGACCGGTAAAGTCATCGTCTTCGCTCTCGAGAGTCATGCAGCTGCCCATGCTAGGGCTCATGGCAGAAACGGAGGAGCTGCGGTTCCGTCCGTCTCGCCTCGTCCCACCGAATCGAATGCCTAAGCTTCCTTCACCCCAGTCGTCAAAATCATCTTGATCCTCTGCCGGCGTCCGAGGAAACTGAGGTGGTTTTAGTTTCAGTCCATCGGATGCACTCGCTGGCAACTCGAGGTCTTCTCCCCAATCATCGTCAGCAACAATTTTCCGTTGCGACTTCTTTTTGCCTAGTCGCTTGATCGATCCGCCGAGCAGAGCGGAAGAAGGAACGTTGGTGGGTATCGGTATGCCGGCTTGTTTCGCAGAGGATATCGCATTGACAGTAGATAGTTCATCATTTGGTGTCAGCAGAACCTGCCAGTCGTCGTCGCCAATATTCGATTCCGAACGCACTGAAACGCGCGAAGACATGGAGGTCTGCACGGTTGAGGTTGAGTTGGTGAAGAGATCGCCTTGAAAATCGCCATCGTCGTCCCAGCTCTCGATGTTGGTCGCCATGGCGGCTGCACGCTGTGCAAAGCTGCCTCTGTTGGTAGGAAAGGCCATGACAGCTTGCAGGTACGCGGGCAGGAGCTTGGTTGGAGGGCGAAAAGTTGGAGGAGGTTGGGGAAGAGGTCTGGGTGGTGCGACACGAGGCCAAGTCTTTTTTGCGACAAGCGAGCAAAAGGCGTTGCACGTAGGCCAACGCGTGGATGACACGAAAAGCGGAAGATCGGTTGGTGGCCTGGAAGAATCGAGTCGGTGAGAAACCAGACCAGAAGCGACTGTATTCAGCACCCTTCTATTGATCTCTAGCGCGCACCCGGTAGTCTTGCGGAGATTTCGCAAGATACGCAGTGGCTGATCGTGACCGCGGAGGCGCAGGCAGAAGCCTTGGAGAGCAATTCACATGCGAACCCCGAGGCCCTCTAAGGTTTACCATAGACTCCCATGAAAACCCGGACGGCCCTGTTTCACGTTTCTCTATTTCATTTGAAACATCCAGGCTCAAAACAAGAATTTCCTTGCCGACACGTCTGTCAGCTCCGCGCCTCCAACGTGACACCCGACTGAGCATAGTCTCAAAACCATCCGGGATACTCCTACAACGCTATATATATCACCCGCACGTCCAAGTTAAGAGCTAGAATAGTTAGCCACTTACTACTAAGCGGCTAGGCCCAAGCCTGTCACATAGCAATTTGGATCCAGAACGCGTTTCACGAGCGTCTGGAAGGCTTCTGAACTTGGAGTAGGAATATCGCCGCTATTCTATTAATTCAGACACGTCTCATGGCGGACCAACACATCCTTCGACTTCCCCTAACGGGTGCGGACGATGATTCCTGCGTCATAGTCAATGTCGTTAGCAACGGGCCTCTGCCTCTGGATGTCAAATTGCTAGCATCCGAAGGCAATTACCCATTCGTTGGTCAAAGTAAGCTCACCTCCGAGGATATTGTGTGTTGTTACTCCTTAATTTGTATTGTTAATCGGATGGTTCAGTTGAACAGCGTCGGATCAGCAAATTAAGAATAGACAAGAGGTACAATGGAAGCGCTGAAGAGTGGGATGCAGTTCTATCCTACCAGTTTCTTCAAAAAAGCCTCGAAGGAGAACACGCGAAAGCAGCAGATGGCGTGGAAGTTGTGTCCTCACTCGTCAGTGAGGATGAACTGAAAATTATCATCCAAAAGCACGTCGGCGATGGTGGCATCTTAGTTCGTAGATGTCTAAATCAACCAAAGGAAATTGCAATCGCTGACACGTTGCTCAGATCACATTAGGTGTTATCTCTCTAGCAAAAGACGAAGAAGAGGAAATTGACCCTTTGGCCTGGACGGGTATTGCTGCGCAAGCAGCTGCAGCTGCTCGGGATGAGGTAGCTGCGCTGAAATCAAAGCTGGACGCACAGCAGGAGATAGTAAGAAAGCTCAACGCGCAACTTCAGGATCTCATCAAAACCAAAGAGGAGAATGAAAACGCTATGCTTGAAAAGTTCAAGGAGCTGCTAAATGAGAAAAAGCTCAAGATTAGAGACCAGCAAAGACTTTTAGCAGAAGCAAAAGTCAATCCAGCTGCTGGTAAGCCAGATTTAAATTCATCTCAGGTTCGTTGATGAGTTAACATTTTTATAGCAACAAAGGTCCAAGGACTTAGGGAAGAAGCAAGGACGCGCAAAGCTGCGGCTTCGAGGGCTTCGAAGCGGAAGGCAAATGGAAAACAACCTGTCGTTGAACCCGACTCTGAAGATGACGAGTTCGAGCATATGCGGGTTGACGAAGAGCAGGCAGAAAACCACCGGGAATTGGAAGAGGACATGCCTGAAGCGGTTACACCAGACCGAACGACGGATGACGAGACGGAAGATGAAGATGACCTTGATACTGCGCCCTCTGCGTTCGTCCTACCGTCAAATTCGACCAAAGCTGAGAAAGGCAAAGTAACCGAGACAACACAAAAGCCCAAAGAGGAACAGACGCAAGCAGCTCTGCCTCCCCGGCGCGAATTACCGTTTACGAAGCGCAATGCACAACATAAGCCACTAGATAAGAAGCCGTCATCTGTGCAGGACGAGGAAGATACGGAGGACGATGAGCTGTAATGAAACCGCATTAAGAGTAATAGGTAGTGATCGTAGGAAAGGGTTTGCGACTCGCACATGAGATGCGGACGGATTAAGGGTTTACTGTATTGCTATAGTATTAAGACTGAGCGGCCTCATGTCTGGTATTTCTGATAGAACTGTGCACTCGCAGTGGTTGTTGGCCATTTGGACCGGCCACCGTTTGGCTTGTGGGGCATATGCTTGGTGTCTCAGGACATAGAGCCGATAACATTGGACCGAATGGGTTGAAGCATCCCTAGGAACCCTCGGATTTTTGTTTACATGCTGGTGATGTAAATCAACCATGGCTTGGGCGTGTCAGGGATCTGGCTCCCCTCCGCTTAGCTGCAGATTTAGGGCTCGGCTTCCCTGCAGACCTGGCCGTCGAGGGTGACAGCAAGAACGTGGACGGCAGGTATAAATCTTGCCCACCGCTGGGAGTGCTTATTTTTGGCCAGTAGAGGTGCCCTGACGCAGGAGAAGGAGGGACAGACAAAGTACCTAAGTAGCTCTTGTTATCCCGGCCAAACGTGAGCGAAGCAATTATACTGCTGATCGAAACAAATGACGGGTCTGGCTTCTGCAAGCTTGTTCCGAGCGGCCTGCCGATCATCGTCAAAACCCTCCGCCAAATCGCCAAGATTGCCTCAGGCAGTTGACGCCCATCTGCGAACACTCTGAAGTTGTCACCTCACTCGTGTCTACACCACCAACACCACCGCCCTTCTTCGGCACGCCCTCTGGCAGAAGTAGAGGCCCATAGACGCTCTACCAGAGTCCCATGCTTTCCGCACTGTCCGCGGTCCAGGACTTTGGCGGAATGATCGCGCTGTCCGGACCCAGCTCACCTATGACAGAAAGGTTGCGATAGGCCTCTAGCGGTCCTGTCGCATATTCACTCGGTTGGTCTTCCCTCCCGATCTCTCTCTTCAGCGTGCTACCTTACTTGGTGTTCCATATGCTGATTTTAGATATCTGCAGTTCAATTGTACACCCGGTTCCAGTCTGCGCACCAAGCAACAAGATACGGCACTCGAATTAACCAAACCTCCTCTAATATATTATCTAAACTTACAACTTCATGTTCCCGCGTCCTGTGCTAACCTTGTCCCTATACTTGGTAGACGACTAGAACATAATTCCCGCGGACTGAGAACTTCAGTCACAACCATCGGACTGCACCCCGCTAAGCTAAAGGCGCATAAGTTCAATATGTCAATTCTTGAATATACTACTGAGACTACCAAGTCTGGTCCTAGGACCAAACAATCTGCTTGCTCCTCCCATGATATTGAAGAATTGGCCAAGCTCGATTCCATTTACGAGCGCATCCGCAAATGTGTGCCCATAACCCCATACATTCTCACAGTGCCCACAGATCACCCTTACCGGCACTGGTCTCAGCAAGAATCGCAGGGTTGGATGTTGGGGAACCTCTTCGACTCTGATGAAGAGCATCTACAATACAGGACCTTCAAGTTTCGCGAGTCTCTGAAGAGTTGTTTTGTAACCCGAACAGAAGAAGACGAGGAGAAGGAGAAGAACGAAAAATTAATGAAGAGTAGGGGCCGGAATACACCGGTGCAGGGTCCTAAGAAGAAGATAAGTCTGAGTGCATACAAGGCAAATAAAGCCAACGGACTCAGTGGTACGCCTACATCGAAGAAACCGTCGCCAGATCTAGGTCCAGTGAAGCGCGATCCTATTCACGTTAATGGTGTAAAAGACGAACCGAAAACCTCCCCTGCTCCGAAACCTGGTTCGCAACAAGGACATAAGCGGTAACTAAACACGATCCTGTTTTATCAAGAGTTGACTGACATTGATGGTAGACCGCTGGACAATTCTGCAAACCAGGAGCAGCCTTCTACGAAATCGGACCAAGGTGCTCCACCGCCAAAGAAAACAAAAAACGAGCTGTCTCCTGGTACGAAGTACTCCCCTGAGACTTCTGCACAGTCAAATGCGACTCCACACGGGCTACCACCGCTTTTATCACCTGTTGGAGCAACATTACCCAATCCCCATGGTCTTCCACCAATTCTGTCACCTACTCTCCCCCCAAATATTCTCGCTGAGCTTGACCGACTAGAGACTCAGCGTAAGCGAGCGGAATCAAACGCCTCATCTGATTTGAAGAATCAAAAGAGTGACGAGTCACTGAGGGGTGTCGCACGCATAGCTAGCAAAAAAGTAGAAATCAAGACACGGCCAGGAAATTCCGAAAACAAGCCACTAGCAGGTTCTCAAAATCCGACTTTGAATCAACGCGAGAATCTCAAACTACCACATTTAGGGAAGGAGCAAACTCTCGTAGTCAAACTCAAATATGGAAGGAAGCATAAGAAAGAAGTTGAGCGGTACCTCCGATTACCGCCCAGTAGTGTGAGCGCAGCTGCAGAGAAGAAGGAACGTCACCTGAAAGGCAAGCCGAAACAACCCGAGAGTAGTGCAGGGAGGAGCAAGGAAGCGCCTAAAGACTCTCCTCAAACAGTAGACACAGCTACACCAAATACCACCACCGAAAATAAGATATCTGTGATAGGTGAGAAGCGCTCACGGCCTGACGACGACTCTCAGTCAGCCACGGTGGCATCGAAGCGCCAGAAACGCCCTCCGCCAGGCGCTGACACAAATAAGAAACCGAGTACTCCAGCTCAACAAGCAATACCATCGCCGGCTCTTTCAAATCGCTCGAGCGCCCAAAAGGGTCAGGGTCAGTACATAACTCCCCGGAAAGACCTCAGAGCCATAAATATGATTCGCACGAGCTCTGTAGAAGGCAATGATTCTACTCCTGGCCGTTCCGGATCCACCCCATCAGGTCCTAAGATACCGGATAGCAAGCCAGGGCCTACTTCGGCTTCTGTCAATGGAAGGCAAGCTGAAAGCCAAGCCTGGGCCCTTTGTTCCAGGAAACTTAATATGCTGGGTCGCTCACTCAAGCATGAGGCGCAGAAGATTGCAGAAAAGGAAAAGGCTTTGAAGGAGGATCAGATGCGTGCAGCTGTCATAAGCATCGAATGCGTTCTGTGAGTGGCCTTTTCCGTTTACTTCCCGGCTCTCTTTTCACCCCTTTCAATTACGTTCTAATCTCTTTCACCCGAGCTAATATCTTGATACAGTTCTTACATGGCCGCTTACTACGCCATGGACATCTCCTTTCGTTCTCGTGGCCGACTCGGCGACGTCGAAGGCAATTGGAAAACCCTGATGCCTCTTTGGAGTTCCTTTCGCACACGCACAAAAGATTTCCCACACCTTGAAGGCCTGCGGCTTCACCTTGGTGCCGTAATTGCTGCTCGTATTTCCACACTACTAGCGCAACGCGGCCGCCCTCATGTCCACCATGACTCACCGCAGCACGATGTGGCAGCCGATTTTGCTGTCCTCGCGGAGTACTTTCAACAATTGCAGAGGTATTCACATGAGGCAAGAGGGGCACTGTCACTATTTGATCTCATGGAACACTATCCGAAAACATGGAAGGGTAGAGAAGTCACAATCGATCCGATGGAGTGGGAGAGCCTGACTGCGGGCGTACTCAAGGGACCGTATTTCCTGCCTATCGGTCCAGACACCACACCTGTACAGGCGGTGCGATTTGGAGTGCAATTCCTAAAAGAGTGGATGGAGAAGGAGGGTGTTAAGTATGAACTACTCGTAAACTTGGAGAAGGTAGAAGAGGCGAGGAAGGGTTGACAAAACTATTCAACGGAGGCATCTTTTGGCACTCGGCGCTTTATCAAAGAAACAGCGGGGTTATTCAGGGATTCATTAGGAAGTGGTAACTCGGCGTTTTGGGAACAATAGTGGAGCTTTTTCGCTGGAGGGACTTTTTGGCATTAGGGTAAGATACCCCTGGGACCTTATGCGGGTCTCGTGTTTTTAGCGAGTCTGCTCCTAGAAAGGGAAAGACTTTATGACTGCATATCGGACGTGAGCTGGCACATTCTGTACAGGACGGTGGCGTATGCTTTGGCTACGGAGGGAAAGCAACATATCATTAGTTGTAGGGAGTATGGAGTGTTGATAGATTCTTTGCTGGCTTGGGAGAAATCAAAACCCTTTTTAAATTAATGCATCATATTACTTCTGCAAAAAGATCAACTAAAAACTCTCTACTCGATAGAGACATTGAGTGGGACCGATATACACGGGAGGATTCTTAAGTTGCTATCTGCTATCCTCGATGCGGATAAATTTCGGATTTTCCAAACATGTATCAAAGTGAGTCAACCTCAGCCCCATTCCTCCACCTCGTAGCCTTCATATACATAAGTAATTTCCAGCTTACCACTCTGACTTTACTATCAGTATCTCCTAGATACTAATTCTCAAGAATGGGCTTCACAGCAGATCATTTCATGGATGTTATGTCAGACCTTCCCGCCGCTGACGACCCAGAACCAAGCTCCTTAAACAGCCATGCCTCAGATGTCTTCCCCATTTTCTCTTTACCAACAGAGATACGCCTTCAGATATTCCGCTTTGCCCTCCCATACGCCCAAGTCATAGAATTCAGCCAGCGAACTCTCCAGCGCCACCCGGGCCGGCCAGGGTTCTATCTTGCTCCACTTCCAGAAAATATCTCCAATGCCATCAGTCTGATCAGCACCTGCAGGCAGTTTGAAGTCGAGGTCAAGGGGATTTTATACGGAGAGAACGTCTTCCGATTCGTGTTTACAAGAGAGCATATAGCTTCGCGGGGCAGCACTTTTGAGCTAATGCCTACAGAGGCAGTACGTCAGGTTCGCAAATGCGAATTGGTTATTGGGGACAGCCTGTATGCAGCAGAAGTGTACCGGCGCATACAGAGATGGATGCAGTTTGTGGCTTGTCGTCTCGCGGGCGTGCATCGCCTCCTAGAACTCCACATCGACTTACGCACGGGAGAATTCGAGAAGGCGAGGTGGTCGGAATACTTCAAGCCATGGGCGGATGGCCAAGTTGCGCGCATATATCAGTACTGCTTGGAGCCGCTTGCTTTTTTGACGAGAGTTGGCAAAGTGCGTATAACTGGGCATGTGGATGAGGAATTTGCAAAGGCATTGACAGAGGTGATGATGAAGCCTCCTAAGGAGGCGACCTTGGTCAGAAGGTCATACTCGAGTGGGAGCAGGGTCGGGTCGGATAACGTGACTAGAAGCTCCGCTATAAATCCAGTGACCGCTGATAAGAGAAGATTCTTCGACCCAGACTGGATCTGGTGAGGATTTACCCTTGGAAGGCCTCCAGCCTTTTTGTGAACCTCTAGCACCATTCAAGTTTGATTCCAGACCCGCAGGTCTGCCTAGATCTCAGCTAATCCCAACGAGTATTTAAGCTCGCTATTGCTTGTTTGTCCTCCCTTTGTACCTACTCGAATTCTAAATTCCTAGTCAGAACATCATACAGCTACTTGTGTAGGTAATATTTTATTTTAGTGTTGCTATGATTAAGCCTTAGACTTCTTTTAAAAACCAGAATGCTACTATTTCATACTTAGAACTCCACAGAAGAGCAGTGGCTAGCGCAAAGGTCGTATTAAGAATCGGAATAACCAACCACCAAGATATATATGAGAAATGTTGCAAACACGTTGTAAGTAATTCAAGTTACAAGAAAATTCTGTGTTCGTATCCACATCAATCAGTGTAAAGCCGATACAAATATTGCATCGGTGTGCCATTGCGAGCTGCGCTCTTGAAGTAGCCTAATTTTTTTTTCTAATTAGGCGTCGTTGATAAATTACTGCCGAGCACTTCAATACCTTTCGGATGTCTTTTTTTTGGGGGGCTTAGATTAATGTTAAGGGCTGCTGTGCTAGCTTTTATGTGACGTTAATTTTGCTACACGACTGGCCCAAAAAAAATCAGAGTCAATAATCGTCGAGAGTCTCTAATGTGCCCTCATTCCATATTTTCCATTAAATAATGAGAGTTTTGATGATTATCCCTTATCACATTCTCGTTTTCATATCTCTGGAAAGGTCTGTAACTATCTCTACGTAGAGGGGCATCCTTTTTACCAGGGTGAGGTAAACATTTTGGGTGGTGGGTCAAATTAAGCGAGGCTTAGCGAGTTTTTAGCGTGGCGAGGTGAAGTGAAGTGAGGCCTAGTACTTAAATACTTCCGGCGTCGAGAACTCAATCTCTTTCCTCCAACAACCTCCACTCTCACATTTGACCAAAAATTTCAATTTGAACCTTTCAACAGTACTCTAACACCACTGAAAATATCTACCAAATATGGCCACCGCTAACCAGCTTCCACCTTTTGCTCTTCCTAACACGCTCAACCTTCCGCAAGCCGACTTTGACCTTATTGAGCAAGGAGCCAAAGAGTTGGGAAAAATTCGTAACCATCCCGCCTTTGTCCAGGGCCAGGCTATTCTAGACGCCATCAATCAGCTTGGTGCACATATCGATACAAAGGTCACTCAATCACAACCATATCACTCAATAGATCAATCAGCTGACAGCTTAGTGAACAGTTCAACCAGCTCAATGCACGTATCGATACACAGGTCACTTAGAATCACAACCATGTCACTTAATAGATCAACCAGCTGACGGCTTAGTGCACAGATCAACACGCTCAATACACAGTTCACTCAGCTCAGTACACAGGTCACTCAGAATTACAACAATGTCACTCAACAGATCAACCAGCTAACAGCTTAATGCACAGATCAACCAGCTCAATACACGTGTCGCTCAGCTCGATACACGTGTCACTCAGAATCACAACATTGCCACCCAGAATCACAACAATGTCACTCAACAGATCACCCAGCTGAATCAAGACATGACACAAGGCTTTGCTGACCTCCGAATTGGCCTGGCCGCTAAGTAAGTGAATATTATTTAGCTGTCTCGCCTATCTACTAACTGGTTTCAACTATATAGTGAGCATAATACCGTCGCACGCGTTGCAAACTCTTATGTTGATAGATCCAACATCCCCCTTATGGAATTACACGATCTTGCAACGGGTGTTGCGATTCCCGGATTCCCTGGCACCACCGCACAAATTACGGCTATGCAAGGTGCTGACGTAAACAATCTGCTTATGGCACTAAACCTCCCAGTGAATGGAACCGTCCCGGAGAGACGCCAACGCCTGAGACTACATATTGGATTGCTGGCCGAGACTGCGTGATGCGGGGCCTATATCGACAAGGTCAAAGTAGTACTTGCAAGGATGTCGGCTTGAATGGATGAGAGATCACATTAGTTTAGTAATACATCATATAAAAAACACTGGCTCTAATTTTGCACATGAAGTGAAACTTGTATTTACTATGCTGATTGAAAGCTTGATCTACAAATTCCGACCATCTAGTCCCTTTAGCACACGCAAGGAGAGAGAAGAAAATGGCGTAGAAATAAGATAAGTACCAGAAGTAAAGATAAAGAAAAGGAAGGGAAACAGACGACGACGCCAGTGGGTAGTAAGCAAATTAGGCAACTTAGCAACTACGTTAGACTAGAACTATTTAAATTTTTAATAAAAACCTTAAAAGTTATATATAAGCTAAAACTACTAAAGAAAATTAAGATTTACCCTATATAGTATATTATAATACTAGAGCTAGTATATAGGGATATTAAGCTACTAGTTTATAAAGTAGATATATAAAAAGGGAAAAAAGAAAATAAATAGAATGTTTAAAAAATTATTAGTTATAAGGATATAGATAATAAAATATAGTATAAGGTTAAGTAGATAGGCTATAATAAGACTGCCTAAAAGCTACTAAATAACCTAAAAAAAGCTATAAAAAAGGTATAAGAGTATTAGAGGAAATTAGGTTAGGTAGTATTAATAAAAAAAATTACTAAAAAATAAGTTACTTAAGGGGGACTTAAGAGAATTAACTACTAAGGTATTTAGAGGTATTTTTCTTTTTATTAAAGACAAATTCTTTCTAGCCTCCTTTTACTTAAATTTAAGAAGACCTTATTTAGTAAAACGCTACTCTTTTAAATAACCCTTTTTATAACCCTTTTTAAGACGGAGTAACTAAGTAGATATGGCTATTCTAGCTTAGAGGGCCCTCTGTTTAGTAACTTAGGGATATTTAAGCTCTTTTAAAGCTTAAGCTAGCTTACTATTAAAATGTTTAGCCTTAGACTAAATATAAGACCCTGTAATAAATTAGATATAGTATTAAATGCCTATAAAGAATAATAAGACGCGTATACTTAGCGTTAGAGATAGATTAAACATTATAAGATAATCGTATATTTAATTTTATACACTTAGTATAAGAGAAAGGTTGGTAACTAGACGGAGCCGCAATCGTAATATATATTAACTTTTTCTCTATATAATAAGAATAAGACGGTATTACTTTACCTAATAAAAGGATAGTGACTATAAGCTAATTATAACGGTTAAATAATAAGGATTTAATAGAAGGTATTATAAATTAAAAGGGTTATTAAATTAAAAATAGAAATACTATACCTTTAATAGACGACTTAAAGATATAAGGTATTTTTAAGGATAAAGATAAAAAGAAGGGAGATAGTATAACTACTAAAATAAGATATAAATAAGTGTCGGTATACTCGCATTATCAATGTGTATAAATATCACTTATAGTGGTACGTATGCGGTGTTGAAGTTGGTAGTTAATTGTTGTCTAGAAGTTAGGGGTTGCTTTAAGTTAGATTAGCTAGTCTCGCCTTATAGTCTTGTGACTATATTATATGATTAACGTTCTGATACTAGAGCAACTCTAAAAAGAAGGCTAATCTATACTCCAAAGTCAAGTCTACTTTTAGACTATTTGTAGCGTATATATAATAACTAGCTCTTCCGTCTATAATATGTAATAGCTCTACCTTTAATTCTAGAGCGCGCTATCTATTGGATTCTGCTATACCATTAAACTAGCCAATTAGGATTTTCCATCCCTAGGATAGAAAATCGCTATTGGCTTGCCTACTACTAGCGCCTTAGCGGCTGGCTCTGTATTATATAAGTTTGTTATACCTACTAAAACTGAATCCGTTTGTTTAACCCACCCTATAGCCTATAATTCAACTTAATTTGTGTCAATAAGCCGTAATAGTGCTGTATAAGGCTTTCCCTTTGTTATAGTATCCGCAGGGTTAGTATCTCCATTAATCCACTTGACTTTGGTAATTTGTCTTTATTTATAAGCTTAGCGAAGGCATATTACATTAATTATTAAGCGTTTCTCTTGCGTAGTTCCTAGTTGGATGAGACAGTTATATAAGGACTTTAAGTTAGTGTAGAGAATGAGTTGTAAGTTAACCTATAAGACCTTGTCTAGCATGGATTTAATTGCAGCGCCTATATTAAAACTATGCGCTATACCGTACAGCTCTAAGGCTAATACACTCCTAGTAACTCTTTTGCACTTAATTAAGGACTAGTAGACAATATTTGCCTTGTTTGAGGCGTCTGCTAGTATAAGTATATAGCCGATTTGTGAAGATAGGTCCTTATTGTTGGCGAAGAAAGCGTCTATAAATACTAGGAGTTGTAAGGTGTTGGTGTCTAGCTTAACAAACTTTAGGCCTCTATTTACGTTCTTAATCTACTAGCTTAATTGCTTATTAAGACTCTTTGTATTGTCTTTAACTGGGTTAACTACCTAGGTAGTAAAGGATAGGTTATATGAGGCCTTTGGCTAATAGACTAAGGCGATATAAGCTCCTCTGGCGCGTTAAGCGATATACTGGTCCTTTGGCGTAAGTAGGTTATGCGTAACTCCTCTAGAGCTAGTGCTATCTACTAGCGTAGTGTTAACCACGCTGAGGTTCTTACACTGGCGCCTTTATGTTAGTGTAATGCTCCTATCTTATGTTAATTGAATAAGTCCTCCATTAAACTTAATTGGTGTATTAGTGGTCAGTTACTCTTGCTCCTTAGCTATAAATTTGGCCTTATATAGTTTGCTTTATTTAGCCTTTATAAAGGTATTGTCTACAAGGAATAGTATATTATTAGTCTATAGGCCAATAATTTTAAAAGGCTTATTGCTGTAAAGTAAGTAGGGGTTGTATATAAACTGGTCTATTTGCAGCTAATTGATGTGGTATAAATAGTAGGTCTTGAACCAGTGATTTCTAGCTTTAGGTACTCTGTAAAGTGGCTTTATAACCTTTAGAATAGAGTCCGTATTAATTCCCAGTTGTTTATTTAGCTTGTGTGGCGGTTATATATAGAACTTATAGTTTAGGTTTGTAGTAGACTAGATGTAGGCTTGTAAGATGTCTTAGAGGTAGAGTTGTGTCTATAGTAGTATAGTGGCGATATAGAGAATTAGCCGCTGATTAACTTGTTAAATTGTTGGTGACTAAGTAAGGACTAGCTCTTTCTCTAAGTTATTATAGGCCTATATAATAAGTTAAGATTTCTTAAAGGCTTTATTAGTTCCCTTATTCTTAATCTTGTTAATAAACCGTAAATTAAAGAGTCTGACCCCCTTTGGTATATTATATAGCTTAATAATCTTAAAAACGCCTTTCTTAAGTAGGCCTGTGACCTCCTTTTATTATAAAGTGCTGAATTAGGTGTTGCTATTGTTCTATAAGTAAATAGTAGTGCCAGCTATATCTGCGGTATTATTGTCCTATAAGTAAATAGCGATATCTATAATATCAGCAATATCCGTAATATCACCCGTGAAAGCGTTTATATCTATTATAGCATCTGTAATAATTGTGTCTATAACGGCTGTAAGTAATAGGTATTTATAGGGGCGACCTCTACCTTGCTTTAGCGGTAGCTATAATTTAGCCTTAGGTAATAATTGAGGTTTGGCTGGTAAAGGTACTAGTTTATTTGATTTGATAGACTCTTATGGTTTAACTAGGTCTTATGGGTCTAGTAGGTAGAGTTTCACGATTATAGAGCGGAAGGTTATAGGTCTATTTGGTAGCTTTATGGTGTAGGTTTTACTATTAATGGTAAGTAGTATATATGGTCTGTCCTAATAACTACTTTGGCTAGTATTGCCTTTTCTCTAGACTAAGATAGGCGAATTAGGTGGGAGGCCATAAATGGCGTCAGTTTGTGGTCCGTTTCGCATATTAAGAGTGTTAGTAATCTATTGTTTAGCTTATAGCTTCTGGATTTCTACTATTGCTTTCTTAATAGCCGCAGCTTGCTGTGTAACTAAAGGTAATGGCGCGTCCGATTTAATTATTTGGGGTAGGCTCTAAAGACTAGGAGTGTAGGGACTAGGCCTTCTGGGCTAGCCGTGTTATTAATGGCTTTAAAGGCCATTTATAGGGCTATCTCCTTGCTGATTTTAGGGATTTTAGTTATAATGATTTGGTAGGCTTGTTATAGCGGACCATGGTAGTGTTCTACTATTCTAATGGAATTATGTAATTTGACTGGAACTGACTTTGTAGTTACTCCTATAGTAGCAGTATAGTGCTTAAACTCCTTACTAATAAAGTTCTTTTTAGCGTCTATAGTGATTAAGTCTAGTGGTCCTAAATAGCTATTAATCTAGCACATTTAAAGAATATCCTAAGTATACTTAGCGCTGATGTCTTATAGCTATCTGCTAGCTTAAAATTGAGTTGCTTTGTTAACTACGTATAGTAGGGGGGAGCCGCTGATATACATAATATTGATAATAATATTGTAATTGAAATTAACGTTGTTTTGTAAGGTAAAGTAAAATCTACCTAGAGATTTGCTATGCTTCTAGCAGTAGTAGTAGAGTCTAGTTAGCTCTTTAATAGCAGATCTATTAGTGTTATGGCTATGGCCAGCCTTGTTAAGAAGCTTTTGTAGTCTATTAACTAATAGGTGACCAAATTGACGGTATAGACGTTGTAGTTCTATGTTAGTTAAGTAGTAAGGGTTTATATTAAAAGACTTGATTAAATAAGACTATAAGGAGAAGCTCCATAAGAGAAATGGGTGGCTGAATTATCTAACTACTGGCACCCTTTTGGTGTAAGTAATAATGATGTCCTTTAGGTTATCGTATTTAATATGGAGTCTATCTATATCTGCTAGGCAAAGTAGGAAAGGAGTATCTGCTATAATAATATGGAATTGTATCTTGCCTATAGGGCTGTTAACGTCTATAGTTCTAACAGACATAGAGGCTCTAATCCCGAATTAGACAGTCACTTGGCCCTTAGTTAATGTGTTAAGGCTTATAGACTTATCTACGGCCTATAAAGCTTGGAATTAGCTGTAGCTAGCTATAGACTTACGCGAAGTACCTATATTAATTATAATTCCTATGAAGACCGTTGAGGTATATTATGGCGCTGTGGTTGTGGCTATACTATAGGTAAATGGGTCGGTCTCCGTGTAAGGTTCTGTGGTAGACTCTATAGTGAGTTCTAAAGCCATAAGTAGGTGTATATAAGCCTTATTGGCTAGCTCTACGCTTATAGAGGTTATTTCCTCCGTAGTAAGTGTTCTAAAGGTGGTAATATAGGCAGAACTGTTATTAGGTTCTCTGGCATTACTTCCAGAGCTGTTAGTGTTATATATATAGGCTTTAAAGTCTAAGTTATTATCTTCATCTTTTTTATAAGCAGTGACGTATTGCTTAAAGTAGTTATTAAAGTTGCCCTTATTGCGGCCCTTAATATTAATAAAACATCTCTTATAGTTATCTCTGGACCGATTACGCTCCTCCTCTATATATTTCTATAAATGGCAGTCCTCCTTCTTATAGATATAGCACTTAGCCTTTAGTCTGCCGTTAGTTCTATAGGGGCGATTGCTGCCATAGCAATTGGTGTTTTGGTTTTAATTTTGGTTATTTTAATAGTAATATTAATCCGTAAAAAAGGCTTAGTAAGACGATCTTATTAAGGCTTATAGGGGGTATTCTTTTTCCTATATAATAATGGAGAATTGTAGCTTACTAATTAACTAAGAGAGGTCTTCTAAAGGGTTAGAGATAGTAATATAGTATACTAGCACTCCCTAGCAAGTAGTAACCAACTTATTTATAAGAATGCGGTTTATATAAAAGTCTGGGTGTAGTCTATAATATTACTTTAGCAGTTTATCTATAAGCAGTTAGAAGTTCTAATAAATTGACTTATTAGGGTTCTTGTCCATAACTCCTTAAAGGGTTATACTGTTCTACTCTATAAGGTTCTTATAGTAGTATTCTAGCCTTTTAAAGAACTATTATATGTAGTTACAGGCTTCCGTAAAAGGTTTTGACTTAAGGTTGCTGTTATAGTAGTGGTCCTAAGCAAGCCCTTTTAGTATGCTAGGGAATGCCACTATATAGCCTTCTGGTAGTAAGCCAGATCTATTATAGATATTATAGAAGATGGTTAGCTTAAAGTTAAAGCTGTTATTAACTCTATTATACTTTTGGTTGTCTATATAGATTTTTGCAATTATAGCTACCTCCTTGCTATATCTAGGTCCTTGCTCCACACTAGGCATGGCTGGTTTAGGTGGTGTATATATATATAGCTGCTGCGGCTACTGCGGCTACTGCAGCTGCTACTCTCTTGGCTATAGCAATTGGTTAATAAGAGCGTGGATTTAGTTATAATTGGAGGATTAAGGACTGGGAGGGGTAGTAGGGGTAGTAGGGGTAGCAATTAGAGTAGCTGGCGGTGCAGTAACTGGAGTAGCTGGTGGTACGGCAGCTGGAATAGCTGGTGGAGTTAGTAGAGTAGCTAGTAGTGGGGCTGGAGATATAGCAAGCTTATCTAAGGTTGAATTAAGTTAGTCTTATAGAGTTATTATAATTATTAGTTTTACCTCTACAAGGGCTGTAATAAGCTCCTTATCTATTTATTTATAAAACTCTTCTTTATTAGCAATGTCCGTCAGCACCTTGCTAAGGGAGTATCTCTTATCTTACTTAATAATATATACTCCTCTCTTAACTAGGCATTAACGGATTCCCATTCTAGTATTGGATTGTACTTATTTAAAGGTCTCTAGCGTAAAGTTCTTAAAGTCTTCCTAAAACACTATCCATAATGTAAAGTCTATAAGGTTGGATTGTGTATATAGGTGCATCTTGGTCTCTATATACTCTGTTAAGTCGTTATCTATAGCCGTTTCTAAGTTAATTCTGTAGCTATATTTAGTAATTCTTTCCTTTCAGTTAATTTCTATATTGTTGTGTCTTTGTGTATAAGGGTAGGTGTAAGGGTAGGTATAAGGGTAGTTATCGGTTTAAAGAAGTTAAGGTTTAAGGTAAGGATATAAGGGTATATATGTGTCCTATTAACGAATCTACAGTTCTTGGATACTGTAGACGATTTTTAGTAAAGATATGGTCCTCTAGGCGATCTAACACGTTAACAGTTAAGTTAATACGTGGTTTTAAGCTTTAAGGGTCCTCTAGGCGATTTAACGCGTTAACAGTTAAGCTAATGCGTGGTTTTGAGCTTTAAGGATAATATAGCTCTCTTTAAGTAAAAATACGATTCTCTAGGCAATCTAACGCATTAGTAAGCTAATACGTGGTCTCAAGCTTTAAGGGTAACATAGTTTTCTCCTTTAACTGAAATAGGGCGATAGCTCTGTGATTTAATGCGTTAGCAGTTAAGCTAATACGTGGTTTTGAGCTTTGCTATTGCGTATTTCCTGATTTATACGTCTACTGATTAGTGTCAGTATACTCGCATTATTAACATGCACGAATATCACTTGTAGTGGTATGTATGCGGTGTTAAAGTTGGTAGTTAATTGTTGTCTAGAAGTTAGGGGTTGCTCCAAGTCAGATTAGCTAGTCTTGCCTCGTAGTCTCGTGACTACGTTACATGATTAACGTTCCGATAATAAGTTAGTTAAGATTGTATAGGAGGCGCTAAAACTAATTAAGCTATAGGATAAAGGATAGTTAAGTTATATAGTTAGTTATAAAACTAATTTGGAATATAAGAATATAAGAATATAGAAACGCGACGTACTAATATACTAACGTACTAACGTACTTAGTATATTTCTTAGGCGTAGAATTATATATTTAAAGGACTATAGTCCTTACCTAAATAGTTCTTCTTTTAGTAATAAATCTTAGAATATAATTAGAGTTAATCTATTAGGAACCAATCCCCTAGTTATATTTATATTATTAACTTCTTATTTACCTATAACGTATACTATAGGCAACCCATCCACCTTAAAACCCTACTAAAAATTAGAAAATTCACACCTTAATATCTTAACAACTACTAAATAATAATTTTTAATAATTTAAATTTGGACTTTTATATATACTCTATAGATTCTATTCAAGTTATATAGTAAATAGTTTAGTAGTTTTTAAGATATAGTAACATATAGTAATTTAGCCTTGTTTTGGCCCCAAATCCTAATATCTTAAAAACTACTAAATTATTTGCTATATAACTCGACTAGAAGCTACAGAGTGTATATAAAAGTCTAAATCTAAATTATTATAAATTATTATAAAGTAGTTGTTGAGATATTAAGATATGAATTTTCTAATTTTTGGTGAGGTTTTAAGGTAGATGGGTTATCCGTATGGACGGGTCGCCTATAGTATACGTTATACCTAACCTATTAATAAGTCCACTATAGTATCTACTATAAGGCTTTGTTATAATAAGGAAAGAAGGTAAGAAAACAAGAAGGGTATATATTATTAACTTAGTTATTTAGTTAATATATATACGGAGTAGAATAGGATTTAGGTAGCAGTCCTAGTAGAACCTAGTAGAATTTAGTAGACTTAGTAAAATATAGTAGAATGCTATAGATTATCGTTAGATTGCTATTAGATTGCTATAGATTACTATTAAATTATTAAGTTAGTAAAAGTATATAGATATATATAAGGTGTTATAGGGATGTCCTATAATAGCGTGTTTAAAATATTATAATATTGGCAAATTGCCGTAGATTGCCGTTATATAATAGTAAAGTGCGGTTATATAACAGGAGGGTTGTATATAACTTTAAGTGGTGCTTCCGTTCTTCTCCTTTCCTTTCTCTAGCTTTAGATCCTCGTTTATAGACAATCTAATTATACAGGCTTGCGCGTACTTCTTACCGTACTCGTGCCTTAATTAACTAAGTTGCTAATATTATCTAAAGCTTATATTACTCTTTCTTCCTAAGGAAGAACTTAAATATATTTATAGACTATAAATAGGACAGAAATATAAAATAGAACCTTAAGGATATTATGAGGACTATAAGAATAGAATAGAACTAAAAGAATATAAATAGAATATAGACCCTAAGAATAGGACATGTATGGATTAGAACCCTTATGTTACGGCACTAATAGAAAACGGTAGATTGTAGCAGACAATCGCAGACAGTTTCAGACAATCTCGGACAGTATTACAGTACTGGCAAATTGCCACAGATTGCCGCAGATTGCGGTCACGTGACGCAAAGATCGCATAAAACATCGAGCGGCGTTGCTCTTCTTCTCCTTTCCTTTCTCTAGCTTTAGATCCTCGTTTATAGACTACCAATTGCATAGGCTTGCGCGTCCCTCTTGCTGTGCTCATGCCTTGATTAACTAAGTCGCTAACATTATCTAAAGCTCCTTACTACTCTTTCTTCCTAAGAAGGAACTTAAATATATCTATCTATAAGACCACGAACAGGACAAGGACACAGAATAGGACCCCAAGGATATTACTAGGACCATAAGGACAGGATAGACCTAAGAACCAAAAAAACATAAATGGAACGCAAAACCTAAGAATAGGACACACATGGACTAGAACCCCTAGAAAATAAACAAATACTAGAAATTACCTAAAACCCTTACCATTATGCCAAGAAATACAGCAGCTGGTAAAGCCGCTGTAGGACCCGTAAATACCTCTAATAGTAAAACAGTCACCGTCTTAACCCCCTAGGAAGAGCTTATAGCAGCCAATGCTAAAATTAAACGGCTTTAAGAGCTACTTAAAACCAGAGACACCCCTATACCTAGTAAGGAGTTATTAGACACCTAGAGACTTACTATAGTCCTTAAGGCCCTAGTATAACGCATAGTATTAGCATTATCGCAGTCCACAAAGGTTATAAACCCCCTATTACTTACAGACGGAACTAACCCTATATTTAATAACTGGAAGCTTTAATTACAGGACAAGCTTAAAGTTAATATAGACTACTTCCCCACTACTTAAGCTAAGATGGCCTATATCTTTGGCCGTACTGGTGGAGATATATAGACGTACCTATGTCCGCAATACGCCTAGGACTTGGTAGATTCCTTCCTCTCTAGAAACAAGATAATTAACCACTTGTCTTCTATCTATAAGGACCCCTTTAAGGTACAAAACGCCCGCCTTAATTATAAAGCTCTTAATATAAAGACAATAGAGACCTTTTTAGCTTTCTAGACCCGCTTTCTGCACCTAGCCGGCTAAGCCTAAATTCCCCATAAAGACCTAATGCTAGACCTCTTTAACAAGCTTACCCTAGACCTATAGCGCGCCATACTACTAGTTTTTACTACTATACAGACGCTAAAGGTACTTATGGACTACTGCCTATCTATTAACCAAGGCCTCTATTAGATTAAGGCATAAGCTAAGCAGTATAAAGCTAGAAACTCTCTAAACCAAACTGTAAGTACTATATAAACGGCCCGTAACACTCTAGCATAATCTGCAACTCCTATAGCACCAGCTATACAGCCCGCCATTAATTTAGCAGCTAGCCGTGCAGCTAGTCCTACTGTGGGTTTAGCGTATACTTAGCCTATATATAACAACCCCCGTAAACAGGCCCTTAGTAATTAAGGAGCTTACTTCTTATACGGTTAGAAAAACTACTTTATAAAGGATTGCTAGACAAAGATAAAAATAGGCAAAGTTCTATTAATTTAGAAGGATGGCACAGAGCTAAAAAAAGAGGAACCCTAAAGAAAGACTCCTCTCTAGGGTTAAAAGGAATTAACATATTATATATTAATCTGGGTCGGCTAGTCAGTAAAAGAAGCTGCACTATCCCTTATACTTTATTCCGTAATAAATATTAAGTTTTAACCTCTGCTTTAGCTAACTCTAGAGTAAATGCCTTTGCCTTAATAGATACCCAGTATACTATAAAGCTGGTTAATTTTCTAAATGCACCCCTTAAAGAACTGCCTAAACCAATTCCTATTCGCGGATATAACGGATAAATAGGGCCACCTATTATAACTATCTTACGGATTTACCTCTGTGTTAATAGACAAAGGCAGTATAATATCCCCTTGCTTATTACAGACCTAGGAAGCCATAATATAATTTTAGAAAGAAAATGGCTAGCCTATTTAGGCTTATAGCTTAATATATAAAGCAGACGGCTTATCTAGCCCAAAACCCTACCCCTAACCCCTTCCTTTATAAAAGAAATTAGCATTATAATAGAAAACCTTATACGGCTATAGATAGACACCGTTTATTAGGCTGACGCTATATATAGGGACCAGGCCTTTAAGAAAGATATATAGCTTAATCCGTAATAGATTTATATACTACGCCGCCCCTAGACTACCTATATTATGCTACCCACACTAGAGATCTAGGAAATTAGTAATAACCTAGCTAAGTCCCCCACGGAGAATATAGGCCCTACGCAGCTATAAAGGAAGGCTAGGAATACCGGACGCTATACTAAACTAATAGACTAAAAGAACAACTTATAGAAAATGGAATGTAAGCTAAAAAAGACTATAAACCCTATACCGTAAAATACGGCCTAATAAAAGTCTATAAAGAAACATACGGACCTTCCCCTAGTTAATATCTACTGCATTAGCGCTGTAGGATTCTACCAGAACTTAGTTTAACCTAATACTATTACCTTTACTACCAGCTTATATAAAATTAATTAAATAATTAAGGAAAAGGAAAGCAAGCTTAGTGGATAGGAAAGTAAGCTTATAGATAAGGAACTAGTAGAATAGAAACTGCCCCGTTAACACCAGAAATTTAAGAACATATTCTCTAAGGCAGCATCTAATATACTCCCACCTTACCAACCATATAACTATAAGATTAAAATTAAGCCAGATAAGGAAGACACCCTTAATTATAGCCCCCTTTGTCAGCAGTCTACAGCCAAATTGCAGGCTATAAAGTAGTACCTTATTAATAACCTAAATAAGGGCTTTATTAAGCCTAGTTAAGCCCCTTTTAACTCGTCTATTCTTTTTACCAAGAAGCTAAATAGAGAACTTTGTTTCTATATTAACTACCATAAACTTAATAATATAACCCACAAGGACCGCTATCCCCTACCCTTACTTAATAAGACTCTAGCCTAAATAAGTAGAGCTAAAATCTTTACTAAGCTTAATATCCATTAGGCTTTTTACCGGATTAGGATAGACCCTAGATCAGAAGACCTTACTATATTTTAGACCCGTTACGGAATATATAAATATAAAGTACTTTCCTTTAGACTAACTAACAGACCAGCTACGTACCAGCGATATATAAATAATATACTCTTTAACTACCTTAATGACTTCTATACAGCCTACCTGGATAACATTATAATTTACTTTAAGAATAAGTTGGAATACAAGGAGCATATCTATAAAGTCTTACAATAACTCTATAAGGCTAGCCTCTAGGCTAATATTAGAAAATTAGAATTCAGTATTAAGCGTATAAAGTACCTAGGGTTTATTGTCAGTATAAATAGAATTAAGACAGACCCAGAAAAGACGGCTATAATTAACCAATAGATACCCCTAAGGACCGTAAAGGGGGTATAGTTATTCTTAGGGTTCTGCAACTTCTACTAACGCTTTATTAGGAACTATAGTAGAATTACCCAGCCCCTAAGCCAACTTACCCATAAGGACCAGCCCTTTTACTTTAATACCGTATATAGGCAGGCCTTTAATAAGCTTAAAAAACGACTGGTCTCTGCTCCCTTACTCGCCCACTTTAATCTAAAATGGCCCTTAATGCTAGAAACTAATGCCTTAGACAGTGTTATAGCTAGCGTTTACTCCTAGAAGCAGACGGACGGAAAATGGCACCCTATTACTTACTATTTAAAGACTATAATAGATGCTAAGCTAAACTACCCAATTTACGACAAAGAAATGCTAGCCATTATTTCTAGCTTTTAGTACTGGCAAATACAGTTAAAAGGAGCCCCTAAGCTTATTTAATTAGTTTTGGACCATAAAGCCCTAGAATATTTTATAATAATAAAGGCCCTTATAGCCCGGCAGGCACGCTAGGCAGAGGTCCTATTCCAGTTTAACTTCCTAATTATATATAGGCCAGGTGCTACCAACCGTGCGGATACTCTTATAAGGCGTAAACAGGACCTAGATAACCAGACAGCTGCGAAGATCTTATTATAGGCTTAAACACTACTACAACTAAAATACCTTCACCCTTAAATACGGGCAGAACTAAATACGGACCCTTTAAGCGCTAAGCTATATCCTGTTAATTCTATAGAACTTAACCTTATTAATAAACTACTGCAGGCAAACCGTACGGCCCCTTCTCTATAGGAGTACCGTGAAAAGGCAAAGGATTTTAACGGCCTATGGTCCCTAGAAAATAGACTACTTAAGCACTAGGAACGGCTAGTAGTAGTAAAGGAACAGAACTTACGGACTTAGCTTATTACCAAAGCATATACTTAAGTCTCTACAGCCCACCCTAGAAAGAACAAGACCTATAAAATTATTAGTGACTGTTACTACTGGCCTAGAATAGTTATAGACATTAACTATTATATACGGAACTGCAACGGCTGCCGTAGGTCTATAATTCCACAAGATAAGACCCCAGGACTATTAAAACCACTCCTAATACTAGAACGCCCCTAGTAGCATATCTTTATAGACTTCTATAAGTTACCTATAGACCGTAACGGATATAATATAGTTATAATTCTAGTTAACCACTTTAGCAAGCGCCCGTTCTTAATCCCCTATTATAAGAATATCAACACTAAAGAGGCGGCCTAACTGTATATCTATTACGTCTACTAAATCTACAGACCACTAGATACTATTGTATCCGATTACAGACCGCAGTTTATATTAGCTTTTTGGAATAAGTTTACCTAGATCTTAGGTATTAAGCTAAAGCTCTCTATAGCATACCACCCTTAGACAGATGGCCAGACGGAGATTATAAATTAATATTTAGACCAGAGACTCCGGCCCTTTATTAACTACTTCTAGGACAACTAGGCTGAATTACTACCTATAATAGACTACGCCCAAGCAACCCTACCTTATAACTCTACCGGATTTGCCCCTATTTAACTAGAAACGGGATACTTACCCCGCATAAGCTTTAATTAGAAAAGACCAGAAGAGCCCTAGACTATACGCGAAAAACTATCCCATAAGGAAGCCTAGCAGTACGCTAAGCGCTTAGAAGAAGCCTAGATAGTAGCCCATACAAATCTAGAAAAGGCCTAGAAATTAATAAAACAGCAGGCAAATAAGCATAGGCGTGAGCCTAACTTTACTATAGGCGATAAGGTCTAGGTTATAATAAAGAACTAGAAGACAGAACGGCCTAGCCATAAGCTAGACTATCAGATAGCAGGACTATACAAGGTCCTTAAGAAGATAGGCAACTTATATAAAGTAAAGCTCCCAGATTCGATCAAGGTCCACCCTAAATTCTTGCCGGATAAGCTACGAAAAGCTATAAACAACCTATTACCTAGACAAAAGAATGAACCGCCCCTGCCGATTTAAGTTAATGGCGACAACGAATGGGAAATTAAAGAAATACTAGCCTGTAAACTTATAAGGAGAACACTAAAGTACCGCGTAAGTTAAAAAGGATATAATCCGGACCCTACCTGGTACCCTATATAGAATTTTATAGGTAGTCCCCACAAGTTACAAGAGTTCCACAGCTGTTACCCTAATAAACCTAGACCGCCGAAGTACCTAGACGAATAGATAGAATGCTAGCATAATAAAGACAATAAGCTACCAGAAAAGCATAAAGATAAAAACGCCCCATGGGTATAATACAGACTACAAAGCCTAAGGGCAGGCTTTCTTAGAAGGGGGGGTAATATTACGGCACTAATGGAAAACGGTAGATTATAGCGGACAATCGCAGACAGTTTCAGACAATCTTAGACAGTACTGGCAAATTGCTACAGATTGCCGCAGATTGCGGTCACGTGACGCAAAGATCGCATAAAACATTGAGCGGCGCTGCTCTTCTTCTCCTTTCCTTTCTCTAGCTTTGGATCCTCGTTTATAGACTACCAATTGCACAGGCTTGCGCGTCCCTCTTGCCGTGCTCGTGCCTCGATTGACTGAGTCGCTAACACCTTAGAAATAAACAAATACTAGAAATTACCTAATATCCCTACTACTATACTAAGAAATATAGCAGCTAGTAAAGCAGCTATAGGACCCTTTACTATCTCTAATAGTAAAATAGTAACTAACTTAAACTCCTAAGCGGAGCTCGTGGTAGCTAATGCCGAAATTAAATAACTTTAAGAGCTACTTAAAACTAAAGACACCCCTATACCTTTTAAGGAGTCCTTAGACACTTAAAGACTTACTATAGTCCTTAAGGCCCTAGCCCAATATATAGTATTAGTATTATTATAGTCTGCAAAGATTACGGACCCCCTATCACTTATAGACGGAACTAACCCTATATTTAATAATTGGAAGCTTTAACTATAAAATAAGCTTAAAGTTAATATGGACTACTTCCCTACTACTTAAGCTAAGATGGCCTATGTCTTCGGCCGTACCAGTAGGGACGTATAGGCGCACCTATGTTTATAATACGCCTAGGACTTAGTAGACCCCATCCTCTCTAAAGAAGAGATAGTTAATTACCTATATTCTATTTATAAGGACCCCTTTAAGGTATAAAACACCCGCCTTAATTATAAAAGCCTAAATATAAAAACAACGAAGACCTTTTCGGCCTTTTAGACCCGCTTTCTATACCTAGCCGGCTAAGCCTAAATTCCCTATAAAAACCTAATACTAGACCTCTTTAATAAGATTACCCTAGATCTATAGCGCGCTATACTGCTAGTTTTTACTACTATATAGACGCTAAAGGTACTTATGGACTACTACCTAGCTATTAACTAAGGTCTCCATTAAATTAAAGTATAAGCTAAGTAGTAAAAGCTAGAAACTCTTTAAACCAAATTATAAGCACTATAAGAACGGCCTATAGTACTAGCCCTATAGCCTACTATTAATTTAGCAGCTAGCCGCGTAGCTAGTCCTACTATAGGTCTGGCGCACACTCGGACTATATATAACAATCCCTATAAATAGGCCCTTAATTATTAAAGAGCTTACTTCTTATATAGCTAAAGGGACCACTTTACTAAGGACTACTAGACGAAGGTAATAATGAATAAGGTTCTACTAATATAGGAGAATAGCATAAAGTTAGAAAAAGAGGAACCCTAAAGAAAGACTCCCCTCTAGGGTTAAAAGGGATTAATATATTATATATTAATTTAGGTCGGCTAGTTAGTGGAAAAAGCTGCACTATTCCGTAATAAAGATTAAGTTTTAACCTTTACTTTAGCTAACTTTAGAGTAAATACCTTTACCTTAATAGATACCTAGTATTCTATAAAACTGGCTAACTTTTTAAATATACCCCTTAAAAAACCACCCAAAATAGTTCCTATTTATAGGTATAACGGACAAATAGGGCACCTATTATAACTATCTTATAGATTTACCTTTATATAGATAGACAAAGGCAATATAATATTCCCTTTTTTATTATAGACCTAAAAGGCTATAATATAATCTTAAAAAGAAAATAGCTAGCCTATTTAGGCTTATGGCTTAATATATAGAGTAAATAGCTTATCTAGCTTAAAACCCTACCCCTAACACCTTCTTTTATAAAAGAAATTATTATTTTAATAGAGAACCTTATATAGCCCTAGATTAATACTATTTACTAGGCTAATACTATACGTAGGGACTAGGCCTTTAAGAAAGATATACAGCTTAATCCGTAACGGATCCGTATACTACGCCGCCCTTAGACTACCTATAGTACGCTACTCGTGCTAGAGACCTAGGAAATTAGTAATAGCCTAGCTAAGCCCCCTATAGAGAACTTAAGCCCTATATATCTACTAAGAAAGGCTAGGAATACTAGACGCTATACTAAACTAATAGACTAGAAGGATAACTTATTAAAAATGGAATATAAGCTAAGGAAGACTATAAACCCTATACTATAAAATACAGCCTAATAAAAGTCCGTAAAGAAACCTACGGACCTCCCACTAATTAATATTTGCTATATTAGCGCTATAGGATTCTATTAGAACTTAGTCTAACCTAATACTATTGCCTTTATAACTAGCTTATATAAAATTAGTCAAATAATTATAGAAAAGGAAAGCGAGCTTATAAATAAGGAGCTAGTAGAGCAGAAACTACCCTATTAATACCAGAAGTTTAAAGCCGTATTCTCTAAGGTAGTATTAGATATACTTCCGCCTTATTAACTATACAACTATAAAATCGAGATTAAACCAGACAAGAAAAACTCCCTTAGTTATACCCCCCTTTATTAGTAATCTATTACCAAATTATAGGCCACTAAGTAGTACCTTATTAATAACCTATATAAGGGATTTATTAAGCCTAGTTAAGCCCCTTTTACTATACTAATTCTCTTTACCAAAAAGCTAAACGGAGGGCTTTGCTTCTATATTAACTACTATAAGCTAAATAATATTACCTATAAAGACTACTATCCGCTACCTTTACTTAATAAGATACTGGCCCAGATAAGCAGAGCTAAAGTTTTTATAAAGCTTAATATCCGTTAGGCCTTTTACTAAATTAGAATAGACGCTAAATCTATAAATCTTACTATATTTTAGACCTGTTACAAATTATATAAATATAAAATACTTTCTTTTAGACTAACTAACGGACTGGCTATGTACTAGCGATATATAAACAATATACTCTTTAACTACCTTAATGACTTCTATATAGCCTACCTAGATAATATTATAATTTACTCTAAGAATAAGTTAGAATATAAGGGGTATGTCTATAATGTCCTATAACGGCTCTGCAAGACCAGCCTCTAGGCCAATATTAGGAAATTAGAATTTAGTATTAAGCGTATAAAGTACTTAGGATTTATTGTTAGTATAAATAGAATTAAGGCAGATCTAGAAAAGACAGCTATAATTAACAAGTGGGTACCCCTAAAGACTGTAAAGGGGGTACAGTTATTCTTAGGCTTTTATAACTTCTATTAACGCTTTATTAAGAACTATAGTAGAATTACTTAGCCCCTTAGCCGCCTTACCTAAGGGGTCGTTCGGTTGCAATCTGACGCTTTTGAATCTGAACTGAAAGTCCGGCAGAAAGAACGCGTTCCTTCCCGATTTGACACGCGTCTGTGGCTCTACGGGTTGCACGGACGTGTGCAATCTGAAGCCTTCAGATTGATCTGGAGTTCAACTGAGGAGCTTCGAGCTCCTTATTTGAACTGACGCCAAGACCTCAGTTCAGATTCTATATATGGTAAAGTGCGCCTAGTTTTAGCGTGTTTTTTGGGCGGTCAGAGGAACATCAAAAATTTGTGGCTGAAGTTAAGTTGAACTGAAGTTCAACCGAACGTTCGCCTTAGAATCAGATTGGAGCTCCAGATCAACTCTATTCTAAACTGAATCTGAGGCCTCTAGATTGCAACCGAACGTTCCCTAAAAAGACCAGCCATTTTACTTTAATACCATATATAGGTAGGCCTTTAATAAGCTTAAAAAATAACTAGTTTCTACTCCTTTACTTACCTACTTTAACCTAAAACGGCCCTTAATACTAGAAACTAATACTTTAAATAGTATTATTACTAGCGTTTATTCCTAGAAGCAAACGGATAGGGAATAGCACCCTATTGCTTAATACTTAAAGACTATAGTAGATGCTAAGCTAAACTACCTAATTTACGATAAAGAAATGCTAGCTATTATCTTTAGCTTTTAGCACTAGCGAGTATAGCTAAAAGGGACTTTTAAACCTATATAGGTAGTTTTTAATTATAAGCCCTTAGAATATTTTATAACAATAAAGGCCCTTATAGCACGACAGGCGCGCTAGGCAGATATCCTATCTTAATTCCACTTCCTAATTATATATAGGCTAGGCGGTACTAACTATGCAGACGCTTTTATAAGGCGTAAATAGGATATAAATAACTAGATAATCGCGAAGATCTTATTATAGACTTAGACGCTACTATAACTAAAGTACCTTAATCCCCAAATACGGGCAGAAATAAATATAGACTCTTTAGATACTAAGATATATCCTATTAACTTTATGTAACTTAATCTTATTAATAAACTGCTATAAGTAAACCGTATAGCACCTTCTCTATAGGAGTATTATAAAAAAAATAAAGAACGTTAGCAGCCTATAGTCCTTTAAAAAAAATAGACTACTTAAGTATTAGGCATGGCTAGTGTCACGGAGTAAGTATAAACGATAATAATATATAGCGAAGTAGATATTATTAAGCTATGTATATAAACTATATAATAAAGTTAAGACGTTATATAAGGAAGAAAGTAAGAAAACGAAAAGAAAGGGTATATATTGTTAATATAGTCACTTAGTTAATATATGCACGGAGCAGAATAGGATTTAGGTGGTAGTCCTGGCAGAACTTAGTAGGATTTAGTAGACTTTAGCAAAATATGGCGGAATGCCGTAGATTGCTATTAGATTGCTATTAGATTGCTATTAGATTGCCGTTAAATTGCTATCTCGCGGTCAGTCTCTAATTACTAAGTTAGTGGCAATAGGTAGATGTGTGTAAGGTATTACGGAGGTGTCCTATAATAGTACCCCCCCATTTAAACTTAAGCTTCTACAAGATAGGGCTACAGTAATTCTAGGTAGAGTTTATAAAAGTCTTCTACAGCTTATATAAGTCCTATAGAGTTAATAGATTCCTATAAGGGTTTAGTAAAGCCTCTCTATTTTATAAGGTATATATACTAGCGTTTTTATTTATTGTATTTAATATTATTAATTCTTTTAATAAAGCACTTATTTTTACTATCTACTTTAACTAATAGGGGAGGGTCCTAGATCTATTTAGGTAGGGCGTCTAATGTAGGGGTAGTAGGGTAGAGGACTAACATATAAAATATAGGGTGGATTTTAACCGTATTAGGGAGCTTTAGTTAGTAGATACAAGGAAAGATAACCTTTTTAATCTTATAAGGGCTAGCGTTCTTTTAATTAAGTTTCTTAATAGGTTGTTTTGTGTTTAGATTTCTTATATTTAACTAAATAAAGTTACTAATTTAGTAAGCCAGTGCTAGGGTTTAGGTTTTATTTACTGCGGCTTTATAAACAGATTAGGCCTATATTATTTTATTAGTAAGAAACTCTTATAATTCTTATATCTTCTTTACAAATTTATTTACTTTTATAACTTATAAGGCATAATAGGCGGGGTAAGGAATATTATTAAAGGGTTTAAAACCTATTTATAGATGCTAGCTGTAGTTGGCTATAAACAGGGAGACCTTTGTAGTTTCCGAGACGGAGTTATTTATAGTAAATTTGGTAAATACAAGCCAGTCTATCTAGTTGTCCTATAAATACAACGTGTATATTTAAATATACTATTCCATTATAGCATTTACACGTTCCGTTTAACTATCTATTTCTAGGTAATATACTATAGCTAATAGTGATTTAATGCGGAGTTAGATAATTAGTTTTTTTTAAAATATAGAAATAAACTGGCTGCCTTTATTAGAGATAATTATTTTAGGGAGTTTATAGAGTTTTTATACGTAATCTAGGAATAGTTAGGCAATAGCAGGTATTAACATATTAGGGCAGGCAATTAAGTGTCTTATCTTAGATAGTCGGTCTATAACTACTATAATATTTATATAGCCTTTATTTATAGGGAGATTAATAATAAAGTTAATTAAGATATTCTTCTATCTTTAGTCTAGAATAGGTAGTGGCTTTAAAAAGCCGTTATACATCTTATATAAAGCTTTAGCTTATTGGTAGGTATAGTAGCTAGAGATATACCTTTATATTATATTGTATATATTTAGCTAATAGTACTCCCATTAGAGTAGTTCTAGGGTTTTTCCTTAGCCTAGGTGGCCGGCTACTAGTAAGTTATATACGTGTTTAAGGAGCTTAAGCTTAAGTTTATTATAATTAGAGACAATTAGGCGGTTCTAGTAGTATAAGCGGCTTCTATAAGCCTTATATTTACTTAAAGAAATCTTTTTAAAACGTCTAATACTATCTTATATTAGCTTAAGCGTCTCTTAAATAAACTCGTTATTTAGGTATTTATTAATTATAATCTATTTAATTAATTAATAGTTATTTTAAGGACGTATACCATAAAATTTTTAGTAGAAGGGTTAAATAGTTTAGGGCGAAGTAGGGTTTAATTTTAGTAAGAGCGCGCTTCTTTTAGTACTAGCGCGTCTTATAAGCGTTAGGTTAGGGTATTAGGCTTCTAACCTTAAACGCCTAGGTAGTATATAATAGAGAATTAGAAATAGGATAGATATTTTAACTAGTGGGCCTAATAGTAGCTTAGCTGCTTTATGATTATAAAGTATTATAGGTTCTTATAATTGCTAAAAACCTTAATTAAAAATCTAGCGCCTTTCTGTTTAGGTCACTATTACTTAAAGTATTTAATAATAGCTAGTAGTTCCTTATTATAGATCTCATAATTATATTTAGCTAGACTTAGTTATTTTAAAAAGTATACTATAGGGTATAATACTCCTTCCTCATTATATTAAGATAGAATACCTTTAGTAATGTAGGCGGATAAGTTAGCCTCTATAATACTTATTTAGTTTAGATTAAAGTATTAGAGTATAGGTATAGTAGTAAAGATAACTTTTAGGTAAGTAAAAGCTTTTTTATATTCTTTATTAAAGATAAAGGCTTTATTTTTTTAGGTTAAAGCTATAAGGGGTAAAACCAGGGCAGAGAAATTATTAATAAACTATTAGTAGAAGTTAGCAAATTCTATAAAGGCTTTTATGTCCTTAACGTTTTTAGGCTCTTACTAGTTTATAATTACTTTAACCTTCTTTAGGTTTATTTATATACTATTTATAGAAAGAATAAGTCTAAGGTATAGGACTTCCGTTTTATAGAATTTGCATTAATTTATATTTAACTATAGGCTAGCTCTACGCAAAGCTTTTAGGATAAGGTTAATGTATTTCTTATATTTAGTTAGGTTATTGCTATATACTAAGATGTTATTAATATAAGCAGTATAGAAAACGTCCAGGTAAGGTTATAGGGTATTATTTATAAAGTGCTAAAATAAACTTAGGGCATTTATAAGGCCAAATAGAGTTATTAAGTATTTAAATAGTCTATACCTAGTGCGGAATATAGTAAGCTATTTATCTCCTTTTGCGATATAGAGGCGGTTAAATGCGTAGATAAGGTTAAGTTTTATATAGTAGCAAGCCTTACTTAATTATTTTAGTGTTCTTTTAAATTAATAGGAGCGGGTACTAATTTTTAATAGTAATATAGTTAAAAGCCTAGTAGTCTATATAGAAGCGAAAACTGCTACTAGGTTTCTTAACGAAGATTATAGGTATAGCTATAGGCGAAGAGCTTGCTCTAATAAATTTTTTACTTAAATACTTGTCTAAGTACTTCTATAGTACTTAGAGTTTATTTTAGGACATTCCATATAGGGGTCTAAATCCTAGCTGTTTTCCTTCTTTAAGTACGATCTTGTAGTTATATAGTTAGTATTTTACTAGCTTATTAGCTTCCTTTTATAAAAATACCTCTAGGTTCTTATAGTGGCATACTAGTACGTTTATAATAGGGTTAGTGTATTTCTTTAATATTAAGGCCTTTTTAATATCAGTCATTATAATAACAAAGATTGTATATTTAGGGTTTTTAGCAAGTTATACTAACGGGGTAGTTCTAATTATATAGACATCTAAGGTATTAAGCGAGCTTAGATTATCCTTAGTTTCTTATATAGTCTCTTATTTAGGTTTAGGTTTAGGTTTAGTATTAGGTGCAGAGTTAGTGTTAAATTTAGGTTTAGGTTCTTTAAGTATCCTTTTTATAGTAGAATACTAGTTCTTCTAGTACTTTTATATATTAAACTTAAGCTTCTATTTGGTTTAGGGCGGTATAGTAGTTAGAATTAGTTTATGTGGTTTAGTATAATTTTTAGATCCTTAGTAGACGTTGGCGGAAGTCTTATATTAGTAGAATTTAATAAATTTTTTAGGGCAGTAGGACTGGGTGGACTTGTTAGGTATACAATAAATATTAATAGAAAATTTAGACTAGTGGATTCTAGTGGATTTTTAGGTTCTAATTTTAGGTCTAAGTAGTAAGTTATAAGGCACTTCTACTTATAATGGGAGGCGGTAAATAAAAGCTTAAGGTTATTCTAATTAATGGTCACTTTATATAGCTTTATTTTGGGTTGTCTAAAAATTATTAAGTAACCTACAGTGCCAAGACATTAGTCTGTGCACACACGAATTCTCACCAAAATCAACACGACTTTGAACAATCGCACAACGCCGCAGCAATCAAATGCAGCCAAATCAGTATGAGATTATTTAATTACAGTTAATACTTTGTCTGCCAGCCATGTGCTTTTTTTACTGCCTCCAGCCTTCGGTCCATACTGTCGATTAACCGTCGCATAAGGCCTTGATTAATAGCCAACCACGCCTCTTTACAGGCCTTAATTAAACGCTCTAAATCCTCCTTACTTTATCCCATCTGTTTAAGCTCTAGATAAAGCTTAAGAATCTTCCTTTTTAGTGCTAGCTAGAGGTGCTTAATTGGGTTAAGATTGGGTGAGTATAGAGGGAAATCTAGGGTCTAAACACCGTGCGTTTCCAACCACTCCTTTATAAGATTTAATATATGGATTAGAGCGTTATCCATTTAGTAGATATCTAAAGGCTCGCAAACTGGCATAAGACCTTCTTCTAAGGCCCAAATATAGCTTTAGGCGCTATAGCCTTCCTTCCGCGCTAAAACGTCCCTTTCTATAGCAATTAACTCCGAACGGCCATCATACCAAAAAGCGGCGTAGATTATCTGTGTAAGATTCTTTCTGTTAGACACCTTTGTAATAAAGTTATAATTCCACTTTTGTAGAGACGTCCGGAAGACCTAGATGGGCTTCTTTCCTAAGCCTTGTTTGTATAAACATTTATTAGAAAACTTAACACGTCTCCAAGGGAATCCCTTATACTTTTGAGCCCAAAGATACCTTAATTAAGCTACCGCTAGTGTCAGCTTTGGTCTCTTTTTAGCGAGCCACTTTGTAATATGGTGTTTTTTAAATAGATGTTGCAAAGTTCTATACTTAATGGTAACCCCTACGGCCTGATACTTAAGAGCTGTATAGTCGATTTAAGGATTCCTGCGTATAATTTGAAGAAGTAGATGCTTCTGGCGTTAAGTAAGCTTTTCGGGCTGTCCAGATCTTGGCAGAGATTTGAGCGTGTGGTGGTTATTCCATCGATCGATTGTATTGTAAATAACGCGACGAGTGACGCGATACCTCGCCGCGATTTTAGTATTCTCCCCCCCTGCCTCTACTGCACTAAGGATTCCGGCTCTTTGTGCCTCTGAAAGCTCTGCCCCAGGCCTTCGATTTCCACTAATTTCCGTGCCAAACAAGCGTTGCATTGTAATGTAGTAAATGATTGAATTTCGTGACAATATTGCGATCGTGTGGTGTTGGTTCGCGTGTGCACAGACTAATGTCTTGGCACTGTAGAGTGGTAATAAAGAGCCTAATTAGCTGTTTATAGTTTAGGTATTAGAGTCTTAGGAATACTATATAGGTAATACGGCCTAAGACAATACGTTTACCATTAAATCTAAATACGTTAATATGCTGGTTAAGGTGGGTTAGAGTAAAACTATTATCTTACGCAAAGATTATATTAATAAATCCTATACCGCTAGCTCCTATATTAATTAGGATTTAAGTATTAACCTATTAATCTTTCTGCTAAAAATAATAGTTAACGGTTATGCTGCAATTTTAAGAGTTAGAGTTTGTAATATCTAAAGTATTTAATAAGATTCTAAGGCAGCGCTATCCTAGAGAGCGACTTAGCTCAGAAACCTTCCTTTTAAAGGTAATTAAGGCGGAGTTCTTATAGCGTGTTAGTTATAGCTTTATTCTTATAAGTAGTACTTATTAGATATGGGGTTAGAACTAGATAAAGATTAGGGATAGTAACTAGAGGATTAATGCGGTAAACAGCTACTAGTATTAGCTATTTATAAATTACGTTTAGGTTATAGGGGCAGAGTAGTAGTTAGAGAGGTAGAAGTTGCTTCTACACTTAAAGTAGAGGCCTAGCTTAGTGCGTTATTTTTATTTAAAGAACCTTGGTAGGGCATATCCTAGGGTCCTAGTATTAATATCTATGGTATTAGGGTGCTTAAGCTAAGATAATAACTTAGTAAATGTTTATAGAGTTGTTATATTATACTAAGAAGTGGACTTTAATGTTAGGCGTAGTATATTATTATACCATTTATTAATAATGTTTACGCAGGCATTAAGGGCTCCTAGTAAGTCTATACTAATTAGGAAGGTTTTAGTTTAGGGCTTAGGGATTTAATAAGGCTATTAATTAGTATAAAAGTTGTTTTAGCCTATTTTCTTTACATATTAGTTAAATTTAGAGAAGTATACTGGAAAGCTTTTCGTTTCTTAAGCTATATAGTTGTCACGATGACGATGTATCACATGCGAACGCTAGATAAACAAGCATCAGATTCGTAGAATTGATAGCTACATACGGCTGTCGTGGAGACTCAAGAGGATTGCTGGAGAGCTCGACAGGAATGCAACTGCGGCTGAATCTATATAGGGGCAACCGGGGCGGATAAACTATCTGCCAAGCGATATCAAACAAGGAAAGGAAAGCTACGCGTCTAGCGTAGCGCGTGTCGCGGGCAGTCCCGTGACAATAGTTTATCTTTCTCTAAGCAGTAACTTAGTGGTTTGGGTTACTATATATAGCTTTAAGAAGTATAACTAGACTTTAGACTAAGTTTGGTTAAAAGGGTTTAATAAGGTTAGCTATATCTCCTTTTAGTTAACTTAGGGCGTAGTAAAATTAGTTAGCTTTAATTAGGTAATAGTTAGCATTACTAGTTAGCTTAAGAATAATTAAAGTTTTTATTATTTACTAGTAAATATTAGAGGGTCTAGTAGTTGTTTAGATTATTATGGTGTAGTAGTTAGTTTAGGGAGAATAACTATTATAGGTTTGGAACTCTTATTCCGCGTATTTATCTCTAGAAATAGCGTTTAGTCTTAGGGCCCTAGTATAGGCATCTTAAGGGTGCGGACTTCTTCTTAAAGGTCCTTAATTATTTACCAGTGTTATGCTTCTTATTTAGCTTATTATTAAGTTAAAGTGGCTTAGTTTTATACAAGGGCGTCTATAAAGGACTTCTATATTTCTACTAATTATTTTTAAAGTACAGATATAATACTAGCAGCTATTATAGAGGCTTTAAGGTTGTTTTATATTTAGGAGGGTAGTATATAGGATTAATATAATATAGTGTCATGGAGTAAGTATAAGCAATAATAATATATAGCGAAGTAGATATTATTAAGCTATATATACGGATATCGCTAATAAAAGTTCTTGCACCTTCCTAATTAGGAAGTTTGGCTTACCGCCCACCAAAATATCATAAATTTTATCACCAGAGGCTTAAAACTTGCACTTAAAGCTTTAAATAAAGGGCAATATATAGGCGATTAATTGATTAATTAATAAGCTAGGTGTTTTCGAAGTTGCAGGCTCTGCGCGACCGTAGGTTCCTGCCCCGTACTAGCTCCTCCACCAACTCTATCAGGTCCCCTGGTTAAGTAGTAGCCTCTCTTTGCTGCCTTCTTCTTGCTTTCTTGTCAATCGTTTATATAGACGTTTAGTATTTTAGAAGCTTTGGAGGACGATCTGCGAGCGGCTCTAAGGACCTTCCTCTGACGTCTATGTTAATTGAGCTGCTAGCAGAGGCTGTGCCGTTACCTATAGTCTCCCCAGAGGCAGCAGTAGGGTCCTTCTTCCTTACCTTCCTTGTAGTTTGATTTACTGTACGCCACCTAATATCCGCTGCTTGGTGTTGATCCTCTTACCTATTTAGAGCCCGTTACTCTAGAATATTTGGGCGGTCAGTGGGCGGTGAGCCAAACTTCCTAATTAGGAAGGTGCAAGAACTTTTGTTAGCGATATCCGTATAAACTATAACATATACAATAGGCAAGCTGTCTAGATAGGCGAGCTGCCCACCTTAAAACTTACTAAAAATTGGAAAAATCATACCTTAATATCTTAACAACCACTTAATAATAAATTCTAATAATTTGGATTTAGACTTTTATATATGCTCTATAGCTTTTATTAAAGTTGTATCGCAAATAGTTTAGTAGTTTTTAAGATATAATAATTTGGCCTTGTTTTGGCCCCCAGATAAGGCTAAATTACTATATCTTAAAAAATACTAATCTATTTACGATGTAACTTTAATAGAAGCTATAAAGTATATATAAAAGTCTAAATCTAAATTATTAGAACTTATTATTAAGTGGTTGTTAAGATATTAAAATGTGGTTTTTCTGGTTTTTAGTGGGTTTTTGGAGTGGGCAGCTCGCCTATTGTGTATGTTATAATGAAGTTAAAACATTATATAAGGAAAGAAAGTAAGAAAACAGGAAGAAAGGGTATATATTATTAATATAGTTACTTAATTAATACGTATATAGAGTAGAATAGGATTTAGGTGGTAGTCCTAGTAGAACTTAATACGTTAGGTATGACGGTTTGTCTATATAGCTACCATCGAGGCGTCGTTGGTCACGGATCAACGTTGCCCTAACGTTGCCCCGACGACCGAACATGTACATAGTCGTCTACAGCGCCCCTTTCTTTGAGCCCTTACTTTAGTCTACTTATAATATAGCCCCTTATTGTTGCCTAATCTATTAGACCGCTCCCACGGGAAGCTAGCCGTAATATTAGACTAAGGTTATCTTTAATTAACCTGTAGAGGCGATATAATACTAGGTCTAATAGTTAAACGCGTAGCCAGATAGAGAGCTGTTCTACTACTATAACTACAGACTAACTAACCTACTGAAGCCCTATATTAAGTAGGCAACTATAATAGCGGATTAAGTAGCTGAAAGAAGAAACTGCAGTAATTAGATTAAAAGGATTACCTTAACTATAACCCAAGAAATTAAAAGAGATACTATGGCGAGAAAGAGTACATTAAGGCCTAGTGCACTAGAGATAGCCACCGACCTAGCGCTAGCAGGGCGCGAGAAATCTATAGATGTGACACTTAAGCCACCGGAGCTCTAACCGTACTATGGCGAGATGGAGCTTTTGGACAATATAAAGAGCAAATAAAACCATCTTATGGTGCAATTGGAAGACGACAAAGACCCTATATACTTTAAGATGGAGACTAAGAGAGAGTACATAGCCGAAACTACCTAAAAGCTATTCGAGATACCTACAACCGAACTTATAGAGGAGCTGCGGCTCTAGGGAATACAAAGGAAGGCGATGGAATAGTAGATTGCTATACTATAGCGTCTTATAAATAACCACGCACATAAAGCTCTTAATATAAAAGAGGAAGCTTAAGCGAAGATAGCGGAGCTTAAGGAGCACCTAGATAATAGGACAGACGAGCTCCGTAAAGCCAATTAGAAGATATTAAGAATGGGCCATAAAGTTACTATACAAGCCCTAGATTGGGAAGATAGCGAGCAAGAAAGCACACCATCACAGATAATATAAGAAGGGACACTACTTTCTTAGATAAGCAGTGTTACGGGTTTAAGATATATGGTAAAGTTTCCAGACCCACCTACGCTAATAGATAGAAAAGAGCCTACCTATTATACCTAGAGCGGCTATATATAAAACAAGCTTTAATCTAATATAGACTGGTTCTATTAAGATGACCTAGATTAGGAAGAAGATATAAAGGTAGCGTATATTAAGACACGTATAGGCGGTAAAGCTTATAACTACCTCTTACCTCACCTGAAAGCAGAGCGCGATATAGGACGCAACCCTACTAGTAAAGAAGTACTTAAGTTTCTAGAGAACGTCTTTAAGGACCTAGATCGCCATATTAAGGCCTAGTAGGAATTTAAAGGCCTTAAGATGCTATACCTAGGAGACTTTAACAATTTCCAATCTAACTTTATACAGCTGGCAAATATCTTAAGGATGCCACAAGATTAGTGGAAAGAGGAGCTTTATAATAAGCTTTACAACAACCTATATGTCTAAATAGAAGTTAAGGTGGTAAACAAAGACTGTAGCTTCTAGGCCTATTATAAAACTGCCTAATAGTACGCCTAAGGTCTAAAGTAGACAGGTAAGGAATAAAGTAACTATAGAGCAGCCTAGGCTATTAAGAGAGCTTCTACTAGGGGCGCTAAAGAGACTAAAGGTCCCCCCTCCTCCCAGTAGCCTCTAACTCTAGCGCCAGCTATAAAAGCGCCAGTTACCTATTTTAACTGTAGTAAGTAAGGATATTACTCTAACAACTGCCTAGCGCTAAAGAAGATAGAAGCTAAAGCAATTAACTAAAGTAAAGAGTATAAGATAGTTACTAACTTATTAGAATTGGAAAATGAGCAGCTTTAGGAGAAGTCTCCTGCCTAGAGCATATTGGAGCAATTAATATAGCGCCTATATAGCTAAAGGAAATCTTAGGAGGTGCAGCCCTTATAAAATTATACAGGATCGCGCTAGGCGGCGTGGCTCTTAATATAATAAGCTTGCTTAACTTTAGTACGGGCGGAGAGGCTTTTATACACTATAAACTACTGCTAATTATTAAGTAATAACTGCAACTAAAGCTCTATAAGATTAAAGGACAAGGAGTTGTTGTGTCTGGCTATAACAACTAGCAGACAGATATAATTAGATAGCTCTTTAAGGCTAACCTAGTTATGGATGGCTAATAAGTCCCTATATGGTTCCTATTCTATAACACTAGCCGCCATAATCTTCTTATTGGCTGTAGGTGGTTTAAGAAGACTAGGGCCCTTATTAATTATAAATACTGGGTCTTAGTATAGCGAACTAAGAGGAACTACTATAGTAGGCAGGATATAATTATACTAAAAAAGGAGCTCCTACCCCCGCCAATTAATAAGGATTACTAGAAAGATATAAATTAAAGGGACACACTACTAGACCTAGAGCCTAGGCCTACCCCCTAACGTATCCTTAAACGTATAGTCGCGATTAGTTAACTCTAAGAGAAGAAGTCCTCTACTAAAATTAAGCTGGAGGGATAGGCTAAGCTAAAGCAAGCTAAGCGGGCCTTATATAACTATAAGTATACTTAAAAGATTGATACCTAAGACATAATTAGGAAAATGGAAGACTAGCTCTACTTTAGGCTAGCTCTACTATTAAAGCTAAAAAAGAGAAGGCCTTTATTTACTAGGGAGTTCAGGGTAGCAGATATTGCGCTACTTAAGGTAAGGAACTTCTTATAAGGAGCAAAGCGCAAGGACGTAGTAATTAGATATACCAGTCTCTACGAGATAGACCAGTTAATAGAGGATAGGAAGGGATAAGACGCCCTACCTAACAATAAGGAGGAACTTCGCCGGCTTATCTATAAAAAGCTGCTATAGCCCTACTAAGAATATACTAATAGCTTCTTAAAGGCTATATCTAATATACTACTACTATATTATAAGGGAGTGGACTATAATATTATTCTTAAAGGTGATAGCCGCAATCTAGCCCCTAGCCCACTATATAACATATTACTAGAGCAGCTAGAGCTTGTTAAGGTCTACCTATAGGAGCACTTATAGAAGGGGTTTATAGTACTAAGTAACGCACCCTTTGTAGCTCCGGTTCTATTTACTAAGAAGCCTAAAGGGGGGTGGCAATTCTGCGTTAACTTTTAGAAGCTTAATGCAATTACCAAAAAGGACCGCTATCCGCTACTATTAATTAAGGAGACGTTAATAAGGCTATTAAGAGCTAAAATCTTTACTAAGCTAGATATTTAGCAGGCTTTTTACTGTATATGGCTAAAGGAAGAGGTAGAGGAGTTAACTACCTTCTATATAAGGTATAAAGTACCATGTCCTACCCTTTAGACTATATAATGGCCCTATATCCTTCTAGAGGTTTATTAATAGTGTCCTTTTTAACTACCTAGATGATTTCTGTACAGCCTATATAGACAACATCCTAATCTATTTAGATAACCCGCTAGAGCACAAGATCTACGTCAAGAAGGTCCTATAGAGGCTTTAAAAGGCAGGCCTATAAGCAGATATTAAGAAGAGCGAGTTTAGTGTTACTAAGACGAAGTTCCTAGGCTTTATTATTGGTATTAATAGGATTGCTATAGATACTAATAAGCTAGCTATAATTAGAGATTAGGAGCCCCCTACCTCTATAAAAGGAGTATAATCCTTTTTAGGGTTTTATAACTTCTACTAGGCCTTCTTAAAGGATTACAGCCAAGTTGCATAACCGCTTAGTAAGCTTATAAAGAAGGAAGTATAGCACCTACTGGGGGAGGAAGAGCTTAAAGCCTTTAAGTAAGTTAAGGCCCTTATACTATTAGGCAGTGTAATAAAGCACTACTTACTGTTTTAAGACATCCGCGTAGAGACTAACGCGAGTGATAAAGTAGTAGCTAGGGTGCTAAACTAGCTGTAAAATAATGAGACCTAGAAGCCAGTAGCCTTCTTCTTAAAAATAATATCTCCTAAAGAGATGCGGTATGAGATCTATAATAAAGAGATGCTAGCAGTAATAAAAGGCCTATAGAAATGGCAAGGTCACCTTATTAGCCTCTAGTGTACACCCTTTACAGTAATTACGGACTATTAAGCCCTTAAGTACTTCACAACTAAGAGGCTGCTAAATTTATGGCAGGCCCACTAAGCAGACCTACTAGCTAATTTCTATATATAGATTACCTATAGGCTAGGTACGGCGAATATAGAGGCTAATACCCTATTACAAAAGCAAGAGGACCTAAAGACGCAGAAAGAGAAGGATGTAGCCATATGCACTATATACTTAATTAACCCCGCCCTTACAATTACTATACTAGAGGTAACCTCTGAGGACCCCCTAGTTGTAGCAAATCGCGAATAGCAGCTATATAGGCTGGTTAATTAGATACTTTAGGCTAATTAAACTAGTGAGTCGCTAGTAGGGCTATATTAGCTAGCTAAGCAAGACCAAAAGGGCTAAAAGCTTTAAGGAGGACTACTTACCCGCTTTAATAAGCTAATAGTCTCTAATACTAACTGCCTCCGTACCTATCTTATTGTAAAGGTATATTTTTACTAGGTGACTGCTTACCTAGGCAAGACAAAGACTAGGAAACTCGTAGTAGACTAATACTATTAGCTAGGACTACCCTTAGACTGCAATACCTACGTAAGAAACCATAGGGCCTATAGAAGGACCTATATACCCTAGAAAAAAACCCCAGGCCTACTATACCCCCTACTAATTAGTGAACGCTGCTAGTAGCACATCTCTTTTAATTTTAAGTCCTTCCTAATAAACAAAAAGGGCTTCAATAATGTCTTTATAGTTGTTAATTAACTAGGCAAGAGAGCCTTCTTACTACCCTACTATAAAACTGCTATTGTAGCTAATGTAGCAAACCTATACTACCAACACGTCTGGCGCGTGTACGGACTCCTAGAGATGGTTATGTTAGATTAAGGACCCTAATTTATCTTAGCCTTTATAGACAAGCTATGTAAACTAACTAGCGTTAAGTAAAAGCTCTCTATATTTGGTTACCTATAAACTAATAGTAATACAGAGGTACTAAACTAGTATATTAACCAACTGTTACGGAACCTGACCGCAGGGGCCTCCATAGGAGAACCCCGTGCTCTCGCGTACACCTCGCGTACAGCTTATGTCAGCTACGCGAGGGTATATCACCTCCTTACGCCCTCGACCCTTACGATCGATCGCGCAACGTCTTGTAGACTCCCCGAATACATACGCTTTGTAGCCATTGCCCGCGTTCCGTGACATTACATTGCGCCTTTTTCTTCACCAACGCTTAGCCTATGACCAATTCTACGTCTCTATAATACCGCAGACACTGCCAGAAGCAGCGTGTCTATAAGTTACCTCACTTTGTATTTCTAAAGAATTAACAATAGTAAGACAAAATTCCTTACTAGCTACTATATCAAACTTAAAGAACAACCCAATACCTATATTAAAACCACGACACTAATTAGTCCTAGGAGGATTTAATTTGTTAGCCCTAGCCTTAACCCCTAAAGGGAAGCCTAGTGGCTTAAAAGACTATAACGACTATAAAGGGGATATTAACAATGTCTTATCCTTTATTAACTATATAACCATGGATAAACAAGCTAAAGGGCTACTACCCATTAAGATTAAGATATGAGACGCTGGGATGTTTATAAAAATGGTAGTATAAGAACCCAATAAATACTACCGCCTTCTATAGAACTACTATCTAAAGCTTATATAAGCTAAGATGCGTACTGCCTAAGATTATAATATTATTTAAGACCTATAAGCTTGTGAGGCGCTCGCTAACAACACACGCTAAGAGATTAAAGATAACCTCTATGCGTCTGAACACGACGTCTAACAATTAAAAAAGGCCGAGATTATACTTATTGCTACGGTTACTAAAAAAGAGGGTATAATTAAATACCTACAATCTTAGCTTAATAAGTACATTTATAATAATACCAAATACCTCTTTACTGTATATAACGCCACCTAAGTCTCTACGCCCCTAGTAACCTTACCTACTTAACGCTTAATAGAAGGTTAGTGCTGAGCAGCTTTACCTAATAGGAACCCCTACTACAGCAGCGGCGATAATAAAAGCCACAATAATTAAACCTAAACTACTACTATAGGGTCTAATATACGCTACCCTAATCCCCTAATTTTTAAGGGTGACCGTAAGGAATATAGTTACTAGAAGATATAAACCTATAAAAAACTAATCTAGAGCGCCTACCTTTTCCCTATAGAAGATACTAAGATTAGCTACATTATTAGACAAACAAAGGGCATCCTGTTTAATAGGCTTTTTACTTAATAGGAGATTAGCAGTTCCTAAAAGTAGTAGTCCCACTAGGAAGTCCTTAATAACCTTAACTAAATGTACCGCAACTATAACCTAGTGGCCACTAGTTAAGCTAAACTACGCGCCCTAAAGATAAGTCCTACTAAATTATTTAACAAGTTTTATGTTAAATTCTAGGAATACACTGGAGCCCTCGCCTAAGACGACGCTAAAGACTAGAAAGATTTCCTTAAAAAAGTCACTTATTGTCTTAGTTACGCAGCCGCCAGCCACAACTATAATAATGTTTATAATATGGTAGCAGCCCTACAAAAGATTAAACAACGGCTGAACTAGATTACTACTGCAAACCCCTACCCAAAGACCTCCCTATAGAAGCCCTCCAGACCTACCAAACCACTAACGCCTACTACTCCAAGCAACACCACTGGTCCTAATATTAACCTCTCTATACTAGCCTTTCTAAAGAAGCTACTAGATAGAGAGCGCAGGCTACTCTAGAAGCTAAGGCGTTGCTATAGATGCCGTTAAGAAGGCTGTTATAGCTATAGCCTAAACTGCCTAATGGCTAGGTTTAGCAGCTGCCGTTAAACACCTAACCCTATACCCCGGGCACTAAATACGTTACTACACGCCACTACCGTATAAGACAAAGATGTAGTAACGGTAGTAGAATTAGACGCGGAAGCGGAAAATGCAAAGTCTTAGCCCTAAGTCGTAGGTTAGGACACTCCGATAATAGAGGGATCTATATATTGGCTTGCTTAATAGATAGCTTAGTAAAAATAAAAGGATGGAAGCAAATAGTCTTACCTATAGAGGGAACTACTGCTAAGAAACAATATAAAACCTATTCTATAATTGACTGTGGAGCTATTAATAAATTTATAGATACCTAATTTGTGTGCACTTATAACCTACCTACCTTACCCCTTACTAAAGCCCGCGCCCTATAACTTGCTAACGGTAGTTATACTATATAAAAGATTACCTATATAGCATAACTCTACCTAAACATAAACAGACACCAGGAGGAGCTTTAGGCCTATATTATACCACTTACAAACTACCCTATTATCCTTAGAATAAACTAGCTTAAACAACACAACCCCACTATTAACTAGTAAAAGAGAGAAGTAACCTTTAACTCTAAATACTGTAGAGAGACTTGCCTAGGGCATGGCCTAGCCGCCTCTACCTACTCCCTAGGATATCAACCCAAGGAAACCCTTATTATTCCACCTACAACTAACTGCCACTATGTAAGCGCCGCGGCCTTTTACCGCATAGTATATAGGAAAGGCTAGACCGTTACCGCAGCCTCCTAATCACAACTATATAAGCTTAATAAAGATTAGGACTATGTCCTCTATAGTAATAGGATAGATATAGTCAACCTCCTAAAAAATAATGCCCCTATAGAACTTTACGGACTTTCACCCTTAGACTTTAAGAAGTTTATAAAGCTTAAAAAAGGACTTACTAATAAGAAACTCCGCAAGCTCCTCCCTAAGAGATACTATAACTTTATTAATATATGCTCACAAAAGAGCGCAGATATACTGCCCCCATATTAACCTAACGACTATGCTATTAATATTGAATAAGGAAAAACGCTGCCCTATAAGAAACCCTACCTAATATTAAAAGACAAACTCCTAGTTGTTAAAAAGTATATTAATAAGCACCTTAATAAAGGGTTTATTTATCCTAGCATATCCCTAGCAGCCGCTCCTATCCTCCTTACTAAAAAGCTAGGAGGAGGTATTTAATTCTATATTAACTATAGAGGACTTAACGCTATTACAATCAAGAACTAATACCCTATACCGCTTATACGCGAGACCCTTAAACGGCTTAGCTAAGCTAAAATCTATACTAAACTTAATATTATTGCCGCCTTTAACCGCCTTTAAATACAGGAAGGTAACAAATAGAAAACCGCATTTGCATTGCGCTTTAGCTAATTTAAATATACCGTTATGCCTTTTGGCGTATGTAATGGCCTAGGCAGCTTCTAAAGCTATATTAATAATGCCTTATAGGACTACCTTGATGACTTCTACTCCGCGTACCTAGATAGCATACTTATTTATAGCAACAACCCCTTTAAGTATACTAAGCACGTTTAAAAGGTCCTATAGCGCCTTAGAGACGCAGGACTTTATATTAATTTAAAGAAGTGCGAATTCTTAGTTATAGAAGTAAAATACCTTAGACTAATTATTACTATTAAGGGTGTCTATATAGACCCTAAAAAAGTATATACAATTACTAGATAGTAAATCCCCACCTATATTAAGGACGTACAAGCCTTCCTTAGTTTCGCTAACTTCTATTAGAAATTTATATACAACTTCTTAAGTGTTATAGCATTACTTATAGCAATAATGTAAACAAAGGGCTTTTCTATAAAAGGAAGAAAAATATATCTGCGTTTTATCTAGACGCCTAAATGCAAAAAGGCGTTCTAAGACTTAAAAGATGCGTTTACCAAAGCACCTATTTTAGCTCACTTTATATCAGGATAATAACTCTATCTTAAGACTAACTCCTTAGACCATGTTAACATAGGCATCCTCTTCTAGATAGGTAACAACGGTCTCCTCTATCTAATTACATTCTACTTATCTAAGCTTACACTACAAGAATATAACTATAAGATCTATAATAAGGAACTCCTTATAATTATATAAGCATTTAAGGAATTCTAACCGGAACTCTCCTTAGCAGAACCTAACCAGCTAACTAAGGTCCTTATAGATTATCACAACCTTAAGTACTTTATAACTACAAAACAACTAAACTAACGCTAAGCACGTTGGAACGAGTTCCTCTCTAGTTTTAACTTTAAAATTGCATACAGGCCAGGAGTATAAGGTACTAAGCCTAATAGCCTAACACGCCATTTATAAGACCTTCCTTAGTTAGAAGATAACCCTTATAATTAATTCTAACAATAAACAATCCTAAAAGTATAAAACTTAGCCCTAGACATACTACCTAAGACAGAACCAACCGCCCCTTAGCTTTATACCACAGAACTAGAGTTACCCCCCAAAATTAACAAACTTATTACCATAGTATATAACACCCCTGTTAACCTATTACTGCATTAACTAATTGCTGTAAAGATCGCCGGCACCTATACACTGCCTATTAACCTCCAAAGCTTAGGCCAGATTAATATAGCAGCCTTAGAAGTAAAAGAGAACAGGCTCTATTATAGAGGCCATCTATTTATCCCCAACTTAGAAGACCTATAACGGCAACTAATCCAAATGGCCTATAACCTCTAATTAAGCGGCCACCTAGGCAAAGAAGGAACCTATAAGCTTCTCAGCCAATACTACTTCTGGCCTAAAATAATAGACTTAGTTAAACACTTTGTAAGCGCCTGCTATAAATATAAACGTGCTAAAGCATTTTATATAAAGTACTAAGGACTACTATACCCTCTACTAGTACCTATACGATAATAGGCAGATATCGCTATAGATTTTATTATTAACCTACTACCTTGCAAACAACATAGCTAAACCTATAAGAACATCCTTATAATAATATACTGACTTATAAAAGAACGCCACTACGTCCTAACCAAAGGCGTAGCTGTAAGCGATGTTGCCAACGCCTTCCTTTGCGAAGTCTACTGACTATATAGGTTACCTAACTCTATTACATCTAACTAAGGTACGTAATTTAACTCTAATGTATAGAGGCGGATCTGCTAACGCCTTAGTATCTCTATTAAGATGTCTACATCCTTTTACTATAAAACTGCGGGATAACTAGAAAACGCTAACGCTAGTATAAAGGCGTACTTATAATAGGTAGTCGCCTATAGTCAGGACAACTAGGTAGACCACCTTTTACTAGGTAAATTTGCAGCAAATAACTATATCTTAGCCACTATAGGACTTACCCCATTCTTTGCGAATAAAGGATATCACCTATAATCTAGTATAGAGCCACCAGAGCCTATTAATAAGAAACTGCTATATAGAAAACGCCTTAAGATGCTACTTGCTAATTAATATACAGACCATATAAAAGACCTACTTAACTACTGTAAAGAAGAGATGGCCTGGGCCTAAGCGAAATAAGCTTACTTCGCTAACCGCTATAGAACACCACCACCTAAGATATATATTGGTAACTAGGTATAGTTAGATACATATAATATCTCTATACAGAGACCTATAAAGTCACTTAATTATAAGAACCTTAGCCCCTACTAGATTAAACAAGTTATTAATAGAGGAGCTGTATATAAACTAGAGCTCCCGCCTACCTTAGCCACCCATGGGATATAGCCCATGTTTTACCTATAGCTACTATACCTTTACCAGCCTAACCCTCTACCAGGACAAATATAGCCTAAACCCCTACTAGTACTAATTTAAGATAAAAACAAAGACGAGAACCACAAGGAGTGGACTATTAAACGAATTATTAACTCCAAATACTTTGGCAAAGGTAAAGGACAGTAGCTCTACTATAAAGCTACCTACATAGGATTTAATATAGATTAGCCAGAATGGCAACTATAGGAAGATTTTAAAAACGTAAAAGATCTAATTAGCAATTTCCACTACGCAAACCTATAGAAACTAGGCCTAAGCAGAGATTTCGTACCTAATCCCCTATAGGAGCCGTCACAGCTAAATTATTATACATTACTGTCACGTGACTACTCCGATAAGATATTAAGGAACTTTAACCACCGGTTAAAGTTGTCTAATTGGTCAGATTCTAGACGCTAAGGAGAAGCTAACTAATTAGGATTTTCTATCCCCGGGATGGAAAATTGCTATTGGCTCGCTTGCTACTAGCGCCTTAGTAACACCCTTGCACCTTACCAAGTCCCCAACAGCCTCCTTCCCCTCTATAGCCTAGTACCTTCGTATAGTAGCAACCCACAAGCTTCAAGTTAGAAGCACCTATATGAGCCCGTTACACCTATAATGATATTCCTTCTTCTAGATACCCCAAGCATTTCCCCCTATATGTACATAGCAACCACAGCGTCGCCGGAGCTCCGCCTTAATAGGAGAGGGGGTAGTGTCACGGAACCCGACCGTAGGGGCCTCCATAGGAGAACCCCGTGCTCTCGCGTACACCTCGCGTACAGCTTATGTCAGCTACGCGAGGGTATATCACCTCCTTACGCCCTCGACCCTTACGATCGATCGCGTAACGTCTTATAGACTCCCCGAATACATACGCTTTGTAGCCATTGCCCGCGTTCCGTGACACCAACGCTTAAGGCCCTTTATTAACCACTACTAGGACAATTGGTTAGAGCTCCTCCCCTATATAGACTTTATATAGGCAATCTTACCGCACAAATCTACTGGCTTTGCACTATATAAGCTAGAGCTAGGATTTAAGCTAAGGCTTTACTTTAACTGGGAGGAACGTATATAAGCAACCTTAACACCTTATAAGAAGCTAACACGATAAAAAGCTTAGGCTTTTGTATATAGGACCTGGGACGTAGTTAAATAGGCAAAAGATAACCTAGCGAAGGCCTAAGAGCGGTAGACAAGGCAAGCTAATAGATACCATCGCAAACTAGACTTTAGAGTAGGTAATTAAGTATACGTTATGAGGAAGAGCTGGGCTACTAACTAACTAAGTATTAAGCTAGATAGACAGCTTGCAAGGTCCTATAAGATTCTAGGCATAAAAGGACACTTGTATATTATTAACCTATCCCCAAATATAAAGATGTTAAACGTCTTCTATGCCGATTAACTATAAAAGGACCTAGATAACCCCCTACTGGGCTAAAATAGGGAGCTAGAGGAGCCAATCCTAATTAATAGTAAGCCGGAGTATATGTGAGGGGACTTTGTAGACAGGGGGCTATAAGGACACGATTGTGGAACAGGATAGATTGGTGAGAGAGACGAATCCTTGAGGAGGTAAGGCCTCTGGGATCGTGGAGACTATATACTACGGG
>Ga0307507_10000530_pt1 | contig 80941 bp, 22 predicted proteins | sample 7_EM_MG_FD_207223 | JGI IMG/M metagenome (GOLD analysis project Ga0307507, IMG submission 207223) | Populus trichocarpa ectomycorrhiza microbial communities from riparian zone in the Pacific Northwest, United States - 7_EM | ecosystem: Host-associated > Plants > Roots > Unclassified | place...
CGACGTAACGCCGCTGCATTAGTAACAGACGAGATCCTCATTCTCAGCTTGACCGTACGGACAAGATAAGACGGAAAGGAACCCCCATAGGACAGTATGGGTCGGATCTCGCTTTTGGTGTTCCTTTGTCTGTTATATTAATATATTAGACTTTTAATTAAGTTTGCCCGGTTAATATATAATCTTAAAGTTAAATTATAAGAGGTATTCAGCCCAACAAATTTAGTGCTATATTAATTGTTTTATAGTTATAAAGTATTGTAGGTTCTTGTAGTCCATTAATATATATATTAGAAACAATAATTCTTCTAGCTTAAAATGCCATTATTTAAAGCATCTAATAATTATAAGTAGTTCCTTATTGTATATTTTATAATTTAATTTAATAGGAGCAAGTTTCTAAGAAAGAAAGGCTACTGGATATAGCTCACCGTTCTTATTATATTATGATAATACTCCCCTTAGTACATAATCTAACAAGTCTATTTTAATAATACATTTAAGGTTAGGATTAAAGTGGGTAAGAATTAAAGTAGTTATAAAGTAATATTTTAAGTTCTTAAAAGCTTATTTATATTTAATAATCCATTTAAATTTTAAAATTTTCTTTATTAGGTTAACTAACAGCTAAGTAATTTCTAAGAAGTAGTTAATAAATTATTAATAGAAAATTTTAAATTCTAGAAAATTTTAAATATCTTATATATTACTAGGGCTTTCCTAGTTTATAATTATAGCAACTTTTTTAGGGATTATTTTAATTCCATTATAGAATATAATTAAGCCTAAGTATATAACCTTAGATATATAGAACTTATATTTCTTAATATTATATTATAAGCCCGCATCTTATAAGCGTTTAAGGACTATTTTAACGTGTTTTTAATATTTAGAAAGTAAGGATAAGTAAATTAAGATATTATTAATATATACGGTAATAAATACATTAAGGAATTTATAAAGTATATTATTAATATATTGCTGAAACGTACTGGGACCGTTCTTTACGCTAAATAGCATTATTAGGTATTTAAAGAGTCCCTATTATATATAAAAAGCTATATACTTCTTATCTCCTTTATATATATAAATTTTATTAAAGGTAGTAATTATATTAAGCTTTATAAAGTACCATGTCTTTACTAATTAGTTAAGCGTCTCTTAAATTAAGGGAATTGGATATTAGTTTTAAATTATAATTATATTTAGAGCTTAATAATTAATATAGAATCTTAAGCCTCCTCCTAGCTTTTTAATAAATAGTATAGGTAAGGTAAATAGAGATTAGCTAAGGCAAATAAATCCTTTTTCTAGATACTTATTAAGGTATTATTATATTATAAGCAGTTCTTCTTATAATATACCATATAGTAGACCGAACTTTAGTATTATGCTAGGCTTAAGTTCTATCTTAAAATTATACTTCTCTTAGTGCGGGGCTAGTTGGTCTATAAATTATTTTTTAAACTTATTAATTAGGTTATAGTACTCTTTAGGTACAAAAGATTGGGGATTAGAATACTATTTTAGTTCTAGTGCTTTCTTAATATCTTCTATAGTTATAGTAAAGATTTTATAATCTCATCTTTTTACTAATAAGATAAAAGGCGCGGCCTATATTATACAAATTTTAAGAGGTTTTAACGTAACATCTTTACATTCTTTTCCACAATTAGCAGTTATAGATTTATTATATTGGCTTGAAGTTTATAGTAAGGGTAATTTATATTATATTAAATTTAAATAGTTATGTATATGTTTATAGGGCAAATGGTTTTTTAAGTAATAACTTTAGCAGTAGGTTATACAGAACTTTAATATTTCTTTAACCTAGCTAATTAAAGGGTTGTGTTATTTTAGCTATCCATATTTAAGTATAACTTTATATTGCTTTAAGGGTGTTATAAACAGGGAGATGTGTTTAAGGTATTTACTTATCCATATTTTTACTAGGGCGTAGTGCGTTATTTTGCTATATATTAAGGGTTTGCCATTAAAGCCTTATAGGCCTTAGGGCTTATTAAGTTTCTTTAAATTTAAGTGTTAAGTTTTTATATAGTTTATATTAATAAAGCCTATACTAGTAGCTCTGCTATTTATTAGGATTTATACCTTCTTCTATTTTCTAAGTATTTAAATTTTGTTAAGTATATTAAGGGGGTTATACTATATATTAGCACTAAAAGAGCCTAGACACTTATACTCTTCCACTTTTTATCCTAAGGCGCAACTTAGCCCTAGGATAATTTATTTTCTAAGTTAACTAAAGGTAAGGTGCTTTATAACGTCTAAATATAATTTATAGCGCGGGTATAATTTAAGGAATAAGTATGGCTTAAAGAATAGGTATAATTTAAGAATTAGGTATAACTTAAGGATTAGAAGGAATTATAGCGGACTTTTTTAAAAGGGTAATTTTGGTAATACTTTTAGATATATCCTTTTTTACCGCATCTAAAGCATTCTCTATTTACAGCTTGAGTTCTTTATTTGTTGGTTCCTAAGGGTATATAGGATTAAGCGGCATTAAGGTCTATAGGGTTATATATAGGGCTTTTAGATCTTAAAGAAGGGTCGCACTTTAGAGCATATATCAATTTTATAGAGTTTTAAACGTAAGGTATAGTTAACTTTAAGAAATAAGTTTATTTATTATATTAAAGGTCCTTATTAATTTGTTAACATATTATAGTAAATTTAGATAGGTTTTTTAGTAGTTCCCTACCTACTAACTAGGCTTTAATCTTATCTAAGATAGCTTATTAAAAAGCAGTAACTCTAGCAGCTTTATTCTAATCTAGCTCTCTAACAAGGCCTAAAAATTCTAAAAAGAAGCTAGTAAAATCTCGGTTCCGTTATTATAGGTTTTTAAGTTTAGTAATAGCTATATATTTACAGCTAGCGTTATTATATGTTTGTTCTAGTAAAGAGATAAAGGTTTTAAAACTAATAAAAGTACTATTGCAGAAGAATAGATCTATGGTTTATACAGCATCTTTACTTAATTAGGACATTCTATTTTAAATTAAGTCAAATATTAAGCCTCTCTATAGCCTTAATTATATATATAAGATTCGTGCCCAATATGTATAAAATTACGTGTAGTATATATTAAAATCTGCCCAATATGCATAAGAACTTGACCTAAAATGCATTAATTTTAGTTACATATTGTAAAGCGTAGAGACCGTAGGGTTCGCGGGAGGATCTCACGGTTTTATACGTAAGGTTGGGTGCAAAAATCGGGGATCTGCATGCCAAGGATTCCAGTTCGTTTCGTAACAGACTAATGTTACCGACTTCCGAATTCTCGCTTAAAATGACCCTCATTATTGCCGAGCACACGGCACAACGGATTTCCTTCATTCCTCTGACAAACTTGCGGCTAGCAGCTGCACCTAGCTAGTCATTACCGCTTTCTCCGATAATTGGTTCATACTATTGCAAAGAAACTACCTTACGTTATCTACTCAAATAGCAGCGTTGTCGACAGGCAGCAGAAGCAAACGGTTGTCGTTAGTTATTTGTGCCCTGTAAATTACGGTAATTATTCAAATGTCTTGTGGTAAGGGATTTCTCGTTGAGGTCGTAAGCTAAAATTTTCAATTACCGTGAGTCATCCAATAGTTACATCCTTGTCCTCCTCGTAGTTTCAATTCAAGTTTATTCCCTTGGGTTTTCTGTTCCCGTTTTGGTCCTTAGTATATGAGTATCTTATAATCCTGCTTTCCGCACCCGATATATCTTATCTCTTATCCTGCTGACGGATATGACAGAATCCGGAGGTACTGAATTAAATATAGATGTTGTAGATGACGGCTAGTATGGTGAGTTTATTGGTGTTTTTAAGTCAATTTAATAAGGCCCAAATTTCACAGTCGATAATTCACCTAAATCGATGTCACTGTAACGCAAGAGCTCCTGACAAATTCTGGTTTGGGTTTTCTTCGCGCCCTGGAAAGCATACCACCAGGAAAGTCTGTTTTTAAAGGAATGTAAGCACTCCGACTTAACCGCCGAGCAAGGTGTCCAATGGCCAGCGACGCTGACAGCGAAGCTGCCAAGAGACTATATAGCGGTTTAGCTAGCAAGCGATAGGATGTAGGCAGCGAGCTTCCAGTAAGGTCAGAAGCGCGCTAATAGCTCGCTCGCTCAATATAGAAGTGGTGATAGAATCTTGGTGTTTTAAAGCGCGTGTTAACTTTCTGTTAGGTTTGGGGTCATAAGCGCGCTAAGCAGTAAGAAACACGGAGATCTTTAGTATAGCCCCTACTAGTATCCCTAATTATCTCTACTAACGCGTTGTTTACTAACCACTAAAAGTTAACTTTTTTATATTAGGTTTAGTAAAGTGCTAATGCTTTAGAAAAAGACAGAGGATACTAGGGAGTCTTACTATAACCTTACCAAGAATCCCTAACCTTTCTCCAATTACCAATATCGTACTCTACCCTTGCTTGTAAAGATACTACAAACAACTCTATTTCGTACACGCCAGCTAGGCCTTTAAGCTCTACCTATTACCCCTTCCTTATTTACACTATAAGCTTACTAATAAAAAAGACGAGGATTCTGCTAAAAAGCGCCGATGGAAGGTCCCTTGTAAGTTAGGCGGTAATTTGGATAATAATGCCTATAAGTAATTACTGACAGTTAATAAGAATCTAGTTTTATATATACGCCAGCGGAAAAAGTAGAAGCTTACTACTAAGCTTAAACGATACTATAAAGAAGGCCTTATGCTTTAAAATATTAAGAAGGACTGCGGTAAGGCCACCGTCCCTCTACCTAATCCTCTTAACTAGTGGCTCGGTGTTAGAAGGATCCTCTATCTAACGCTTGCCAAAATTGCCCTAGATCTCTTCTCTATACTAGCTATAAGCTCTATATGCGAGCGAGCCTTTAGTTAGACTAAGAAGGTAGTAACTAATAAACGAAATCGCCTTAGTACGGATATAGTAGATTCTTTGATTAACGTCTGATACGGATCCTATCTAGGCCCACGCAGACTACTCCGTACACAAGGGAAAAGTAATATTGACGGGAAAAAACCCTTGCTATTGGGGGGGAAGGAAAAACCCTATGAGCCACCTCAGTAGGATGAAAAACCCCGAATTGCCATGCCTGCACGTAGCCGCGGCCCTGCGGGCCTACAGCTACGTCCTCCTCCTTGGATGTTTTGAACTCCTTGGGAACCACTGCTTCCTTCTCTAGCTTATCCAGAGCTAGGGTTCACTACGCCCCAGCTAGGCCTTGCTAATTGATTGCTGTATGCTTGTAGTTGTGTCCCGTATCTTGACCACCCCCCGTATGCTATCTCTCTTATTGACCATTGCCATATACGCCTTGCCTCCCCCCCCCTAAGGCCTATCGAAGGCGTAAGGGGGATTCATCCGTTCCAATTACCGTAATACTGACAGCGGGATATTGTGTGTTGGGTATCTTTTGTGCCTAGGCCCCAGCTAGGCCCTTTCTAAGGGTCACCACTCCGTCAAAAGGAGACAAGGAAAACCGTGGGTCGCAATCCAGGCTGCTAGGTATTTAGTACTTGCAAACGGCGAGTGACCGCATGCTCCGCGGGCGATCGCCCTGGGGGTTAGGAGGGGCCGTATATTTGCTCGTTTGTTCGTTCGCGCTTGTCTGTTCGTCGATGTGAGGTCGTCGATGCTTTCCATCGGGGTTTTTAGGGATGTTATCGAAAACTGCTCATCCATGTTGGATCGTACAGGTGCCCTGGATAGAACAGTGTAGTAGTCGTCGTATTGTAGAGGGCCAACAGTAGTGGTTTTCAAGATCTCACCATCCGAAAATTTCTCACCACCGCCCTCGACGCCCACAACCACCACCAGGTCCTGTCCGCACGCTGTGCGACGTCTCTGCGTTGGCTCTGGATCTGAACTTCGAAGACCAGGTTCGTAGCCGTCACCACGTACAGGTGCAGAGTCCGATTTCGACGGCCTTAGTACGGATATAATAGAAGCCGACCAGTGCCAGAAGTGGTAGCTAATTAAAGGCCTTATTCTAAGCAGCTTAATTAACTATATTAACACCAATGGCAGGTTAACTACGCCCTGGCTGACGAGCTTTAGTGTAGATCTTACTGGTTATAAGCCCCTTAGAACAGAAGAAACACTAGAGTCGTAAGCTTTATATATACACGCTCGAGATTGGAGCGGAAACTGACTTAAAAATAGGGCCTCTGCCTCCTCAGCTAAAGTACCTTAACGCTATATTAAACCTCTGGATATAATTAAAAAACCAGGCAAATAAGGATGGATTTTTAACTGGGCAACGTCAATTTGTATATACTGCAGTGTTGCCAAAATTTTCAACTGCTACTCTAAAAACTCTATCTAAATTGCCTAATTAGGAAACGCTGCCAGCGCGCTGCAGTCTCGACCTCGATTTGGGCAGCGCAGCGCAGCTAGCGGCCCTGATTGGCCAGCTCGCTCGCTGCCAAGCCCCATAGCTCGCTGAAGACTCGCTGTTGGACACCTCGCCGCCGAGACAACATTACACAACGCACCTTAGTTCCATAAATATTACGCAGTTCAAGCCTATCGCCTATAAGCTTGACACAACGGACTGAGGTGGCAAACGCCTAAATTCGAGATATTGAACTTCAAAATGGTATGAATGTAAGTTTCGAACATGAATGCATACAGACAGTTTTGCACTGCCTCCTGCTGCTTCTTTTGGCAACATATACGTGGATACTTCGTAAGGAAAGAACAAAATGAGGCGGTCATTTTAGCTCCAGCAGACGAATTATTGGGATTCTGCACCCTGTCAGCCTTCTTTTCCGACACTTGCTGTCAGGACGTCTTGCTGCCCGACCGTTAATGCAACAAATGCTTCGTGGCGATCATGATTGGTTACCGAGAGAGCTTGTGCAACCCACCCGCCATAAAAGACGACTTGCTATTGATCTTGATCGGGACATTAACGGTGTGAATCAATGTGTTGTCATAAGGCTACAAAATGCCTTTTAACATGTACTTGGGGATACACTGCACTGTGATCCCGCCAGCTCTGTGCTACCGAACATGACGTGCTCTGGGGTTCTAATTCATTCTCATTGGTCCTTTCGTGCACCTATCCCGGTCATTCCTTTGCGCCCGCAACCCTTCCCCATGTCGATATCTCCATGCGCCGATCCACTTGGTTGAGATCAAGCAGCGTTTTAAAAAGTAAGGCAGCAGGCGACAGCTGAGTGTGCTGAGATAGCAACATCACGATGCCACAGCCTTGGCCATTGTTCCCCTGGATGAACAGGTTTGGTTAATGCCCGAAACCATTTGTGAGGACGGAGGCTCTGCCATTACTGTGGATCTTGATTGGTTCTCAACTTCCTGTTGAGATTTGAAAGTCCAGCTCTCTCTAAGTTGGAGATTCGCTGCCTTACTGCTCTTGAAAATGTATACATCAATGACAGCCTTGAGCTGCGTGACAACTTCAGATCCCAACACGCTGGCCATTTGAGGCTATGCTTCACACAACATCCCTCATGCAAGTCAGTCGATTAAAGTCACCGGGGCTTGCAACGGGATGATCACACCCTTCTCTACATCTTGTAATTAAGACTTAACAAAAAATAACATTACGAAGAATCTCTCTATGGCTAGCCTTCCGCAGGGCCAAAGTTCGAAAAGAAGTTCTCTAGTAGAGGCACTCAATGTGAGCAAGATCAAAGCATGCCATATTGGAACAATGGCTAATCCTATCCAGCGGTCTCGCAACTGTGGCGATATACCACCATCAACCACAGCTCAGTCGACGGTACATTCCCTCGTTCATAGTTCTTTTCTAGTAGCTAAATTCTGTCACAGGAGTGGCCAGACGAAAAATCCATGACCGCAACGAGCAATAATCCCATTAATCCACAGTACCCATTTGGATATAACCAGCCTATAGGTGAGAATTCAGCTTTCTACACGAGGTTAGATGATTACTAACGCCATCTTTAGCTTATAGTCATTATATGGAGGCAGGTAACATACGTAGCTTCCAGCCAATCTCCGCATACTCGCATACGGCGCAAACCGCTCCAGGAACGCACGCTCGATTCACGAGAGGGGCCTTCTCTCTCACTGATACGACCCCACGGCAACACAGCGCACCAACTGGGGACTCCGCAATGGGGGAACAAATTACACCGCAGCAGGCAGACCAGCACCGTAACTCATCAACGGGATCAGTTTCAGAGCCAATAATGTGGAATCAGCACCACGGAAAATGGTATAAATGGTCTTATGATTCTGCAGGTAAAGTCCATCCTTAGTCAAGTATGCCGGTCAATGTATACTTAGCAGGTGCTCAAATAGGTCAAAGGGCCCCCGTTTGGCTGTAAAAGCGCGATGGTGTAATTACTTCAAGACATCCTTCAATCGTGTGCCGTTAGGTCCAATAACATCCACAGCCCCTTTTCTTCTATTTGGGTCTATAAAATAAGCTATTATAAAGTTTCAAAGTGCCTGTTTCAAGGAAAGGTTCCTTACTCGAAGAGTGCCATATCTCCTTTGATGTTATCGTGAAAAACAAAAATAATGGCTTGCTGATCAAGTGTGTCTGCGGACCGTAATCGCGCCAAGGCTGGGGCTGGGCTTCGCTTCTCAATAATGACAAACCAGTGATCCGTCTTTATGAGAGAACCGTTACCGAGGCTGGATAGCCAGTCTTCGGTTGAATTGGCCCTACTTTTAAAGTTGGCACTCTACTTGCAGATTGGTGCCCCGCTCGTGCGCGCCCATTGGAAAAAGGCGTAGCACCATGCAGAAATTCGAGGCGTAGACGGTTCATGCATCATGATTCATACTTGCTTTTTACAGCTTTGAACAGTACCTAAAACATAAGCGCAACCCGCGTGGGCAATGCAGCCGATGTCCTCAACGCCCGATATGCCCACACAGCCGTCCAAGCCTTGCCATTCCTTGGAGTCTTCATTCACCTTGAGATGGGAGCGAGTTTTGAGTTGCCTTGCTGCAGAGCCTGTGTTGGCTCCACACAAGCTGAGCCAGCTTTCAAAACTGTCGATTGAGAAGCGACAACAACAATACCGCCATACATTCAACCTCTTATATTAGTATTTCAATATATGTTGAGGTTTCTAGTGCGTGAAGATCGTGTCGAATTCTTTTGCGGTGTGCTGATTTCCACAATGACAGACTCAAGGTGCACACGAGAAGTTCCGAAAAGGGCTCTTCCTACCTACCTCCCTATCTACAGAAAGAGATCTAAACAAACCGGCATTATGCTGCTGGATATAGATCCAGAAGATAGTGTAACTAGCCAGAATTCCAGCCTAAACACTCCTTCTAGCTCTCTATCTGCTGGAAACATAACTATACAAGAGCAAAGGAGTAAGCATATTCCTTCAGTCTCCTTCATGGCGCAATATTTAGAATCTCAGGCTCGGCCTCAGGTCCAGGCTTAAACTCAAGCTCCATTCCCTTAAATCATTCTAGGAAGTCTGCTTCCATCCGTTACCACTTCTTCATTAGACGGATAGTAGAGTGGTTTCAGAGACGTGAGAGTTTTCCAGACGGCCGATACGACGGCTTAAACTTCGAGTCAAGTCAGTACTTCCATCATAAATCGATATACTGAACAGGATATTGACCTTTTCTAGTTGATAGATATCCAAGAGGCTATCCGCAGTTCGCTGCAATCTTAAACAGTGATGATAATTTCCGAGTTTATCGACGGTTTGGGACTCTGCGGAATCGAGTCATCCTTCACAAACAACATGAGCTAGCAAAGTTAGAAGAACGGCTGAACGAGCTAGACGAAATTGATGATAAGGAGCACAAGCATAGGATACAATCCATACGAAAGGATCAATGTGACCAGGGATCGCAACGACAAGTATTGATCGATGAGATTGATCGGAAGCTTGAGCACTATGGTGAGCAACTCTTCATTCTGGCATGGCGTCTAACTGCAATATGCCTGACAAGCACAGACAAACTTTTAGAGCGGGAACGCAGGTCTATGCTATTTCAAAAACCTACGAAGCGTAACTATAGGAGCATTGTAAACTACCTCTGGAACGAAAAGCCGATCGTGCGGTCAGAAACGTCTTTTCTTAATCCTAAGGATGATTTCGTGATTTTGGCCGAGGAGCAAGACTCCCCCTTTCACGCAACGTTAGAAAAAATGATATGTAATTGCTCTATAAAAGGTGTAAAGGTATTTAGACTAACTCGTGCCACAATAACTTCTGAGTTTTGACTTGTTGACTTTACGTAGTCTCTGTTCTCAACTGAAGCGCAAAAAGCGAAAACTCAAGTTCTGAATGTCCGACTTCTTGATAAGCCTAGAGTAACATATCTTGGTCGAGTTATTGTGACAGCACTAGCAGTCACGCTGACTGGTATACCCGTTTGTGTCCTCTTTGCTATTCCTTGCAGCAACAAATCCAAGATTGCTCTTGTGGTAACTTTCATTTTTCTATTCCCTGCAGCGATGACATTGACTGCTAGACCAAGGAACCACGAGCTTTTCGCGGCGACCGCAGCGTAGGTCATTCTCACAAATAAATTCGTATGAGGATACTGACCTATCTCAGGTATTGTGCGGTCATAGTGGCATTTCTTTCGAATTTTGCTACATTTTCCCTTGGGCAGGTATCCCAACCTGATGGACCTTAACATTTATGACTACAATCCTGAATAAGCGGACATAATGTACGAAAATGAAAGTGTTTTCCGTTTGCCATTCAATTTTTCTCTGCTTTCTTGAATTTCCAATCTTGTACTTATTTGCTACACACACGTACGGTACATACCTAAAAGCATTCAACTCATGGGCCCACCTATTTTTTCCGCCTTTAAGAACATCTTTATTGACCTCAACAGACAATAAGAGGCCCCTTCAATAATATTTTCCACCATTCGGTTTATACCCACGCATCCTCAGACCATCCATAGATCCAGTCCGAGGCATACCCACGAACCCTGTCCTAAAACCCAATTACGTCAGTGGATGGTTGTGCCATAATCCATGATCGGTCTGCGCGACGTGTTCGGCAGGTCTTGCTTCAACGATCCCCAGAAGAACATGGTATATCCCCACTAACGGGAGAGTTGAGGGGCGTGTCGCTTACGAATGACCTTACACGGCACAGTTTAAAGATGATGCAAACCTCTGGTAAACTGCTTCGATGTTGGTGAAACCCCGACCCTCTGCAAGGACTGTCCTATGCTATTTTTGTGAGAAAGAGATTAATTTGATTGCTGTGGAGAACAACCGTTTACAACACCGCATGATCTATTTAAAGAATTCCAAATACAGCGACTTCCAACTTGGCTAAGCGCTAAGCGTTTCACTAAACACTAAACCTTCCCTGCCCGTATTCTACATCTCACACCGGTTTTTCAATCTCCACTCCCTATTCTTCCTTGGTGGCTTCGGGGTTTTTTCCGTTATTAGGAGCAGCCTTCTGGGGCCCAATCCCCCCCGAGTGGCACCGGCTCCGCCGCGTCCACAACGAAATGTGGTGGGGCCTCCGAGGATAAGATCCTCAGTGGCTCGTCGGAGGCTGTGTCGGGTGCTTCTTTTCGTGTGCCTATTTTCGCTATAGGATTCCATCCCCTTGTGTCCCTTGGTTTCGAATATGCGTACGACGGTTGCGGGGAATGTGGGAGGTAAAAATATGATAGGCTCCTGCTTAGCCGATTTGCGTCGATAAGAACTAGCCAATAATATCAATAGGATTAAGGCTCCGTGATTAGAAGAATGTGAAGGGGTTTTGAAAGCAGGCAGGCCAGGGTTGTGGGGGAGGTTCTTTTACCTTGCGATTTGGATCAACTCCATATTAGGTCGGTTCGACAAGATCTATACCATCAGAAGTACGTTTAGAAGGCATGGTTGATAAAAATCTATTGCTTGAATCTGCATACAATACACGTATTTTTGAGCTCGGTGTTCTGCACGGACCACTTCTAGATGGACGCTGGCGTTCCATGGGATACGCTGCTGTTATTATAGCAGAATGATACTGTTACATTCATTCTGCCACGCTACGAAGTTTCCTTTATCACGTGTTATACCTTTTTCATTGTGGCATAGTGGAGCGGCAGAGGTATTCTGGTATCGCGCGCGGTACCAGCCATCTCAACCACCTCCATTTGGTGCATCCGTGATTAGGGTGCAGGAGAATGTCTATGTAACAAGTCCACTCCCGGATCTTAGACTTCTTAATCCAATCAACTGCGTGTATCACCCGGTCCTGGCTGCATAATGGCTGTTTAGGTGCACGAAGTGTTGCAGTGCCACAGCGCGCAACAGGTGTGGTCTCACCCGGGATAAAATGCTATCTCCACCAATATTTGAGATCTTGCATATTTAGTTCCACAAGAAACGCGGAGTCAATTTGTTTATGCACCTGTATGAAAGCCAAATCAGATTTACTATAGCTGATGCTGTGCATGTATTTAGCTTTTTTTGTTTTATTTCCATGGCAATACTGTGGTGCCCGGCCGAAGTTTTGTACATTGTCAATGCGCTTGCAGGTGGGCCTGCCAACGCCACCCGACAAAAATACACCAATTAATATAGGCAGTAATCGCTGCGCAAGGTGGATTTACAAGTTCTGATTAGTAATTGAATATATTTCAAGGCTCTTTGGCTCCTGTAGGCGCATTGACAATGTACAAAACTTCGGCCGGGTACCATAGTAGAACTGATACGCAACATATCAGAACTTTATGTCTTTTAAATTTTGAAAATTAATCATGGAGTAGGGATGTCGTTTAAGTAAAGTTGACAGCAGAGGTAGTGGTCCACTTCCCGGTGGTCCCGTGCGGCTAAATTCGGCGCTGCATCTGGACGGCCCCACGTTCCTGAAGATCTTGAAGCCCAAGCACTTTTGCTAACTCTTCGTGCCAGTGCAGAAACATACCAGCGTTTAGGCACATGAACCCTTGGCCGGATTTTTCCGAAAGCACCTGCCAAGAGAGATCTGTTCGGTATTTTGCTCTTCGAAATCTTCAAAATATGCTTTTTTTTTTGATAGTCTTCCATATATTGGTAGTGAAACATGTTTCATGTGCGTGGATGCGCGAGATGCTCAAGATAACCCTTTTCCATGGCGCTGGTGCCGGAATGGAGACATACCTAACTCCGAAGGGGTACCTTCCATTAATTTGCGTATCGTGATAGAAGTGCTACTGTATAAAGGCTATGTTACTAGTAGATAGATAGCAGAGAGCAAAAGGACAGAAACAAATTATAAATAGGACAGGGGTAGGCGTTAGGGTTTCTTATAGTCTTTTCTACTGTTTTCTTACTACCTAATAGTTGCTAGCAACCTAGTTTTTCACTAGGGAACAGTAAACCCCTAGCTTAGGGGTTTATAAATGTCGATCGGAAGACCAAAAGATCAAAAGAATGATAACTCTGTCTCATTGCAAAGGGCTCTAGAGCCTCATTATATACAGTAAGTAGATGGCAAAGACTGACGTCGATTTGAAACTGTTACCTCATTGCCACTTGATCGACATTGCTAATAGATAATGAAAAGGTAATAGAAATAGTATGAAGTCATAAGGTGATAAGCAACTAGAACAGGAACAGGGTAATCATCAAAATCTGACCTGGATCGACAATAAACTACTAGGACATAGCTACTAGTACATATTAAGCTGCCTAGAAAGGATTTATGTATATAGAACTATAACGCCATAGCCTAGAGACTGCATGCGCAGTATTGTACGTAGACAATAAAATGGATATAAAATAAAAAAATTAATAAATAAAGGCTATGTTATGGCCATTATTAAAAATTCCTAATATCTTTAACCTTACTAACATCTTTCCCAGTCTTTCCTGAATCAGATGAACGAAAGCGTGTTTCAGCGCCTCTGGAAGCAGTCATCATTCTTAGCAAGACTCTGGACTTGAACTAATGGTAGACTGTGACTTTTTGCATTTCTTGAATTGCGACAGGAAGATAAAATCTTTCAGCCAGGCAGGTATCACGACAAATAACTTAAGCTGGCTGGTAGGTAGAGACACAGAATTGTACGAGTAATCTATCTTATTCAAGGTGGCTCTAAGAGCCCTAATATACTTAAGAGAATTAACCCCCTACAGGGGTCCCTAGAGAGTGATGATATAGGTTAAAACTAGACTAATACTGTCTGATACGGACGTTAAACAGCACCCGTTGCACCTCTGTAATAAGGCTACCTCCGTGGCCAACACACCCCCTTAGATCTGACGCAGAGCGTCAGAGCTAAATTACTGGATTAGGTAGTTGGGATAGATAAGCTGGTGGTAAGCTTTACTGTTATCTGAGTGTTAATTAACTAGATGTCTGATATCGCGGAGCCCTACTACTTTAACGAATTTTTAATAATTTTGCTTTAAGAGAGCTTTAGTTAGTTTATCTACAGCTATCTTGCTTGTTGGTACCTATTATACAATAAAGCTTCCGTTTTGTACCTCTTAGCGAAGCTAGAATTGATGGATATCTATATATTGGAGTTTTATAGATACTGTAGGAGTCTCTTTTGTTATAATCCGTACTAACTGCTGATTATTGTAATTAATAATAACGTCCTGTTCTAGATTAAATCTAATGGCTTTAAATATCTGTACTATATACTTGACCTCCCTACTAATATATAAGAGAGCTAGGAGTTCTGCCTCTGTAATAGACTTTATAACTACCTTTTATCTAGTTGCCTGCTATGCTATAGGCCTATTAAATAAGCTTATTAAGAAGCCCTGTAAGCTCTAACGTGTTGGAGCATTATTAGTAAAGCTGGTATTAGAAGCAGCTTTTAGAACCTAGTTTATCTTATATGGCGTAATAGTAGAGAACTTGAGAGCGAGGTATCTGGTATTGTAGAGATAGGTAAGCAATCTGTTGATCTCCGTAAGATAAGCTGGTAACGGATTTTGTAAGAACTTAGCTAGCCTACTAACTGAAAAAGCGACGTCTGGTTGTGTAGTAGATGTAGGATATGTTACAGAACCTATATGGCATTAATATCCTTTTGTCTAATTTGGCGTAGCTTCTCCCTTATATGGTGTTAATTCCTGGCCCAATAGTGGTATAGCTAATGGCTTTAGATATTCTAGATGGTATATTAAGACTAGCTTCTTAAGATACTGATTTAGACAGAGCTAGAGCTTTCCCTTTTATTAATCTCGCATGACACGAGTATTTAGGAATGATGTAAATTAAGGTATTTGGCGTATCTTAAATCAATCTTGTAGCTGCTATAGGATGTCCTGCATCTGCTAATGATAGCTTGGGTGTCCTATAATTAGGATGTTATTAATGTAGAAGAATACAAAGATAGGTTTAGTAGGGTATATATAGAGATATGGCTTATCTAGTATAGCTTTTAAACCCATGCTTCGCAGAGTAGCTGACATTTCTAAAAACCATAATTTAGAAGATTTATGTAGTCTGTATATTACCTTTCTTAGACGGAGAGAGAATCCAGGTGGTAGGTCTATACCCTTAGGGGGAATAAGGTAGACCTTATTGTTAACTAAGGCATTAACGAAGGCGTTTATGGTGTCAATCTGTATGACGTCTAGGTTGAAGCCAGCGATTAGAGCGCAAAGTAGATGGAAGGTTTAATAGGCTGCCGTTATAGCTTTAACCTCCTCTTATAAGACTGCTTGGAGGTCTCCGTGGATAACTAGACGAGCTTTAAATCTTATAATAAAGCTATCTAAATCTTCCTTGTACGTAAAGACCTATATAGTAGGAAGTTAATAAACCTTCTTAACTAGTTGTACCTTGTCCCAGGTGTGTTTTCCCATTAAGGCCTTTATTTTGGTGTGAGTAGCTGCTTTAAACTCTATAGCGTATTTATAATTAAGCATCTCTTTCTAAGACCTTAGTAGTGGTGAAAAGTTGTTTTAATGTCTATATGTCTTTATAGCAGTAGTGTAGAAAGCGTGAGCCAATGGTATTGTATCTGGATTAATAAGCTTATTGTTACCGTTATTAATTTGAACTATAAAGGCTTGTTATTATAAATCCTGATTTGGCATATTTTTCTTCTTTGCCGTAGGCCGCTTTTTACGGCTAGAATATCTTTTACCCCCTAATAATGAGCCTGCTGTCATCTGAGGTTTGGAACGAGGTATAGGGTCTATAAATAGTAGTTTAGTAACTTTAGAAGATAACTAAGTAGTAGATAGTGTCTGTGGCGTAAATACTACTATAGATAGTAATTGCTAAGGCGCCAAAGACGCTAATGGTATGGATGGTTCTAGAGTTAGCTCTAGGGTAGGTAGCTAATAGAGTTCTTCTATTAAGATCTAAATACTTTTTAATATAGGAGTAACATTAATATTTGCTAAATATGGTAGTCTTATATCTAGTTCTTTATTAAAGTTCTCTATTTAGTTCTTACTGCCATCTTAAAGATTATTTAGTAGGTTTTAGACTTGCTAAAAACAGTTCTTTTAAGCCTATAAGATAATAAGGTGTTCTGGTGTTTTAGGAGATTAATATCTCTTTAACTTATTAATTTGTACATTATAAGATCGGATAATACGGTTAGTAATTAGTATCTATATTCTATAGATATTTAATGCTTTTATACCAATAAGATAACCTATTTGGGCTTATAGCTTAAACTTTGCTTTCCTAGGAATGCTATGTTTAATAAGTATATAGGTTAAAGATCTGGCTATATAAAGCCCTGCTAGCTATGGCTTCTATTTATTATTATTATTATTCATTGCTTAACGTCCGATTCGGATCCCTGTTGGGCCCACGCGGACTACTCTGGCTTCTATTTATATAGTATCTTAAATGGGGTCTTCTAGTTAATGGACTTAATAGGAGTTTAATTAAGTAGGAACACTATAAGGAGCATAAACTCGGGCTATAGATCTATAGGTAACTTTGCTTTAATAATAGTAGTCCTTACTTATTTAGAAATGGCTTTCCCTAACCTCTCTGCAGGTCCATTTTAAGCTGGGGTATATAGCGTTAATTGTTTAATAACACCTCTATTAAGCTAGATGAGGTTCTTTACCCTAGTGCCTACCCCTTACTTCTTGTTTATATGCTAAATACGGATACCTTAAGTATTAAATTTCTTCGCAAATGCTATTATTAATTTAAAGAGTGGGAGTAGTGTCTCTTACTTATAGTTCTTAATAGAAAAAGTATAATGGTACTTTATATAGTCACACCAAAAATAAGCTATATACGTGTCTCTATTAAACCCGTCTTCTTTTATAATGATATTAAAGTGAACACGTTTAAAAGGGTAGGTTCCCTTTACTAATACTCTATAAGATATCTACTGGTTTATCTTTCCAAGAATATATAGTTTATAAAGTGGTATACTATATAGAGTTCTTTCTCTGTTTATCTTAACTACTTTAACCCCGTTTACTGTAGTTGGCAGATGATCCACTAACTCTATATTATAGTGTAGCAAGCGTTAATGCCATACTCTATTATATGCTGAGGTTTTGAAGAATCTAGTAGACGTAGCATAGGCAGTAGGAGTAGGTAGTAAGTAGGTAATAGTATTAATAAGGTAGAGACCTCCGTATTCTATAATATTAGTAAATAGGCTTCCGTTATCCTTATAGCGTAGATGGTTTATAGATTGGTTAATAATTACTCTAACCTTATAGAGCTTTGCTGCGGATATTAAATTGGTATAAAAATATGGAGTATATGCTATATTCCTTAATGTCAGATACTAAGTTAGGTGTTATTAGCCTACCTTAATTACTAAGTTAATATTACTATATCCATAGATTTCTGCCCTAGAATCTCCAGCTGTTGCTATAGATATGCTTAGCTTAAAATTATGGAAGTATCTAATATTATTACAGAAGTGGGTGTCTACTATAGTGTTATACCCCCAGGCGTTAATTAAAGATAGATCCGGATAATCCTGTGATAATATTAATAATGTTTTTACAGCTGCCGCTATAGCTTGGGGTTGGTCTAGATCCTTAATCTTTTTGGCAGTAGATAAAGCTAATAGAGACGTCCTTAACCTAGGGCCTTCCCTTTTAATCTACTTAAGCCTCCTATTATAATACTGCTTATTTATTGGGACCTTAAGCCATTCCTAACACCTCTATAGATATTTATTATTTGGTACAAAGTTTGGACCTTAAAGAGACTAAAACAGTTACTTATAATTTTTTAACTTATAGGGTAAACTATAAGTAAAGCACTTTGCCTTAGGTAATTAAGAAGGTATTAGGGTGGTAGATATTATAGGATCTATAGCTAGCTGCCCTAAGAGTATAGCATAGGTGTTACGTCCCATATTTAGATGCTTGTAGAGGAGGTTAAATTCCTTAATTATTGTTAATATTTTAAGCTTTTTTGACCTCTTTGCTACCTTCTAGATGAAGGCATAATATAGAGCTGGATAGATCTCCTTACAGTCCTAGATAAAGGCTTGTATAACACTGCCTTCTGTTGCCTCTATTAACCCTTCCTCTAGCTCTTTGCCGTTCTATATAATAGTAATATAAAGCTAAAGCCATAATTCTAGAGTCTAGTGTTTAGGCCTTTATTTCCGTTTCTTAAGATTATCTAATACCATTTACTGCAACGTAGCTTATAATAGCTTTACTACATTTTTTAGCTGCCTTAAAATCGAATATGGTGTAGTGAGGTTTTTAAGATATCCTAAGAAGTTAGTGCCTATGGTAGCATGCAATAGTGCTATAAAGGTATAGAGCTTCTCTTCCCGTTTTATATAGTCCTGTTGTTAAAGCTTATAGAGCTTAAAGAGCATTCTCTATATCTCTAAAGATTGCGGAGTTTATTATCCTTATTAACTTAATAACCTAGGTGTAGCTGTTCTAGTAGACGCTGGAGTTGCTGCTAAAGTTACAGGAGCTGCTGCTAGTATTACAGAAGCTGCTACTGGTGCTATAGGAGCTGCTGCTGGTGCTATAGAAGCTGTAGGAGCTGTTGTAGGTGCTATAGGAGCTGCTGCTATCAAAGGTATAGCTAGCTTAGTGTTTTCTTTAATTTCGTTCTCCGTCTTATCTAGGTTAACATAGTCCCAGATCTTCGCAAAACTTACTTCTTAGCAGATAAATTGAAACCATATAGGCTAGTCTTTCTGGGTTAGCAAAAGAGGGTTTATAGAGTCCTTGGTTACTATATTGGCTTTTATTTTAAGGTTACGTAAAGAGACGCGCTTATGCATAAAGCACGCAATATTTCGTGACGAACTATGCTTAAAGAGGCTTAGTAGTAGTTGTCTGGCCACTGAGATCTCCCTGGTGCTTAGAAGGTTACTGGGCTTATAACTTTTAGCCAGGCAGGTATCACGACAAATGACTTAAGCTAGCTGGTAGGTAGAGATATAAAATTGTACGAGTGATCTATTTTATTTAAGGTGGCTCTAAGAGCCCTAATATACTTAAGAGAATTGACCCCCTACAGGGGTCCCTAGAGAGTGATGATACAGGTTAAAACTAGACTGACACTGTCTGATACGGACGTCGAACAGCACCCGTCGCACCTCTGTAATAAGGCTACCTCCGTGGCCAACAAAATCAGTGAAACTCATCTGTGATAGTGCGGGAGTCAATGAAGAGGAGTTGAAACGGCAAAGTATCTGACTTCGCCTCTAGTGGTTATCAGTCTGTGATGAATTATCTACATGGCATTCTAGCGCCTTGTATATGTTTTGTGAAGTTTATTTTTAGTAATTCTATCTCTTCGAGTAACTCCCAAGCTCTGGTTTTCCGACCGGGTCGACCATTATCCGACAGAATGTTTGGGAGACAACTGCGGACCTTGACCGGCGGATAACCCATTGTTATTCGAAGTGAAGACTACAAGAACCGCTGCATATCTGCGATAATCAGTATGAGAAGTACCGAGCCTGATTTCGGAAACAGAAAGAGACTTACGCTGCTCCGGAGAGAAAGACATCCGAAGTCTTCGCTTTCGTAATAAAAGAAACTGCGAACACGAATATTCCCGCTGCGATTACAATCGTCACAAACCGACCTATCATTGTAGATAAGCTATTCAACACGATGACCGGAGCGAGCAGCACGAGTGTAGTTAGCCAAGCCATTAAAGCCCGACTTGCGCTTTTTAATCGGGGACCAAAGAAGAACACGTGCTCGTCAGTTGTCATCATCCGCTTCTTACGTTTTGCGACGCCCCAGGAACGCTGGTAGAGGTAATGAGTAAGTTGGGTGCACTGGCCAGATGGGGAAGCTTTGGAAATACTCACCATTCTTACTCTATCATGGAGCCATGCCAATGTGTTTTCAAGAATCCATTCAACGCGTTCCATGGCGCTATCCTCACAGCTAACAAGTGTTACCAAGTCTTCTCGCTTATTTAGGTATGCAGTCTCCTGACGTCCGATGTCGCCAGTTCCGGCAGTCCAGTTCTTTAGACTATTGACGTTCCTTGGTGCTGCCTGTTGAAGAGAGAATGCGTGGTGGGAATGCTCAAATAGAGCATCTGTATCAAAAATAAGCGAATAATTCTTTGGTACAACCTTCCGTCTGATCCTAGTCTCACATACCATACTCCGCCATAGCTTTGCTTAAGTCTTTTAGATTCTCCTGTCGTTCCTTATTATTATCAATCCGACTACATCCCAGAAAGACTAAGTTTGGATCCTTATCATCAATGTTGTCCAGGGACTCTTCGAGTCTGCATATCTCGTCCTGCTTGAGCAACAGAAGCCTCTGCCGGGCTCGTGTGAACCGGCGAAATATGTGGTAACTAGGATCTGCACTGAGGAGTGCTGCATAGCGTGGGTAGCCAGGGCGGAAGTCCTCCACTGGTAGCCCGTGGGATGCGTCAGCTATGGCCTGATTGAGATTCCTATGATAGGGCTATTGCTTACGCTGCAATGATTCAACGTCGCCGCTTCCGTCTCCAGAGTCCGTCATTGTATCCTTTACTGCAAATTGTGCAGGAGGCCTTCTGGGTGCAATAGGTTTAGGATTCCCTGACTGGGCATTACCAATCCCACGACGGAGAGAACTATTTGGCCTACATGTATATGCTGTGCCTTAGGCTTTCTGGAGATGCAGGATCCAAATCAGCCTGCAGTCATGGGATTACACAATAAGCCCTGTAGCTCACCGCTCCGCAAGGGATGTCTGCAAGGCTACGACAGTTGCGCCTTGTTCATTGGATGAAGACTCGGGCGAAAGAAGACATGTCCAAAGAGACTCTTCAGAACCCAAAGTTCATGGCCCTATTCGTTGGAGGAAGGAATTAGGCAACTATTTATCTTGGCAGGCAATCGAAATTTAGGGTGGTGTGGGTGTGGAGATCGCTTATAGGGCGATAAACTGTGAGTTGCATATGCATGATCCGTATTTACTATTTTCGGCCTTCCTGGCCGCCCTACTCTAGATGTTAAGGTAGATCGTATACATGCATGAAGCGTGGCATCCGGTCGAAAAACGTCTAGATCAAGCCTCCGTTAGGCTAGAATAACTGAGTGCGCTCGCAGAAAGTCCATGTACGTGTGACAATTTTAAGCTCAAACTCGCTCCCCCCTCGAGATCGGTAATTGTCCTCGTTTTCAAGACAAGCTTTATGAAGTCACAGAACATGGACTCTATACAGTCGTATAACCAAGTTTGTAGTAGTCCTGATACTGAGGCTCAGTGGAGACTGATTCGGATTTTTCTGCAGTTAAACAATCATGGAAACAGAAACTATAATAGCTTTGCCGGCCGCCCGATAATCAAGGAGTACACAAACGTGAGACTTTCATGAGGCTCTGGGCCTATACACAGTGCTGACAACCTGCAGGGCCGGAAATTCCGCACTGGAGATAGAGTCTTCGTCAGTGTGAATCGGGCTCTGAAAGGGCCCCTTCTTGTTGAGAGTTTTGATTCCAATGACCGTACCTATACATTGCGTGAGGAGGATGGAAATTCGCAGTGGGAAGGCGGCAAAAGAGTGAAAGAGAGCGATATGCAACTGGAAAAGAAATGAATCTTTTGGCCTTCCGCGTACCCGGAACCAATCCCGGCGCAAGGGTTCTAAACTTTGGCAAGGGCATCCACGCGCTGAGTAGGGACAAATTTTGGGGATTGTGTCAAATTCATAAGCTCCACCTCGTATGAAATTTCTACCAAAAAATTTGAATCATATTACTTAACTTACAATAAGAAATTTCAACAGGTATAATTAGAACGGTCTAATACACTATATGATCAGTTGTATAAACATTAAAAACAAAGGAGGCATATCCAGCCGAGGTATCCTTGTTGTGGAAAAACCCGAGAAACATTCAATATATATCGTGAACATTCGAGGCCTCCAGGGGATCATAGTAGCAGTGCGTGGATCGCCGTCCTGAATTCCGTCTTGTTTTGCTCAACCCAGAATACTGATGGATTTAGCACACCTGGCAAGTATCCGATGCCCAGGGCCTCGCCACATAGTGATGAAATGGAGCGAGCTTCATTGTTTGGGGTTGAACGCTGCCTACTTTTGCCAGGCGATTGATCAAGTCTTATGATATTGAAGTAACTCGAAGCATTTACCAGACGGAGGCGATGCGGGATCGAACTCGTCAAGAGTACGTGTAAAGGTAATGATGGGCAGGCTTTGGTAGCGTAAAGGCTAGTCGTGGATCCACTATTGTCAATACGTGAGCGGGTATCCAAAGAATTCCTACAATAAGGCACAGTGCTCACCTAGAATTGAGCTTCGAATGTTTCTCTGATAAATATCCAATTCCTCACGTTTTCAAAAGATTCACGAAGCCATATGACGCGAGAAATACAAAAATCAGTAGTCCGGATAGACACGAAAAGATTGCGAGCCCGGTTGGTATCTCAATGATATATCCTCCATGGACTTGCTGAACCCTAACCTTTTGAATGCCGGGTTTGGCGCCGCTAATACCCTCTGACTCGACAGTCTTTCGTTGCAATTCGCTATTAACTCTTGGACTAGGACCACCTCGCTTCGAAGTACATACGCCTTGACCTGACCGTGAATTCCCTTGTCGGGCTATTGAGCTTAAGTGTGTTGAACTAGAGCGTTGAGCGTTTGTCCTTGATCTCTTCCTTGGCTCCTCATCCATCAATTTCACACTTTCGATGAAACCTGGACGGTCCAGCGTTAGATACCGTAGGAGTTGATCATTTTGACCATCAGTAAGAGTATCACGGGTCTTAATTTTGATTGTAAACGTATCACTGTCAGATGAATAGTCAGAGTTGGCTTCTTGGCTCCCTGATGGATCAACAGGGCCTATACGAATGGTTCCTTCAGTGAAAGGGTGATGGCAGGGCTGGATTTGGAGACTGGGGTTTTTAGTTTGCTTAATTTCTCGGAATAGCTGTGTTTCCGTCAGGCAGTCATTGTATGTGTTATCATCTTCAGGAAAATGGTTTTGTAGTTGTTTGAGAAGAGCATTTGTGAAAGATCCAGGCCCAGGTAATGGCGTTTCTTCATGATGAGAGGCCGCAGCCAAAAGGTGATACGACACCGCAGCGTCGGCTCCAAAATGTGGAGTGAGAGGATTCTGGCTTGCTCTCAAAGCGTAGCAGCAATCTAAGAGGAGCAGAAGATCGGATTTAGCGTCTCGAAGGGTCTCCTGAATTTTGAACCAATCCACGGTTGTGCCACCTTTTTCTCGTCTGTGTCAAGTAAGCACAGGCCTAAATGGCACAATGAATTCGTTACCTACTCTGCCCAAACTGATTCCTCATTCTCTCCACCATGGATGTCATCATTTCGGTCTCCATGTCCACCATAATGAAGTATGATGAGCGCAGGATACCTCCTCTTCTCCATGATTCCATTGGTTTCAATTATGTTATCTGCGATGAATCTTGAAAGGTGGGAGTATGCATAATCCCGCGGTATTGCAAACTCCTTAACGTTGTGGCCAAGGCGAGACTCCAAATAATTTCCCAGTCTCTTACCCTCCTCTTTGAAACCCTGATCTCCATTCTCCCAATATATTATTAGAGAGCGGACATAGCGATAAGTTTTGTATTTGAGTCCTTGCACGAGTTTTTCCCGCATGCGTGCTTTCTGATCAGGAGCCACCGATGTGTTGTAGGGCGTAGAATTATGCATCCTCTGGGTCGAATCGGAGATGATCTCGAGGCCAGCTGATGCGCTAACTCGATATTATTCAATGCAGCGCTGCTAAAGTGTGGTGGATTGAAATATCAAATTTGCGTGTGATTGAAGGGTCTCGTAAGTGGCTTGGTAAGGGAAGGTAGAATTAGAATAGGAGTTCAGTGATAATGAATCGCTCAATTCGGTAGGCAAGTCGATCTAGAACATCAGTACACCGAAATTCAGCAAAGACTTCTTGGAATCTTGTTGCAGAGGGCTTGTGATAAGCAAAGGAGGTGTGCCAGTCGACTGAAATGTTGCGAGATATATTCACCGCACGGAGCTCCTAGAGTTGCCCGAAGTGACTCCCTGAGCAATTAAAGGTAATGGTAGTAGAAGAATGATTGGGTAGCGCCGGTTGTCGTCGATACTAAATGAGCTTCTTTGAAGGGAGTGGACTCGACTTGCGTAAGGTCCGGGGTTATGTTCTGGCTTGGCAAAACATTAGCGCCGCTGTTGTCTTGATCCATGAAATCTGCTTCAATGAATCTCAATCAACTCCACGACTACGATTGCCCACCAATGAGTTCAGTATACGGTGCAATATTCCACCAAGCTCGGTTGAGTAATTTCTAGTATGTATAATGGTCATAGATCGAGGCCGCCGAAATGACCAGGGAAACTTGTGGGACTGTAGAATGTTTGATATTCCCAGCACTTGGCATCTTGCCGCAAGATGACATGCTGTTAGAAACGTCCGATCCTTTGTATAACCAAGTTTTGGAAGAAAATCGGACTAGATATCGAAGGTTAGTGACGGTATCTTTCATAAACCAGCCTTCCAACTACCAAAGTAAAAGATCATTTTCACCTTATGCTGTGCTGCCTTGGAAATGCGGTGCGCGCCACCCTCTAATACCAGAGCATCATCTAAGTTATATCGTGTCCTTCTCGCAAAGTGCGGTTCCGCATGCTCCTTTCCCTTGTTTGGCCGACATCATTTCATGGGATTTCCAAATGTAATTGGATCATAGATCGTGAGAATCAGTGGAATATTAACGTTTAGCACATTCATGTAGCCGAGTGCCGTGAGATGAGTCTCTGTGCTTTCGATCATCAGGTTCCATATTTGACAGTATACCATCGCCAGTGTTTTCTATATTTATAAGGCATATATTAGCCAAGATGGCGACTTGCTTTACACAGAGTGTATTGTTCTTACCTTTGGTTTATATATCCACTACTCCTTTTACATCTAGTCATGTTCAACCACAGGTTGCGAGCACTTATCTCCCTTCAGCTGCTGGATGTTTCCAAAGGACGAAGTTACTCCGGTGAAAAGAGATCAAATAGTATTCTTCTCTAACTTCCAGTAGCCGCACCGAGCTTATTTTCCCCCTTGGTATCCATGGAATGTATGACAAGGGCCCGGATGGAGAAATGTAGAAGAGCTTCCATTAGCGATAATTGTACAATTGGATTGGTAGCGACGGAATGTCGAGTCACTAGATTCAGTGACTTGTGGTATATCTTGAGATATGGGGCAGACGGTGTTATCAACGTAAATGGCCCTATTGATTCCGTGAAACAGGAGTGTATGAGTTGTCGAGGATGGGAAAAAGAGTGACGGGCGCAGAACGCGCGGAAGGCATGAAACCCTACCTGGCTAGGTTCAGCCTGAGGCACATACAATTGGCAAGCCTAAGTCCTTCACATCATTGGCAATGCTGGACTTCCGTTTGTCCTATCAAATTTTGCATAACTGACCAGCCTTCCTAAACAATGTTGTGTCACCCCCGAGCAACCCCAAAGAACAATATCCAAGCCTATTAACCCTAAAAAAAAGAAAAACCTCTTTTGTTACTTACAACTATCTCAAAAAGGTGTATTTCCAGGGATTACGAAGAACAGTTGCCTTAGCCCCATGATCGGGGTAATCGAGTTTGACCGGTGTGACTGTTAAAAGCTCGGACCTCTTGCGTGAGGGTCAAAGCTTTCGGGTGGTTGAGTGTGTTGCCTGAGGATGTCCTGGGCTTGCCCAATCAAATATCTTTTATAACCGGAAGTTGATGCATATGTGGTGTATCTCTCCGCTTCTTGAGGTCAACTTGTTCTTCAGGTTGGTAGTTTGTCCAATGAGAAACAAAGACGCGGGCCCCACTCCAGTCTGTCTCGTCTCAGCCAAATGCGTTATTATTGGATGATAATTATTTTGTCCTTGGCTTACAAGGTGTCCAATCAATTTTCCCGCGCGTGATGTTGCGTTGCGATCGAGCTCTTGCCACCAGTTCAGTCGTGGATATTTTACGAATCTTTCTCAAAAGATATCCATTTGGTGAAGAGTTATCAGATTATTCATTATTTAAATCATCCAAATGCCTCCACCCATTTCGACCCCTTTTCAGCCAAATTTCAGCTCGTGCTCACACGAAGGGTGAGCGGTCTCGAAAGATCGGCCCGCTCGGCCGAGAGGTTCCCAGTCCATTCAGGCATCTGTGTCAGGATTCCGTACGTCCACGAATCGTTAGTGCTCGCTATGTTCCATGCAGTAGCGGCGGTGGCGGCGGGTAGGCGTGTCCTCGGGTACGAAGTGGACCAATCATAAAGCACTCCCCCACCTACGAGGAATGCCTTAAGGACCACTCCCTACCAGAGATTCAACTAGCACGATTCATATTTCTCAAGAGCATATATATAGCATAACTGACTCCCCTAACAGAGACAAATCTGCTATATAATCTAAACAGGCTCACGAGATGCGTAATGGTACAAAAGCGGTCTCATCTAATTATGTACAGAATTATTTTTATCTCTTTCGCTCCGTAACAGCCGTGGGGTAAGTAAGCCTTAAGATCCGGCAAATCCACTGTGCGCCGCTCTCCAAGTTAAAATTTCAGTCCGTGCCCAGGCAAGCAGAATTTACGCCTCGTTCGTGAAACGAATCACTAACCTGCTCTCGTGCCCCTTTCCTAAAGTAGATTTTGGGAGAGGAAGAAACAAGGGGGTAACATGAATTGGTCAGACGCCCTCCATACTACAAGGGGGTAACACGAACGGGGCAGACGCCCTCCCTGCTAGTATGCTAGCAGAATAATACAGCCCAACCATTTTGCAAGGGCTTGCTTATTTTAAAAACACACTAGCAGGAGGGCGTCTGCCCCGTTCGTGGTACCCCCTTGTAGTACAGTAGACAAAATAACCTGGTCCCGCTATGTCACTTTGGACTCGCTTGTTTCTTGGCGTCTGACGCATTGATGTTCCCCCCTTATAAGTGCGTCATTCGCTTGCGAACCGATTGACTCCGCACCAACGGAATCGCGTCTGAGCTTGATGAGGTAAAGGGGCGCCAGGGCGGACGTGGCTTGTGTGAGATTGCAGAGGGTATGGCCAAACGAACGCATACAGTCCCTCGTCAAAAGTCTCCGTGCCAAGCACATGTTAAAAATGACACTCCCTGCCAAATTATTATGCAACAACTACGCAATAAATTCTAGAGCTTTAAAAAATATCCGAACCTCCTTGCAGATGTACATTCGAACGACTTTAGAGTCAAGTATTTACAGACCCTCGTTAAAAGTCTGCGTTTTGCCGAAGTCCTACCAAAACTCACTATATTTAACATATATTTTCTACCACTAGATATTAAAAATATGGCCGTAGAAATCGGACTCTACGCCTGTACAAGGTGACGGCTACGAACCTACTAGTCTTTGGATTCAGCAGAGCCAACGCAGAGACGTCGCACAGCGTGCGGATGGGAGATTGTTATGGACCTTATATCAGCAGTAGTACGGCTACTTAGAGGAGACGGACGAGCGCGGGAGGCGTTGGAACCGATCGAACCATGGGACGAAGGGTAACTAAGTCACATGAGAGATCACGTGCTTGCACTCAGAACGTGGGAACATAGTAGGAACGCGACGTACCAACGTACTAATGTACAGTCACCTACAGAAAGTCACTAGCCGAAGCGAGATTTCTACCAAAACTTATTAACTTTACCCTTTTATATTATATCCCCCTATATATTATAAATTAGTTAATTTTTAATAATTTTTAGGTAATTTTTATTAATAAAGATTTAGTATAAGATTTATAGCTTTAAATAACGTGGTTCATCAGCGAGTCGCGCATATTAGCGAGCCGCGCACTTCAAAACTTACCAAAATCGCGATTTTTTGACCCTTGTAAAATCAACTAATTCTTAATAAAATTTAATGCAAATTTAATAGCGGCCTATTGATGTAATAACTAACTAATATTAGAAATATTAGAAATCTTATATAAGCGGAAGTAGGTTAAATAGGAAAAGCAGAGTAAAATTGCCCTACTTTTTCTATCTAACCTACTTCCGCTTATATAAGATTTCTAATATTTCTAATATTAGTTAGTTATTATATCAATAGGCCGCTATTAAATTTGCATTAAATTTTATTAAGAATTAGTTGATTTTACAAGGGTCAAAAAATCGCGATTTTGGTGAGTTTTGAAGTGCGCGGCTCGCTGATATGCGCGACTCGCTAATGAACTCGTTATAGTATATTTATTATTAGGTAAAACCTAAGTAGATAGTTATATAGCTAACGTTGGTGATGGGGTTATAAAGGTCACCCTAGTTATGAAGGTTGCAGGTTTTGCAAACAAATTTCGCCAATGCGCTTTGCTTCGTCTGTGCTCCAACACTTTAATGTTTAAAACCTTCATAACCAGGGTCACCTTCATAACCCTATCACTAACATTATAAGATATAGGCGACTCGCCTATAAGGTACGTGCGCTATATATACCTAGGGAAACAGGCTTGCGGTTAATAACTTTTATCCTAATAGCCTATTGGATAATAATAGTATCAGCTAATACCGTATTATCCGATATTTATCCGATAAAGCTTGGCATTTAGAATTTCCGCATAGAAAATTATTAAATTCTTTAGATATCTTTTAATTGTATATTAGTTTTAATATGGCTAGTAGTAATCTTCAATCTAATGCCTTTAATAGCAATATCTTATTTAAAAATAATGTTTCTTCTACTGCTTTTTTAAGCGCTGAAAATAAGGCTGATGTAGGCTTAGTCTTAACTAGATATACGGCAACGAAACAGTCTTCCTTAATTTATAAACATACTTATACAGCAACAGCTGAAGAGAAAGCTTGTATAAAGAAGAGCTATTTCTGTTAATATTGTCCTTCTAAAGACTTAAAAGGATATTATAGCTTAATAAATAGACTTTAAATTTATCTTAAGAAATATAAAATTAAATGGAGTTTAGAGGAGAATAATGCTTATATAATAGTAAGAGATTAAGGAGAGAGTTCTACTTAAGCACTCTATACTAAGCTTCTGGAAAGGGGATAAATTAAAGGTCTTAAGGGCGAGGTTCTAAAGCGTATGGTATATCAAAATATTGTAAAGCAAGCACTTCTAGATCTAATAATCGTACAACGGCTTTCCTTTTTATGTGTAGAATGGCTAGAGTTTTATACCTTTATAAAAGCATTAAATTAAGAAGCACCCTTAATTATCTCTATATACTACTTAATAATTATAGCCTAGATTCTTAACCACTTTACTAAAAGTTAAGATATTGTACAAAAAGTACTTTAATCTGTAAAGATAAATATTTACCTTACCGTAGATATCTAGAGCTTACTAAGTTATACTTTTCTTCTTGGAATCTGTGCTAGCTTTATTAATATCTAGGATAAATACTGGAATCCCTTAATTACTCTTTATACGATATTTAGTTAAAGTAGTATAGATTAATAGGAGGCACTTCATCCTATTTTTATTAAGTATGGTATTAAAATAAAGATTAGAGCTCTTATTAGCAATAATGCTAGATTAAACAATATTCTTTATTATATAATTAGCTAATAGCTTAGCCTTAAGTATAAAATCAACTGGATTGTAATATATTAAAGAATTCACTGTTAGGGGCATATTATTAATTTTATTATTTAGGCCTTTCTATTTAGTTTAAAGAAGGATAAGAAGCTTATAAACTTATATAATAAAGAGGATAAGGAATAGAATAAAGAGGAAGAGGAAGAAGAAGAAGAGGAGGAGGAGGAGAAAGTTATATAATAAGTACCACCACTAGTTAAGAGAAAAGATAAGAGGAAAAAGAAGGGTAAAGAATTAGAGCCTGTATTATATGAAAAGTATAAAAGGGGTAGAAACATTTAAAATATTATAGGGCTAATAGGGAAGCTTTATAACCACATTGTTTATATCTACAGTTTAGCTAACCGTATAACATGGTTTATAAAGTATACTAGTAGAATAATTCCTCTTAATAATTATATGAGGTAGAATAGCTAGTTTAATATATTAAATGTAGCTCTAGAGGACAATATAAAGGCTGCGCTTTAACTCTATATTAAGCACTATAAGGACAATTTCTTAAAAGATGATATCCTCTTAATAAGTAAATGGATATATTTTTGTACAATTTGTGATTTCCTTTAGTCTTTTTATAAAGTAACTCTATTTCTTTAAGGAGATTATATAACACTAGATAGGGTTTTAGAATTAATTAATGTTCTTAAGGATATAATATATACCACGTTAGTATATTATATAATACTCTTAATATTTCTTTAGCTAATCCTTTTTTAGGTAATAGCTGTGACGGTACTAGAGCGCGTCACCTACTACTTTGCCGTTTCCTAGGCAATTTGCGGCAATTTGCCGTTTTATAGACAACTTGCCGTTTTCTAGGCAATCTGCCAAATTCTGCCAAATTCTGCCAAGTTACTATTGGCTCGCTTACTACTAGCGCCTTAACGACCTCTTTGTATCTTGCTAGTCTCTACTAGTCTTCTTCTCCTTCCTAGCTTAGTATTCTTATATAGTAGCAATCTACAAGCTTCGGTTTAGAAGCATTTATATAAGCCTATTATATTATACTAAGCTCTCCCTATATCGCCTGGGAAGGCCTCTATAATATCCTACCCTAAAAAAAGACATCCGTCTGCAATAACGCGTTAACGCGTTATACTTAGATACCAAAAAACTTATACTACCACGCCTGGGAAGGCCCTGACAATATCTCACTCTTATAGGCCAGACTATACTTAACCTGCACCCCTAAAAAGAACCCCGGAATTAAAACCAAATTATACAATTCTAATATACCTTAGGAAGCTAATAATAGTACCTAAAGCGAGCTTATCTAAAAGACCTACCTCTACTAGAGAGGAACCTGAGATCTAGTTAGGATCAGAAATTAAAGACAATGATAATGTTATAGATATGCATAAACAGATTTGTGCCCTTGCAGCTAATTAGAAGGTTAATTATCTTTAAGTCTAAAGTATATAAGAGACTCTAAAGGAGATCCTAGAAAGCCTTGCTGCCTTATAAAATAACCCAGCCTCCCCTTTATAAAGCCTTAGTTAACCTATTTGCTTAACTAAATATAATATACTAGAGAGTACAGATATAATAATAAAGTAATTAAAGTCCGTTAAGCTCCCTAACCCTTAACCGTTATTTAATAGGATAGACCCTACCTTTAAGAATTAGAGAATCTAAGTATAAGGAAAGCTCTGCGTTAACCACAACTATTACCCCTCTAAAGAAGTGAAAATGCTCTACCTTTTTGGTTGAACCATTGGGGACGCCTAGTAATACCTTTAGGCTAAGTTTAAGGACAAGTTACCTATTTGGTTTATATCTGTTAATAAAATAATATAGTATTTGGCTGCTATTTATATTAATCTAAATAAAGTACGGGATGCCTGTTATAACTATAACCGCCTAATAATAAAATTAAACTAAACCTTTACTAAGTTCTAGACCTAGTTCTTATACCTAGTAGGTAAAGGCTAGGTTCCCCTTAAGAACTACCGTTTAGACCTATATAATAAGCTAATAGTCCAACTATAAGAAAAGATTGTGGTGGCTTTAGATAACCTATTGACCTATTAAAGACTTATAGCCTAGTATTTATTGCTGGATTTAAAACTAAAATAAATTAATACTCGTTCTAATTAACTAAAGAGGTCCTATAATAACCAAAACCTATCTGCTATACTAATAGGAGCTAGCGTTAGAAGATAAACTATAATAGCCCTTATATAAAAAGCGGTTATAACTGCCTATATATAAGCCTTGCTTAATCTGCTATGTATTACGCCTTTAGCTAATGCTTATTATAATACCCTAATTAACTCTACTGCGGTTATATGCTTTAATTACAGAAAGGATAGTTATTTTGCTATGTCCTGCCTAGAGCTAAAGGATATAGATAATATTAAGGAGATAGAGGAAGAAGAAATGTTTAATAAGTTGGGAAAAGAAGAACCTTAGGGAAAGACTCCCCCTTAGGGTATCCTATTAATCTTAAAGAAATTAATCTAAGTTAGCTAATAGGTGGAAAATACTTTATGGTTCTATGTATAGTATTTTAAAATAGATATAGAGTTAATATAAATGCCCTTGTTAATACTGGAGTAAATAGCTTTGCTTTTATAAATACTGTTTATGTAAATAATATTGCTAAGTTCTTAAATATAAATGCTACCTAGCTAGAGAAGCCTGTTTAAGTAAAAGGCTATAATAGCTAAGCTAGTAAGCCGGTTACCTATATCTTAAAGCTATATATTGCTATTAATAGACAACGCTAGTTTGGTATCCCCTTCTATATCCTAGACCTAGGGTCTTATAATATAATTCTTAGCCGAAAATAGATATCCTACTTTAATATTTAGTTGAATGTACAATAAAGACAGTTTATCTAGCCGGAGAATAGACTAAAATCACCCTCCTTTGTTAGAGAAATTCGGACTAACCACAAGATACTAGCTGTAAAGGCTGACTCTATTTATTAACGGGATATTAGAAACTATAACCTAGCCTTTACTTAAGAAGATGCCCGCCGTAAGGCTGGTAGGAGTTCTATACTAATAATAATACTCTCTTAAAACACTGTAGTTAAGGAGGACTCTACTTATAGAAGTGGAATAGATAGTAATATAGATAACTTCCAAATTACGGAGGTCCGGCTAATATAGAAAAGGACATACTAATAAGATATAAAAGATAACCTTTAGAAGATATAGTAAAAGCTAAAAGGAGTAAGGACAACGCTAATATACTAAAAGCCCCTAAGGCTACGGACACCCCTACTACTAGATAACACACCTATAGTAGATATTATAGTAATTAGTGCTATAGGTTTTCACTTTAATATATACTAGAAGGATAATGAAATCTTTATAACTAGCTTATATAAAATTAACCAGATTATCTATAAAAAGGAAGAAGGGCTAGTAGAGGAAATAGATAAAGAACTAGTTAAGTGCCTTTTCTCTACTTACCTCTTAAACTATAGAGACGCGTTCTTAAAAGCAGCTTTAGATATACTACCCCCCTACTAAACCTATAATTATAAGATTTAGTTAAAGGCCAATAACTTTTTAGGCTATAACCCCCTTTACTAATAAACTACGAAAGAACTAAAAGCTATAAAATAGTACTTAATTGACAACCTTTATAAAGGGTTTATTAAACTAAGTTAGGCCCTTTTTGCTTCCCCTATTCTATTTATAAAGAAACCTAATAAAGGCCTCCACTTTTGTATTAACTATTAGAAACTAAACACCATTACTTAGAAAGATTATTACCCTCTCCCCCTAATTAATAAGACTCTTATATGTCTAAGCTAAGCTAAGATCTTTATAAAGCTTAATGTCCGTTAAGCTTTCTACTAAATTAGGATGGACCCTATATTAGAGGACCTAATAACGTTCTACACCTGCTATAGTTCTTATAAATATAAAGTCCTTCCTTTTAGACTAATAAATAGGCCCACCACGTACTAACAGTATATAAATGATATTCTTTTTAACTACCTTAATAAATTCTACACGGTATACCTGGATGACATTCTTATATACTTAGATAATAAACTTAAGCACTAAGTTCACGTTAAAAAGGTCCTAGAGAGGCTGTAGAATATAGGCCTATAAGTTAATATTAAGAAATATAAATTTAGAGTAAAATAAATAAAGTACCTTGGGTTTATTATTAGTATAGAAGGAATTAAAGTTAACCCTAAGAAGGTTAAGGCGGTATATAACTGGAAACCCCCTTATACTATAAGGGCATCTAGTCCTTTTTAGGCTTTTGTAACTTCTACTGTTGGTTTATTTATAACTATAGGGTTATAGCTAAGCCTCTAGTATAATTAACTAAGAATAATACGCCTTTTATTTTTGATAATAATTATATAGAAGCTTTTAAGGAGTTAAAGGACCAACTTAGCTCCTCCCTAGTTCTCTGTTACTATAATCTAGACCTTAAGTTAATACTGGAAACGGACGCCTCTAATAGAGTAGTAGTGGGGGTTCTCTTACAGTTATACCTAGATAGTAAGTAGTACCCTATTACATTTTTCTTAAAAATAATGGCCCTAGCTGAGTATAACTATAAGGTACATAATAAGGAAATGCTGGCTATTATATAATTATTGTCCTAGTGGCGCGCAGAGCTTAGAAGTATAGACTCTTAAATTAAAGTCTATATTAATTATAAAGCCCTTAAGCATTTTATAATAATAAAGCAGCTTACTAGTTAATAGGCTAGGTAGGCTAAAATACTTTTCTAATTCTTCTTTATAATTATGTACTACCCTAGTAGGTAAAATTCTAAAGCTAATGCCCTTACCTAGAGAGAACAGAATATAGAACTATAGGACGAGCTAAAGGCTTAATACCGGATATGTGCCCTTCTCTGTCCCAAACAGCTTAACCTATATATTCTTAAAGAACTAAGCTCTAAATGGAATAAGCCAGCGCCTATAGAAGAAGAGATTCTGGATAAACTAATAGGACTAATTAACCGCATAGCTAAATCCCTAAAAGCCCTCCGCAACTAAGCTATAAAAGGCAACCCTAATTTAGAAATAGAAGACGGACTGCTCCTATACTAAAAACGGCTTATAGTTCTAGATATTAATAACCTATAAACGGAACTAATCTGTAAAGCCTACTGTAAAGTCTTTATAGTGTATTTTAGTTAAGATAAGACCCATTAACTACTAGCGCCTTACTACTACTGGTAAGGACTCCTATCCAATATAGAACGATTTATTAGGAATTATTATGCTTACAAATGGGTAGATACCCCTAGGGATTAAACCCCTAGGTGGTTATAACCACTACTAGTTCCTAAACGCCCTTAGCAGCATATTATAACGGACTTTAAATTATTCTTAAAGGATAAATATCGCTATAATATGGCCTTTACAGTAGTTAACTAACCAAGTAAGCAAGCCATTTCCCTCACCTGCTTTAAGGTTATAACTATAAAGGATATAGCCCGCATATATATTAATAATATTTACTAGATCTATGGCGCTTTTAAGTTAATTATCTCTAATTATGGACCCTAGTTTATATTAGACTTCTAGAATAAATTTTGCCGTATTCTTGGGATTAAGATTAAACTCTTTACTATATTTTATCCTTAGACTAACGGCCAAACCAAGATTATAAACTAATACCTTAACCAGCAACTTCGCCCCTTTATTAATTACTACTAGGATAACTGGTTGGAACTACTACCTATAATAGACTACGCACAGCTTACGCTCCCTTATAATAGTATAGGAATATTGCCATTTAAGCTACTCTATGGATATAAGCCATAAATATCCTTTAATTGGAATAGACCTATAGGACCTATAATGGCCTACAAACGCCTTAGCTATAAAGAGGCCCAGATATTTGCTAAGAGAATATATAAAGCCTGGGAGACTGCCTAAGTAATTATAAAAAAAGTATAAGAGAAGAAAGAGGCCGATGTGAACTAATACTATTATAAGGTAGACTTCTATATAGGAGATAAGGTATAGGTGTTAATAAAGAACTGGAAGACCTAGAGGCCGAGCCATAAGCTAGACCACTAAATGGCTAGCCCCTATAAGATCCCTAAGAAGGTAAGACACTCTTTTAAGGTTAAGCTACTAGAGTTAATAAAGATCCACCCTATTTTCTCTCTAGACTAACTATAAAAGGCCACGGATAACCCATTACCTGGGTAGTATAATGACCCCCTACCGCTAATTTAGATTGCAGAGGACGAAGAATGGGAAGTTAAAGAGATTTTAGCAGTTAAGAAGGACCGAGGTACCTTAAAGTACCATGTAAGCTAGGTAGGTTATAACGAAGATCTAAAATGGTACCCTGTATCCAATTTTAAGTACTCTCCCTATAAGCTATAAGATTTCCACCTAGCCTACCTAGACCTCCCCAAACCACCACGTAAGTTAGATAGCTGGATTAAATGCTAGGAAGAGGGGTTAGATAACTATAATAATTTAAACAATAATAAAGAACTTAGATAAAGCCTAAGGGCAGGCTTTTTTGGGAGGGGGGGGTGATGTAATAGTGCTAGAGCGAATTACCTGCTACTTTGCTGTTTCCTAGGCAATTTGCGGTAATTTGCCGTTTTGTAGGCAATCTGCTAAATTCTGCCATATTCTGCCAAGTTACTATTGGCTCGCTTACTACTAGCGCCTTAACAATCCCTTTGTATCTTACTAGTCTCTACCAGTCTTCTTCTCCTCCCTAGCTTAGTATTCTTGTATAGTAGCAATCTATAAGCTTTGGTTTAGAAGCATTTGTATAAGCCCATCACAATAGCTACTAAGGCTAAGGATAAGTTTATAGCTCCTTAACTCTAATATGCTAAGAAAAAGCTTACAAAGTACATTAAGAAGCTAAATAATTCTCCCTACTATCTAGCGGCACGGGTTCTTAACCTAGAGTGTTATATAGCTTTCTTAAAAGATTAGAACGATTATATTACCATTAAAGGAGAAAAAAAGCTCTTTAGCGTATAAAAGCTCTAGGAGAGATTCTGCGAGAAAGCAATACTTTTAGACTTAACTATATTGTACGTAACTAAGACTTAAAAGCCGCCTTTAGAGTCTAAAGTAAACCTCTCTGCCTTTTATAAGGCTTATCTTTAGTATTATTTAAAGCATACTCGTCCACAGAGCTAGGATAAGTTTAATACCTATATTAACGAGAGTCCAATTTTACTTAATAGCTATATAACAGCTATTTTATAATAGACTTAGTCTTTACAGCATATAAGATTCCTAAGACTCTTATTACTTACAATTAAAGTTCTTTTAATACCTAGAATAAGTAATAAACTAGAGAGAGTATTTTTAAGATCTTAACATCGCGTTCCATGGGACTGTATAAAGACTACTTTAAGGATACTTGAGGTATTAGAATGCGTAAAGGACTGGGCAGATTATGGAATTCTAGATATTCCTTTATAGTTTCTTTATCGTACGGTAGCTAGGGAGTGGAAAAAGAGAATTTAATCTATCTCTTTACTCATTCATATTAATAATTATATGCCAAGAAATATAGCCAAAAGTATTGGAGAATTATTGGATACTCTTATAATACTATTAGCTAATAGGTTGATTATCCAATATAGATATTGGGGGCTATCGCCCGTAACCCTGTAGGGAAAACCCTTCCTTACCTTATATACAGACTCCTCCTTTTCCCTTAAGGATATATCTATCTATATAATATACCCTATTATTATATTATTAAGCTCACTATCTATATCTTTATCTTATATTTAAATCCTTACTAATCCTCTTAGGAGGATAGCTGGTTTAAATTTTTTTATAATTTATAATGCCTCTAAAGACAAGGTTAATGCCTATACTTAATAGTAATACGCCTATAATATAACGGCAAAACGCCTTAGAATCTAGTATAGACGAAGCCTTTATACTAGTAATATCTAAGCTACCTTCTAAACTTTAAAATAATTAGATATTTATAAATGCTAAAAACTAGTTTAACTTATATACCTAGGCTTAATAAAAGCTTAGTAAGGTTATTAGTATTTTACTAAATACTACTAATATAAAGGAGCTAGATAAGCTAACTTAAAAAAAATAGCCAACTTGCAAAGCATTATTAATTTAAAGCCCTCCCGTCGTTTCTTTAGTAAAGTATATAACTTATAACGTATGTTATAAGCATGTCGGTTAAACAAGTATGTCGGTTAGCTTAAAACCCTACCAAAAATTAGAAAATCTATACCTTAATATCTTAACAACCACTTAACGTAGTCCATGGGTAAGCGGCCCGTACGGGTAAGCGGCCCACCTTAAAACTCTACCAAAAATTGGAAAATCATACCTTAATATCTTAACAACTACCAAATAATAAATTTTAATAATTTAGATTTGGACTTTTATATATACTCTATAGCTTTTATTAAAGTTGCATTATAAATAGATTAGTAGTGTTACGGACGCTTTAAGTACAATATTACGACTACTAGAAGAGGAGTTGGAAGAAGCTAGTTGGTTAATCGAGGCACAGCCTAGAATGGAGCCGGTAGAACTATGTGACGAGGAATGGTAAGCGAGTCATATAATATTGTACGCAGGATACGCGAGATACGGATTGTACTTACATATAATATATATAACACGTACTTTATGTATAAGGAGAGTTTCTTAGGAGTATGGATGTGTATTTAAAGGACTACAGTCCCTACCTAGATAGTTCCTTTTTTTATAGTGAATCTCAGAATATAATTGGAGTTAATCTATTAGGTAATCACTCCACACCAGTTATTATCTTGTTACTATTATATTATTAACTTTGTTTAATATCTACATACCTAGCCCATTAACAAGTCCATTGTAGTTCTTGCTACAAGGCTTTATTATACATTTACTACCTAGTTACGGTATTAACAAAGTTAAATAGTATGCCACCTAAAGCGCAAGTCACGCTATTAAAGGCACCAGTTACGTTAACGCCAACAGCAGTAACCACCTTAGGAACCAGCGGAGATACTAGCATAGCGGACACCGACTCACAACTAGTCACGGTTAGATAGTTACAGGAAATAGTTAATTAGCTATAGGGCAACAATAGAGTACTTAAAGAAAGAATTAATGGCATTAGAGCAGCTAAAGTAAAGTTACTGTTAATTAAGAGATTTTTAGGTAAGAAGTTAAAACTTAAAGGGTTTCTAACACAAATGCACTTTAAGGTTATACAAGAAGGAGCAAAACTGGCAACGTTTATGGATTAAGTAGCGTATACAGGGTTGTTCTTAACAGGAAGAGCACTTAAGTGGTTTAAACCTTACCTTATAGAAATCTAGGTTAACGGATTAACAACTACTAATTAAGACGTTTGGTATATGTTCTTAAGTTAAAATGGGGTTATAAAAAGGTTTATATAAATGTTTAGAGACCTAAAAGCAACAACTACAGCAAAAAGAAAGCTATAGAACTTAGTATAACACACTTTAGTAATTAAGTATACAACATAGTTTCAAACACTCACAATATAGGTTGAGTGGAACGATAAGGCGCTTATGGCATAGTATAAGTAGGGACTTAAGGCTAAAGTCTAGGACGTAATTATCCTAATAGAAGATATGGACACTCTAAGAGAGTTAATAGATTAATTAATAAAGATTAATAATAGGATCTACTAGAGGGAACAAGCTAAAAAGGGGTAAGATAGAGTTCCATAGTTGTATAAGGCGCAGAGCACGCATTAACCAAGTTAAAGTTAGAAACTATAAAATAGGCCAAAACTAATAGACTTAAGCGGCACTAAAGAATCTAGATAATAGAGTAGAAAACTATAGAAATCTAGGGGTTAAGAATTAAGTAATTATAGGACTAAGGAGTAGAGGCTAAACTAGGGATCTTATTAACAGAAAACGTTTAGGTAGACTCCACAACAAGAAGAATAGTTTAAAGATAGAGCTTATATAAATTGTGGAAAGAAAGGTTACTATGCCAGAGACTATTAAGGAGGTTAGAGTAACCACGCAGTAAAAAGAACTAAGTAAGGAGAACTAAGTCTAATAACTAGGAGGTTATAAAGAACACAAAAGTATACAGTTAAACACTTTACGTTTTGTTATAATAACGCATGCTAAATTTATAAAGACGCTAAGAATAGCGTAAACTATTGGCCGTAAGAGCCAGAGTTAAAAGGACTTAAAGAAACTAGAGAGTTAGACAAAGAATAAGATTAACTTTATAAGCTGGATTAAGATGTTACAGCAATATACGGATAAAGATTAGTAGTAATGACAATAGAGTTAGAGTACTTATTAATTAATAGTAATAAGGAAGAATAGGAGGCCAACTAGGGCCACTTAAACCTTAATAATGTAATAAAAGCAGAGACTAAGACCACCATAAAACACGGTTTAGTAATAGGCATTATAACACTATTAGATATAGCATCCATTGCTTTATAAGACGGAAGGAGTAACACCTAAGAACAGTTAAGCAAGTAGACGACTGCTAGTGCTAGCTTACCACTTAATAAAGGTAAAAGGTCAAGTATTTAAGATTCTTAAGAAGAGATAAGAGGAAGTTAAGATTTTTAAAATAAGATAAGACATACCTAAGAACCCACAATAGACAAAAACTAATAGGAAAGGGCAGCAACTCAGTTTAGAGATAAATAAATAAGTATAGGACGCAAGTTCACAAACAGCAAGTTTAGGAAATAGGTAAGAACGTTAGTTTTAGGTGAATGTAGTGTTTAACCTAAAGGTTAAAAAGTTAATACGGTAATTAAAAAGCAAGAAAACTTCAAGGATCTAGCTATAAGACGTCGCACTTCTAGCTATATGGATTATATCCGCTAAGGCTAGGGATAAGGCGCTTAGTAGGGAATAGGAGGAGATTAGAGGTTATAAATTTAAGATAATAGAGGAGATGACTATAATATTTAAAGGCAGATTATGTAATATTCTAAATAGCGAAAAGAAGGTGGTTAATGAATTAGGTATAAAAGATTGACAAGTAATAAGAGAGGTTCTTACTAGGTATTAATATTATATAATAAGGGCACGGATTAAGTTTGAAAAGAGGTAGTAATAAGTGGTAATCCAAAGTAATATATGTTATTTATTTGTGGATAAGAGGCAATCTCTAGCTTTTTTAATAGTATTTTTCTAAAACTCTAGAGTATCTAGGTCCCCTAAACTAAATAAATTAAAGATGTTCTATCTATCTTTATAGCCAATCCTAACTAACAAGAGAGTGTCCTCCTTGGGCTTTTCTGGCATGTATATAGATAGGCAATTCGTGACCGCTAGTCCTCCTCTCTCCTTTTCCTTTCTCTATAAATTGCTTGTCTTTATCCTGGTATAAAATAGCTTAGGGAGGGTTTTAATTATATGGCGCCTTATAAATAAGAAAGAATAGTACTAGCCCTATTCTGGCAATACTGGATATCCTATTAATATTAACTATAAGTAATATCTTATTAAGGGTTGTTTATAAACCTAGAATCTGCTATAATTCTAACCAGGGACGCTTTAATAATAGTTTATCTATAACTTAATAATATACTAGCACAGTGGCGCTAGAAGGACTCTTAGGAGAGGTCTCTATCTTAGATAAGCATTAAACACACTAGATTTTAGAGAGAGGTGTTTAACCTTTTTTTTTTTGTTGGACAAGAGGGCGCTTTCTTTATGTTGTAAATCTCCCTTTAAGATAAATAAGCAGCTAGTTAATAAGCGTCTTTAATTAGTGTCAAGTGTTCCTCTAATAAGAATTATTAATAATTTGTTTAAAATAAAAGGTTTTTTATACCTGTGGAAAGATTAACCTCTAAAAGAGGATATTTTTAAGATAAAGTACTCCTTGCATCTAGATCCGTTTTATAAGGTTGTGGACTAAAGGCTAGTAAATGCGTCTTAGATAAAGGAGGATGCGTGCTTTATAATTGGCCTTACTCTATTAAGAATTAGTAATAAAGTTATTTAGGATAAAAGAGTTTCTTCACCGGTGGTAATAGTTACCTATAAAAACCGACTTTTCTAAGACGATGAAATTAAAGTACTAATTAAATTGGCTTTATAAAGCTCCTTTACAACTATGGCTAGTCTAAGTAGGTGCGGGACAATCTCCTACCAACTTTAAATTTTAGGTAAGTGGGTCTGAGGCGCTATTTTACTTAGCTTTAAGATGGATACTGCTAAGGTAAATAAGAGGGATACTTTAGGACCTAAAGATCGAAAAATGTCTATTAAAAGTTCGCGTGCTTATAGCCTTATACTATAATATAATAATAATAGCTTTGCCAACCTTTTTGCATCCTCTCCTAGTAAATTATAATATAATTTAAATGCATGATCCTGGTTTAAGAGTAATAAACTTATATTGTTATTAAATGTCGCTAATTCTTTTCTAAGTTTTTTAATTAGCCAGTTATTCCATTCTGTAGATTTTAAGGATATAATAAAATTAAAGACAGATAGATGGGACAGGGATAAGAAGGACAAGAGGGGACGGGAAGGACAAGAGTAAAGGTAGAGATTTAAAGGACAGGGCAGGGCGGGATAGGTAGGACAAGATAAAATATAGCAGAGCCCAGCAAGTTTAGACCAATTACGGCGGCATACCTGTAGTTATTCCCATTCCGTATATGCTTTTTACTTTAACTAAGATATCTACCTAGCTCCTGTGCATTAGGTCTACAGAATTTATACAGCCTAGATAGGTAATAGGGTCCTAATTATATTCCTTTCTATATTGTTTCCAGTTTAAATAACATTAGATAGCTATAAGCCTCTACTATATATACAACTGCGTGTCTATTACATCTCCTTCTATGTTGCTTTAGTGCTAGAACTAAGATACTAAATGCGAGCCACGGCTCTATTTCTATAGTCACGGCAGAATTATATGCCTTTACTTAGTTAAGTTCTATACCACATTAGAAGCGATATTAATATAGTATCTCCTAGGATAAATAGGGGAAGTATTTATATGGCATAAAGCGGGTTCTAGTAAATATTTGCGGCACAGCAGCAGCTTAGGTCCTATTAAAGGGTATAAAAAAAAGCGGATCTTTTAAAGAAATAATACCATCTACACTTAGCTTCTTACTCTAACTTTATACTTTAGATTAATGTTATATTACTAAAGCTTTATAGAGTAACAATGCTAGTTATACCCAAGCCTATTACGCCAGCGCCTTTACCGCCTTGCAATAGCATAAACACCCCCCCTAGTAGCCCAAGCTAAATGCATCTGCATTATAGGTAGTCAGCGCAGCATCTTATAGTTGAAATGCTTGTAGCCGTGTTAAAGATAGTCTAAGTGGTTTAACCTTCTTTACCTCCTCTACCTCCTCTACCTTCTTTACCTCCTCTACCTCCTCTACCTACTTTACCTCCCCCTACGAGTTTAGGAGTCGAAGAGATACGCGAAGTAAGAGGTTTTAAGATTGAAGTTAAGGTGTTAAATAAGATGTATGCTTGCGAAATCCCCAAAATACACTTGGAAATACGCTAATATAGTATCTGCTATAGCTAGAACAAATAAAGCTGCCAGTATAAGACTATAGAGACTTTGCCGGATATATTAAGTAAGCATAATATATATAATTAGTATATTTGTGTCCTTTAAAAGAAATTTGGTCTATCTCTTAGGTGCCTTTAAACATATGAACTTAAATACTAACTTTAAGCTAGAAAAGGACAAGAAAGACTGCAGCATATACCTAAGCATAAATTTAGGAGAAGTAAGAGACGCCTTATAGGTAGTACTAAACGGTATACAAGCCATCTCCCTTTGGGAAGACAAGCCTATAGTAAATGGACCTTTTTATAGACGTAGCTTATTCTAATTTAACTTCTAAATTCCTATAAATATTATATTTAATTTCCTACCCCAATTAAAAACATATTAGGAGAGTCTTTTTCCTAACTCAATTGGCACTAGGTACCTTTAGGGGTTACTAAGATTTCTTAAAGACCATTTCGCGTCTATAACCAATAGTGTCCTACCGCTTCTAGGCCATGGCAAAATTAATTTCGATTTCCTTTAGGCCTTATTTAAACCAAATATATACATCTTTATAATTTGCGAAGGCTTGGATTAACTAAGATGCCTTATATATAATTTAGGCAACTTTAAAACCTCACTTTTTAGCGAAAAGAGTTTTAAACTTAACTGTTACTATTTCGGCTATAATAGGAAGGTGTTTAGCGAAGTAAAAACCACCCTCTCTATTCTAGAATTCCGTTTAACTATAAAAATTATATCTTTTAAGGTATTTTTGCTAGAGCGTTATAAGAGACAAGCTAAGATAAAGCAGGATCTTATTAGTAATAGCCAGAAGTTCGTGTCTTTAAGAGGCATTAACCACTATAAATATAAAGGGATTACCTTTTTCTAAACTAAAGATAGCCCGTTAAGATTTTCTATAAGCGGTTGCATTATAGTGGATATAATAGCATTTTATTATTAGAATCTTAACTATAGCAAGCAGCTAATTACTATAGATGTGTATGGGATCAACGTATACAATTAAGGGACCAATTAGCAAGGTGACGTAAAAAATTAGGGTTTAGTTCCTGTCACGGCACTGTCCTGACGCGTACTGTCTCGTACTGTCTCGTACTGTTTCCTACTGTTGGCTGGCCCACCACTAGCGCCTTGGCGGCTGCCACTACTATTTATATACGATACCCCCTTTTACCTCCTTCTCCTCTTCATACCACAATGTAGTTATTCAGCCTATTAGCATTATAGCACTGTGACAGTTCCTAAGGAGATAGGAGATAATAAGTACCTAATCTATCTACTAACAGCTCTGGCCTTTAGTTTGGCAGACAAAAAATAGGGCTAGGCTTTTTACACACTCTTTTTCTAGAGCTAACAAATTATATATACTAATATAAACACTAATAGGTGAATTTGCTGTCGCTAATATTAAGGACATTAAATGGAATGCCTTAGCATTTAAGTTACTCGCAATTAAGGAGGATAAGAAAATGGTGCTTTAAGGACTTGTAAAGAGCTACCAGTCTGGGTCTAGGGAATTAAAGTTTAATAATATAATTGAAGGGAAGGGGAAAGGCCTAGTTTTCTTATTATAGTAAGTTTTCTGGCAAGGTATTAGCTGTTTTAAAGGCTGACTGTTTTAGTGGCCCACCTAGGGTGGGAAAGATATTAACAGCTAAAGCACTTGCCGAATCTTAGAGGAGACCCCTCTATATGGTTTATTCCCCTCCATAAGTGTATTTATATACCAGTCTAACTATAAAAAGGCTTATGTAGGAGACCTTAAAATAGATCCAGCCTGTTTAGAACAAAACCTAGCTCTAATAGTTAAAAACGGTTACTGCTAGAGCGCTGTCCCTTTTTTAAACGAGGCCGATGTCTTTCTTATAGAAAGAACTTTAAATAATGTCTAATGTAATAGCCTAGTGTCTGTCTTCCTATGACAAATAGAGTATTTCTAAGGCATTATGTTTCTTACGACAAATAGGATTACTATATTTAATGCAGCTATATAGAGCAGAATATATCTTATACTTAGATATAACGAGCTAAAGAGACCGGTAAAAAAGTAGGTATAGAAGACATTCCTAGAGCAAGCTAATGCTGCTCCTAATATCTCTAGAAAAGATATAGAGTGGCTTTTAGACTATAAATTAAACGGAAGACAGGTAAGGCAATGTTTAAGTAAGAGTTTTAAGGCTAGTGCTAATATACTATGTTAGATCAAGAACGCTATATGGACTAGTTACGGCTTAGCTAAAAGTAAGGAGGAGAAACTTATATATAAGCATTTAAGAAAGGCTCTTATATTAAACCAAGATTTTAAGAGTGACTTTAAAGGCGCTAGATCGATTAAGGGTTTAAACTCGTATACGTAGATTCGCTTATATATATACAGCATCGGCAAATATATTTTATAGATCTTGTAGCTGGTGGCATTATTGCTTAGTTATTGCATTCTTAAAATTACTTACTTACTCTTGTAACAATAAGGCCTATATAGTAGGCTATAGCGTGGGCGAATTACTTGTGGATTTAGGAATAGGAGAACGGAAGCTATAGGGTATTAATAGGTTCCTATAGGGGAGTGGAAGATATAAGTGTTAGTTCCCATAAGGAATTAAAAGCTATAAGGTGATAAAGAAAGTGGGTATTAATCCCTATAAAGAGCTGTAAGCTATAGGAGATTAGTTTCTGTAGGGGAGTAGAAGAAATTACTATTAGTTCCTATAGGGGAGTAAAAGCTATATAGAAGTAGGAGTTATAGAGGGCAGTAGAAAATACGGTTACTATATACTAGATAATAATTTTAGTTTAGGATATAAGAACAGGAGCTATAAGGGATTGGTTCCTATAGGGGAGTAAAAGCTATATAGAAATGTAAGCTGTAGGGGATTGGTTCCTATAGGGCGGCGGAATATATGGGTATTAGCACCTATAGGAGATTTATTGGAGTAAGGGATTTGTTAGAGTAGGGGATTTATTAGAGTAGGGAATTTGTTAGCGTAGGGGATTTATTAGTATAGAGGATTTGTTAGTGTAGGGGATTTGTTAGTATAGGGGATTTGTTAAAGTAGGGGACTAAATCCTATAGGGGATTTATTAGAGTAGGGGACTAGTTCCTATAGGGCGGCGAAACACGTAGGCATTAGCTCCTATAGGGGATTTGTTTAAGTAGGGGACTTATTTAAGTAGGGGATTGGTTAGAGGAAGGGATTTATTCCCCTACGGCCTTTATTTAGGCGGTATAAGGCCGCTTCTAATAGGCTAGGGAGTGGATTACGTGTTTTGTGGAAATATAAAGCCTATATAAAATAGTAGGGTGTGGGGACCTAATAATCTAGTAGAAGATTAGGTTATCTACTTTTTTAAAATTATTTAGCCTTGGCAACTCGCCCTATACTGTTTTATATGCGTTTTAACTAAGGCTACTGCCTAGCCTTAGCCGCCCAAATCTTTACTTATACAATAGAAGAGCAGAGGACAATGAAATGTTATTCTATCTTCTCCGCTAGCACCTTTAGCTATTAAGCATTTTTGCTAACCTATTCCTCCCTAAATTTAGATTCCTAAATAGTTTTTACCTCTTCCGTAACCTTCTTACTAATGTCCTTTTATTTATTGGTCCCCTTTTCTCCCTTCTCTATTTGTAACCCCTTAGTAGTTATAATATCCAGTTAATATCCCGCCCACACACCCCTGTAAAGTGGTAGTTTACGCGGCACGCTCCTATCTGGGTTACTACTCTAACAAATCCTTAATAGAACAACTTTACCAAACCCTAACCCCTTAATTAGTAGGCCTTTTACAAGATCTGGTTTAAAAGCTATAGTATTAGCTTTAACAAACTCCCTTATTATAAGATCCCTTAATACCCACTTCTTACTAGGTAGGAAAAACTGTTTTAGCTTTAGAGAGGCTAATATAAGTACTTATAAGCGTTCTAGTTCTAGAAAAGCTTTTAAATTTTTTTCTACTATCCTAGATAGATGTGTTATATCCTTTTAACTAAATATCCTAAAATGGAAGCAAATATTTGGCCAGAATGACGTAGGCTCTAGTGCTTTAGTAATATCGTTATAGCGTGCTTATGCAAGTTTATAGAGATTTATAGGTTTGTTAGACACGTATAATACCCACATACCGCTATTCTTATAATTATTATCTAAGTCTAGACCGGCCTAGAGTTCTTCTATTTTGTTAGTAATAAGGAGACCTATAGGGTTATCTAGAGGCTTAGCAGAGGTGTAAAAGCTAATATAGATTAAGGCTTTATCTACTAGTGGACAAAGGCTAAATAGGATTTTTTACTTAAGTTCTTGCCGACTAATACGCTAGAAATAAAGATCTACTAATAAGAGGTAGAAAATATCCGCATAGTTACTAAGGAAGGAGAATATCCTATAGTGGATTTTAATAGGAAGAGATATAAATGGCACGTAGGTTGACCTAAGGTAGATATATTAGAATAAATAGATTTAACTATTAATGGGGCCTACTTAGTATTAAGAAAAGCTTAACTGCTAGAATTATTAATCCAATTAGTAACCAGGACTGCTAGTTGCATTATAATAATGTCTACAGACCTATTAAATAGGTACTCTCTAAGTTTGTTAAAGGAATGGAAGATAGTGTAATAGTGCAGTATGGGAATTAAATGAGCGACTTAATTCTAAATCTATGGAAATTAAGTGAACTAAATACATAAAAGTAGACCCAGAACTCCATAGTCTATGACTCAATATTTAACCGTATCCGAGATATATGAGGGTGGCGTCAATTATGTCTTGGAGCCTCTTAGGCGACGGTCTTATGTCTTAGCGTAGTGCTGGTAAACTGTTACACACCCCCCCAGATTTTACGGTGTAGTTAAAGCTGTAGAAAATAAAACAAAGATAGAAGCTATACCAAAATAGGAAATTTAGATATAACTTTAGGAGTAGTATAGGGTGATACTTAAGAGTCTTTATTAGTTGTAGCAGTGATCTAATATCGAATGTCCACTAGATTTAATTGCTTTATCTATACTTTGTGCCTTTAACGGGGTAGGATCTTGGTAAGACCGTTGGTAGGTATCTTGTCTGTAGGGACCTATTATACGTCGATCTTTTTGTCTTGGACTTCCTGTCTAAGCTAGTACTAATAGACGTTGATATATCGTAGCTTGGTGTCAAGCTTTGGTGTATCCTGTCTTAGGAGTTATATAGTCTGCATATTGTCGCATAGTAGGGTAAAATCGCGTTCTAAATTAAGACTGATTGCCTTAAAGAAACGCTGCCACCAGATAATTTTAACAGCAGCTATAGACAGGGAGAGAAGCTCCGCTTTAGTAGTTAAGCAAGTTACTAATCATTATAGGGTTGCCTTCCAATCGATTAGTCCTTTAAATAGCATAAAAAGGTATCCTTAAGAGCTCCGTCTAGTCTCTTTATGGTCCGCAAATGCTGCGTTAAATGCTCCGTAAAAGGTAATATCTTCTCCTTTAGGGTTTCTAAAGTAGACGTGTGCTCTAAATACTTCGCTAGAGTATTTAATAGCTGTAGATTTTGTTCCAAGGCAATAGGCGATGGCTTGGTTTGATATATTAAGGTGCTTTTAATTTAGATTAATAAGAAATTCGGCTAGCTTAGAATGTGTCTTCGCAATATTAGGTCTTCTAAATACGGCGAGATGCATAAGAGAACCAACCCGTTGCTAATAGGCTAGTGTTTTTTGAGGGTTTGTCTGCTGGTTAGACGGAATTAGTTCTTTAGCGGGAAGTAGTAACTTAGGAAATCTTCCTAGTTAAATATTAAATCGACTAGCTATCTTTTTAATATATAAATCTTGGTAGAGCCAGAGCTTTCTGTTTATATAATCTTGTTTAATTTGAATTCCTAGGAACTATTATAGGTCTCCTAGTACACGGATCTCGTATTAATATAGAAGTTTAGCTTTAAATTCTTCTAATCTTTAAAGGTCCTTTTTGGCAAATAGAACGGTAATATCGTCTATATAGAAGAAGACAATAAGTTGTCTATTGGTGTAAAGGCAGTTTGTACCTGGGATAGGCTTTAATCCAAATTTAGCCAGTGTATTTATAAGCTCTTTATACTAAAGTAGTGGTGAGACCTTTAACCCGTATAGCGCCATAAGTAGCTTTAGGATATGTCCATTTTAATTAAAGCCTTCTAGGCAATAGCAGTAGACTAGCTTAACTAGTCTTGCATTTATAAATGCGTTTATAGCGTTATACTATCAAATCTCCAAATCAAATACAGCTGCTATAGCCATGAGGGCACGGAATATTTGAGTAGCTAGGGTTGCTACATAGGTCTCTTCTTTGGTGATCTGCAGGTCTCCACAGACACACAGTCAAGCCTTTAGCTTTTAAAGGTAACCGTTGCTGTCAAACTTATATTTAAAGACCTATTTCAGTAGAAGGATCTGCTCGTTATATACTTCTTCTTTTAGTACAGTCTTAAATGTCCCTCAGCGTTTTAGGTCATTGTATTCTTTTTCCATAGCCTTTTAAAAGCTGGTAGTTAAAGGGTACTTTCTTAGCTCTTTTAGGTTCCTTAATTTAGGAGGAAGATTATCTCTATACAGGGAGGATCTAGTTTGGTTAATATCTTTTACTAGTCCTGTGGCAAAGCCAGCGTAGTAACCAAATAGGGTAGATATATTGGCTAGTGCTACTACGTACGCTTAACATCAAATTCGTTTAGAACCTTCTGGTAGGACAAGGTTAGTAGAAGGATCGGCCGAGACCTTATTAGCTCATAGAGCTATATTTAACGGTTCTGGTAAACTGCTTAGCTGGGTAAAACCTGTTTCAATTATATCCAAGATATCGTCTTAAAGTCCTCCTAGTGTGGTATTTATTTCTAGCAGATCCGGAGATACCATTCTACTAGGTGTCGGTAGCTGTTCAATATCCTTTATAGGAAGCTCTGCTAAGTCGTTTAATGTAGTTGTTTGATCTACATTTAAGGTAGGTCTATATAGAATAGATTCATCCTTAAATTCGTCCTTATAGAGAGGTTCTAGTAGACTAATTGCCTAGATAGTGTCTTTTAATGCTTCCCTAAGTAGGTAATCAATGTTTTAACCCTTAGGGTTATAGAACGAGGTCTTGTTAAATATAATATCTCTGGTTTAAATGACTTTATAAAGGCTTGGAATCTAGATTTAATAGATATTTATTAAATCATAGCCGACTAAGTGTCCTATTGATGTATAAGGAGCTAGCTTATCTCCCTTTCTAACTTGTTTATTTAGCGTATAGGTCTTATAACCGTATTCGTGTATATAGGTAAGTGATGGTAGCTTACCGTAGGCAACCTTATATGGAGTTTTCCACCCTAGCTACTCATTTGGTGTTTAATTAAGTGTATAGCTAGTAGTAAGGAAAGCTTCTGGTCCTAGAGATAGGGGTAAGGATGCTTTTAGCTATATAGACCTTAATCGTTCCATAAGGGTTCTTCCAGATCTTTTAGCTCCGCCATTTTGTTCCTCAGTATATGGTGCTCGGTATTTAAAGGTAATGCCTTTATCTGCACACCACGTATCTAGGGTGTCTTCCATTTGTCTAAATACTTGTTTATTATCGCTCCAGAAGAAGACAACGTCTTAGTAAAATCGTGTCTTAATTAAGTGGTAAGTCTTGCGAATAGTAGGTAGGATGGTAGCTTTGTTCTTATTCTTAGAGGTAAACACAAAGTTAAATTTAGAATACGTGTAATAGAAGTGTATGGCATATCTATCGCCGTTATACCCTAGTACTCCGAGGTAGATAATATCAAATGCTAGCCGTTTGAATGGTTGAGTAGCTAGAAATTCGTGTTCTCGTTTTTAAGAGATCTACTACGTGTGCTTTACTAATAAGTAAACTTTATATTCGATTTTAAGCGGTGCTCATTCATTGGTTTTAAATTTGGTTAGCTCTACACTAATAACATGCTTAGGAAGCTGTGCAATAGTATTAGGTCCTATATAGCTGAGTATCTTATACCATCTTGTAGCTGTGGCTCCGATTAGTTTACGGGCTATTCGGCTTAGTTAAAATCTTCCTATTAAGAAGGTTGATTAAGTTGTCAAGTCTAGGGTATTTTTAGGCTCTCTATACATTAGTGCCCAGTGGCCCCCTAGTCGTTTTGTATAGTAGACTGTTTTACCAGTTACTAGATGGTATAGCACATTTCGTTTTAAGTTAAAATGGATGTCGTTATTAGTAGCTCTTAAGAGTGCTACAATATTTATAAAAAAGGTAGGTGCTAGTACTATATAGGATAGCTTCATTTTTGACTTCCTAGTAGGTGTATTAATAGTAATGGTTACTGTTCCGTAGGCTTAAATTTTCACGAAATTTCCACTAGCAATTAGGTAGTCGTCTTCTGCTGTTGGGTATAAGAAGGTAAAGTCTTCTTTATTATTACAGACGTGGGTATCTACACTAGGGTTAAGTATCCAGGTATTCTAAAGTTTAAAAGGAATTTAACCAGTACTAAACACGGCAGCATAGCTAGTTGGTTTAGTAGAAGGTAGGGTTTTAGAATTAAAATTAATTATAGATTCTATATTCTAATTGTTCTCCTTTACTTCCTGTTCTCTTTTTTGAATTTAATTAACGATGCGTTTAATCCAAGGTGTAGATAAGATAGCTTCATCTACTTTCTTCTAGATGTCTGCCCTTGGTCTCTATCCTTAAGGGCGCTTATGCTTGGTAATATAATAGCAGTCGTTAAACCGATGTATGATGCCGCATATATATTCCTTATTCCATCTCAAATTTGAATTGCTATTAGAATTGGAATTTCCGTTAGAGTCTAAATTAGAATTGTTTTAAAGGGTTGTAAATACAGAGTTATTAGCAGTTAAAGTAGACGATGCTTGCTATATATAATAGTGCTCCTTAAATTCCTCAATAAGGTTAATAATAGATGGGGCTTTTTCGTCTTTTTATTCTTTCCTAATTAGGTCTACTTTTAGTGCTCCTATAAAACTAGAAGAGATGGCTTTAATAGCTTGTATAAAATTATAGTGGGGCCTGAATCCCTGTATGTCTAGAAGCTCTAATTCCTCTGCTAGCTTATAGACGCTCCTCCAATTATTTAACCATTTTTCAATACTCTACTTTTTGTTATAGGCTTTAAGAGCCGTGTATTAATTTAGGACGTCGCGCTTTTAACCTAAGGTAGTAGGGGCGAGTACAGTCTTCAACTCTTAAAGGCGTTTGTATACTGTTTTGAGGTCTTTAATAAGAGGGAGGTAGGCTACTAACGTTATATAGACGATATAATTGCTAATATTGTTTATGGCTTGCTCTTGCTTCTAGTGTATGTGGAGGTCGTCCTTGTATTCCGCGTATAGTTAATTATAGGCAATAAGTTGGTTTGGATCTAGCTTGGTTATCAATATAGCAGTAGAAAGCACGTCTCTTAGTATAGGCTAATTTGGAGGTTCTAGCTTCAGAAGCTTATCTTTCTTCTTTAATAGGTCGATGTACTGCTATACGTTGTTTGTTTTAGCAGTATCTTGAATAATAAAGAACCATTGTATCCAATTAGATGGCTTTTCAAGGATAAGGTTGAATTTTGAATAAGGTCCATCTGTATTAGTTATTATTTTTAGAATTTAATAGGTTAAGTAGGGTCCTAGGTTAGCGTCTTAGCGAAACCTTATTTTAATGTTTTGAGCTTTTGATTTGATTTATTAGTTCGTTCGTCTATTAGGTACGTTTGTCGGTTAGGTATAACCATCCGTTCGTTTAGTAGGTAAAGAAGCTTAAGACACTTATAAAGGTGGTAGAAGTAGTGACTTCGTAAATAAGGTAGTAGATTAATTGGTTTAGTAGGTAGTATAATCCGGACTTATAACTGTAATAGTGCAGTGTAGGAATTAAATAAGCGACTTAATTCTAAATCTATAGAAATCAAGTAAACTAAATATATGAAAGTAGACCCAGAACTCCGTAGTCTATAACTCAATATTTGACCATATCCGAGATATATGAGGGTGGCGTTGATTATATCTCAGAGCCTCTTAGGCAACAGTCTCGTGTCTCAGCGTAGTGCTGGTGAACTGTTACAGATAGTACGGTTATAGGGTATTATAATATGCTAGTCCTACCCTATTTCCCCTTACTAGCTAGCTAATAGAGAGCCTTTAGTACGCTTAAGGGGATATTAATAGAAGTTTAAGTAGGAACAGGATTAAGGGTTGTATAATAATAGGTTAATTAACTAGGTAAGTTACTAGAGAAACCACACGGCATAACCTAATTTGTTTAGATATTAGAATATAAGACTTACTATAAAGCTATCTACTCCGCTAATACCTTTAAATCCTTCCTTACTTTCTAAAGCACCTCCTTTATCTAGGAAGGAAAGTTTTTATCTATTTCCTTTTACCTCCTACCGCCTGGAAATATTACTCTCTACAATCTATTAACCTACGGGATTAGTGGCTGGTAGTATAGCAAAAAGTTATCTTCTGTAGTCTTAAGAAAATCCCCTTTATTAGTCACTCTTCCCTTTTTTAAGTTGGCCAACTTTGCAGTATTTTTATAGTTCTAGCACTTAAACTTAGTTGGACTAATACCTTTACTCAGCCTATTATAGTGTATATAAATCCAGAATAGCACCTAAAAGAATAATTTAAAATTATGCTAGGCTAAGTATTTCTTGCCTAGGAGCACTCCTATAGCTATAAACACTTTTATACTAATCTTGCCTTGTGTTCCTAGAGCTCCTTTCTACTGCTCTTTAATTGCGAGATTAAGATTAATTAAGAATAATAGCTAGGAAGAATTATCCTCTTCCTTATTTATTAAGACGTTGCCTATTAAAACGTTATATTGGAGGATGCCGGCTTTTATATATAAAGACTTATACCCTATAATACTACCCTTTAATATAGTAAGTAATAAAACCTAGAACCTTGCCTTGTAAAGAGGCTTGCTATAATTATAAGTAATAACACACTAATGCACTTAATTCTGCTTAATAGGGTGCTTAATTAGAGAGCCTAAATACGTGCGCTTACTAGGCGGTAGCTTAGCATAGCTAAAAGATCTCTTTTTATTAAAACTTCGGCCTTTCTTTATACTAATTTGCACTCTACCTAGTCTTAAAGGCATTATTAAGCTTTTTAACTTATAGTTTGTGGCACTTATAATATCTAGCCCCTTATAAATATTATAGATGTTATTATCTTGTCTACCCACGCAAATAGTCTTATAGTAATAGTACCTAGCTATATTAATCACTTCTTTCTCTATTACTTTACGCAGTAGTTTACCTTCTTCCTCGCGCTCTGGGTACTGCTACGAGTCTTTAATAATAAGGGGTGTCTTAGTATTGCCCTTGCGGTATACTTTCTAGCAAGTTGTTGCCCAACTGGCAACGTAAAGTGCCCGCTTTATGAGTTCGTTAAAAATAAGATACTTAGTCTAGTCATTACACACAATCTTAATATATTACTTGCCGTTTAATGTTAAAATAGTAGGGTTAAACCTAAGCTGCTCCTTATTTATCTAGAGAAATCCCAATATTGCTAAGGTAAATTATAGTCCGTCTTTATTAATATTAAATGGTAATGATATAATACCTCCTACTTGGTTATACTCCTATAGCTGTATAATAGATCTATAGAGGGTAAAGCCTAGGACAAAGCGATGAGTGTCCTAAGTAGCAAAGACTTCTCTTACATATTTTCCCAAATTAAACTATGCCTGTGAGGCTATATTGGTATTTAGATTACTCTTTAGCTCTCCTAGTATAAGTATATACAATTAATGGCATTAAGAGCTTTTACTAGCTATTAGATTATCTATAAAACCGATATCTAGCTTTTGCTTTACTATAGACCCTTACAAGGGCTGCTTAGTGTATATAATAAGCGTTTATTATATCTTTAGGGCAGACCTATACTCCTTTACAAAGCCTAAAAATGATTTAATTAGGTTATTAAACTACTCTAGGATATTATCTTGCTCTGCGCTTTTAGGCCAGTTATATTAGCCACCCTTAGTATATAGTAGATTGTCCCCTTCCTTATATTTCTTAAAAATGGCGGCGCCTGCCTCTTTAAGACCTTTTACTTTCTTAAAGAATGCTTTATATAAGCCAGGAATCCCTATATAAAGAGGGCCTAGCTCCTTCTTTAGAATGTTATCTACATATTTCCTGTATTTAGATAAGTTAGTAAAGCTACTTATATTGTATAAATATAGGGTTTAAGTATAGAATGGTAGCGGTTAGGGAGGTATGGACTCTGTTATAGTAGCGATAGTATTACTCTAAACGTCCTTATCTAATTCGCAATTGATAACTGTTTTTAAGAGAGGGGTGAACTGTTTAATATTAAAGTTGTTGGAATCAACTAAGGAGCTAAGTTAGATAAGGTTATAGAGAAGATTGCTATAGCTAGCGTTAAATGGCAGTAGTTAAGTCGTGGGAAGGTTTTGTAATGCTAGAATAAGGTTAACCATAAGATTTTTAAGCCCTATGTATATTAGAGAGGACTTATAACGGACAAATTAATAATTACCTTTATTGCCTATCTGGCGCAGCAAGTTTAGAGAGCTAGGGATACCTAGATCCTAATAAGTTAAGTTAAATAAATTATAAAAGTTATTTAGTCCTTCCCTAATAGGCTTTATTTTAATTATCTTTGGTCTAAAGAGATTTGCTATTATAAGTAAACGCGCTAAGAGCTATATTGGGAGGGCTGGCGTAGCAGGCAGGTAGGTAGGCGGGGAGGGGAGATTAAAGAGGCCAGTATATAAGGACAGTATAATAGCAAATAAATGCAGGGAGGTTAAGAATATGTTAGGCGCGTTTTGCAATAAGAAAATAACTAGGGAGAAAAGTGTAAGGAAGAAAGCAAGGTGCGAGTAAATGTAAAGATTAAAGATTAGGCGTGGAAAAGTTAAGCTAATCCAACGTAGCTCAGACTAAGGCTTTATAGGGCTTAGTTAAATGCTAAGCCATAATGGCCTAAATGCAAGTAGGCAGCGTTTTTTAGTCTATAACTAATTATACTTATTGGTTTTAGTTTGTTCCATAATACATAAGGCTTTAACACAGTAGGGCTCTTATATAGTAAGGCTAAAGAGCACCAGGCAAGGCGTAGGTAGAGAGAGTAAGTTAATTGTAGGGTTAATCCTATAAGCGCTAAACAATTATATAGCTAGTCCTAAAACAAGCTAAACCTAATATACTAATTACAGATATGGTTAACCCCTTTTTATAGTGGTTAATTGACCTAGTTTCTAAAATTAGGATCTAGTTCTTAAACCCAGATCTGGTTTTTAGGATCGCGCCCTTTTTATAGCAGTTAATTGGCCTATCTCCTAAAACCTAAATTAGGATCTTTTAACTTAGTACTAGTTAACTAGCCTATTTCCTAAAAACAGAATTAGGATATGGCCTCTAGAATTAGAATATAGTCTTTAGAATTAGAATATAGTCTTTAGAATTAGATCTAGTTCTTAAAACAATATCCCGTTTTTAGTAACTTAAGCCAATATTAAAGGATATATCCTGTATTTATTCTTAATATTCCTACCTTATTAATATAAATTTAGAGTTAACCTGCACCCTACTTATTATAAAACGCTAAAGAGCTATTAGTTAAAGCGAGCTATAAATGAGAATTTTTAAAGATAAAGGAGACCTTAAATAAAGCCGATAGATTATGGCGGCATTACTAGGTAGATATATATGTCATAGCGCGGCGTAATGGTTAATGTTAAATCTAGTCATCTACATATCTATAGGTTAGCCTTTATGGCCTCTAGACCTAGAAACCCTTATAGGCCCTCTTTTCTTCTATTATTCTACAAACTAACTTCTATTTAAGGATAAATTCTATCCTCTACTAGTAAAAGAAGACGCTAGTAGAGAGCGACTAGACTTAAACACATAATAGGGAATGTGGTTCTGCTCACTTTAGACCCTAAGCTTAGTTAGATCTGCTAACTTATTGCTAATTAAGCATATAAATGCGGCAAACACTTACTATAAAGGGTAGGGTTAGTTCTAGCTTAAATCTAATATATAAATTTCCTTTAATAAGCAAGCGATATAATAACTAAAGAGTGTACTATTTAAGCTAATAAATTTCCTCCTTAATTCTGTAGACTTCTTTATTCTTAGACTAAGCATGTCCTTTTCCTTTTAGATACCATAATCTTATTTCTAGCCTTTGCAACCCATTTACCTCTATAATCTAAAGTTTTATTACCACCTCTTTTAAGAGTGTGGATTTTGTTTTGAAACCGCCTAATAGTATCTTTTGTTTCTTCCCAGTTACTTCTTAGGTTATTAATCTGATTGTTAACCTTCCCTAGATAACTTATAATATAGCAGTTGCTTTTTTTAAGGATGCTAACCCTCCCTTTAAGTTGGCTAAGCTTATAGCTGAGTTAATTAACTAAGTTACCTAGTCTTTCTATTGCCCCTAATAGAGTAAGCTAGGGGTTAATAAGCTTTATTAGAAGGAGTTACTAAGTAGACTATATTAAGACAACTTCTTTATCTTATTAGTGCGGGGTGAATATTTCCTTATAGTTCCTTCTGTATTAGCCTTATTGTTTTCTAAATTACTCTTGCGTTTCGGTGCTAACTAGATATTCTACTTATATTAGTAAGCTAGCAAATAGACAAAACTATAGGGAAGTAACTATTGTATACCTACCCCACTGTATTAACGGCCTTATTGGAGCCCTTGGGATTAGAAGTAAGTGGTATATCCTAGCTCTATTAGCGGTATCCTATAAAGGATTTAATGCTTAGAGCGTACCTTAATCTAATACAATGTGGTATCTACTATTATGGCGTCTAAGTCTAAGTCGCTTATTGTTGAAGAGATAAGGTAGCTGATAGTTTAAATGTCTTTATAAGAAAGTAAGGAGGGATTTCCTTAAAGGATACTATGCTTAATATAGGTCTAGTTAAAGGATATAGAGGCCTTTTATATCCTACTCCTCTTTACCGCTTGGCTAATAGGAAAGCTGACGGTAAGCTTCGCTTTAACTATGCCTTAAAAGTTGAGCCAATTTGCTGACTTAGGGATACTAGCATAGTATTATAAATCCACTATAATACAGCTACGATAGGAGCATAATCCTTCCCTATCTATACCCTACTTTACTATGCCTCCACAGGAGGGTTATATTAAGTAATAAGGGCTAGCATCAACCCCTTTCTTCTAATTATTTTAAGATAGCAATATTAAGGCAGCCGGCTAAGCGTTGCTTTGCACAGTAATGCCTATCTAGTTGCATAGCTTTACTTAAGCCTATTATATACCTTAATATAACTTCCTATTGCCTTAATAGCTAATGAGCCTGACCTAAGGTTAAGATAAGGTAAGTAGGCAACTTAGCTTTTAGACAGCCCCAATAGTGCAGTGTTTAGAGGCGTTTATATAAAGTTATAAACTAGAACTGGAAGCCAATAATAACCTCCTAATAACGCCTTACCTAGTAGGAATAGCATTATATAATCTACTCCTAACGCCCACCCTTTACGGAGCAGAATACTGCTTAAGTAGTAGACTTATCTTAGCTAGTTAATCTTGTATATTCACTCCCTATCTATAGTAAAGGAGCTATTAGTGCGTTGTAGGGTGGTTTAATTGGCATTTTAGCTAAGCCCTTTATAAGCGCTCTGCCTTATATAGGCGGTATAACAACTTCTATTAATCTACTTTGCGTTAAGGGAGGGCTTGTATTTAAGACGCTAAGTAGCCAGTACTTAGAGGCACATAGACTTATACCCTTATTTATACGTTCTACCGCGTCCTTATTTCTATAAGTAGTCGGTCTACTTTTTACTTATTATTTATTTATTACTCTATCTTCTCCTTTTTTTACTAGCCATTCTATCTAGTCATTAATATTAATCCTCCTCTCCTCTATAACAACTATTTTAGAATTTGCTTTAGATCCTTACTTATAAAATTAACTAAAAAAAAAAGCCAAACGCACCATTATAGATTTAAGGCGTTGGTGTTGGCCTAAGTACTATCAGACTTCTTAGTCTTTACTATATATGGGTACCCTCTAGACTATAAAATCGTCCTTTTCTATTGTGCTCTTTCTAGGAATAATTAAAAACCGTGCTTATAATGGTATATTTATATCTAGCAATATTCTTAAAAGCCTGTTAAGCAGCCTAGATAAGGCCTAATAATAAATAACCTAATAAAGAGGCCAGTATAGGCCGGCAAAACCCCTTATATCTTAAGCCAACAATTAAGAAAAGGCAGAAAGTAAATTTAAAGCGTAAGATACCTACTAAGGATTAGGTTTATGCCGTCTTATTTAACTTATAGATAAACATACTTCTTCTTACCGTTCCCGTCGGCTTTATAGTTAATTATCTTTATATTAACGGCATCGCTATATTTATTATTAACTTTATTACTATTATCCCGCTTGCTGTAATAATTAGTTATACTACTAAAGAGATTGCGCTCCGCGCCGGTAATACATTAAGTAGTCTTTTAAACGCAACTTTTAGGTATGTTTCTCCGCTTCTTATTTGTCCTAATATTATCTAATATTTAGCGCAGAAACGCTGTTAAATTAATTATCTCTATCTTAGCCCTAACTAAGGGCCAGATTACCATTGTTAAAACTTCCTTAATTGGTAGTATGCTTTTAAACTTACTCCTTGTCCTTGGCATATACTTCTTCTTTAGAGGCATTAACCAGATAGAACAACATTTTAATATAATAGTAGCAAATACTGCAGCCAGTCTTCTAGCTTTGTCCGTTGGCAGTCTAATTATTCCAACCGCCCTCTACTCTATGCTGTTAAGTAAGTTTAATAATAGCTTTAGACCTATAATAGATACTAACCTATATAGCTATAAGCTTTAATAGCTCTACACTTAATTGGGAGCTTTTCCGCAAAATAGCTATTATTCTCCTAATTGTATACACCTGCTACCTTATATTTCAATTAAAGTTACATGCTAAAATATGTAATGCTCTAAGCTAAAGGGCTCCTAAGCATAAATCCTCCTAAGTTAAGCAGGATTTAAACGCAGAAAAGGAAGACGATGAGATTAAGGTGCCTAAATTAACGATCTGGGGTGCAATTATAACCCTTAAATTCTCTACCATGTTGGTCGCCTTTTATTCCAAGTTTATAGTTAATAGCATTAGTAATGTTACGGCAAGCGGCACTGTCTGCACTAGTTTTATTGGTCTTATCCTACTCCTAATTATTAGGAATGCTGCTAAGCATATAATAGCGATTATAGTAGCTTGCAAGGATAAAATAAGCCTAGTAATTAATGTTGCTATTAGATCTAGTATATAAATCGCCCTTCTAGTTCTCCCCTTTGTTATTATACTTAGTTGGACCATAGGCTAGGATTGTATAATGCTTTTATTTAATACCTTTCTAATTGCTGTTTTATTTATTACTGTGCTCCTAGTAAACTATCTTATCCAAGATGGCAAATCTAGTAAGTTTTCCTTTCTATATAGGTAATCCACTCTAACTAACACTAAAATAAACTGGCTTAAAGGCGTTCTTATTATGGCAATCTATGCTATTATTATAGTTGCTGGCTGGTTTTATCTAAAACAAGTTTTAGATCCTCTCTGTCCTGCTTAGTTTAAGCCTTTAATTGCTATCTTACTCCTCTATTAGTGTTGACCAGTTTTTATTACCTAAAGCTAAATGGTATTTTTATAAGCTGTGTGTATAGCTTTCTAGCAAACCCTAGGCTAATCTTTTTATATCTGTTAAGCCGTTTAGGTTAGCTAGAATGTTGCTTTCTTTTGTTTTCTCTTAAAAAAAAATTTTTATGTGTATATACAGATTGTGTCTTATTATACTGTTCTTTATATGCAACTGTAGTAGTTCTAAAAGTAAGGCGGTTTATCTAAGTTCTGGAAAATGATTAGATAAGTAATTGGATGGTGCGAGCATTTAGCTTCGAAGTATAGTCGCTAGCGAAACCGGCTTCCCCCTTAAGTACTGCTGCAAACTTTCTACTTTACATATCTGGTAAAGCGTTAGATCTGAAATACACGTATTTAAAGAGCGCTAATAGTGAGCTTTTATATACGTTATAAAACTATATTTTTACCTACTATCTTTAAGCGGCTTACAAGGGTCTGGCCGGTGCGGCTCGGCCACCCTCCCTACTAGCGGGGGCGAGTTTAAAGTATTTTACGCTTTAATTACCTGCTGTAAATACCGCTAATTATACTGCTGCTGATCGCGTTATGGTGATCCTGTGTAGATATTTTGCTTGGCTTTTTAGCGCTTAAATGTATGGAGAAAACGATTAGCTGACAGAAGACTGGAATAATTGTAGGACTGACACATAAAGGCAGCAGCTAATTGAACTGCCCTACCTTTGCAAATACAGTTCTAATTATCGCTTAACCCTAGTATTAAAGCGCAACTAAAGTCAAGACCCATTAGCCTAGGAGTCAACTTATGTAACCTTATGCAACATATTGTTATCTCTATTAATCTATGGTTAAACTTATTCCAATGAGTTAAGATATGTAGGAGGATAAATTATTTGAGGTAGGCTTTAATAGTAACTAGATAATATTATTTTAGCTAATAGTGCAGGTGTAGAGGGTAAATGTTCCTAGAGTATATTTTAGATATTCTACTAACATACTTAGTTATAGGAAGTAAGTGGACCTACAAATACTGGTATGTATAGGTGCTGCTAACCTTGTTCTATTTATTGGTGTAGGGTGTAAGTAGACCTATAAATACCAATATGTGTAAATACTGCTAACCTTATCCTGTTTGTTAGTGTAGTATATAAGTGGACCTGTGAATACTAATATATGCAGCTGCTGCTAACCTTGTCCTATTTATTAGTGTAGGCTATAAGTAGACCTGCAAATACTAATATATACAGCTGCCGCTAACCTTGTCCTATTTATTAATATAGGAAGTAAGTAGACCTACAAATACTAATATGTGTAGATGCTGCTAACCTTGTTCTATTTATTGGTGTAGGAAGTAAGTAGACCTATAAATACTAATATATACAGATGCTGCTAACCTTGTCCTATTTATTAGTATAGGATATAAGTAGACCTATAAATATCTCTTATACGTGACCGCTTAAACCAGTACTAATATAAATATAGCGTGACGGCTAGCACTATGCCTTTTACAATAGTTTTGCTTAGGATTTCTTTAAAAGCTTGCTATTGAGCGCGCTACTAAGCCTGCTTGCCCTAGTCCGGTATTATACCTTCTATAGTTCTATTATAGCTGGTAACTATAACGTTAATCTTTTTAAAGTCCATACTGCTAAAAAAAGTTGTTAGCTCTACGCTCTACTCCTCTATATACTTAAACGCCACTACAATGATGATAAATTAAATGTTGAAATTATTTAAAGGCAGTTAGTGTTAAAAATAGGAAGCAGGGGGCCACGTATTCTCTAGTTATATTCTAATTTAGGTTAGTGTCTTTAACTCCTTATATTTACTAGGCAGGGACATTGCTTACTATATATCTTTACTATAGAATATTCGGCTAATCCTGGTAACGCCGTCTAGATTAGCTTCCTAGTTTTACCTAAAGCTAAAAGTCCTGCACGTTTTGCACTACTTGCGTATGGCTTGTTGGTGTGACGAGTCCCACAATTGTAATAAGCACTATATTGAATCCAATACAGCATTGCTGGCAAGACTCCTCTACGTCAGTAATCTGGATGATCTAGATTATAATCCTGATGTCTTAGGTCTTGATCTTACTGCGTAAATAGATAGAGGAAAATACATCGCTTTATTCTATTACTGGGGCAAACTTCTAATTAAAGATAAGAAACAATTTTGTATAACCCAGGATAACATTAACCAACGGCTAGGAGGATTTAGTATCTCTAACCTACTAAAGACTTTCCAGGACGCTATCAAAGTGACTTAAGACCTTTGTGTACTATACCTCTGGATCAACTCACTCTGCATAATCCAATACAAGGATAATGGCGAAGATTGGAAACGCGAATCTAGGCGTATAAAAGAGGTCTTCTCTTTAGCTTACTGCACAATCGCTGTAACTTTGGCTGTCTATTTAAACGTGGGATTCCTTGACCGGAACGTAAGTAGTAAGTATGTCTACGTTTAAGATACCTCAGGCCGGCGATTTTATGTCTGCGCCGATATTGATGATTTTAACAATGATTTGGAGAAGGCTTAGCTTAATACGCGAGCCTGGGTAATATAAGAAAGGGTCTTGTTAAGCCGAACTATCCATTTTAGTGCTAATTAGACATATTTTGAATGTGGAGAAGGGGTATACTGCGAAAACCTTATAAGAATAAAAAGGTAAGAGCTAAAGCAAAGTCTAAGAGACTAATACCTTTCTGACTTGAATATCTTGCTCTTTAGCTTAGTTTGGAAGAAGTTCTTTATACTTAATCTAAAATTTCCGAACTGGCTCCTTGAATTAGGCTACCAACGTACTATAGAATTTATTTACTTTCTTTTTAAGGGCTACTTGAAGTGTGACCTTATAGAGAAGACTAACAGATCTATTGTAATATCTGGGTTAGAGGCCTGTATTGCAGGCGCTCTAAAGTATTAAAGTAGATATGGCATCTTTTAGCAATACCTATATAGGAATCTCCTATGGCAGGCGTCTAATAATAAGATGGAGCAGATTAAGTACCCCGAGTGGAATGTGCTATTGTGGTTATAGATAGCATATAATGGAGGCATTTAGTTTATAGACATCCCTTCTGGCAGAGTTAATTAGATTAATAACCTCCGGTTTAATGAGGAGCGTGAACTTGTACTAATTACTAACGTAGGGGAGTTTTAGGATTGTATAATGGAACCGGATGGGAAATGTTATACCGTTTTTAATTTTGGCAGAATGAAAAGAGGATGGATACAGTATAATGTTAAGAAGGGCGGGGATCTTTGCAAAGAATAATGTGTTGTCGCTGGGAAGAAGTCTAACAAGTATTAGAGTAGATTGGATGTTCAGTACTATATATTAGTTATCAGGCTGACTAGTGTAGATGGCGAGTATAAGAGGGTTGGAGTTGAGTTAATTTAGAGTGACTACGTAGTGAGACGGAGGCTTAACGTGCGAGTTATGTGAACGACTTTGCACTAGAAAATCTGGCAGAGTAACCGACGCATACATGGATTTAATGTCGAATTACGAGGCATATAGGCTTTGTCTACTATTGACCTATTACCTACCACCCTATTGCCTACTACCCCTTTATTGCTTATATCTACCTTATATATATATAGTCTCTATTTCTTTATAGATCAATTAACACACAAGTTCCTGACCTGGTATTTTCCGGTCAACATCTACTTACGATATTATTAACGATTTAGCGCCTTTTATTATCCCTTAACCTGCCAACGTCTATAAAGCAAGCAGTCTGTGCGGAGGATTAGAATAACGCGTATAGGCTGTATAGATTTGATCAATATAAACCATCAACTATGCCTTTTAATTGTACTTCTAATGATATAGACCTTGTTTAGCCAACTCAATGTAACGTTTAACCAAATCGTGTCTTAAAAAAGCCTCCCCTGGAGCCTTGGCCGTTGCCTAATTTCAAACCTCTCTATATTAGATATACAATATTCCTAAGCACGGCAATTTTAATACATTGATTTGATTGGTAAAATCCTTATCGATAACGCGTGGACGATTTTTGGCGGGTTGAGGGATAGTGTAGGTGCTTGGTTAGGGCGACTAAAAAGATGAACCAATTGTACAAGATGCTTTACTGTACGGAACATTGTGGTAGGCTACGATGATATACTATATCCACGTAGCCGTCTAAGCATGGCGTTTAACTATTCTGGGTAAAGCTCACCGCCAAGACTGTTGCCTAAGGTGAGTTAAGTCTGAGTGGTTTTGATACGCGCTTGGCTGTGGGCCTACTATCTACTAAACGCCCGCACTTTGACTTAGCACAGGACGGGTTTAGCGGCAGCATAATTAGCGGTATTTATAGCAGGTAATTAAAGCGTAAAATACTTTAAACTCGCCCCCGTTAGTAGGGAGGGTGGCCGAGCCGCACCGGCTAGACCCTTGTCGTTATGCCCCGTCTTCGCACCTTGTAGGGCGGCGTAAATACAGTACATTAAGCGCTTAATGAGCGTATTGTATTACTTAAGCAGTGTGGCTGCCTAACGCTATAGGGTATCCTTAGATCTAGCTATATTAAGACTAAAGCGCCTTGGCGAGAAGTGGTATAATAATTCTGCGAGCGCTTAGGGCGGAAGCCGATTTCGCTAACGACTGTAGTAGGATTATCTTAACAAAAGGGCGAAGAACGGCAATATTTTATGTCCTTATAGTTTAGCAACCTCTTGAAAATGGCTATGATGAAAAATGACGGCCGCAAAAAGTCCCTTTAAGTCTTGCCGCGAGCAGTACACTGTGAGAAAAGTCCTATTGTGCTTACGCTAACCTAAAATAGGTGCAATTAAGGTCTATAGACGCCACTAGTTTAACCTCCGTGCTGTTAGATAGAGACGGTAGTCTTTTTATTTAGTTTGGTTTGGTTTTATTCTTATACTATAGGGTGCCAAGAAGGCCCATAGGCTTACTAATCTAATCTAATCTAATTGGAATAAATAAAATTCCGTTAAGTCCATATTTTAAGGTAGTCTTTTCTTTATAGAGGACTAAACAAGTTATAGGCTGGCTGACTTATCGCTGCCAAGTATATAAAGGTGGAGAACTTATAAGCTTACTGTAAGCGAGTCTCTCAACTTCAATCTAATATGTAAAAACTTGTTCCTTTACACATAAACAATAACGAGATATTCTTGACATAGAAGCAACTAGATAGAAATAAAACACCAAGCTAAGGAAATCCTAATTAACGCCTTAATTCTTAATGCTGAAAGACAAGAATATAATTACAAAAATCTTTTTATAATAAATTTCTTATACCTTAGACCTCTTAGGATCTCTATCTATGGTAGGATCCACCTTTCTCTTACGTACCCTTCTTTTTAATATCTCTTCTAATAAATCCTCTAATGCCTTTCCTAGTTAATCTCCTTGCTTATACGGTTTGCTTCTCTTAGCTATCTCTATTATAACATCTTTAAGTAGTTTGTATATCTTAGCATAACAGTAAAAGAGACAGGGATTCTTAGCATAGTATAATACAAGTCTGTTTAGTGGTATGTCTACGGCTAAAACCCAGGTAGGATACTAGTATATTACTATAACAGGGCTAAACGTAGATATAAATGATTTATAACTAGGGCTTTAGAGATGTCTTAAGTCCTTTATTATAAAACAAGAAGGTAACTATAAGATAAGATACTTTAGTTATCTACGCGAAATTATGGCATTGGAAATCGTTAATACTTTAGATAGGGGAGATGCAACTCTAAGAAATGTTATAAGATTAGCTAAGCTATTCCCTGCTTACTTATTAGTATTGCTAAATAAATATAGGTATTTTATAAATATACCTAGAGGCACTAGTAAACCTTTAATATAAACCTCTTTTAGTTAAGGTAAGTCTATTTTAGCCTCGCTATAGCTCTCCATTGGCTTAGGTAAGACGGTTTTAGTTTTGCTGCGGCCTTCTAAGCTCTTAAGGTAATTAGTGTACATTTCCATATCTTCTTATGTGTTACCCTCCGTATTGTTATTAATTTTATAAGAGTTGACCTTATTAGGTGTTTAAGTAGGTGTATAAGGCATCTATTTCTATATAGGGTTAGAAAGCTGTAATTGTTTCTTCTCCCTACTAGCAGATGCTATGTCTTTGTTATTAATGCAATTCTAGGATAATTTAAGGTTTCTAATAAGTTAATAAATAGGTATATTATCTTCGGGGCAATAGTATATTGTAATGTTTTTATAAGTACTAATTAAGGACTTATAGGTTATGTTAGTAACGTATCTAAGCTTAGTTAAGGTAATATATATAATATCTGGTATTCTTATAAAGATAGTAAGAGATATATAGTTAAGAGGTTAGATTTAAAGGTAAGTTAAATTAATAGTATATAAGAGCTAGGAGTATGACGTTTATATTCTATTTCTCTCTTAGGGTGGAGTTAGGATAAAAGGTAGAAAGGAAAGGCGGAGTATACCAGCCGCTCTTTTCCACTTTATGTAGTATCTGTAGTACAATATTTAGTAGCTATAATTACTCTTAGCTTATATATTGTCTGCGCCTAAGACTACAGGTGCCTAAAGTGATCTATAAGTAAAGTATTAAGTAAGGCATTATTGGGGGTAGCTATTGGCTAAGCTATTGCTAAATTTAAACGGCTGACAATTCCTAATAGACGCTGTATACCTTAGTAGGGTTTAGAGGCGTTTATATAAAGTTATAAACTAGAACTAGAAGTTAATAATAACCCCTAATAACGCCTCTCTTAGTAGGAATAGTATTATATAATCCACTTCTAACGCCTATCCTTCCTAGGGCAAGACACTGCCTAAGCAGTACACTTATCCTAGCTGGTTAATTTTATATATTAACCCCCATCTGTGGTAAAGGAGCTATTAGTGCCTGTAGGGTGGTTTAATTGGCATTATAGCTAAGCCCTTTATAAGCGCTCCGCCTTATATAGGTGGTAATTAACTCCTATTAATCTGCCTTGCGTTAGGGGAGATCTTTTACTTAAGGCGCTAAGTAGCCGGTACTTAGAGGTCCATAAACATATTCTATATCCTAACAGCATTAACCATAACTCCTTAAGTAGTATCCCGCAACTATTAAGTACCTATAAGTGTACTGTCCCTAAATTGCTAGCTGCTAAGTGGGTATTTATAGATAGAGAACCCGACTTTAGAGATAATAATAGCGATATAGAGGCGTGGACTAGTTGCGAAAGTGACTTTAGCAATAAGGATTAAGAATGGGACGCAGAGACATTGTGTAATAGAGAAAATGGTTTTAGTACTAAAGATTAAGAAATAGGGGCAAATAGTAATAGAGAGGTGTTAAGCGACAAGGCTATATAGGCGACAGTTAAATACGGTAGCCTTAACTTTATAGTCTTAAATCTATAAGTAAAGGATAAAAATATAAAGAAGAGTTCTAATAAAAGCTGGTAAAAGGGTTAAAACTTTAACCTCTCTTTATTTAGCCAATCGCGAAATAAAACAATATTTTACTATTCCTACTAGAGTCTCTGCCCGCTTAACTTATAGCAAGCTATAAAGTATTTATAATAATCTATACTTTTACTTAGATAAATTTATTTACTACCTTAAAAGCAATAATAGAAGGCAAATCTATACTAACGACTTAGGATTTTTTAAATTTCTTATAGATCTAAGACGTATGCTATGTTAGTAACTATTAGTTGTGTTTAAGACTATAGTACTTATAGATTTATATCTTAAGGATATAAACATGTTTTTTTATAGTATTTTCTTTTTATTTAAATTATTTCCCTGCTTATAGTATATAGTGGTTATTTATCTATTCTGGTGTAGTGGGGAGGGGTGGTTGGGTTATATAAGGGGGCTTAGACTTATGGCTACGCTTATAGGGCTGTTTATATAGGAACTTCTTTAAGTGTGTATAAGGGGTCTTTATATGGGAACTTCTTCAATATTTTTAAATCTGGGACTTATGTATTTTTTTTTTGTAGTTCTGGTATTTTCCTAATATTTGCTTCCTATTTACATACTAGGCGTTAATAGAGGGCGCTAGGTTAGATTACCCTGCTTACACAATTACTCTGCTTACATAATCACTCTACTCGCACGATTGCCCAGCTCGCATGATTACCCAGCTCGCAGTTCGTACAATCGCCCAGCTTGTACGATTACCTAGCTCGCAGGATTGCCTAGCTCCCACAAGCACCATGCTTGCACGGTTACCTAGCTTGCACGATTACCTAGCTCGTGGGATCGGCCAGCTCCCACGAGTATCCAGCTCGCACAATTACCTAGTTCGCATAATCGCCTAGCTTGCACGATTACCTAGCTTATAGGATTGCCTAGCTCCTATAAGCACTATGCTTGCACAATCGCCTAGCTCGCAGGATTAAAGCCGCGAAGTTATTAAACCTATTAATACCCTATTTACACGCTAGGCATTAATTAGAGGGCGCTAGGTTAGACTACTCTACTTATACGATTACCTAGCTTGTAGGATCCCTAGCTCCTACGAGCCCCCAGCTCCTACGAGCCCCCAGCTCCTACGACCTCCTAGCTTATAGGACTGAAGCCGCAGCCGCTAAATCCGTTAATATCGTGGCTGCGCGTTTGGAGGACGCTACACCCAATTACCTAGCTCGCTCTTTTTATAGAATTCCTTAATTAACCAATAGTACCTGTTTAAAAAATGTGTCCTGATGTCTTTCCATAACATAAATCTCTTATTACGCAATTCCACGAGGAGATCCTCTTCCTTGACTGTCCATGCCGGCTCTGCTATAATGGCGCTGATATACACCTAGTGTTCTCCCCTGCAGGGCTTTTGTAACATTATCCTATAATAAAACCAAAAGCGATACTTGGTAACCTAGCTCTATAAGGATTTAATCTTTATAGGGTGTCTATATAGTTTAAAACTGGGGCTCCCGCAAGGCTTTTGTTAGCGACTCAGTCAATCGATGCACGTGCACAGTAAGAAGGACGCATGCAAGCCTGTACGATTGGATTGTCTATAAACGAGGATCCAAAGCTAGAGAAAGGAAAAGAGAAGAAGGGTAGCGCCGCTCGGGGTTTTATACGACCATCTGGTCACGTGACTGCGACTGTCTGGAACAGTAAGAAACTGTCTAAAACAGTAAGAGACTGTCTGTGATTATCCGCCACAATCTACCACCACAATCCACCGTTTTCCACTAGCGCTGTAACATTACCCCCCCCCCTCCAAAAAAGCCTGCCCTTAGGCTTTATATGTCCGTATTATGTCCGTGGGGTATTTTTATCTTTATGCTTAATAGGTAGCTTATCCTCTTCGCTATACTAGCACTCTATCCACTTATCTAGATACTTTAGGGGTCCTAGCTTATTAGGGTATTGGTTATAGAATTCTTTAAGCTTCTAGGGGCAACCTATAAAGTTCCAGGCGGGGTACCAGGTTGGGTCTAGATCGTAACCTTTCTATTAGATATGGTATTTTAGCGTTCCTTATACTAGTTTATAGGCTAGTATTTTATTAACTTCCCATTCATCGTCGCCATTAACTTAAATTGGCAGTGGAGGCTTATTCTTTTGTCTAGGTAGTAGGTTATTTATAGCTTTCCGTAGCTTATCTAGTAAGAAAATAGGGTGGACTTTAATTAAGTCTAGGAGTTTAACCTTATATAAGTTGCCTTCTTTATTAAGGATCTTATACAGTCCTGCTATTTTATAGTCTAGCTTATAGCTAGGCCATTCTATTTTATAGTCTAGCTTATGGCTAGGCCATTCTATTTTCTAGTTCTTTGTTATAACCCAGACCTTATCGCCTACGGTAAAGTTAGGCTTATGCCTATACTTATTTGCCTGCTATTCTATTAATTTCTAGGCCTTCTCTAGGTTCTTATAGGCTACCGTCTATACTTCTTCTAAGCGTCTAATATACTGCTGTGCTTCCTTATAAGATAGTTTTTCGCGTATAGTCTATAGTCCTTCTAGTCTCTCCCAGTTAAAGCTTATATAGGGTAAGTATCCCATTTCTAGCTAAATAGGTGCAAACCCTATAGAGTTATAGGGTAGGGTTGCCTGGGTATAGTTTATTATAGGTAGTAGTTTACTCTAGTTGTTTTAAAAGTAGTTAATAAAGGGCCGGAGTCTCTGGTCTAAGTATTAATTTATAATCTCTGTCTAACCGTCTGTCTAGGGGTAGTATACTGTAAAGAGCTTTAGCCTAATACCTAGGATCTGGGTAAACTTATTCCAGAAGGCTAATATAAACTGCGGCCTATAGTTAGATATAATAGTATCTAGTAGTCCGTAAATTTGGTAGACATAGTAGATATATAGTTAGGCCGCCTCTTTAGCATTAATATTCTTATAATAGGGGATTAAGAACGGGCGCTTACCAAAGTAGTTAACTAGGATTATAACTATATTATATCTGTCGCGGTCCATAGGTAACTTATAAAAGTCTATAAAAATATACTGCTAGGGGCATTTTAGTATCAGGAGTGGCTTTAATAGTCCTAGGGTCTTATCTCGTGGAACTATAGACCTACGGTAGTTGTTGCAGTTCTATACATAGCGGTTAATATCCGTAACCATTCTAGGCTAGTAGTAGCGGTCGCCAATAATTCTACAGGTCTTATTTTTTCTAGGGTAGGCCGTAGAGACCTAAGTATATGCTTTAGCAATAAGCCGAGTCCGTAAATTCTGTTCCTCTGCTACTACTAGCTGTTCTTAGTGCTTAAGCAGTCCGTTTTTAAGGGACTATGGACTAGTTGTATCCTTTACCTTTTTGCGGTACTCCTGTAGAGAAGGGGCTGTATAGTTTACCTACAGCAGTTTGTTAATAAGGTTAAGTTCCATAAAGTTAATGGGGCATATCTTAGCGTCTAAAGGGTCTGTATTTAGTTCTGCCTATATTTAGGGGTTAAGGTGCTCTGGTTGTAGTAGTGTCTAGGTCTATAATAAGATCTTTACAGCTATCTGGTTATCTAGGTCCTGTTTACGCCTTATAAGAGTATCCGCACGGTTTATAGCGCCTGGTTTATATATAATTAAGAAGTTAAACTAAGATAGGATATCCACCTAGCGTGCTTGCTGGGCCGTAAGGGCCTTGGTTATTATAAAGTATTCTAGGGCCTTATAATCTAAAACTACCTTAATAGGCTTAGGGGTCCCCTCTAACTATATATATCAGTGCTAAAAGCTAGAGATAATGGCCAGCATTTCTTTATTATAGATGTGGTAGTTTAGCTCAGCATCTATTATAGTCTTTAAATAGTATGTAATAGGGTGCCATTCTCTATTAGGTTGCTTCTGGGAATAAACGCTAGCTATTACGCTATCTAAGGCATTAGTTTCTAGCATAAAGGGCCGTTCTAGGTTAAAGTGGGTAAGTAGGGGGGCAGAGACTAGTCGTTTCTTAAGCTTATTAAAGGCCTGCCTATATATAGTATTAAAGTAAAAGGGTTGGTCCTTTTAGGTAAGTCGGCTTAGGGGTTAGGTAATCCTACTATAGTTCCTAATAAAGCGTTGGTAGAAGTTATAGAACCTTGGAAATAATTATACCCCCTTTATAGTCTATATGGGTGTCTACTGGTTAATTACAGCCGTTTTCTCTAGGTCAGCCTTAATTCCGTCTGTACTAATAATAAACCCTAGGTACTTTATACGCTTAATACTAAATTCCAATTTCCTAATATCGGCCTAGAGGCCGGCCTTGCGAAGCTATTATAGGACTTTATGGACATACTCCTCATATTCTAACTTATTCTTAGAGTAGATTATAATATTATCCAGGTAGGCTGTATAGAAGTCGTTAAGGTAGTTAAAGAGTATATTATTTATATATCGCTGGTACGTAGCTGGTCCATTAGTTAGTTTAAAAAGAAGTACTTTATATTTATATGTTCTGTAACGGGTTTAAAATATAGTAAAATCTTCTAATTTAGGGTCTATTCTAATCTGGTAAAAAGCCTGACGGATATTAAGCTTAGTAAAAATCTTAGCTCTACTTATTTAGGCTAGAGTCTTATTAAGTAAGGGTAGTAGATAGCGGTCCTTGCGGGTTATATTATTAAGTTTATAGTAGATAATGCAGAAACAAAGTCCTCTATTTAGCTTTTTAGCAAAGAGAATAGGCGAGTTAAAAGGGGCTTAACTAGGCTTAATAAAGCCCTTATTTAGGTTATTAATAAGATACTACTTTATAGCCTATAATTTAGCAGTGGACTGCTAACAAAGGGGGCTATAGCTAAGTGTGTCTTCCTTATCTGGCTCAATCTTAATCTTATAGTTGTATGGTTAGTAAGGCGGGAGTATATTAGACGCTGCCTTAGAGAATACGTCCTTAAATTTCTAGTGTTAATAGGGTAGTTTCTGTTCTACTAGCTCCTTATCTATAAGCTCGCCTTCCTATTTGCTAAGCTTATTTTCCTTTTCCTTAATTATTTAATCAATTTTATATAAGCTAGTGGTAAAGGTAATAGTATTAGGTTAGACTAAGTTCTAATAGAATCCTACGGCGCTAATATAGCAGATATTAACTGGTAGGAGGTCTATAGGTTTCTTTATAGGCTGTTATTAGGCCGTATTTTGCGGTTTAGTGTTTGTGATCTTTCTTAGCTCCTATTCCATCTTCCATAAGTTATCCCTCTGGTCTATACGTTTAGTATAGCGTCTAATACTCCTTGCTATTCTTTATGGCTATATAGGGCCTAAGTTCCCTATAAGGAGCTCTGCTAGCTTTTTATTAACTTTTTTAATCTTTGGTATAGGTGGCGTGATATAGGTAGTCTAGGGGCGGTGTAGTATATAGATCCGTTGTGGGTTAATCTATATGTCCTTTTTAAAAGCCTAGTTCCTACGCATAGTATTGGCTTGGTAGATAGTATTAATCTAGGGCTGTATAAGGTTCTCTATTATAATACTAATTTCCTTTATAAAGGAAGGGGTTAGGGGTAGAGATTTAGGCCAGAGGAGCTGTCTATTCTATATATTAAGCTGTAAGCCTAAATAGGCTAGCTATTTTCTTCCTAAAATTATATTATGGCTTTCTAGGTCCGTAATAAGAAAGGGGATGTTATACTACCTTTATCTATTAACACGGAGGTAGATCTGTAAGATAGTTATAATAGGTGGCCCTATTCTTCTGTTATACCCGCGAATAGGAACTAGTTTAGGCAGTTCCTTAAAGGGCGCATTTAAAAATTTGGCCAGCTTTATAGTGCACTAAGTGTCTATTAAGGCAAAGGCATTCGCTCTAGAGTTAGCTAAAGTAGAGGTTAAAACTTAATATCTATTATAAAATAAAGTATAAGGGATAGTGCAGCTTCTTTTACTAATTAGCCAACCCAGATTAACATATAACATATTAATCCCTTTTAACCCTAGAGAGGAGTTTTCCTCTAGGGTTCCCTCTTTTTCCGACTCCGCGCTGTTCTCCTATATTAATAGAACCTTGTCCATTTTTGCCTTTGTTGAGCAGTCCTTAGCAAAGTAGTTCTTTTGGCCGTATAAGAAGCAAGCTCCTTAATTACTAAGGGCCTATCTATAGGGGTTGCTGTATATAGGCCGAGTATACACTAAACCCGTGGCAGGGCTAGCTGTGTAGCTAGCTGCTAAATTGACGCCGGGCTGTACGGCTAGTGCTGTAGAAGTTGCCAATCGTGCTAGGGCGCTATAGGCCGTTCTTATAGCGCTTATAGTCTGGTTTAAAGAGTTTCTAGCTTTATACTGCTTAGCTCGTGCCTTAATTTAATAGAGGCCTTAATTAATAGCTAGGCAGTAGTCCGTAAGTACCTTTAGCGTCTATACAGTAGTAAAAACTGGCAGTATGGTATGCTGTAGGTCTAGGGTAAGCTTGTTAAAGAGGTCTAGTATTAGGTCTTTATAGGGAATTTAGGCTTAGCCGGCTAGGTGTAAAAAGTGTGTCTAAAAAGCCAAAAAGGTCTCTGTTATTTTTATATTAAGGGCTTTATAATTAAGGCGGGCGTTTTGTGTCTTAAAGGGGTCCTTATAAATAGAAGATAGGTAGTTAATTATCTCTTTTCTAGAGAGGAAGGGGTCTGCTAAGTCCTAGGCGTATTGCGGACGTAGATGCATTTGTGCGTCCCTACTAATACGGCCGAAGATGTAGGCCATCTTAGCTTAAGTAGTAGGGAAGTAGTCCGTATTAACTTTAAGCTTGTCTTATAGTTAAAGCTTCCAATTATTAAATATAGGGTTAGTTCCGTCTGTAAGCAATAGGGGGTTCGCGACCTTCGCGGACCACGATAATACTAATACTATGCGTTAGGCTAGGCTCTTAAGGACTATAGCAAGTCTTTAGGTATCTAATAACTCTTTGCTAGGTGTAGGGGTGTCTCTGGTTTTAAGTAGCTTTTAAAGCCGCTCAATTTCAGTATTAGCTGCTGCGAGTTCTTCCTAGGGGTCAAGACGGCGACTATTTTACCATTAGAGGTATTTGCGGGTTCTATAGCGGCTTTGCCAGCTGCTATATTTCTTGGTATGGTGGTAGGGGTATTAGGTAATTTTTAGTGTTTATTTACTTTCTAGGGGTTCTGGTCCGTGCGTGTCCTGTTCTTAGGTTTCACGTTCTATTTATATTCTTTTAGTTCTTGGGGTTTTGTCCTGTCCTTATGGTCCTAGTAATGTCCTTAGGGTTCTATTTATGGCCTTATGATATATTTAAGTTCCTTCTTAGGAAGAAAGAGTAGTAATAAGCTTTGGATAATATTAGCAACTCAGTCAATCAAGGCATGTGTATAGTAAGAAGGACGCATGCAAGCCTATATAATTGGATTGTCTATAAACGAGGATCTAAAGCTAGAGAAAGGAAAAGAGAAGAAGGGTAGCACCGCTCGGGGTTTTATACGATCGTCTGGTTACGTAACTGCGACTGTCTAGAACAGTAAGAAACTGTCTAAAACAGTAAGAGACAGTCTGCGATTGTCCGCCACAATCCACCACCACAATCCACCGTTTTCCACCAGCGCCGTAACAGCTTTATTTGCAATAATAATCTTTAAAAATATTAGCAAAGCTATTAGAAGTTGCATTTAAGAAAAGAAACTAACCGGTGATATACACTAAAACTCTATATCTAGGTTATAGGGTTGTAAGAGATTCTATATATTATTTAACCTAGTAAATGTAAGTAATATACAGCCTTAGTAGGATATGGTAAAAGATGTATAGGCTTAGGTATATTTCCGAAATTTAAGCTAGCGAATGCGACACCTATCTAGTAATATTTATAAATAGAAACCTGTCCTGCCTTAAAAAGTATATAATAGCTTTCTTTTTATTTGTCTATTTACTACTTGCTCTAGTATTAAGAAAAAGGCTATAATATTTCTGATTATAACCTAATGGCGGTCTGTTAAGCTTAGATAAAATACTGTCCTAACCATTACCATCTTTAAAAGTTATGTTTATTAACTTAAATTTGTGCTTGATTAACCAAGACTTATATACGGATACTAAGGGCTGGTTGAGTTATACTTTATAAAGTGTTAGTGAAGTCTTACTAGGGAAAGGCTAATGGTGTAAATTAATAGTTAGAGAGCTAAGTTGATTAATATTAAATGGGTAATCGGTACTAGTAGCTCTAGATTGACTATTGTTGGTAAAACCCTTGCTAGACGCTAGACTGGTTGCTCTTTTTAACTTATTAGAAATATCCGCAAAGTAAACTTTGTTATCTGGATTAATAGATTTTATTAACATTAAAAGTAATAGTAATAGATTATATTGCCAGAGTGATTGATTAAAGTATATCTTATATTAAAGCTGTAAGAGGTGTAGTAGGGGTGTTGGTAGTAATTAGAAGGACATTTAGTGGAACGTATCCATTTAATAGAGCACTAGGCGGCTAATAAATGCAATAATGCTACCGGTACGGCTCCCCCTTAATGTATAAGCGCTACAATTTTAAGAATTTTAGGCGCATATACGTAAATTTATACTATGGTGTAAGTAGATTTATTTAAAGACTAGAGGACTAATTTTAATTATATACCGAAATCTTAACTCTAAGCTAGATATAAATAACTACTATTAAAGGTCTATAATATTAATAAGTTAATGTAGCTAACTAAATTTAATGGAATATAGTAAGTCTTATAATAAAGCAGGGTAATTATTATAGGCTTATAATAAAGAGCGAGATGCAAAGCTAGAATAAGCCCCTTAGAATGTAAAGAGAACTAGTAAACTAACTGGAGATAAATATGGGGTTAGGGTACTTAGAGAGGCACTAAAATAGTATTGTTATACAGAAGGCGGAAGCGGAGACTAATAGCGTTAGCTGGTTTTATATTGCTAGCGGTTAATTAGGTTAATATAGTTAATATAGTTAATAGGGTTAACGGAGTTGATGGGGTTAATAGCCCTGCCTAGGCAGGTGGCACTTGCCTAGTAATACTAAACTTCTTATTTTGACGCCACTATATATAATAGGTCTTACTGCTAGGTCTAAAGCTAGTAATATATAGGCTGTTACCAGATATTTTAAAACTTAATAGAAGCAGTTTCTGGTAAGTAGGGATATAAATATAGCCTTAACTTTTAATAATAAAGATTGGTAGATACTTATATAGGAGGAAGCTAAACGACTTTTCTTATTATATCTAACACGCTCTGCTTGGTTTAAGATTCCTATAAATAAACAAAAGGAGCTTCTAGAGCGTTTAAACAACCTGCTAGTGGCTAAGAATATACCTAAGGTAGCTACTAAAGTCCTTAATTAGCGTATAGCATAAGCCATTAAAAAAGCCTATTGTTAGTTTTATTATATTACGGCTAGGACACTTATACTAATTTATATTTAGCTTTATTAAATATAGTGTCTAGAGAAGAAGCAAGCAAATTGACTAATTGACCCTAGACATTGACTAAGCTATATAACCCTGTAAGAGATATGGGATGAGTGACCTATGTATTATAGGCCCTATAAGGTATAAGAGTGGGACTAATAGAGGGATATTACTTAGAAAAGTTGTTTTAGTTTTCTAAGTGGTTTATATATTAATACTAGCAGCGCCCCCGCTTTTAAGTCTTTTTACTTAAAAAGGCTTATTTATACCGGACTTTATTAAAGAGATTGGGCTTTTAAAGGGTTAATAGAGAGGCAAGGAGCCAGATAGAAAACGTTTATATTAGTATTAGTCTGTGCCTAGTGTTAAGACTGATACTATAGAAACCGGTAAATCTACTTAGTAATCTTAACTATTAGGTATTTTTGTTCCCTAAGCCACTTCTTAAGCCTATTAATCCCCTAAAAATATTATTTTCTCTAATAAAAAGCCCTATGCTGTACTGATAACGCCTTTTATTATATAAGGCATCCCTTTAGCATATATATAGGCCGTAGTCTTTAACGCGTTGATTACTAATCCTTCTGGACCACGCTAGGATATACAAGCGGTTATCCTTAGTAAGGACAACATGTATGCCTAGGATTGTTGGAAACCCATTATAGATATATCTATACTGGCTTCTTACCTAATTTAGAGCTTTAGATAAAGTAGTCTCCTACTATTGTCACATAATTCAGATAGAGCTGCTTATTGATGAAATGGGTTGATTGATTGATGATCTTGACTTGATCGTTAATTGATGTCGATGTCTTGACCTAGGGCCCCTGGGGCTCTATGAAGAGATTTACAATGCACGTGCCCCGTTCACGTGACTCGTGCACGTGTCCCACGCCTTAGAGAATACAGATTATCTAGCAACTATATTACCCGCAGTTATATCCTATCCTAAATCTAAATAAATTAACATTGCTATTCGCCTAGTCCACTTTATCTTAATAGAGAAGCTAGACGCAGTGTCTATAACTATAGTTTGAAATTTGGGCGTAAAGATTATGGAGGAACCTTCTAATTAACCAATTGTTTATTTATGCTCCACTCCTAAGTAAAGATAAGATACTAACTATTTTATAAAATAGACCTGAGAATATACGTACGTATATCTAAGGTGTTTAAATAAAAGCAAATTTAGGAATGATTGGTTCTGTTATAATAATTCTCTACACTTTTAGATGGAAATGTGGGTATGCCTATAAAAAACGGTGACTGGTTAACGATGTCTGGACCTAAGCTACAATATATAATGCTTTAAGTAGCACCTTTAAATATATAAGAGTACCGTTCCTTCTAAGGATATTAAGTTATCTTATATAGGCCGGAACGGCTAATTCCAATATCGGTGTGGCTTCTACGCGTAACTATAGAAATTAGAGACAGTGTGTAATAAGGCTTAGCACAAGCGTGCTAGGTATATCCTTGATTATTTTAATAGAGGATGTACTTCTAGCGATTAGTGGTGTTTGGAGTTAAAAGGATATAAGGGTAAAGTTAAACAGAATAACTCTTAGCTTCTATCTACCGTACTTCTATAGTCTTGGTTTTTGGATTATAGTGGCAAATATTATAGGGTTTGTAATTTTATGGAATGTAGTTTATATTAAATTCTAAGGTCTTATCACCTAAACTTTATAACTGTGATTTATCCTTTAACCCGTAAGCGCCCAATAAGTAAGTAGTCTGTGCACGAACACTAGTTTTAAAACAACGTATGCCTATGTAGATTCCACTAATTAATTACCTGCTATATTAAAAAATATAGTTCTTTAGAAAGGATAAGTGCTAGCTACCTTATATTGAGCGACTTAACTCCCAAAATTAAGCGTATATATTAAATTACTATAAAATTAAAAGCTTTATATTCCTTAGCACGAGCGTTAAATTTCAGCTTAATTGATTGGCTAGTTCTTATTAATAACCGTTAGACGCGAATTGACCGGTTAAGGGATAAGTGTGGTTTTAACATAAAATGCTCTTAACTAATCGCCACAAACGCTATAAACGCCATGATAGATACTACCCTAACCTAAGTACTAGCGCAAAGAAGCGGATACTTAAACGGCTTTAGGTATTAGAGTTTCTATCTCTAATCCTGTTACTTTCCTATAATTTATAATTCTAAAAACCTGTGCATTCCGATAAAAATATTACCGTAAATACTGTAATATACACACACTACCTTATATTAGAGGATTTCTTTAAAGGTTAGATTATTTACTTACTAAGAGGTAATAATCTGTTTAAGACAAGAAAAGGAGAATTAAACTTATTATAGTTAGAAAAAAGCTAATAATTGCACCAAGTATAATTATCCGCGATGCTTTATCTGACTAGATTTGTTTTACTATAACCTAGGAAGATGTATTACAGCCTAGACGTGTGCGCCACTCCTACTCTATAATGAGTTAGGCTGCAGTAAATGGAACCTATACTAAGATGCTTCCTAAAGCTGTCAAGACGCGTACTAAAAGTCGGCTTGATGTCAAGAATAATAGCACTATACTAGAAGGCTGGAGTAGGGAAGGGAATAAAATGGCGACAATAAGCACCTGGTATGCTAGGTGGGGGCTTTAGCGGTATTACTTGTAGGAGTTCTATAGACTTATAACCTAGTTCCCTATTAGTGGATTCCTTTAATATAGTGGCCTTATAAACCTAGATAACTAATATAAGCAACAATAGAGACTCTAGTAACTAAGTTATTGGCTATAATAAGTCTTAGGGCAGGTAGACTTTCTAGAGCTTCTTATACTGCTAAATAAGAAGCAGTGTGGTTTTGGATAAACCTTATCGCGATAAGACGGAATGGATATCCTTATCGCGATAAGTCTTGGCATACCCCAAATAATTTTTTAGTCACCTTCTTCTTTATTATTATATAAAAACAACTAATTTAAATCCAGTAAATAAGGTTATATTATCCTTTTCTTTTAAATTTTAGTAGGTGGCTCTATATATGGCTCTACATCTGGCTTTGCGCATGGAAGCTCTGCACGAGGCTCTGCGCGAAGCTCTACACGAAGCTTTACGCGAAGCTCTGCACGAAGCTCTGCGGAGGCTCTGCACGAAGCTCTGCGGAAGCTCTGCGGAGGCTC